>Ga0310334_100038_pt1 | contig 45587 bp, 42 predicted proteins | sample LakMicMIDCLREDC7_FD_195548 | JGI IMG/M metagenome (GOLD analysis project Ga0310334, IMG submission 195548) | Enriched freshwater cyanobacterial communities from Lake Michigan, Michigan, United States - MI23.DCL.RED.C7 (v2) (version 2) | ecosystem: Environmental > Aquatic > Freshwater > Lake...
GTGGCGGCTTTGGCGGCTTTGGCGGTGGTGGCGGCGGGGGGTTTCGTGGCGATGGTGGTGGTGGTTTCGGCGGTGGTGGCTCCTACCGCTTCAGCGCACCCAGAGTCGATGCCGCACCTCGCTCAGGTGGTGGCGGTGGTGGCGGTGGTGGTCGACTGGCAGACCGCTCCCTGGACCAGGGCTACAGGGGCAGCCATCCGCTCTACGGAGGCGGCAGCCGCACCGCTTGGACAGGACACAACATCTCAGCAGATCAGTTCAGGCGCATGAACGAAGGCAGCTGGAACGGCAATCGCTCCTTCGGCAGCTTCGACAACGACGGCTTCAATCGCAACATCAATGTCGACAACAACTTCTACAACCGCAATGTGGGGGGGTGGAACGACAACTGGTCTGACGGTGGTTACTGGGGCAGCAGGCCTTGGGGCTATGGCTGGTACAACTGGTCACCCGACAGCTGGGGCTGGTGGGGAGGCTCATCGCTGGGCTGGGGCCTGGCTGCACTGGCCGGCGCCGATGTGATCACCACCCTGGTGAATGACGCTGCTCAGCAGCAGTCACCAGTGATCAACGTGCCCGACAGCAACTACCAACTCAACTACGGCTCGGTTGACTCGGTGGGTTCCAGCGGCGCCGACTTCAGCTACGCGGTTGCCGGCAGCCCCCCGCTCAAGGGTGCGGCCAACTGCCAGCAGGGGCTGATCGATGGCCAGGTGCCCAGCACGGCGGCCCAGGCCCAGCTGCTCAATGCCGCTTGCCAGGTGGCCTATGGGCCTGATCCCAAGGGCACGCCCCTGTCCGAAAGCCTGGCAGGGCGACTGCCCAACTGGCTGCGGGAGCTGCTGGTGCTGGCCCTGGGCGGCGGCATCGCCGTCGGCGCCTGGCAGGTGTTGGAGCGCCGCAAGGGTCCAACGCCAGGGCAAGGCGGCGGCCACCACGCCAAGGTGACCGGCGGTTGATACCAACCGGCACTCGCTCCTAAAGGCGCACAACAACTGTTCTCGACCAGCAACCATGACCCTTCATCGCAATCTGGCTGTTGCTCTGGCAGCCGCGCTGCTCGGCAGCAGTGTGCAGACACCCCTGGACGCAGCACCCCGTTACGGCGGCGGCAATTTTCGCGGAGCCGACATGCGCACTGGCGGCTACACCTTCAACCGAGGTGGCAGTGATGCCTACCGCTCCGGCTACCAGGGCTATCACCCGATGTATGGCGATGGCACACGCAGCAACTGGGGGGGCAATCGCAGCGTCGACAGCAGCGTCAATGCCAACGACAACAGGTTCAATAACAGCTTCGACAACGACCGCTTCAACCGCAACGTCAATGTCGACAACAACTTCTACAACCGCGACTACAACGGCTTCAATCGCAACTGGTCCAACGGCGGCTACTGGAACAACCGCCCCTGGAACTCCGGCTGGTACCGCGGCTCCGGCAGCTGGGGCTGGTGGGGCGCCAGCGCTGCGGCGTGGGGCGTGGCCGGCCTGGCCACCGGTGCGGTGATCGGAGGTCTGGTCAATGCCGCTGCCAACGACCAATCACCGGTGTTCGTGGTGCCCAACAGCGGCTATCAGCTCAATTACGGCTCGGTTGAATCGGTGGGCAACTATGGGGTGAGCTTCAACTATCTGGTCAACGGCACCCAGCTGATGGGCGCCGCCAACTGCCAGCAGGGGCTGCTCAACGGCCAGGTGCCCAACAGCGCCAGCCAGGCGCAGCTGCTGAATGCTGTGTGCCAGGTGGCCTACGGCACCGGCAACTGAATCAACCCTGAGTCGGCACCGCAGAACCGCACCGGGCAGCCATCCGCTCCGTAGACCGCATCAGCGGGCGAGAGGCAGCCCAGGCGGTTCTTGGCCTTGACCTCGTCAGGGGTCAAGCGGGTGGGCTGCAGCAGACCCTGGGCAGGCGGAGAGCTGATCCTGGGGCAGGGCACCAGCTGGGCCGGATTGTCGCTGGCCAGCACCGCAGCGGGCACGAAGGCGAACCCGGCCAGCGTCGCCAACTCCACGAGGCTCAACCACCGATTGCCAGCCGCCATGATGGATCCAATGCCGAGTCCCCATTCTGAATCCCCATCGCAATGGTTGAAGATCCTGCCCTGGTGAAGGCTCTGGCCGAAGCCTCCCATGCGTTCGACAACACCGGCGCCGATCCCGAACGCAACTGCTGGATGGCAGTACATCATCACGTGCATGGGGTACTGCCCAGCGAATACGACATCCGGGAGATTGATGAGGACCTCTACCTGGCTGTGCTGAAGGCCAGAAAGGAGTCAGAACAAGGGCTTTGACCAGGTCCATCCAGGGACGGCAACGGTCTGCGACCCATCACGTGCATCCCTCCAGAGGGGGTAGTCCGCGCGGTGCGCTGTTTCGCGATAGTGCATGGCTCATGAACAAGGCGCCCCGGCAGGGGGCGCCTTAGCACCGGTTGCGGATCATCGCCTTGGCATGAGGGGCCGATCCGGTCGGGTGTCTGGTGGTCACAGAGATCCTGTCTGGGGCCTGACAGGGAAGGTAAGGAGATCACGTCTGGGAGAAGAGATGCTCGAGGCTTGACCTTCTCGGTTGTGATCCCGGCCCGGGTTGTGCAGCCCGGGATTTCAACAGGGGAACAGAGACGTGGCGTATGGCTCATTTCGGCTGCGGGATAGCGTTCGCGCTGCGCCATCGAGATCACTGGAATGTTGCCGCATTTTCGGCGCACCTCCGTTGTGCGCACCGGCTCAGGTGATCCCCGGCCGGACTCTCTTGGATGGTGATGGATCGGGGTGGCTCCCGCCCTCCCCTCAACCTCAATGTAGGCACTTCCTGAGCCGTGCACGACGTTGACAGGTACCTGTTCCCGTACCGATGCCACTCAATGGAGGGCATGGCCAAGCAGGAGATCGCGGGCGCCGTTCACCACTTGCATGGTGTCGTGCCGACCACCGCGGTCGGGATGGTGTTCTGACGCGGACCGCTTCCATGCCTGTTTCACCTGCGCTTCGGTCAATCGGCCTGAGAGAGGGAGCAGCAGGCGCTGCCGCGCCACGATGGCATCAACATCTGGATGCTTGCCCAACGGGCCCCAGTCGGCCTTGCTGAGCGCGGGTCGGCGTTTGCCGCCAACCTTGCGCTTTCGGCCTTGCGCGGCCCGGTCGCTGCCGAAGCCCCGGGTTGCCTGGCTTGCCGTGTTCGGCCGTTGTGTCTGGGATTTGCCCCGGGTGGTGGTGAGCAGAACGGCCGGCTGCTCAAGAGTGGTCTTCGACATGAAGGATCTCGCGTCGCATCAGCTTGCTGCAGCGTCGTGCTGGCGCACCAAGCTCTCGGACTGCTGGTCGCGCCGCCTCAGCGCAGAGACCTGATCGGCCCCAGGGTGGATCGACTGAGGAACTGTGCCATCCGCTCCTCACGCTGGGCCTGGTTCAGATCGAGGCGCGTGATCGCGTAACCGAGGGCATTGACCTGCTCCAACCACTGCTCCCAGGTGCTGCAAGCCCGCAGGCGACGCCTCAGCGCCGGTTCGGCTTCGATCGCAACCACGAGCGATTGCAGCTGCTGGCGTGACATGCATCCCCACCGGCTCTGCCTTGAGCTTGGCCAGCCCAACGTGATTTGCCAACAAAAAACCCCGGCGACTGCCGGGGTTCGGGTCAATGGAACCGAACTCACCGGAAGACAGGTGAGTTGCGGTTCTGGCGGGATTCAGGCCCAGCCCTTCTGAGACATGTCTTCGACATAGGCGGCCACATCAGCGATGTCGCCTTCGCTGAGCTTGCCACCAAAGGCGGGCATGGCGTTCTTGCCGTTGGTCACCTGATAGGCAATGGCAGCCTCATGGCCGCTGCTGTAGTTGGCCAGATAGGCCTCGAGGGCATCCTGTTTGAGGGTGCGCTCAGCATTGACCACGTTGCCACCGCCCATGTGGCAGGCAGCGCAGTTGGCCGAGAAGATCTGACCACCGTGGGCCACGTCGGCGGCAAAGCTGGGGGTCGCGCCCAGCAGCAGCGTCAGGCAGAGGGCAAGCAGGGAGAGAAGACGGCGCATGGGAAGCGCTGGAGTGCACGATTACCGGTCAAAAATAGGGCTGCCGACCTCCGCGAGGGCCTGATGTTGCAGCCAGAAGGACGGTTCGAAACATTTTGGTGACAACCGGGGCACCCGGGCCCATGCCGCTGCGCTCAGACGCGACCGCGACGGGGCACGCCGGAACTCTCCAACACCGCCTCCAGACTGGGGGCATGACTCACCAGACCAAAGCGTTCGGGCGGGCTTACGGGGTCATGCACGAAATGGCGCTGCTGGATCGAAAACAGATCCCAGGGGGTGATCTCCAGCCGCAGCAGCCTGATCAGCCCATCGATCAGCCAGCCGCTGAGCGCCAGCCCCAGGGGCGGATACCAGCCATGACGCCAGCGGGACAACCGCTGCAGGGTCTGGTTGAGGGTGATCGGAGCCTGACCCAGCACCAGCCGCCGCACGGCCCCCTGCCCAGGCTCGGGATTGGCCTGGTGGGGGGCTGTGGCCAGATGCACGCAGACCCTGGCGATGTCGGCGGCATGAATGAAATGGAAGCTGCCGTCGGCCCGCAGCCATTTGGCCAGGGGCAGCCAGCGCACGGCCTCGGCCAGGCCCGCCGTGAGGTAGCTGGTGGGATGGGTGTCGCCGCCGTTGCACTGACCCGCCGGGCCGATGCGGCCACCAAACACCAGGGTGGGAAACACCGCCACGATGCGCGCCGCCAGGGGGTGTTGCTCGAGCTGTTGCAGGCACAGGGCCTTGGTCTGGATGTATTCGGTGCCAAATTCAGCCGCCTGGGGCAGCAGCTGCAGGTTGCGATCGAGAATGCTGGCCGTTGAGAAATAGGTGATCTGCTCGACCACCGCCGGATCCAGGAGAGCGAGCAGCTGCTTGACGGCCACCACGTTGACCTGGTGGGCCCGCTCAGGGTCGCCCCAGGCAGTGGCGGTGTGGATCACCCGGGTGGCCGTGGCGATGGTCTCGGCATGGGGCGCCAGTTCGCGCAGATCACCCACCAGCAGGGTGATGCGCGGATCATCCTTGGGGACGGCCGTGAGCTTGGCGGGGTCGCGCAAATGCAGCAGCAGATGGGCGTCCGTGCCCTGATACAGCTGCTCAGCAATGGTTTGCCCGACGCAGCCCGCGGCCCCGGTGATCAGGATGCGGGCAGGGGATCGACTCAAGCGGCGACTCCGAGTCGCTCCATCACCGACTTGCCGGCCTCGAAGAAGAACTGGCCATTCTCCTCAGGGGTGCCCGGCAGGATGCCGTGCCCCAGGTTGAGAATGTGCTTGCGGCCGCGGGCCTTGCGCACGGTGTCGTCGATGCGATCGCGAATCGCCTCGTGGGTGCCGAACAGGAGGCCCGGATCCACATTGCCCTGCACGCCCACGTGCTCGGGCAGGCGAGCGAGGCCCTCAGCCATGTCGACGGTCCAGTCGAGCGAGACGATGTCGACGCCGGTGCGGGCCATGCGCTCGATCACGCCCGCACTGCCCGAGATGTACAGAATGAAGGGGGTGTCGGGATGAGTCTGCTTCACCAGATCCACCACCTTCTTCTGGTAGGGCGCAGCGAACGTGTCGTAGTCGGCGGGGCTGAGCTGGCCGGCCCAGCTGTCGAACATCTGCACCACCTGGGCGCCCGAATCGATCTGATAGCGCAGATAGATGGCGATCGATTCGGCAAAGTGATCGAGCAGCCGGTGCAGCAGGGCGGGCTCGCGGAAGGCCATGGCCTTGATCACCGCGTAGTTCTTGCTGCTCTTGCCCTCGACCACATAGGCAGCGAGGGTCCAGGGAGCACCGACAAACCCCAGAACCGCAGCCTCGTTGCCCACCGACTGGCGCAGGCGGGAGAGCACCTCGCCCACAAACGGCATGGTCTCGGCCGGCTGCAGGGGGCGCAGCGCCTCGACCTGGGCCATGGAGCGGATCGGGTCCTGAATCAGGGGACCCTTGCTCTCGACGATGTCGAAGTCGATGCCCATGCCGGGCAGCGGGGTAAGGATGTCGGAAAACAGAATCACGCCATCGGGCCTGAAGGCGTGAAACGGTTGCATCGAGATCTCATAGGAGAGATCAGGATTTTCCGAACGCTCGCGAAAGCCAGGATGGCGATCGCGCAGGTCGCGGTAGACCTTCATGTAGCGACCGGCCTGACGCATCATCCAGACCGGTGGCCGCTCCACCTGCTCCCCACGGGCGGCGCGCAGCAGCAGGGGGGTGGAACTGGTCATGGCAACGTCTGAGGGCAAGGCCTGATCAGGGGCGAACCTACCTGAGCGGCCCCGGCCTCAGGCCTCGGGCAGGGCAGCCTCCGGGGCTTCGTCACAGAGCAGCTCCTGGCTGCGCAGCTCATCGCGGCTGAACACGAGCACCGCCAGGGGCGGCAGGCAGAGATCGAGCGAGTTCTCGTAGCCGTGAATCGCCCAGGGGTCGGTGAACTTGCCACCCAGGTTGCCCAGGTTGCTGCCGCCGTAGCGCTCGGCATCGGTGTTGAAGACCTCGGTGTAGAAGCCCTCCAGCGGCACACCGATGCGGTAGTGGGAGTGGCTCTGGGGGGTGAAATTGGCCACCACCACCAGCCAGCGACCGGTGGCCGCCTCGCGCCGCATGAAGCTGATCACCGAGTGGCGGCTGTCGTTGCAATCGATCCACTGGAAGCCGTACTCACTGAAGTCGTCACCCCAGAGCGCCCGCTCTGACTTGTAAAAAACATTGAGGTCGTCGACCAGCCGCTGCAGGCCCAGATGGGGTTCATGGTGCAGCAGATCCCATTGCAGGTCACCCCAGACATTCCATTCAGCCCGCTGGCCGAACTCCATGCCCATGAAGATCGTCTTCTTGCCCGGGTGGGTCCACATGTAGGCCAGCAGGGCGCGCACATTGGCGAACTTCTGCCAGTCATCGCCCGGCATCTTGTGCAGCAGATTGCTCTTGCCGTGCACCACTTCATCGTGGCTGAGGGCCAGCATGAAGTTCTCGGTGAAGGCATACCAGATCGAGAACGTGACGTTGTTCTGGTGAAACTGGCGGAACCAGGGGTCAAGCTCGAAGTAATCGAGCATGTCGTGCATCCAGCCCATGTTCCACTTGAGGTTGAAGCCCAGGCCGCCGATGTTGGTGGGCTGGGTCACCATGGGCCAGGTGGTCGATTCCTCAGCGATCGACAGGGCTCCAGGGAAATGCTGGAACAGCACATGGTTGGCCTGTTGCAGGAACTGCACGGCTTCGGTGTTCTCGCGGCCGCCGTGTTCGTTGGGGATCCACTCGCCATCGGGGCGCAGGTAATCGCGGTAGAGCATCGAGGCCACCGCATCGACGCGGATGCCGTCAATGTGAAACTCCTCAAACCAATAGACGAGGTTGGCAACCAGGAAGTTGCGCACCTCGTTGCGGCTGTAGTTGAAGATCAGCGTGCCCCATTCCTTGTGCTCGCCGATGCGGGGATCGGCATGTTCGTAGAGATGGGCCCCATCAAAGAAAGCCAGGCCGTGGGCATCCTTGGGGAAGTGACCCGGGACCCAATCGAGGATCACGCCGATGCCCTCGCTGTGGCAGCGGTCAACGAAGGCCCTGAACTCATCGGGCGTGCCATAGCGGCTGGTGGGGGCATACCAACCGGTCACCTGATACCCCCAGGAGCCATCGAAGGGGTGTTCCGAAATGGGCAGCAGCTCGATGTGGGTGAACCCCCGCGCCTTCACGTAGGGGATCAGCCTGTCGGCCAGCTCGGGGTAGGTGAGCAGCCGAGCACCGGGCTTCAGATCAGCCGCCGGCACGGGCGGGCGAGGGGTGCCATCGGGCTCGATGTAGGGCTGGTCGGCACTGGCATGCATCCAGCTGCCCAGGTGCATCTCGTAAACCGCCACCGGCTGCTCCAGTGGGTTGCGGCTGTCGCGCTCGGCCATCCAGGCGCCGTCACTCCAGCCGTAGCGCCCCTGGTCCATCGGCTCCACGATCGAGCCGTTGGCCGGGCGCACCTCATGGCGGAAGCCGTAGGGGTCGGCCTTCTGATAGCAGTGCCCCTGCTGGGTGCGGATCTCGTATTTGTAGATCTCGCCGGCGCCCAGTCCGGGGATGAACAGCTCCCAGCAGCCGCCCAGGCGGCTCTGCATCGGGTGCATGCGCCCATCCCAGCCATTGAACAGACCCAGGACAGACACGCTGCGGGCATTGGGGGCCCACAGGCAATACATCACCCCGGCAACGCCATCGCGCTCGGTGAGGTGGGCGCCCATCTTGCGCCAGATGTGATGGTGGTTGCCCTCGGCGAACAGCAGCCGATCGAGCTCGCCCATCCACTCCTCGCGGAAGGCCCAGGGGTCGTGCTGGATGTGCTCGATCCCGGCCCGCACCACCCGCAGCTGGTAGCCACTGCCGGGGTTGTGGTCGAGGCGGGTTTCAAACACCCACGGATGGTTGGGGGTTTCAAGAGCCAGACTCTGGCCCCCATGCAGCAGGTCAACCCGCTCGGCATCGGGCATCCAGACCCGCACCGCCCAGCCACCGGCCTCGAGCGGCTGGGGACCCAGCACGGCGAAGGGATGATCGTGGCGACACTCGGCCAGGCGATGGGCGTCCTCAACCATCCAGTCGAGGCTGAGCGTGGCCATGAAAACCGAGCAGATGAGCCGGGAGCTTAAGCCGGTTTTTAACCAGCCTGGCCCGGTTCAGCGAACCGAAGCAGGTCCGGTGAGGATTTCAGGAAAGTCGAGCCCGACGATCTGATTGCTGGCGTTGAAGATCACGAACAGGTTGTCGCTCAGCCGGTTGAACTGCACGTTGACGAGCACCAGCCGGGTGTCGTCGTTGCGTTCGGCTTCGACGGCCCGGCCGACCCGCACGAACTGACCCGTCTCCCTCTGCAGCTCCAGCCACTTCGCTTGCAGCGAGGCGGGAGTGATCTCCTTCTGCAGGTCAGGGGCCAGAAAACTGTGGGCGGTGATGAAATGCCCGGTGCTGACGGCCTTGACGAACTGCAGGGCCACGAGGCTGTCGTTGTCGTCGCTGCGGTCGATGTAGTACCGCTCGATCCGGCCTTCACGATTGAGCACCATGAACACGACCCGGTTGCCGGCCTGGGTTCTGAGCTCGGCCTCGACGATGCTGTTGCTGATGCCGCTGCGCACGCTCAGCAGTTCGTAGCTCAGCACCCTGGGCTGGGTGCGCATGGTGGCGGCGATCATCGCGGGGCTCGTGATCGCCTGCATCTCAGGCGAAAACTGGGCATAGCGCGCCTTGGCATCGCCGCTCTGCAACGCCGCAAGAATGCGCCGGGCAGCGGCCCGGGCCTGCTCGACCGACAGGGCCGGCGCGGTGGTGGTGGCCTGGCTCGACCTGGCGTCCTGGGCCCGGGCTGCAGGCAGGCTCTCGGCACAGGGTGCTGCAGCCAGCAGTGCAGCCAGCATCAGCAGGCCCGGGGAGGTGAAACGCGGCGCGCGCAGCATCACGGCGGTGGTTTGGGGCCTCAGTTTGCCCCAACCATCGGCTGAATGCTGAGACTGGCCTGATCGAGCCCCAACTCCACTGTGATCTCTCGGTGACCGGGGGTGACCGCGCCCCGCGGCAGGGTGCCATCGCCGGGATTGACGGCGATCTGGGGCCAGGCCGCCAGACCGATCGACAGGCGCAGGCGATCGCCCCGCCGCAACTGCGCAAACAGCGGTTGCAGCTCGACACGCCGCCACTGGGGGGCCTCACAGGTCGCTCCCCGATGCCGTGCAACCCCCGTACTGAGCTGGCTGACCTGGCCGTCGGGGCGCAGCAGCGAGAGTGCCGCACACAGATCGAACCCAGGCTGGTCGGACTGGGCGATCAAGCCAAGCTGCGGTTGTCCCAGCAGCTCCAGCGGCTCCTGCAGTGGGGCACTGGTGAAACAGGCCACGTCGCAGCGCTGATCGAGGTCAGCCCGGTCCACAGCCCCGGCATCGAGCCCGAGGTGCCCCCCCCGACCTGGCAGTGGGCGCCAGGGGTCGTGCACCAGGGTCACCGTGCCACCAGCGGCAGTGGGGCTGAGCTCCCCTTCGAGGTGATCCACAGCGGCAAGGCCGCCGCTGCGCAGACCCCAGCTCTGACCGCTGCCCTGCCCGGGGAGCCGCGGCTGCCACAGGCCCTGCTCCAGATCCTGCAGCCAGCAGGGCTGGGGCGGCAACTGGGCTGCAGTGGGTTCACGCTCGCGCAGGTGGCGGTCAAAGAAAGCGAGCTGCAGGCGGTCGATGCCCCCCTGCCAGTTCAGGTGGCTCCAGGCACCGATGCGCAGCAGGGGATGGCCCCCGGCGGCCACGGCACGCCGCCACAGATCGAGCACACCCCGCAGGTGGGGGTCATGCCACCCGCCGATCAGCAGCATGGGCTTCTGCCAGAGCGCCGCAGGGGGCTCATGCACCAGCCAGCCGGCTGGATCGGCCGGATCCCGGTCCAGCCAGCCCAGCACCATGCCATCGGGATCCCAACAGCGCAGCAGATCGAGGCCTTCGGCCACAAACGCACCGGACGCCAGGCTGGCGCGGATCGCCTGCCAGGCGGCCTGGTCGTGGACCCGTCGACACCGCTGGGCAGCCAGTTGCAGCCCCCAGGCCAGCGACAACGCCCACCAGTGGCAACCACCCTCACTGGCCCAGTGCAGGCGCTCATCGACACCGGCCATGGCCGGCACCAGGGCATCGGGCAGGTGCTCGCCAGAGGCATTCAACAGCTGGCTGAGGCCCTGGTACGAAAAGCCGTAGGTGCCGACACGACCGTTGCACCAGCTCTGGCTGCGCAACCAGGCGATCGTGCGCGCGGTGTCGGCGGGCTCCTGCCGGAAGCCCGCGAACGCTCCGCCGGAGTCACCGCGCCCGCGCACGTCCTGCATCACCACCGCGTACCCCTGAGCGGCGTACCACCGAGGGTGGGCATAGGTGACGGTTGAGGCGATGCGACTGCCGTAGGGCTGGCGCATCAGCAGCACAGGCCACGGACCCCGACCGTCGGGTTGCCACAGGCGGGCGTGAAGCGCGACGCCGTCGGCGGCGGTCAGCTTCAACTTCAACGCACGTCAGGACAGTACAGACCGACCACATAGGTCACCAGCACTTCGGCATCCGCCGGGCTGAGCGACTGCTGGCGGGCGATCTCCCGGGTGACCTGGGCCGAGGTGAAGCTCAGATCCTGGGCGTTGTACTGGCGCAGTTGCTGGCACAAGGTCTTGCCACGCTGTGGGTTCTGCTTGACGGCATCGAGCAGGGCCGACTGCTGGGCGAACACGGGCAGGTCCAACGGCAGACCCAGCTGCAATCCGAGCGGCAACCCCAGCGGCAGCAGGGTGCCCAACAGAGCCGGTAGGAGCGATCGCCGCATCGTCGTCCCAGGGACTGAAGCCTTCTGTTCTATTGCAGACAGCGCCGCACCCCAGTGCTGCCGGCGAGGGTCAGTTCGTGGGGCGACCGGGCTCCAGCGCCGCTGCCTGTCGCATCCAGCGCCGCAGTGTGGCCAGCTCGAGCAGCACGGCCGAACGACCGATCAGCTGGCGCTGCAACCGGTTGATCTGCTGCAACAGGCGATGGGGATCGGCGTTGGCCAGCCCCTGGGCGGTGGCAATGCCCGCATGCAGGAGCAGGGCGGCATCGGCGGGCAACAGGTCGAGCGCGACCACCAGTCGGGCCTGGCCCCGCAGCCGGATCAGACGCGCCTCGCTGGCGCCGCCACCGCGGCCGAGGCGCACCAGGGTGTCGTGATCGAGGTCGGCGAGCTGCTGCCAGGTGTCGATGCCGGCGGCCCGCAGCCGCTCGGCTTCGCGGCTGAAGTGGGCCGGCAGGGGGAACAGCTCCATCGCCTCAGGCGGGGTTGATCAGTTCACCACTGCCCAGGTTGCGCTGAACCTCGGCCAGCACCACCGGACGGTCGAGGCCATCGGCCTCGGCGACGATGCGGCGCAGTCGCACGGTGACCAGGCCATCGGTGGTGTTGCGGCCACTGCCCCGCAGATTGCGCGCCACCTGCTCGAGGCTTGGAGCCACGGCCGCTTCGGCCAGATCGGCCGGCGCCGCGGCGATCACCAGGTCAGCACCGTTGTCATAAACGATGGGCACGGCCACCGCCCCCTCGATCAGCAGCCGCGGGCGGTAGCTGACCGCAAAGGCCACGCAGGAGATGGCCAGCAGGGTGGTGAAGCTGGTGACGCCGACCAGCCTGAATCGAACGCCCCAGCCCAGCCTGAAGCCGAGCAGCATCAGCACGAACAGCCCGCCGCTGGCCACCCCCAGCCAGCGGCCCGCCTCGAGCAGGATCGGATCGGTCTGCATAGGGCTGGGAGTCGCGGAACAAGCCCCTTATATTGCGCCGAATGCTGGCCCCGCTCGCACCGGGGAGACGTGCTCTTGCCCTGGTTCAGGCGCCCTCTGCTGATTGGTGCCGGAGCCCTTGGCGCAGCAGCCCTGGCCAGCGCAGGCCTCGATCGGTTGGCCGAAGGCGTCTTCGGGCGGGTGCGGCCCGGCCTGGAGCGCAGCCTCTCGGCCCAGCTCGATCAGCAGGTCAGGCTGGGCCGCTACCTGGGTCTGCGGGCCTGGGGGGTGCAGCTGGGACCACTCAGCGTGGCTCCACGGGGAATGAACCGCTCGAGCCTCAGGGTTGAACGGCTGAACCTGACGCTGGCCCCCCTGGCGAGCCTGCGCCAGGGGGTGCCCACCCTGCTGCTTGACCTGGGGCCGACAACCGTGACCCTGGAGGCCAACAATCGCGGCCAATACTGGCGTGCACCGGCCCGCTCCAGGGGCCAGCAGCCACCACAACTGGATCTGCGCGCCCGCCTGCTGCAACCGGCCCAGCTATCGATCCCGGCGCAACGGGTCCGCTACCAGCTCACCAGCGCCCTTGCCCTGAGGCCAGACCAGCACAGGCTGGAGCTGCGCAGCAGCCTCAGACCTCAGCAGCGGGGCCACCGAACCGGGCTGGTGCAGCTGCACGCCCGGGGCAACTGGAAGACGCAACGCTGGCAGATGCAACTGGCCCTGCGCCAGATGGCGATCACCGATCTGACAAGTCTGCTGCCCAGCGGCCGCGCCGTGCGCGTGCCAGGCACGCTGGATGGCGGGCTGCAGCTGCGCTGGGCTGACAACCAGCCCCACTGCGGCGGCGCCCTGCGCGTTCAGCAACTGCTCTGGCGCGGGGCCACAGCGCAACAGGTCAGGGGGCTGGAGCGGGCCGAGCTGCACTGCTCCGGGCAGACGCTGACGCTGCGCCCGACCACACTGCGCTGGAACACCTGGCAGGCCCTGGCCAGCGCATCGCTGCGTTGGCGGGGTCACAACGGTCTGCAGCTCGAACGGCTGGCGCTGCGCCGAGGTCGTTCCTGGATCAGCGCCCGTGGCTCAGTCACGCCGGGGCTCGATCTGCGCAGCCGCCTGCAGCTGCACCCGCAGGACCTCAACGGCCCACTGCCCGTGCCCGCTTGGCTGGGACCGGCGCCGCTCCAGGCCAATCTGAGCGCCCAAGGAGGCTGGAGCAAGCCGGAGCTGAAGCTCACCGTGAGCCGCCGCCAGGATCCGCTGCTGGGCGCCTGGGCTGGTGAAGCCACCTGGTCGGCGGGGGTCGTGCGGCTAAGCCAGCTGCGCAGCAGGTCTCTGCAGGCCAGCGGCAGCCTGCCGCTGGCGCTGCGCCCGGGCCAGGGCCTGCGCAGTGGTCTGCTGCAGCTGCAGCTGGCGCTGCGGGCTTTTCCGCTGCAGCGGTTGCAGCCCCTGGTCGGCGCCCAGCTGGGAGGGGTGCTCCAGGCCCAGGGAACGGTCAGCGGTGCCCTGCAGGCCCTGGTGCCCGATCTGCAGCTGCAGCTCACCGACCTGGCCGCGGGCCCGTTGCTGCTGCGCGAACGCTGGAGCGGCCACTGGTACGGGCAGGCGGGCGGTGGCGGCCGCCTGGAGATGACGGCCCAGGGCCCTGCACCACAAGGGCAACTCAGCGCCAGCCTCAACCGCCGCTGGATGCCGACCGCCGTGGCGTTGCAGCGGGGCACGGGGAGTCTGACGCTGCAAGGCCTGCCGCGTGCCTACCGCTGGCAGGCACGCGCGCTGTTGCTCGACGGACTGGCCTGGCGAGCCGGATCCCGAGGTGCCCCCCACGGGGTTCGGGGCCTGCTCAGCGGCAGCGGTCAGCTCGGGCTCCAACCCCTTGCCTTCAGCGGGGCTGTGGCCTTGCAGCGTCCGGCCGTGCTCGGACTGCGGCTGCAACAGGCCCAACTCTCGGGCCGCTACCAGGATGGGCGCTATCAACTGCAGGCGCTGCTCAAACCACCTGGATCGGGGCAGATGACCCTGGTCGGCAGGGGGCGCTGGCAGGGTGCCATTGACCTGGCGCTGCAGGCCCGCGGGATCGAGCAGTCCACGCTGCAGCAGCTCGCTGACGTGTGGCCCCAGTGGCAAGGTCCCGGGAGCAGCCGCATCGGCAGCGCCCGCGATCTGGGCACCCTGCTGATCGACAGCCTGGGACAGAGCGTGCAGCAACAGCTGCTGCTGCTGGAGCAGGCCCGAGCCGAACTGGCCAGCAGCGGCCGCAACAGCGGCCTGCCCCAGGGCAATCTGGAACAGCGGCTGCGGCAGCTGCAGGCCAGGGTCGACGCCGACATCAGCCTCAGGGGTCCGCGTCTCAACCGCGCCTGGCTCGACCTGGCCGCCAAAGGACATCTTTGGCTGGCCTCGGCAACCAGCGATACCCAGCTCAGTCAGGAACCGTTTGTGGCCCGCATCCAGGGGCCCCTGCGGCAGGGGGGTGGCAGCTTCAGCCTGGAGCAGCTACCCCTGAGCCTGTTGGCGCTGCTCACCCCGGTGCCCAGCAGCCTGCGCGGCAACCTCAACGTGGCGGGCCGTTACGGCCTGGGACGAGCCCAGAGCGAACTGAGCCTGCAGCTGGGTTTGCGCGATGCCGAGCTGGCGGGAACCGCCATCACCATGCCGCGGGGCCAGGTCGACCTTCAGGGCGAGGCGCTCAAGCTTGATCTGGCCCTGCTGGCAGCGGGATCGAGCAGCAGCATCGACCTGGCGGGCTTGCTGCCGCTGGATCCCGACCGCGCCGATCTGGAGCTCAGAATCGCCAGCCGCAGCGATGGCCTGCGCTTTCTGGCGACCCTGGCCCAGCCCAGCCTGCAATGGCTGCAGGGCAGCGCCGACCTGCAGCTGTTGCTGCGGGGCAGTGTCAACGATCCGATTGCCAACGGCTTCGTGCGCATCCGCGATGGCCGCATCCAGTTCATCGGTCAGGCCATCGAAGACCTGGAGGCGACGGTGGTCTTTGACTTCGAGCAGATGCTGGTGCAGAGCCTGAGCGCCCGGGTGGGTCGGGGAGGCCGCCTCAGCGCATCCGGCCATCTCGGTCTGCTCAACCCCACCCCGACCCAACCGCCCCTGTCGGTTGATCTGGAGCAGGTGGGCTTCACCCTGCCCCGCATTCAAGGGGTAGCCAACGGCCGGCTGCAGATCGACGGCAGCCTGCGGGACCTGCAGATGGGCGGCGAGCTGGCGATCGATCGGGGCACCATCAATGCCCAGCGCGGACGGTTGATGCCGTCGGGTGGGGGCGATCTTGCCAGCGCCCCGCGCAAAGGGGTGGCCCAGCTGCTGGAGGAAAACTGGGATTTCCAGAAGCCTCTGCTGCTGGTGGGTGCCGAAGTCGAAAGCAACAGCAGCCAGGCGGTGCTCGATGCCGTGCCGCGGTTCAAACCCCTGGGCTTCAACGACCTGCGGCTGAAGCTCGGACCCAACCTCAGGATCGGCATCCCCGGAGCGGCCTCGTTCCAGACGGCAGGACTGCTGCGACTCACCGGCCGCCTGGATCCGAGCCTGCGGGCCAGGGGCGTGGTGCGCTTGCTGCAGGGGCGCCTGAACCTGTTCACCACCACCTTCAGCCTCGACCCCGAGGCGCCCAATGTGGCCGTGTTCACCCCGGCCCTGGGTCTGATCCCCTACCTCGACATCGCCATGCGCACCCGGGTCTCCGACAGCCTGTCGGTGACGGGCCAGGCGTCGAGCGGCACCCCCTCGCTCGCGGAGATCGAGTCCCAGGGGGGACTGAATTCGCTCAACCAGCTCAACCTGGTGCGCATCACCGTGAGCGTCAGCGGCCCGGCAGACCGCCTGGTGCAGAACCTCAAACTGCGCAGCAGCCCGCCCCTGCCCGATTCACGCCTGATCGCCCTGATCGGCGGCAACTCGCTGGCAGGCCTGAGCGGCAGTGGCGCCGGTGCCGCGATCGCCACCGTGGTCGGCCAGACCCTGCTGTCGCCGGTGCTGGGCGGCCTCAGCGATGCCTTCGGGCAACGGCTGAGCTTCGCCCTGTATCCGACCTATGTGAACCCCAACGTGACCAGTCAGGAGGCGTTGCAGTCGCAGCGGCTGGCGCCGCAGCTGGTGCTGGGCTCGGAGATCGGCATCGACGTGACCGAACGGTTCAATGTGTCGGTGCTGGCGGCCCCGAACCGCTCCGACGTGCCGCCCCAGATCAATCTGAACGTGCGCGCCAACGACCTGCTCACGGTTCAGGGCACGGTCGACACCCAGGGAGCCTGGCAGACCCAGCTGCAACTGTTCTTCCGGTTTTGATGCAGAACACGCCACGCAGCCAAGCCAGCGGCGACCTGATCGGCATCGACCTGGGCGGCACGGCCATCAAGCTGGGCCGTTTCAGCGCTGCCGGCGTCCTGCTGGCCGAGCTGGAGGTGCCCACCCCCCAACCGGCCATGCCCGGGGCGGTGACCGTCGCCATCGCCGATGCCGTGGCCCGGATCGATCCCGATCGACTGGCCGCGCGGGTCGGCATCGGCCATCCGGGTCCGGCCGACGGGTCGGGCCGGGTGGCCCGCATCGCCATCAACCTGCCGGGCTGGGTTGACGTGCCCCTGGCCGACTGGCTCGAGCCGATGCTCGATCGGGCGGTCACCTGTGCCAACGACGGCAACTGCGCCGTACTGGGTGAACACCACAGCGGCGCCGCCCGGGGCTGCAGCGACGTGGTGCTGCTGACCCTGGGCACCGGCGTGGGCGGGGGCGTGCTGCTCAATGGCGTCCTGTTCAGCGGTCACAGGGGCGCGGCGGCCGAACCGGGGCTGATCGGCCTCGACCCCGAAGGCCCGCCGTGCAACAGCGGCAACCGGGGCTCGCTCGAATCGTTCTGCAGCATCCGCGGGCTGGGGCGGCTCAGCACCCTGCCCCCCGATGAGCTCAACCGCAGGGCCGACGCGGGCGATGCCGAAGCCCTGGCCGTGTGGCAGCGCTACGGCGAGCGGCTGGGCCATGGCATCAGTACGATCGTCTACCTGTTCACCCCTGAGCTGGTGCTGGTGGGGGGCGGACTGGGCGGCGCCAGCCGGCACTTTCTGCCGGCGGTCTGGGAGCAGGTGAAGACCCGTGTGCAGCCGGCCAGCCGCGACGGCCTCAGGATCGGCCCGGCAGCGCTGGGCAACGGCGCCGGCCGGCTGGGGGCGGCCCTGCTGGCAGCCCAGCGCTTGGGATGATGGCCCCATGAGCACCGCCGTTCCCGATCCAAGCCCCGACCTGCTGCAGCGGGCAGCCACCGTGCGCCGCAGCGCCATGGCCCTCGGACAATGCAGCGACGCCGATCGGCGCGCCGCGGTCCTGGCGATGGCCGATGCCCTCGACGCAGCCCAGGCCGAGATCGTGGCGGCCAACCAGGCCGATCTGCAGGCCGCAGCCAGCGACGGGCTGGCCGAGGCCCTCGTGGCCCGGCTCAGGCTTGACGGCCCCAAGCTGGCCGCCGCGATCGACGGCGTGCGCCAGGTGGCCCAGCTGGCCGATCCGGTGGGGATGCGTCAGCTGCACACCGAGCTTGATGCGGGCCTGGTGCTCGAGCGCATCAGCGTGCCCCTTGGGGTGCTGGGGGTGATCTTCGAAGCCCGGCCCGATGCGGTGATGCAGATTGCCGCCCTGGCCATTCGCTCGGGCAACGGCGCCCTGCTCAAGGGCGGCCGCGAAGCCAACCGCAGCTGCGCGGCGATCATGGCCGCCCTGCAGACCGGACTCGCCCGCAGCCGCGTCGAGCCCACGGCCCTGGAGCTGCTCACCAGCCGTGAGGAGAGCCTGGGCCTGCTCAGACTCGACGGGTTGGTGGATCTGATCATTCCACGGGGCTCCAACGCCCTGGTGCGCTTCATTCAGGACAACACCCGCATTCCGGTGCTGGGCCATGCCGACGGGGTCTGCCATCTGGTTGTGGATGCCGCGGCCGACCCCGCCATGGCCCTGCGGGTGGCCCTGGATTCCAAGACCCAGTACCCGGCGGCCTGCAACGCCATCGAAACCCTGCTGGTGCACCGCGCCATTGCGCCCACGTTTGTGCCCCTGGCGATCGCGGCCTTTGCGGCGGCGGGCGTCGAGCTGCGCGGTGATCCGGGCGCCATGGCACTGGGCGTGAGCCATGCCGCCAGCGACGACGACTGGCGCACCGAGTACAGCGATCTGATCCTGGCCATTCGGGTGGTCGACGACCTCGATGCAGCGCTCGAGCACATTCGTCGCCATGGCTCGCGCCACACTGACGCGATCTGCACCGACGACCCGGCCGCCGCCGATCGCTTTCTGGCCGCGGTCGACAGCGCCGGGGTCTACCTCAACTGCTCGACCCGCTTTGCCGATGGCTTTCGCTACGGGTTCGGCGCCGAGGTGGGCATCAGCACCCAGACGCTGCCGCCGCGGGGCCCCGTCGGACTGGAAGGCCTGGTCACCTATCGCTATCGGTTGCGGGGCGAAGGGCACATCGCCGCCGACTACGCCAGCGGAGCGCGCCGCTTCAGCCACCGGGCCCTGCCGCTGTGAACGTTGAAATCGTGGATCAGATCGTGTTGCGCGGCCTGCGGCTGTGGGCCCACGTGGGGGTGCTCGAGCACGAGCGCGAGCTGGGCCAGTGGTTCGAGCTGGATCTCGCCTTGAGCGTGGATCTGGCCGCTGCCGCCCGCAGTGACGCCCTGGCCGAGACCCTCGACTACAGCCAGCTGATCACAGCCCTTCAACAGCAGGCCCGCAGTGTCTGTTGCCAGACGCTCGAGCAGTACAGCGAGCGGATGCTGGATCTGGCCGAAACGCTCTATGGGCCGGTGCCGATCACGCTGGAGCTGCGCAAATGCAGTGCCCCGGTCCCTGGCTTCGGCGGGGTGGTGGCGGTGCGGCGCCAGCGGTTCACAGCCGCAGACTCCAGCCGCGGCGGTCGTGAAAATCGGGCTCCGGGCCCGGATGCTGCAGAGCCCAGTAGCTGAGTTCACCTCCCGGCTGCTCAAGCACCGCCGTGAGACCCAGCTCCAGCGCAGCACCGCTCTGCAACGGTTGCAGCAGCGCCGGCGGCAGCGGGCAATGCAGGTTCAACACGAGCAGGGCCTGCGTGCAGCTCAGATCAAGCGAGACCTGCTGATAGGCCGTCTCAATGCGCTGACCGGCGCGGTAATCGTCGAAACGGTACACGTTCCAATCGCCTGCCGGTGAAAGGTTGAACTCCCAGTAGGCGCTGGAACCGGCTGCAGCGATGAAGGCCTCAAAGCAGGTGTGCTGCCAGAGGCCATCGCGGCGCTGGGGGGGTGTGCCAGCGCTCCCCTGGCAGATCGGCAGCTGCGGTGGCGAGGCCGAGGGCTGCCAGGCCAGGCTGAAGCCCAGGTGCAGTCGGCCGTCTTCGAGCGCAGCCTGGGCACGCAGGTCTGCACGCGCGGCATCGGCCCCATTCCAACTGCAGAGTTGGAGCGGCGGTGTTGGATTGGCGCTCATGAATCAGACAACACAGAGATCAGCTCACGAAGCTCTGGCTCCTGGGCCTCAATGCTTTCGGCCAGACGGAACTGCACCAGGGCCCGCTGGAGGTTGTGACGCGAGTGGCTCACCTTGAAGTAGAGGTCACCCTCGAGATGGTCGCAGAAAAAGCGCATACCCAGCTCAAAGGGCAGCAACCGAATGGCGTCGTAGAGGTGGGCGATGTCGTGGCGTGTGAGCACGGCGCCGGCCTCGTGCAGGTAGCCGCGCAGCATCGCGGCAGCGAGGTCAAGGTCAAAGCTGACCGCTTCCAGATCGGTGGTTTCCTCGCCAGCGGGATTGCAACCCGAACGCAGGGCATCGCCGATGTCATAGTGCAGCAGACCCGGCTTGACCGTGTCGAGATCCACCATCGCCACCGCACAACCGGTCGCGTTGCACAGCATCACATTGTTGACCTTGGGGTCACCGTGAATGGGGCGCAGCTGGAGATGGCCCACCTCTCGGGCCTGCTCAAGCACCGGCACCAGATCCTGACGTGCCGCCATGAACGCCACGCAGGCCTGGGCCTGGGGATCAGCCAGCCGCTGGGCCACGGCTGACGCGCCGGTTGCGCCGGCAGTCAGCACCTCCAGGTAACGGGCGTGGTAGCGGGGAGTGACGTGAAACCCCTCCAGGGTGTCGGCCAACTGCTCGGCCGGCAGATCGTGAATCAGGGCATGAAAGCGCCCGAGGGCCCGACCCACCTCCTGGGCTTCGCGGCTGTGCTGCAGACAGTCGAGGCTGTGGGCGCCCTCGATGAAGGTGATCATGCGCCAGGCCCCATCGCCATGGCGCAGCAGATGGCACGGCGCATCGAGCTCGACCTGGGCGGCCCGCAACGGCACCGGACTCGGCACCTGCCAGGGAGCACGGTCTGCTGAGGGGGTGTCAGCGTCAAGCCGCTGACGGCAGTGGCGCACAACCGTATCCAGATTGGCCATCACCAGATCGGGGCGCTCAAACACCGCCGTGTTGAGACGTTGCAGCACATAACGGCGCCCCCCGGCCACCTCGACCATATAGGTGGCATTGACATTGCCAGCGCCCAGGGGTTCGACACGCTGTGGCGTCCCCTCGGTGGCAAAGCCACTGGCGAGCTCCAGCAGGTTCATCCAGCGATGGCGGCGAGGGCCGCCGCTTCGGCATCAACCAACCCCGAGTGGCGGATCAGCGCCTCGGTGCTGGGGGCCCGCCCCCGGAAGGCCTCGAAGATCTCGGCCGGGGCCCGGCTGCCGCCCAGCGACAGCACGGTGTCGCGAAACCGCCGACCGGTGGCGACGACCTCATCTTCAACGTCGAGTCCCACCTCTTCGAAGGCGCTGAAGGCATCGGCGCTGAGCACCTCGGCCCATTTGTACGAGTAATAACCGGCCGAGTAACCGCCGGCAAAGATGTGGCTGAAGGCGCACAAGAAAGCGTCGTCGTCGATCGGCTCAAGCACGGTGGTGCTGCGGGCCAGCTCGCGCCGCAGCTGCTCTGGGCTCTGGCCGCCATCGGCCGTCCAGACGCTGTGCAGGCGCAGATCGGTCAGGGCGAAGTGCACCTGCCGCAGGGTGGCGCTGCCGCCCATGAAGGTGCGGGCCGCCAGCAATTTCTGATACTCGGCCTCGGGCAGGGGTTCGCCGCTCTGCCAGTGGCGCGCCATGCCCATCAGGGTGGCGCGGTCGTAACACCAGTTTTCCATGAACTGACTGGGCAGCTCGACGGCATCCCACTCGACGTTGTTGATGCCGGCGGCCTGGGGTCGGTCCACGGTGGTCAGCATGTGCTGCAACCCGTGGCCAAACTCGTGGAACAGGGTCTCGACCTCGTCAAAGGTCATCAGGCTCGGGGTTTCCCCAACCGGCGGGCTCTGGTTGCAGATCAGATAGGCCACCGGCAGCACGGGCTCGCCACTGCGGTTGGTGCTGCGCCCCAGGCACTCGTCCATCCAGGCGCCGCCGCGCTTGCTGCCCGGTCGGCTGAACGGATCGAGGTAAAAGGCCGCCAGGGGTGTGCCGCCGGCGCCGTCGAGCACCTTGAAGTAGCGCACATCGGGGTGCCAGGTGGGGGCATCGCCGCTCTCGCTGGCCACGATGCGAATGTCAAACAGGCGCTGGCACAGGCCGAACAGCCCCTGCAGCACCTGCTCCAGGGGAAACCATGGCCGCAGCGCTTCGCTGTCAAGCTCGAAGCTCTGCTGCCGGAGCTTCTCGGCCCAGCAGGCCACATCCCAGGGTTTCAGGTCATCGGCCTCAGGGGCACCCTGGCGGCGGGCGATGGCCCGCAGAGCCTCCAGCTCACGCTGGGCCACCGGGTAGGCCGCCGCCCGCAGCTCTTCGAGCAGCTGCTCGACCTCGCCCACCGAGCCAGCCATCTTGGAGGCCAGGCTCACCTCGGCCCAGTTGCCGTAGCCGAGCCGCTGGGCCTGCTGCCGCTTGAGGGTCAGGATCTGTTCGATCAGCGGGGTGTTGTCGAGCTCGCCGCGCGAGGCCCGCGCCACCTGGGCCCGGTAGACGGTCTCGCGCAGGTCACGCCTGGCGCTGTATTTGAGAAAGGGAACCACCCGGGGCATGTCGAGGCCCATCAACCAGGGACCCTGCTCGGCGCTGGCTTCGGCGTCACCGGGTTGTTGAAGAGCCTCGCGGGCCGACTGAGCCAGCAGGTCCAGCAGGCTGTGGGGCAGACCCGCCACCTGGTCGGCCTGGGTGAGCCTCAGGCTCCAGCCATTGGTGGCATCGAGAACGTGGTTGCTGTAGGTGGTGGCCAGTTCGGCCAGTTGCTGGCTGGTGGCGTTGAAGGCCTGCTGTGCCGCACCGTCGAGACCGACACCGCGCAGTTCCATATCGCGCAGCTCGGCGGTGAGGATGCGCCGTTGGGTGGTGTCGAGGCCGGCGTGTCCGGCCAGCTGCTGCAGCGCCGCGTACACAAGGCGGGACTGGCCGGCGCGGTTGCCGAAGGCCACCACCGCCCCCTGCTGACGCTGGTGGGCCTCCCGCAGCTCCGGGCTGTTGCAGACCCCGTTGAGATGGCTGACGACGCCCCAGCTCCAGCGCAGGCGCTCCCCCAGCTGGTGCAGGGGCTCCATCAGCTCGGCCCAGCTCAGGGGTGACTGGCCGGGCCCCAGACGTCGCTCGAGGGTGGCCTCAAGCCCATCAAGCTCAGCGCCGAGATCAGCCAGCAGCTGGGGGATGGCCTGATCCACCTGCTCAGGGGTGATCGCCATGAACGCGGGAAGACCCTCGCCAGCCAGCAACGGCAGGACAGGACGCTGGTCTGATGCGTTGGCCGTCACGCTTGCCGATGCCGTCATGGTCCCGATGCTGTTGCGTTCATTCCAGCCCATGGGCCCTCAACCCCGTGGCCAGGAGCGATACGGTCAACCGAAGCCCAAGGTCTGGCTCAGGGCCAGGGCAGGCGTCGCCGCCAGACGGGTCGCCAGGGCATCGGTGCCGGCCTCGTAAAAATCAATCGCGAGGCGCGGCCAGAAGCCGATCGCCAGGGTGGGCACGAGCAACGACAGGCCGATGAGCAGCTCGCGCGGTTTCATGTCGCCCGTGATCGCCAACGCGGGAATACGGGGCCCGAAGAACACCCGACGGCACAGCGACAACAGGTAAACGGGGGTCAGAACCAGACCGATCGCCGCCAGCACGATCGTGACCACGCGGAAGCCGACGGTGAAGCCGTCATTGGCCGTGACCCCGAGAAAGACGGTGATTTCACTGACGAAGCCACTCATGCCGGGCAGCGCCAATGAGGCCAGCGAACTGGCTAGAAAGAAGGCGAAGGTGATCGGCAAGGCCTTGGCCAGCCCGCCCATGTTGGGGATCGACAGGGTCTCGGTGCGCTCGTAGAAGACACCGGTCACAAAGAACATGGCGGCGGCAATCAGGCCGTGGCTGATCATCTGGAGCATGGCGCCGCTGATGCCCAGCGCATCCACCGCTCCGATGCCCAGCAACACGAAGCCCATGTGGCTCACCGAGCTGCAGGCGATGCGCCGTTTGACGTTGTCCTGGGCAAAGGCGTTGAGCGCCCCATAGACGATGTTGACGATGCCGAGGATGATCAATGCCGGGGCCAACTGCAGATGCGCCTCGGGCAGCATCTGCACGTTGAAGCGCAGCAGGGCATAACCGCCCATCTTGAGCAGCACCCCGGCCAGCAGCATCGACACCGCCGCATTGGCTTCGCCATGGGCATCGGGCAGCCAGGTGTGCAGCGGGAACATCGGCAGCTTGACCCCGAAGCCGATCAGGAAGCCGAGGTAACAGAGCAGGCCGAAGACACCGCCGGCCGAGCGGGCCGCCAGCTCGCTGAGGTTGAAGGTGAACGGGCCATTGAGCGCCAGGGCCAGGCCGCTCAGCAAGATCAGCAGCGAGGCGGTGGCCGTGTACAGGATGAACTTGGTGGCGGCGTATTGACGCTGCTTGCCACCCCAGATGGCGATCAGCAGATAGACCGGCACCAGCTCCAGTTCCCAGGCCAGGAAGAACAGCAGAAAGTCCTGGGAGAGAAACACCAGAGCCTGGGCCGAGGCCTGAACCAGCAGCAGGGCGAAGTAAAGCCTTGACTTGCGGGCGATCTGCCAGCTGGCCGCGGTGGTCAGCAGGGTCACCAGACCCGAGAGCACCACCAACGGTGCCGAGAGGCCATCGGCAGCCAGGCTCCACTCCAGACCGATCGCGGGAACCCAGCTGACGCGCTCCACCAGCTGCAGGCCCGCAGCCGCTGGGTCGTAGTGGCGGCTGAAAGCCACCAGCATCAGCACAAAATCAAGGCCCAGAACAACGAGGGCCAGGCCTCGGGGCACGCGGGCGTCGGTGCCATCGCCAGGCAGCAGGGGCATCAACAGAGCTCCCGCCGCCGGCAACAGCACAATCAACGACAGCCAGGGGAAGGACGCGGCTGCAGCTGGCAGATTCGCGCCCATCAGGGTCTCTCAGGCTGTTGCGAAATCTATCAGCCGCCCTACCTCCGTTGGGTAGAAATACTCATTCGCGTGGAGGAAGCGTCGCCCAGGTGCTGCCCTGGGACTGGAGTCCCAGATGTTCAGCCCGTGACTCGACTCCCTCGCTGCGCCAGCGCTCGACCATGGCGCCCTTGACCGCCTCAGCCACGTCGGCCGCGCACAGGGCCAGCAGGCTGGGGCCGGCACCACTGATCACACAGCCCCAGGCCCCCGCCGCCAGCGCCGCCTCGCGCACCGATCGCCCCCCCTGGATCAGACCCCAGCGGTAGGGCTCGTGCAGACGGTCGTGCATGCCGTCGGCGATCAGGTCCCCGTTGCCGGTGCGCAACCCCTGCAACAGCAGGGTCAGAGCGCCGAGATTGCTGACCGCATCCGGGATTGGAATCGCCTTGGGCATCGCCCGCCGGGCCTCACTGGTGGTGAGCCGGATCGCTGGAATCGCCACCACGGCGCGCACCTCGGGAGACCAGCCGCAGCGCAACACACGCCAGCGCTGGGAGGCGGCCTTGGCGGTCATGCACAGGCCCCCCACCAGCGAGGGCACCACATTGTCGGGATGTCCCTCGATGTCGATCGCCAGCTCCAGCAGCTTTTCGGTGCTCAGGGGTTCAGCGGCGAGGGCATTGGCCCCGAGCAGACCCGCCACGATGGCCGTGGCGCTGCTGCCCAGCCCCCGGGCCGGGGGCACCGCCAGCCGGACCCTGGCCTCGAGGGCCACCGGCTCGAGGCCGGCCTCCTTCCAGACCCGCTGGGCCGAGCGATAGACCAGGTTGTCGGGACCACCACGCAAGTGTGCCCCCTCGCTGCCCTCGATGATCAAGTCAAAGCGCTCGCTGCCTCCGGGGATGCAGCGGACTTCGAACACGTTGTCGAGTTCGAGGGCAGCCCCGAGGCAATCGAAACCCGGACCCAGGTTCGCGGTGGTGGCAGGCACGTGGACCACCACTCCCTGCCCGACACTCGGGCGAGCCATGGCGTTGATTCAGCTCGGGCCAGTGTGTCAGCCGACCAGCATGCGGGCCCGGCAGGCGGCGCTGAAGAGGCCGATCCCCGGATCGGTGATCGCGGTGATCGGGATCGGCTCAAGCACTGCGCCGAGGCGTCCCTTGTTGAGAAAGCCCTGGCTGAACACCGGCGAGCGCAGGGCCTCCACCAACTTGGCGGCCGTGCCTCCGGCCAGCCAGATGCCGCCTCGGCACAGGGCCGCCAACGCCAGATCCCCGGTGACGCTCCCGTAGGCCGACAGCCACAGGGCGAGCGCCTGCTGGGCCAGCGGATCGCCGGCCGTGGCCGCCTGGGCCACCGCAGCCGGCAGATCCTGGGCGGGATCGTCGGCAACCGCCGCCAGGGGATGGCCATGGGCCGCCCCCTGGGTCGCCAGCATCCAGCGGGCCACCAGGCCCAGCCCGGTGCCACTGACGACCCGCTCGGTCGAGAGGCGATCGAGGCCCAGATCGGCCTGCAGCCACTGCTTGAGATGCCACTCCTCGGCGCTGCGCGGGGCGAATTCGCCATGGGAGCCCTCGCTGGCGATCGCCACCAGGCCCGCCGGGGTCGGAACCCCATAGGCCACCCCCAGGCCGGTACCGGCCCCCAGCACCAGCAGCGGGGCGTCAGCCACGGCGACGCCTGGGCGAACCTGGGCCTGCTGATCGGGCTGCAGGTGGGGAAGCCCATAGATCAGCACGGCGAAATCGTTGACCAGGGCCAGCCGGCCGATGCCCGTGGTCGTCGCCAGATCCCGCTCCGACAGTTGCCAGGGCAGGTTGGTAAGCCGGGCCTGGCCCGCCTGCACCGGACCCGCCACGGCAAAACAGGCCGCTTCAGGCTGGGCCAGGCCGGCAGCAGCGACGGGCCCGCCCAGAAAGGCCAGCACCATGGGCGCCAGGTCGGGCCATTCGCCCGAAACATAACGCTCGCTCACCAGCGGCTCCAGGCCACCACCGCCACAGCGGTAAAGGCTCAGCAGGGTCTTGGTGCCGCCGATGTCACCGGCCAGCAGGGTGGTCATGGCACAGGGCTGCGGGGGCGATCAGACCGGCAGGGCCAGACCCGCACGCCGATCCTGATTGGCCTGGGCGGCGGCGGCAACCACGTCGACGAGGGACACACTCCCTAGATCGCCGTCGGGTCGGCTGCGCAGGCTCAGGGCCCTGGCCTCGGCCTCCTTGGCCCCGATCACGGCCAGCACAGGGATCTTCATCTGCTCACCGTTGCGGATCAGCTTGCCGAGGCGATCGCCGCTGTGGTCGACGCTGGCCCGGATGCCAACGGCCTTGAGGGCGGTGAGCACCTCTTCGGCGTAGGGGCGCACCTCGTCGGTGACCGGCAGCAGACGGATCTGCTCGGGCGCCAGCCAGAAGGGGAAATCGCCGGCGTAGTTCTCGGTCATGATCCCGAAGAACCGTTCCAGCGAGCCGAAGATGGCGCGGTGGATCATGATCGGGCGCTGCCTGGTGCCATCGGCGGCGACGTACTCAAGCTCGAAGCGCTCGGGCAGGTTGAAGTCGAGCTGGATCGTCGAGCACTGCCAGGTGCGACCGATGGCGTCTTCGATCTTGAGGTCGATCTTGGGCCCATAGAAGGCGCCGCCGCCCTCATCGATCGTGTAAGCCCAGCCCTTGCGCTCCAGGGCCCTGATCAGACCCTGGGTGGCCAGCTCCCAGACCGCGTCATCGCCGATCGATTTCTCGGGCCGGGTCGAGAGGTTGATCGCGTAGCTGCGGAAATCGAACGTGGAGAGGATCTGCTCGGTGAGATCGAGGATCGCCACGATCTCATCGGTGATCTGCTCGGGCAGGCAGAACACGTGGGCGTCGTCCTGGGTGAAGCCGCGCACCCGCATGAGCCCGTGCATCACGCCCGGGCGCTCGTAGCGGTACACCGTGCCCAGCTCGGCCCAGCGGATCGGCAGCTCCCGGTAGCTGCGCAGCGTGCTGGCGTAGGTGAGCACGTGAAACGGGCAGTTCATCGGCTTGAGCTGGTACTCGCGCTCGTCGACCTGCATCGGTCCGAACATCGACTCGCGGTAGAAATCGAGGTGGCCTGAGGTCTTCCACAGGCTGATGTCAGCCACATGGGGGGTGTACAGCAGGTCGTAGCCGGCGGCGAAGTGCAGCTCCCGCCACAGGGTCTCGATCAGCAGGCGCATGCGGGCACCACGGGGATGCCAGAACACCAGGCCGGCGCCCGCCTCGTCCTCGATGGAGAAGAGGTCGAGATCGGTGCCCAGGCGACGGTGGTCCCGGCGCAGGGCTTCGGCTTTGCGGCGTTGGTGCTCGGCCAGTTGCTCGGGCGTCTCCCAGGCCGTGCCATAGATGCGCTGCAGCTGCGCGTTGTGTTCGTCGCCGCGCCAGTAGGCACCGGCCACGCTCTCGAGCTCGAAGGCCTTGGGGTTCAGCTCGCTGGTATTGGCCACATGGGGACCGGCGCACAGGTCCCACCACTGGTCTCCCAGGGTGTACAACGTGATCGGCTCGCTGATGCCCGCCAGGATCTCGAGCTTGTAGGGCTCGTTCTGAGCCCGAATGCGACGCTCGGCCTCGGCCCGGGTCACCTCGATGCGCTCGAGCGGCAGCTTGCGGTTGATGATCTTGATCATCTCCTTCTTGATCGCCTTCAGGTCGGCCTCGCTGAAAGGATCGGGGCTGTCGAAGTCGTAGTAGAAGCCGCTCTCGGTCCAGGGGCCAATGGTCACCTGAGCCTTGGGGAAGAGGGTCTGCACCGCCATGGCCATGACATGGCTCATCGAATGACGGATCCGCAGCAGCTGCTCGCTCTCGCTGGTCTTGGGCAGCTGCAGCGGCTCGGCTGAAGGGGCAGACACGGCAGGGCCATCGGCAACGGGCGATCCTACGGGACCTCGTCAGATCGACCTGCCCACCTAGGCTCAGCCCATGCACCCTGATGATTCGAGCGAGCGGCCCGACGACGGGAACCAGCCAGCATCGGCCGATGCCGGCCTGTTGCTCGACGGGTTACTGGGCTCGCTGCTGGAGGATTTCCGCTTCTGGTTTGAACGGGGTCAGGTGCTGCTGGCGCATTGTCCCGACACGGTGATGCCAGCCGCAGCCCGGGCCGACCTGGCCCTGCAGCTTGACCAGGCCAGCCGGGAGCTCGCCGCGGCCAGCAGCCTGCGGCAGGCTGCCCCCACGGCCATGGCCCTGGAGATGGGGACCCTGGCACCGTGGCACAACCTAGTGCTGGAGATCTGGGGTCTGTCGGCCAGGTTGCGGCTCGCCGATGTGCCGCTGCCAGCGGTCCCGCTCAGGCCAGAAAGCCAAGGGCCTGCCTGACCCGCGCCAGGGTGGCATCAGCCACCTCGGTGGCCCGGCGACGACCCTGGTCAAGCACCTGAAGCAGCGCTGCCGGATCAGCCCGCAATTCGAAGTAGCGCTGCTGCAGCGGCCGCAGGGCCTCGACCGCCGCCTCGGCCAGCAGGGGCTTGAACTGGCCCCAGCCCATCTGGGCGCAGTCGGCTGCAGCCTGCTCAGGGCTCAGTCCGGCCAGAAGTGCATAGAGCCCGAGCAGGTTGTCGGCCTCGGGGCGCTCAGGGTCTCCAAACACCAGACCCATGACCGGATCGGTCTTGGCCCGCTTGATTTTCTTGCTGATCAGCTCGGGGGGATCCAGCAGGTTGATGCGCGAACCCTCGTTGGGGTCGCTCTTGCTCATCTTGCTGGTGCCGTCGGTGAGGCTCATGACCCGGGCCCCCTGCTTGAGGATCAGGGGTTCGGGCACCCGCAGAATCGCAATCGGCTCGCCGCTGGGATCCTTGGGGGCAAAACGGGCATTGATGCGCTGCTGGGCGATGTCGCGGGCCAGCTCCAGATGCTGCTTCTGGTCTTCGCCGACGGGCACCAAATCGGCGTCATAAAGCAGGATGTCGGCGGCCATCAGCACGGGGTAATCGAGCAGGCCCACCGACACGTTGTCGCCCTGCTTGATCGCCTTCTCCTTGAACTGGATCATGCGCTCCAGCCAGTTGAGCGGAGTCACGCAGTTGAGCAGCCAGGCCAGTTCGCTGTGGGCGCTCACCTGGCTCTGCACGAACACCGTGGAGCGGGCCGGATCGATGCCGCAGGCCAGATAAAGAGCTGCGGTGCTCAGGGTGTCCTCAGCCAGGCGCGCCGGGTCATGGGGCACGGTGATGGCGTGCAGATCGACGACACAGAAAAACGTGTCGTGGCTGTCCTGCAGGGCAACCCAGTTGCGGATCGCCCCCAACCAGTTACCGAGATGAAGGGATCCGGTGGGTTGTACCCCGGAGAGAACTCTGGGCCTGGCCATCAACGTGATGCCCTTCAGGCTTCGCTGACGCCGGTCTCAGGCGACGCGGCGTCGGCATCGGCGACGGCGTCAACAGCCGGCACAGACTCCAGTGGGGTGGCCTCCAGTGGGGTGGCCTCCACAGGAGTGGCCTCCTGGTCGGCCGAAGCCTCGACGTCGGTCGTTGGCGGAGCCTCGGCCTCCGGTGCCAGCTCCTCTGGCTGGGCTGGCTCGTCTGGCTGGGCTGGCTCGACCACGGGCTGGGGCTGGGCCGGACGGCTGGGACGGGCAAAGGGATCAACCCGCGGAGCACGGTCAGACCGCGACTCACCACGCCCATCGCCCCGTCCGTCAGGGCGACCGTCGCGACGGCCACCGGCGCCGCCGCGAGGGCCTTCGGAGCGGGCAGGAGCCTGGGAGCGTTGCTGCTCGACGAGGGCGTCAAGCTTGCCTTCCTCGAGCAGCTGGGCCGTGGTGCGCAGAGCAAAGCCGAGGGCAGCCACCGTCGAACGCAACCGGAAGGTCTCCTGCAGAGCCCGGGCCGCACGCATTTCGTTGTCGCTGAGGCGAATGCGGAACCCACCCGGTTCCCTGCCCCCTTGATCGCGGCCACCCCCGCCCCTGCCCGTGCGGGCAGGATCAGAGGAGCGCTGTTGGGACTGATCGTTCTCGCGGTCGTCGGCCATCGCCGGGGCATCGCACTCGAGCGCAAGTGTGCCGCATCAGGCGCCAGCACGGCAGAAGGGTCCCGTACCGCCAGCGGGACCGCGCGGGATTCATCACACGAAACCGATGCATGAAGCTGATGCAGGAAGCCGATGCATGTAGCTGAGCCACAAAGGCGATCCAGGAAACAGAGAGCGCAGCATTTCGCAACAAAAGCGATGAAGTTTGATCAAGCGATGGAACGATTGTTGACGCGTTGTTGAGAACGCAACAGCGACACCTAGCGTCGTTCTGACCTTCGGGTCTCCCGTACTTCTTGTTGATCCATGACCACTGCACTGCGCAGCGGCCGTGCCAGCTCATGGCAGAACTTCTGCTCCTGGGTGACCAGCACCAACAACCGCATCTACGTGGGTTGGTTCGGTGTGCTGATGATCCCCTGCCTGCTGGCGGCGACCATCTGCTTCATCATCGCCTTCATCGCCGCTCCCCCCGTCGACATCGACGGCATCCGTGAGCCCGTTGCCGGTTCATTCATCTACGGCAACAACATCATTTCAGGCGCTGTGGTTCCCTCCAGCAACGCCATCGGCCTGCACTTCTACCCCATCTGGGAAGCCGCCAGCCTCGACGAGTGGCTGTACAACGGCGGCCCTTACCAGCTGGTGGTCTTCCACTTTCTGATCGGCATCTCGGCCTACATGGGCCGCCAATGGGAACTCTCCTACCGCCTGGGCATGCGCCCCTGGATCTGCGTGGCCTACAGCGCGCCGTTGTCGGCCGCCATGGCCGTGTTCCTGGTGTACCCCTTCGGTCAGGGTTCCTTCTCCGATGGCATGCCCCTCGGTATCAGCGGCACCTTCAACTTCATGCTGGTGTTCCAGGCTGAGCACAACATCCTGATGCACCCCTTCCACATGCTGGGTGTGGCCGGTGTGTTCGGCGGCAGCCTGTTCTCCGCCATGCACGGTTCACTGGTGACCTCCTCGCTGGTCCGTGAGACCACCGAGAGCGAGAGCCAGAACTATGGCTACAAGTTCGGCCAGGAAGAGGAGACCTACAACATCGTGGCTGCCCACGGTTACTTCGGTCGCCTGATCTTCCAGTACGCCTCCTTCAACAACAGCCGCAGCCTGCACTTCTTCCTGGGCGCCTGGCCGGTGGTGGGTATCTGGTTCACCTCCATGGGCATTTCGACCATGGCGTTCAACCTCAACGGCTTCAACTTCAACCAGTCGATCCTCGATGCCCAGGGCAGGGTTCTGCCCACCTGGGCCGACGTGCTCAACCGCGCCAACCTCGGCATGGAAGTGATGCACGAGCGCAATGCTCACAACTTCCCGCTGGATCTGGCGACCACCGGCACGACCCAGGTGGCCCTGACCGCTCCGGCGATCGGCTGAGACCGCCCGCCATCGCCTGGCGGTCTCGCCCCTTGCCCCCCCCTGCCATGGCAGGGGGGGATTTTTTGTCCCGACATACGACCGATCCCGATGGCGACCGATCCGGATGGCGACCGATCCCGATGGCGACGGCATCGCACGAACGTGCGACCCGCACCCAAGGGTGCGGAGGCTGGGATCGTCATGGGAGCGGGGCGTGGATGGAGGAACCCTTCTGCAACGGTGTCGAGACAAAGTATCGACACTGCCCGCAGGGAACTGCCACCCCTCTCCCCCCCGAGCACGAGAATCGGTACAGGCTTGCAGCCCCACCCTGTCACCGGAACCGACCCGGCCCCCCGCGATGTCACTGGATCAGCTGAAGCGCTTTCTGGGCGTCATGCAAGACGATCCGGGTCTGCGCCAGGAGGTGATGGCCGCCGCCACCGCTGACGACGTTGCTCTGATCGGGCTGCGCCGAGGCTTTACGTTCAGCGGCGACGAGCTGCTGCGCCTCTCGGGCCAGAAGGTGGGGCGGGTCACCGTCACCAAGCAGGACATCCCCGGGGAATACAACTGACGGGCTGCGATCATCAACGCACACCCCGCCGCCATCGCCTTGCCGGGCCTGGATCAGCACGTTCAGTTTGCCCTGCTGCTGACCCTGGCTGCCGGACTGTCCACCGGCATCGGCAGCCTGCTGGGCCTGGTGAACCGGCAGTACAACCCCCGCTTGCTGGCCTTGTCGCTGAGCTTTTCGGCCGGCGTGATGCTGCAGGTGTCGTTCGTGGAGATCTTCCCCAAGGCGAAGATCGCCCTGGTCACGGTGCTGGGGGCGCGCAGCGGCTACGCGATGACGGTCGCCGCATTCTTTGCCGGCGTCGCCGCCATGGCCGCCCTGGATCAGTTGCTGCCCAGCCACGCCATGGTGATGCCTCCCCCCCAGGGGAGCGGAACCAAACCTGCCACGGCCGAAGAAGCCCGCACCCTGATGCGCATGGGGCTGTTCTCGGCCCTCGCCATCGGCATCCACAACTTTCCCGAGGGGCTGGCCACCTTCATAGCCGCGCTGAACAACCCCCGACTGGGGATCGGCATCGCCCTGGCCATCGCCATCCACAACATTCCGGAGGGGCTGGCGATCTCGGCGCCGCTGCACTACGCCACCGGCAACCGCGCCCAGGCGTTCTGGATCTCCTTTGCCTCAGGCCTGGCCGAACCCCTGGGAGCGCTGCTGGGCTATGGACTGCTGCGACCGTTGATGAGCCCGCTGGTGATGGGCGTGATTTTTGCCGCAGTCGGGGGGGTCATGGTCTACATCTGTCTCGATGAGCTGCTGCCAGCAGCCCAGCGCTATGGCACACACCACCAGATGATTGCGGGGGTCATCGGCGGCATGCTGGTGATGAGCCTGTCACTGGTGCTGCTGGCCTGACCCCGACCCGACCCCAGACGCCCTCGACCTGCCCGATGCCCGCCCCAGATGAGCGTTGGCCCTGGTGGCCGCTGCTGCCTCTGTACCCCTACGGCCGCCGGGCAACCCTGGTGCGCGAGCTGGTTCCGGATCAGGTCTGGAGCTTCGAGCAACTGCAGGGGGTGTACTACGTGGCCGTGCCGATCCGCATGACCGTGCTCAAGGTGCAGGGAGGACTCCTGCTGTATGCCCCGGTCGCGCCCACGGCGGCGCTGCGCACCGCTCTGCGAACGCTGGAGGCTAGCCATGGACCGGTGCGCACGATCGTGCTGCCGAGCAGTTCTGGGCTTGAGCACAAACTGCCGGTGCCGGCCATGGCACGCGCCTTTCCGGAGGCCACGGTGTGGGTGACGCCTGGGCAGTGGAGCTTCCCGCTGCCGCTGCCGCTGGACTGGCTGGGCTTTCCAGCCCAACGCACCCGCGTGCTGTTTGACGATGGGGTTCCCCATGGCGACGAGCTGCACTGGAGTGCCCTGGGCCCGCTCGACCTGGGGCTGGGCACCTTCATGGAGGTCGCCTGCCTGCACCTGCGGAGCGGCAGCCTGTTGGTGACGGATGCCCTGGTGAGCATCGGCCGCCAACCGCCGCCGGTGTTTGCCCTCGACCCCACTCCGCTGTTGTTCCACGCCCGTGAGCGGGGCACCGAGCCCCTGCTCGATGATCCGGAGCGGCGGCAGCGCGGCTGGTGGCGCCTGGTCCTGTTTGCCTCCTACCTGCGTCCGGCCAGCCTGACGGTGCCGTCCCTGGTCGAGATCCTCAAGGACGCGCTGGCCCAACCGGAGCGCCGCGCCCGCAACCACTTCGGGCTCTACCCCTTTCGCTGGCCCGAGGGCTGGGAGGCCGAATTTGAACAGCTGGTGGCCACCCAGAGCGATGGCCTGCAGATTGCCCCGGTGCTCGAGCGCCTGGTGTTTCCCCGCTGCCGCACCCAACTGAGCAACTGGCTGCGCGAGCTGGCCGCGCTGCCGGGAATCAACCGGTTGATTGCGGCGCACCATGAGGCTCCGGTGGCCTGCAATGCCGACAGCCTGGCGTCGCTGGCCGATCGACTGGACGCCCGCGCCTGGGCTGTCGACGCGGGCAGCTGGTCGTTGCTGGCCTCGATCGATCGGACGCTGGTCAAGCTGGGCCTCGTGCCCGCTGAACCCTGATGGTCAGGCCCGGAGCTCAGAGCTTGAGCTCGCCGGGGTCTGAAGCGTCATCGGAATCGAGACCGGCTGTGCTGATCAGGGTGGTTTCCAGTTCCATGCGCTGCTCCATCTGGCGCAGGAAATAGCCCGTCATCATGGCCGAGGCGAGCAGGCCGGCCAGATTGTCGCGGCTGGTCTGAACCTTCACCTCAAACTGCTCGCCCGGGAGCATGCCCAGCAGGCCCTGCACGTTGTGCCGAATGATGTCCTGGATGTCGCCGCTGGCTGACCGGGCCACACGCTGCAGCACGTCGGGAGACTGCTCCTGCAGATACTGAATCAGCGAATTGCCGCTGATGGCATCGCTGTCCTTCGTCAGGAACTCCGGGTTGAACATCTCCGGTGTGCTCCGCGTCACGTCTGCACCCTAACCCAACCATCAGGAAGGTCCAGGCAGAGGTTCAGGGGGTGATGACCGTATCCGACCGAACCGCTCCAGCGGCCAGTAACGCCACAGCGCCGTGCCGATCACCGCGTCCCGGGGCAGGGGTCCCCAGAGGTGCGAATCGAGGCTGGCGTTGCGGTTGTCGCCCAGCACCAGCAGCTCGTCATCGCCGACCCGCAGGGGAGCCAGGGCATAGTCCATGGTCACCGGAGTCCAGTCGGGATCGACGGGCTGGTCGTTGCGCAACAGGCGCCCGTCGCGCACCTCGATGCGATCCCCCGGACCGGCCACCACCCGCTTGATCAAGGCTGCGTCGGGGTCGTAACCGGCCCGCACCAGTGCCGGCGGGGCGTGGAACACGACCACGGTGCCGGGGGCCAGGGGCAGCCCAAGACGGGGCCGCAGCTTCTCCACCAGGATGCGGTCCTGCAGCTGCAGCGTCGGCAGCATCGACCCCGATGGAATCCAGCGGGGTTCGACCACCCACAGGCGCAGGGCCAGGGCCAGGGCGACCCACAGCAGCGGTCCGAGCAGCCGTCGCCACAGGGGCCTGCCAGGGGTGGTGCTCATGGGCGGGGGTGCCGGGATCGCAGGATGGACCCTCCATCCTGAAGCGTGCCGGTGGGGCCACAGCCCGAGCCCGTCGATCAGCCCCTGGCTGCCGCCAACCTGCGGGCCGCGCTGTGCCTGCTCAGGGCCCTGGCTGCTGGCGGCCTGAGCACCCTGGTGCTGTGCCCGGGCAGCCGTTCGGCTCCCCTGGCGCAGGCAGCGGCCTTGCTGGAGGCCGAGGGCCTGCGGCTGCTCACGGCCATCGACGAGCGCTCGGCGGCCTTTCTGGCCCTGGGCTGGGGGCGGGCCAGCGGCGGGCCGGCCGCGGTCGTGACGACCTCGGGAACCGCCGTGGCCAACCTGTTGCCGGCGGCGGTGGAAGCCGACTGGGGCGCCGTGCCCCTGCTGCTGCTCAGCGCCGACCGACCGGCTCGGCTCAAGGGCTGCGGTGCCAATCAGACGGTCAACCAGGAGTCGTTTCTGACGGCGGCGTTGCGCTGGTTCGCCAGCGGCGATCCCAGCGGCCTGGCAGCCATGGCTGAAGGCCAGTTGCAGAGCCTGGCCGCCCAGGCCATCGCGGCCACCCGCGGATTCGCTGGCGCCGCCCCCGGGCCGGTGCAGCTCAATCTGCCCTTTGATGAACCGCTGCACAGCAGTGCCGAGCAGTGGCAGCAGCTGCAGGGTGTGCCGATGGCAGTGGCCACTGAAGCTGGGCCCACCCCGGCAGACCCAGATCTGCCACCGGCCCCGCAGCTCGACCCGGATCGCGGCGGCGTGGTGATCGCCGGACCCTGGCGCGGCCTGCCCCAGCACTGGCCCGGCCACGTGGCGGCCCTGGGCCGCTGGCTGCAGCGCAGCGGCTGGCCGCTGCTGGCCGATGGCCTCAGCAACCTGCGGGGCCAGGGCGGTCTGCAGCCACTGGCCGGTTATGACCTGCTGCTGACCTCGCCCGACGCCCTACCCCAGGCACCCCAGGTGCTGCGGCTGGGGCCGCTGCCGGCGAGCCGGCGGCTGCAGCAGTGGCTGGCGCTCCACGGCAACCAGCAGGTGCTGATCAGCGAAGGGGAGCCGCGGCGCCTCGACCCGCTGGGCGTGGCCGTGCAGTGGCCGGGAGGACTGGAGCGCTGGTGCAGTGCCCAACCGCAGGCGATCTGGCAGGGCCAGCCCAACCCGGCCAACCGGGCTCTGCAGCAGGGCTGGCAGCAGCGCGACACGGCCGTGCAACAGCTGTTGGATGCGCTGCTCGTTGGGCAGAACGGCCAGGGCGGCGAGACCGCGCTGAACGAACCGGCCCTGGCCCGCCAGCTCAGTCGGTTGCTGCCGCCCGGGATGCCCCTGGTGCTGGCCAACAGCTCGCCGGTGCGCGACTGGGAAAGCTTTGCCGACCCGGCGGCACCCTGGCGGCCGATGTTCGGCTTCAGGGGAGCCTCGGGCATCGACGGCACCCTGTCGATCGCCTGTGGTGTCGCCGAGGCCCTGGGCCAGGCGGTCCTGGTCACGGGCGATCTGGCCCTGCTGCACGACAGCAACGGCTGGCTGTGGCGCAGCCAACTTCAGGGGCGGCTCACGGTGCTGCTGATCAACAACGGCGGCGGCGGCATCTTCGAGCAGCTGCCGATCCGCCACAGGGCGGGGAGCACGGGCCAGCCGATGGACTTCGAGCGTCTGTTCGCCATGCCCCAAGCGGTGGATCAGGGCCTGCTCTGTGCCGCGCATGGGGTGGCGCACAGGCGGTTGGCGGCGCAGCAGGATCTGAACGAGGCCCTCGCCTGGGCCCTGGAGCAGCCCCTGGCCGTGCTGGAGCTGCAGACCGACCGCAGGGCCGATGCCGCCCTGCGCCAGCGACTGCGCACAATGGCCCCAGTGCTCCCCATCGCGCCATGAGCGCCGACCCCGGTTCTGCAGCCCTGCCGTCCGAGGGGATCTGGCGGGCCAGCGGCAGCTACGAAGACATCTGCCTGGAGCGCAGCGACGAGGGCCTGGCCCGCATCACCATCAACCGCCCCCACAAGCGCAACGCCTTTAGGCCCCGCACCGTGCAGGAGCTCTGCGACGCCTTCAGCCGGGTGCGCGACGATCCCTCGATCGGAGTGGTGCTGTTCACCGGCGCCGGCCCGGCGGCCGACGGCGGCTGGGCCTTCTGCGCCGGCGGTGACCAGAGCGTGCGGGGCGATGGCGGTTATGTCGATGAGGCCGGGCTGCCCCGGCTCAACGTGCTCGATCTGCAGCGGCTGATCCGCAGCCTGCCCAAGGTGGTGATCGCCCTGGTGGCCGGCTACGCCATCGGTGGCGGGCAGGTGCTGCATCTGCTCTGCGACCTGAGCATCGCTGCCGACAACGCCGTGTTTGGCCAGACCGGGCCGCGGGTGGGCAGTTTCGACGGGGGCTTCGGAGCCGGCTACCTGGCTCGGGTGGTGGGCCAGCGCAAGGCGCGGGAGATCTGGTTTTTGTGCCGCAGGTACGGCGCCACCGAGGCGCTGGCGATGGGGCTGGTGAATGCCGTGGTGCCGCTCGATCAGCTCCAGGCCGAAGGGGTGCGCTGGGGCCGTGAGGTGCTGCAGCACAGCCCCACGGCGATTCGCTGCCTCAAGGCCGCCTTCAACGCCGAAACCGACGGTCTGGCGGGCATCCAGGAGCTTGCGGGCCAGGCCACCCACCTGTTTTATCGAACCGCCGAGGGCCAGGAGGGTCGCAACGCCTTTTTGGAGAAACGGCCGCCCGATTTCTCGGACGCGCCCTGGCTGCCGTGATCACAGAACGCTCTGGCGGCTGCCCGTAAAGTTGCGCCCTCCGCCGACCTTGCGTGCGAATCCTGTTTGCCGCCGCCGAATGCGCCCCCATGGTCAAGGTGGGAGGCATGGGCGACGTGGTGGGCTCCCTGCCCCCGGCCCTGGCGGCCCTGGGCCACGACGTGCGCGTGATTATGCCGGGCTACGGCCGGCTGTGGAGCCGGCTGCAGATCCCGGCCGAGCCGGTGTGGCGCGGCCACACGATGGGCAACGACTTCGCGGTGTTCGAAACCCGGCACCCCCAGTCGGGCCTGCCGGTGTATCTGGTGGGGCACCCGGTGTTCGACGCCGAGCGCATCTACGGCGGTGAAGACGAGGACTGGCGGTTCACATTCTTTGCCAGCGCGGTGGCCGAATTCGCATGGAACCACTGGAAGCCCCAGGTGCTGCATTGCCATGACTGGCACACCGGCATGATCCCGGTGTGGATGCACCAGGACCCCGAGATCAGCACGGTGTTCACGATCCACAACCTCAAGTACCAGGGCCCCTGGCGCTGGAAGCTCGAGCGCATGACCTGGTGCCCCTGGTACATGCAGGGTGACCACACCATGGCGGCGGCACTGCTCTATGCCGACCGGGTCAATGCGGTCTCACCGACCTACGCCCAGGAGATCCGCACCGCCGAATACGGCGAGAAGCTTGAGGGCCTGCTGAATTACATCAGCGGCAAGCTGCGCGGCATCCTCAACGGCATCGACACCGACGACTGGAATCCGGCAACCGATGCCAGCCTGCCGGCCCGTTTCAGCGCCAGCGATCTGACCCCACGCGCCCAGAACAAGGCGGCCCTGCAGGAGCGCTTCGGTCTGGCGGTCAATCCGCGCACCTACCTGATGGGCCTGGTGAGCCGGCTGGTCGACCAGAAGGGCGTCGATCTGCTGCTGCAGGTGGCCGACCGGGTGCTGGCTTACACCGACAGCCAGATCGTCGTGCTGGGCACGGGCGACCGGGCCTACGAAAGCGGGCTGTGGCAGATGGCCTCCCGCCATCCCGGCCGTTTTGCTGTGTTCCTCACCTATGACGACGCCCTCTCCAGGCTCATCTATGCCGGCAGCGACGCCTTCCTGATGCCCAGCCGCTTCGAACCCTGCGGCATCAGTCAGTTGCTGGCGATGCGCTACGGCTCGATTCCGGTGGTGCGCCGCGTGGGTGGCCTGGTCGACACCGTGCCCCCCAACGACCCGCTGGCGGGCAGCGGCACCGGCTACGGCTTTGACCGCTACGAACCGATCGACTTCTACACCGCGATCGTGCGGTCATGGGAGGCCTACCGCAACCAGGCCAGCTGGCAGGACCTGCAGCGCCGTGCGATGGGCGTCGATTTCAGTTGGGCCCGCTCGGCCCTTGAGTACGACGCCATGTACCGCGACGTCTGCGGGGTGAAGGAACCCACCCCTGAGGCTGCCGCCGTTGAGCAGTTCTCCCAGGGGCAGGAGGCCGATCCGTCCCGCCGCGGGCTGGCGGGGCTGCTGCGGCTGCGCGGCCAGGGCTGAACGCAGCCAGGGCTGAACGCGGTCAGAGCCTGGCACAGCCGCTAGAACCGGCCCATGGCCGATCACTCCAATCTGCCGGCTCCCTATGAGAGCCCCTGGCGGCAGCTCGGTCGTGCAGCCAGAGCCGTGGTCGCCAGCCTGGGGCTGGATCTGCGCAGCCTCTGGCGCCGCAACCGCAACGGGGAGCTTCCCCGTGTGCCCTGGTGGCCCAGGGATCTGGCTCCCCTGTTCTGGCCGCTGGTGCTGGCCGCCGCCCTGGGCCTGGTGCTATCGGCCGCGGGCTGGCTGGCGGGACTGCAGCAACAACCGCAACAAGCCGCCGCGCCCCTGACCACGGCTGCCGAAACCAGCGAGGCCGCAGCCGCGACCGACGCGCCTGACCCTGAAGACAACAGGCCTGAAACAGTTGAGGAACCCGTTGAAGACCCCGTTAAAGAGCCTGTTGAAGAGCCCACCGAAGAACCCAACAACGATCCCCTCAAACCTGACCCGGGCCTGGCGACAAGCGCGAGCCTCGCCGCTGAACCGGCGACCCCGCCCAGCGAGACCCTGCGCGATCGCATCAGCGCCGATGACCGCGAGCACTGGATCATGGCGGCCGAGGCCAGGCCCGAACAGCAGTTGGTGATGCTGCAACTTGGGGACGGCTTCAACCGCCAGGATGCCCTGGCCCGCCGCCGTCAGGCCGAGCGCTGGCTTGAGCGCATCCGGGAGCTGGGCTTTGAGCAGCTCGAGCTGCGCAGCCCTGATGGCGAGCTGCTGGGATACCGGGCCCGGGTGGGTTCGGGCATGATCCTGCTCGAGCCCGCCGCCTCTGCCTGATGCCACTGCAGCTGCACGATCTGCAGGATCTCTTGGGTGCGCCCCTGGGCGGCCCGACCCCAGTCGATCAGGGGGGCGCTCCTGTGGGCCTGTGCACCGACAGCCGCAGACTGCAGCCGGGGGAAGTGTTCATTCCACTGGTGGGTGAAAGCTTTGATGGGCACAGCTTTGTGAGCAGCGCGATCGCAGCCGGCGCCCGGGCGGTGGTGCTGCAGCGCGAGCGGCTCGATCACGGCGATCCCGGCGCCCTGAACGCGGTACTGCAGCTGGCCGAGCAGCGGCAGTGCCTGCTCTGGAGCGTGGCTGACACCCTGGAGGCCTACCAGTTGCTGGCCCGGCGAGCCCGCGAGCAACTGGCGGTGCCTGTGGTGGCCGTCACCGGCTCAGCCGGCAAGACCACCACCCGCGAGCTGATCCGCGCCGCCCTGGCTCCGCTGGGCCCGATCTGGGCCAGCAGCGGCAACGAAAACAACGACATCGGCGTGCCGCTCACCCTGCTGGGGGCAGCACCTGAGCACCGCGCCGTGGTCGTGGAGATGGGTATGCGCGGCCTGGGCGAGATCGATCGGCTCAGCCGCACCGCCCGGCCCGATGTGGCCGTGATCACCAACATCGGCACCGCCCACATCGGCCGCCTGGGCAGCCGCGAGGCGATCGCCACCGCCAAGTGCGAGATCACGACAGCCCTGCGCCCCGATGGCCTGGTGGTGATCCCGGCCGGCGACCCCCTGCTCGATGCCGCCCTGGCACGCGTGTGGGACGGGCGGGTGCTGCGGGTGGCCCTGAAGGGCGACACCCTGGCGACCGGCACGGCCCCCGCCGATCTGAGCGCTGCGCTCGACGACAACGGGACCGCGGAGCTCACGCTGCCGTGTGGAACCAGGCTGCCGCTGCCGCTGAGCGGCCGCCATAACGCCCGCAACCTGCTGCTGGCCGTGGCTGTGGCCCAGGAACTGGGGGTGGCGACCGAAACCCTGGCCGCCCTGACGGTCGACGTGCCGGGCGGCCGCAACCGCCGCCTGCAGCTGGGCGGGCTCACCCTGCTCGATGAGACCTACAACGCCTCGCCCGAAGCCGTGCTGGCCGCCCTCGACCTGTTGGCCGCCCAGCCGGGGCGCCGCTTTGCGGTGCTGGGCACCATGCTCGAGCTGGGTGATCAGAGCCTGGAGCTGCACCAGCGCGTCGCGGCCCGTGCCGCCGCGCTGGGCCTCGATGGACTGGTGATCGTCGACGCCGGCGCCGAGGGCGCCGCCATGGCCGAGGCGGCCGCCGCAGTGCCACGGCTGGTGGTGGTGAGCACACCCGAGCAGGCGGCTGAGCCCCTGCTGCACTGGTTGGTCCCTGGCGATGTGCTGCTGCTCAAGGCGAGCCGCGGCGTGGCGCTGGAGCGGTTGATTCCGTTGCTCCCCCAGAGCCTGGGCTGAAGCCCACTCGGCCCGCTCAGCTCGGCCCCTGCCAGTTCTCCTTGATGAGCTGCTTGGCCCGGCCCAGGGCCAGGCTGCCGCTGGGCACATCCTTGGTGAGGGTGGAACCGGCCCCCACGGTCACCCCTTCGCCCAGGGTGATCGGGGCCACGAGCACGCTGTTGGCCCCGGTCTTGCTGCCGGAGCCGACCACGGTGCGGTGCTTGCGCACGCCGTCGTAATTGGCGGTGATGGTGCCGGCACCCACGTTGACATTGGTGCCCAGGTCGGCGTCGCCGATGTAGCTGAGGTGGTTGACCTTGCTACCCGTGCCGATGTGGCTGTTCTTGATCTCGACGAAGTTGCCGACACGGCAATCGCGCTCGAGCACAGCGCCGGGGCGCAGCTGGGCAAACGGGCCGATCACGCAGCCTGCCGCGACCGTGGCCTCGCGCACCACCGAATGGACGATCTCGACGCCATCGCCGATCGTGGCGTTGTCGATCAGGCAACCGGGGCCGATGCAGCACCCCTCGCCCACCACGGTGTTGCCCCTGAAATGGCACTGGGGCTCGACCACCACATCGCGGCCGAAACGGGTGCCCTCGCTCAGGGTGCAACTGGCGGGGTCGATGAAGCTGACCCCCTGGCGCATCCAGTGCTCGCGCAGCCGCTGCTGCAGCACCGCCTCGCACTGGGCCAGCTGCAGGCGGTCGTTGATGCCGTTGATCTCATCGGCATCGGCCACCTCCACATGCATGGCCGGGCTCAGCATCGCCACGGTGTCGGTCAGATACAGCTCGCCCTGGTCGTTGTCGCTGCTGAGCCGGGGCAGCACGGCCGCCAGCTTGGCCCAGTTGAAGCAGTAGATGCCGGCGTTGATCAGGTCAACGCGGCGCTGATCGTCGCTGCAATCGCGGTGCTCGACGATGGCACTCACGGCGCCGTCGGCGTCGGCCATCACGCGGCCATAGCCGGTGGGGTCGGCCAGCCGAGCGGTCAGCAGGGTCACGGCCGCCCCGCTGGCGCGGTGACGAGCCAGCAACTGCTCAAGGGTCTCGGGCCGCAACAGCGGCACATCGCCGTTGAGCACCAGCAGATCGCCCTCGAAACCCGCCAATGGCCCCAGCAACTGTTGCACCGCATGGCCCGTGCCCAGCTGGGGCTGCTGCAGCACAAACTCGAGGCCGCCCGTGCCCTCAAGCGTGCTGCGCACCCGCTCGGCCTGATGCCCCACGATCAGCAGGCGCCGCTGCGGGGCCAGCCCCTGGCAACTGCTGAGCACCCGCTCCACCAGGGTGGCGCCCGCCAGGGGCTGCAGCACCTTGGGCAGGTCGCTCTTCATGCGCGTGCCCTTCCCGGCGGCCAACACGGCAACGGCAAGCATCAGCGGGCAGGCAACTGGGGCGGAATCTAGTTGGCGCTCCCGGCAGCACGATCCAGCCCCCAGCGCCGCCGCCAGGCGCTGGTGGACAGCAAGGCGCCGCTGGCAGCGCGCTGCTGCCGCTGCTGGTCGCGTGCGACCAGGATCTGCTGGGCCGCAGCCTCACCACTGGGGTCGCGGTAGAGCTCGGCAGCCCCGGTGAGCAGATGCTCCTGCTCCATCGGCGACAGCAGCCTGAGCCAGGGGTGCGATGCAGCATCGTCGGCCGTCATCAACGGGGCCCAGCCCGCTGCGGTGCCGCCGCTCCAGCGCCTGCCCGCACTGCTGCGGATCGCCACCATCACCAGGCCCAGCTCCACCAACGCCGCCCGCACCGCCGCCGCCGAGCAGTAGGTGAGCAGCCGCCCACTGGGGGCCAGCAGCTGCGCCAAGCCCCCCAGAAACTCGAGCGTCCACAGCTCGGGGCAATGGCGGGGCGAAAAGGCATCGAGCAGCACCAGATCGACCTGGCCGGCCAGCTGCTGTTGCAGCAGCGGCAACTGGGCGCGGGCATCGCCCCACAGCACCTGCCCCTGTCCCAATGGCGAGCGCCAGGCCCCCACCTGGGCCAGCTGACGCAAGGGATCAAGGGCTTCGGACCGCCACTGCGTGCAGAAGTGTGCTTGGGTCAGGGCGAGCTGCAGGGGGGCCGGCTCCAGCTCCAGGCCCCACCACTGCAGGCTCAAGCCATGGTCTGCCGCGGCCTCGAGCAGGGCAGCACTGTTGCTGCCGGTGCCCACGCACACATCGACCACCACCACGGTGCTGCCAGGGGCAAAACGGGCCAGCCCGGCCGGCCCCACAAAGGTGCTGCGGGCCTCGGCCAGGGCGCCCGCGGCACTGTGAAAGGCCTCGCCAAAGCGGTTGCTGAACAGGCTGAAGCTGCCGTCAGCGGTGATGCGGGGGCTGAGCTCAGCCCCGCAACCGGGCCAGGTCATCCCAGAACTCCGGGTACGACACCGCAGCGGCCTCAGGGCGCTGCAGGGTGGTGCTGCCGCTGGCCACCAGCGACGCCACCGCCAGGCTCATGGCGACGCGGTGGTCGGTTTCGCTGTCGACCGTGGCGCCGTGCAATGGCGTGGTGCCGGTGATGGTCATGCCGTCGTCAAACTCGTCGATGCGGGCGCCCATCGCCCCCAGCTGGCGGGCCATCACGGCAAGGCGGTCGGTCTCCTTGACCCGCAGCTCTTCGGCGCCGGTGATGCGGCTGACGCCGTCGGCGCAGCAGGCGGCCACCGCCAGCACCGGGATCTCATCGACCAGCCGGGGCATGATCGCCGCACCGATGTCAAACGCCTGCAGGGGCCCATGGCTGACCTGCAGATCGCCGACCGGCTCGCCGGCCACATCGCGCTGGTTGACGATGGTGATGCGGGCGCCCATCTGCTCCAGCACCTCGAGGATGCCGGTGCGGCTGGGGTTGAGGCCTACGTTTTCGATGGTGAGGGCAGCGCCGGGGGTGATGGCGCCGGCCACCAGCCAGAAGGCGGCGCTGCTGATGTCGCCCGGCACGATCACCTGCTGGCCCCGCAGGGTGTGGCCGGGGGTGAGGGTGACGGTGGTGTTGCCCTCACCGCCCACCACCAGATCGGCCCCAAAAGCCCGCAGCATGCGCTCGCTGTGGTCGCGGCTCTGGACCGGCTCGATCACCGTCGTTGCTCCTTGGGCGGTGAGCGCCGCCAACAGGATGGCGCTCTTGACCTGGGCCGAAGCCACCGGCGTGTGGATCGTGGTGCCCACCAGGGCCTGACCCTGCAGCGCCAGAGGTGCAAAGTTGCCCTCCTTGCGGCCGTGGATCACCGCGCCCATCTGGGCCAAGGGTGCGCCCACCCGCCGCATCGGCCGGCCCCGCAGCGAGCCATCGCCGGTCAGCACAAAATGGCGACCCACCCGGCCCGCCAGCAGGCCGAGCATGAGCCGCATGGTCGTGCCCGAGTTGCCGCAGTCGAGCACGTCGCCCGGTTCGGCGAACCCATCGAGCCCCACCCCCTGCACCGTGACCGGCTCGCCGGCGCGAATCT
>Ga0310334_100040_pt1 | contig 43310 bp, 48 predicted proteins | sample LakMicMIDCLREDC7_FD_195548 | JGI IMG/M metagenome (GOLD analysis project Ga0310334, IMG submission 195548) | Enriched freshwater cyanobacterial communities from Lake Michigan, Michigan, United States - MI23.DCL.RED.C7 (v2) (version 2) | ecosystem: Environmental > Aquatic > Freshwater > Lake...
CCCCCGGCTTCCCCACCCCAACCACCAACCCTTGCCTTTTGTGGCCAGCCCCCGTCTCCACCCCCGCACGATCGAGGCCGTCAAGGAGCGGGCCGACATCGTTGACGTGGTGGGTGAGCACGTGGTGCTCAAGAAAAAGGGCAGGGAGTTCGTGGGGATCTGCCCCTTTCACGACGACACATCGCCGTCGATGACGGTGTCGCCAGCCAAGCAGTTTTATTACTGCTTCTCCTGCGGCGCCGGCGGCAACGCGATCAAGTTCCTGATGGAACTCCAGCGCGGCAGCTTCACCGATGTGGTGCTGGACCTGGCCCGCAAATACCAGCTGCCGGTGGAAACCCTGGAGGGTCCCCAGCAGGAGCGGCTGCGCCAGCAGCTTTCGCGGCGCGAGAAGCTCCATCGCGTGCTCACCCTGGCGGCCGGCTGGTTCCAGGCCCAGTTGCGTTCACCGGAGGGGGCCGCCGCCCTGGGCTATTTGCGGGAGGGCCGCGGGCTCAGCGAGGCCACCCTGGAATCCTTCCAGCTCGGCTATGCGCCGGAGGGCTGGGATGGCTTGCTGCGCCACCTGGAGCAGGTGGAGCGTCTCGAGCCAGAGCTGCTCGAGGCCGCTGGCCTGGTGGTGCCCCGTAAGGGAGGCAACGGCCACTACGACCGATTCCGGCAGCGGGTGATGGTGCCGATCCGGGACCGGCAGGGCCGGGTGATCGGCTTTGGCGGCCGCAGCCTCGATGGGGTCGAGCCTAAATACCTCAACTCTCCGGAGACGGAGGTGTTCGAGAAGGGGCGGCACCTCTTCGGCCTCGATCGGGCCGCCGACCCGATTCGCCGGGCCGACCAGGCGGTGGTGGTGGAGGGCTACTTCGATGTGATCGCCCTGCACGCCGCCGGCATCACCAACGCGGTGGCAGCTCTGGGAACGGCCCTGAGCCGCCAGCAGATCACCCAGCTGTGCCGTTGCTGCGACGGCAGGCGGTTGGTGCTCAATTTCGATAGTGACGGCGCTGGTGTGCGTGCCGCCCAGCGGGCCATCGGCGAGGCGGAGCAATTGGCCCTGCAGGGCCAGCTCGAGCTGCGCGTGCTGCACCTCCCGGCTGGCAAGGATCCCGACGACTACCTCAAGGACCACGGCCCGGGCGACTACCGCGCCCTGCTGGATGCGGCCCCGCTCTGGCTCGACTGGCAGATCGAACAGGTGCTCGCCGGCCGTGACCTGGCCCGTGCTGACCAGTTCCAGCAGGCGGTCACCTCCCTTGTGGAACTGCTGGGCAAGCTTCCCCAGTCGGCGGTACGCAGCCACTACCTGCAGAAGGTGGCCGAGCGCCTCTCTGGCGGCCAGGCTCGCCTCACCTTGCAGCTGGAGGACGACCTGCGCCAGCAGGTGAAGGGCCAGCGCTGGCACGGCCGTTCGTCCCGCTGGGAGCAGCCGGGTGAGGCGGGGGTGAGGGAGCGGGCCGAGGCCGAGGTGCTGCGTCTTTATCTCCACTGCCACACCTGGCGCTCCCGGATCCGGGCCGATCTGCGGCGACTCGATCTTGAGGATTTCGCCCTGCAGCACCACCGCCAGCTCTGGGCCACAATTGGCGAGATCGAGGAGGACAACCTCGGTTCCGGCCGCCTTGAGCAGGTGAACCGCGGCATCGACCCTGGCCAGGAGCTGGCTGACCTCGATCTGCCCCGCCTGCTGGGCGACCGCCTGGTGCTCGATGGTGACCACTCCATCCTCCTGACCAGGCTCACTCCCCTCCTGGAGCCCTCCGATGTGCAGCGGTTGTCGCTGCGCCAGCCCGAGCTGCAACTCCGGGGTGCCACGGCGTCCCTGGAACGCCAGCGCACCCTGAAACGCTGCCGCCATCTGCTGGATGCCTGGAGCGCCCAGCGGCTGGCCACCCTGGAGCACTGCATCGCCCAGCTCCTTGAGGCTTCAGCCTCCGCATCGCCGGATCCGGCCGGGTCCCTGGCGCCGCTGGCCCCCGGGTGTCTGCCCCCCGGCCCTGCGTTTCTCCAGCCCGTGGCTGCCCTACTTCCCACCCCCCTGCTCGACATGGAGGAGCGCATCGACCAGCTCTTCGCCAGCCTCAATATCGATGCCCTGCGCTTCCAGGAGGCCTACTACAGCGAGCGCCGCTATCTCGGCGAGCTTGATCAGCGCCGCTGTGCCGGCTACGAGGAGATCCTCGCCACCCCAGCGGCCTGAGCCCCCCTGAGCGCCCAGCCCTTCCCGGCGGGCGCTGCGACGTGTCTGCCCCCCGACGCACTACGAACCGGCGCGATCTCTATACGGTGAAGCAGTACCTCATGGGCCATGACCTGCACCCTGCCAACGCCTTATCCCATCCCCGCCGATGAGCCCCTGCGGTTGCGGGATCTGGAGCGCCATGCCGTTATCGGCCTGGCGAGTGATCCCCATTTTGAGCGGTTGGTCGATCTGGCCGCCTCGCTCTTTGATGCGCCGATGGTGGCCATCTCCTTGGTGGGTGCCGAGCGGCAATGGTTCCTGGCCTCCCGTGGGCTCGGGGAGCTGCGGGAGACGCCGCGCAGTACGGCGTTTTGTGCCCATGCCATCGCCGGCACCGGGGTGATGGTGGTGCCCGATGCCCTGAGCGATGAACGCTTCCGCAGCAATCCCCTGGTGTTGGGCCAACCCCACATCCGCTTCTATGCCGGGGCTCCGCTGCGCAGTCCCGATGGCCACAGTCTCGGCACCCTCTGCGTGCTCGACACCACCGCTCGCCCCCCTCTCGAGCCCGAACGGTTGCAGCAGCTCCAGTGGCTGGCTGACCTGGTGATTCGGGAGCTTGAGCTGCGCCGTCTGACGCTCCATTGCCCGATCACCGGGCTGCCGATCCGCCGTGCTTTTCTCGCCATCGCCGAACGGGAGTTGCTGCGGGCGCGGGCCGAGCACCATCCGCTGGCCTTGCTCTGCTTTGACATCGACGACTTCCGTCGCATCAACAACCGCTGGGGCCTCCGTGCCGGCGATGGCGTGCTTCGGGATTTCACCAAGCTGGTGCTCAGCTTCATGCGCGAGGAGGACTACGCCGGCCGCCTTGGCGATGGTGAGTTTGGCTTGCTGCTGATCAACACCCCGGTGGATCAGGCCACGGCTGTGGCGGAGGCCCTGCGCAGGGCCACGGCCCATCTGCCCGGGGTGCACACCCATTCCGATGTGACCCTGCACATCAGCGGTGGCCTTTCCATGCTGGCCCCCGCCGACCGCGGTTTCCATGATCTGCTGCAACGGGCCGATCGTGCTCTCCAGCTGGCCAAGGGCAATGGCCGCAACCAGATCGCCTGCCTGCTGGAGGGGGCCTAGGCCCGCACCAACGGGATGTCGGTCAGCCGGGTGGTGGCGGCCCGCGAGAGGTGGCCGCGCCGCATCCGCCAGGCCGGTGCCAGGCCGCAGGCGGCCCACTGCACCGTGCCGCTGCCGTAGCGCTGGTTGAGGCCGTCGACGGCCTCCATCAGGGCGGCACGACGCCGTTGCTGTTCCGGGGTCTGGGGCACCAGCAGGTGGTGCTGCAGCAGGGTGATCGGGGAGAGCTCCTGGAGGATCACGCCCGCCTTGCGCAGGGGTTTGTGAGGGCGGAAGAGCCGTTCGGCCAGGGGAAGGGTGGCGGCCAGCAGCACGGCGGTGTCGTTGCTGGGCAGGGGCAGGGTGGTTGTGGCGGCGTTGGCGTAGAAGGCGGTGCCATCGAAGGGGCTGCTCCGCACGAACACGGTGAGGCTGCCGGCCCGCTGCCCCTGGCGCCGCAGCTTTTCGGCGGCGCGGCAGAGGTAGGTGGCCACCGCCTCCTTCAGGGCTGCCGCGGTGCTGATCGGGGTGCTGAAGCTGCGACTCACGCAGGTTTCCCGCTTCGGAGGCGGCGCTGATGCCAGGGGCAGGCAGCGGCGCCCCTGGAGCTCCTGCTGCAGCCGCAGGCCCACCACGCCGGCGCGGCGGCGCAGTTCGCCGGACGGCATGTCCCGCAGGGCGCGGGCATCGGCGATGCCCCGCAGCCGGCACCAGCGCGAGAGCTGGCGGCCGATGCCCCACACGTCCTCGATGGCGGTGCCCGTCAGCCAGGGGTCGGGGTCTGTCATGGCGGCGAAATCGAACACGCCGCGCTCCCGCCAGCGGGGATCCCGTTTGGCGATGCGGTTGGCCACCTTGGCCAGCACCTTGGTGGGGGCGATGCCCACGGCCACCGGCAGCCCCAGCTGGTGGCGCACCTGGTGGCGTAGCGCCTCGCCCCAAGCGGTGAGGTCGCCGCTGCCGGCTGGCCGGTGCAGCAGGCCGAAGGCCTCATCGATCGAGTAGATCTCCAGCTCCTCCACCCAGGTTTCGAGGGTGGCCATCAGCCGCTGGCTCATGTCGGCGTAGAGGCCGTAGTTGGAGCTGCGCACGATCACGCCGTGGCGCTCCAGCTCGGCCCGCAGCTGGAACACCGGCGCCCCCATCGGGATGCCGAGGGCCCGGGCCTCGGCGCTGCGGCTCACGATGCAGCCGTCGTTATTGGAGAGCACCACCAGGGGCCGGCCGACCACGGCGGGATCGAGCACCGCCTCGCAGGAGGCGTAGAAGTTGTTGCCGTCGATCAGGGCTAAGGCGGTGCTCATGCGCTGAAGCTGCGGATGGCATGGGTCACCACGCCCCAGAGTTCCCCCTCCTCCAGCGCCAGGGTCGGATAGGCCGGGTGGGCCGCCACCAGCAGCCGCCGTTCGCCGCGAAGCACCAGCCGTTTGAGGGTGAAACCATCGATCAGCCGGGCCACCACCAGCTGGCCGTCGCGGGGGGCCTGGTGGCGTTCCACCACCACCAGGTCGCCGTGGTGGATGCCGGCACCCACCATCGAATCACCGCCCACCCGCAACAGCACGGTGCGGGTCGGATCGGGGATGAGCAGGCGCTGCAGATCGACGGCCGGCCCCGGCCGGGGGGCGGGACTGGGCAGGACTTCCGGCACGGGGCACCGCAGGAGCACCCATCTTAGTACGTTTGTATTGCACGGACTGGGCTTGCGGGCTTCCGGGAGGAACCGGACGGGATCGCCTGCGCTGTTGGATCGCCTGCGCTGTTGGAAGGTTGCAGTGCTCGGGGCTGGGCCTGGGGAGCGCCGACAAGCGGATGCTGGCGGCGAATCGCGGGGATGGCCGGCCGCGTTCGTTAGAAAGGGAGTTAGGCCCGTGACCGACTGCCCTCCACCGCAACGACCCCGATGGCCCCACCCGAGCACCCCCCCAGCGGGCCTGATCATTCCGGACACGGTCATGGTCACCGTCATGAGCACGGGCATGGCCATGGGCCGGCGGGCGGCGACCATGCCGATCACCCCCATCCGGCCGTGGCAATCCAGCGCCAGCCCCACCCCCGCCAACATGAGCACCGTCCGGGTTCGGCGGGGGCCTTCCGCTGGAGCATCGTGCTCAACAGTGCCCTCTCCGGGCTCCAGCTGGCGATTGGCTTCGCCTTCGGCTCCCTGGCCCTGGTGGGGGATGCGCTGCACAACCTGGGCGATGTGGCCGGCCTGCTGCTGGGCTGGGGGGCCGAACGGCTGAGTGGCCGGCCCGCCAACCAGCGCTTCACCTACGGCTATGGCCGTTCCACCCAGCTGGCATCACTGGTGAATGCGGTGCTGATCCTGATGGCGGCAGCGGTGGTGGTGGTGGAGGGTCTGCAGCGTTTGCGTCAGCCGGTGGAGCTGGTGAGTGGGCCGGTGGCCTGGGCGGCAGCGGCCGGCATCGTGGTGAATCTGTTCTCAGCCCGCCTGTTCGGGGGCGACCACAACCATGACCTCAACCGCCGCGCCGCCGTGGTGCATCTGCTCACCGATGCGGCGGTGTCGGCGGCGGTGCTGGTGAGCGCCCTGCTGGTGTCCCTCACAGGCTGGGCCCGCCTCGACGCGCTCACCGCCATCGGGGTGGGCCTGGCGGTGGCTTGGAGCGGCTGGCAGCTGTTGCAGGAGGCCCTGATCGTGGCGATGGATGCGGTGCCCCGGGGCATCGCCATGGAGGAGGTAGAGGAGGCCCTGCGCAGCCTGCCCGGTGTGGCCGCAGTGCACCATCTGCATGTGTGGGCCCTGAGCACCTCTCAGAACGCCCTGACGGCGCACGTGCAGCGGGATTCTGTCCTCAGCGACGACATGGCCCTGCTGCACGAGGCCAAGCAACGCTTGGCCAGGCTCGGGATCGCCCACAGCACCCTGCAGCTGGAACCCCTGGACCCGGCCAAAGGACCGGGTTGATCCCGACCCGTTCAGGCCGCCTCAGGCGCGATCGGAGCCGGGCCGAGCCTGACGGAGGGTGGGTTTGGGCAAAAGAAGCTCGTTGATCACCCGTCCGGACTGGGAAGGGGCATCGGGAAGGTCGTCGTGTTCAAGATGCAAGAGATCGTCAAAGGCGTCGTAGAGATCCCGCTCCGGTCCGCTGACGCGGCGGGGTGGACGGCTTGCGGGACGCTTCGGGGCGGCTCGCCGGGACGGCGCCGCTGGGAGAGGGGAAGGACCTCCGCGCTCAGCGCCAGTGGATGGGGCGGCGCCAGGGTTGCTGTTCAGAGCCGCTCCGGCTTCAGAGCGCCGCCCAGGCTTGGCCGCTTCCACCTCCCGCAGTCGATCCAGCAGGTGGGACGGGACCGATCCATCGGCACTGGCCTCCATCAGGGCGCGGAAGAGATCCTCCGGGTTCTCCTCGATCTCCACCCGGTGGCGGGCGGCGGTGTCGCTCTTTCGGCCGGCCGGGGCTGGTGCAGGGCTTGCGGGGCTCGAGGGGAGCGGCAGTTTCTGGGGGAGGCTGCGGCCGAGGGCCTCCAGGCGTTCACGGCTGCGGGCATCGAAGCTCATGGTCGGCGGGGCGCTGGTGGGTGGGGGCGCGAGGCGGAAGGACAAGCCGGGAGGAAACCAATCAGGCGCAGCCGAGGGTGTCACGGGTGGCGCGGCCGCTGCTGGGATTGGTGCCGCTGGCCACGGCGCAAAGGCGCTTGAGGGCATCGCCGCGCAAGGGCACGTTGGTGAAGTCGGCGCCGTCGATGCGCACGTTCAGGAAGCGGGTGTTGAAGGCGAAGGCATCATCGAGGCGGGCGTTGCTTAGATCTGTGCCTTCGAAGACCGCCGAGTCGAGGGTGGCGTCGCGTAGATCGGCGCCGCTGAAGTCGGCATCCTGGAGTTTCGCCCCGAACAGGCTGGCGTTGCGCAGATCGGCCCCGGCGAAGCTGGCCTCGCGCAGGTTGGTGAGGTTGAAGGTCACACCGCGCAGGTCGGCCCCGTGGAAATCGGCGCCGATCAGCACTTGCTTGGCGTAATCCATGGCAGCCCAGGCCGGGGTGGCCGGCATTAGGGCCGTCAGGGCCAGCGGGAGGGTGAGCAGCAGCCCCAGCAAAGGGGTGATCGCCCGCCGCAGGATCCACCGGAAGCCCGAGGCATCAGGCCCGTCGGCCAGGGGGCGGGGGTTGGGCACCGGGTACCGGACTTCCATGGAGGGGGTGCGAATGGCCACAACTTAGGGGGATTGGCTGGTGCTCAGATCCAGAGGGGAGAGGGCCGATGCCGATGGCGGCAGGGGAAGCTGGGCCTTGTAGGAGGAGCTCTGCAAGCGAGGAGGGGCTGCGTCGATGGGTTCGCTGGTGCAGGTCTTCATGGACCCGGTGTGAGGGGGTCCGATGGCGGGAAACCTCAAGGGACCCGTTCCTGCTGAAGCAGTCCATCCGACCGTGCCTCCCACACCCCGCCAGCGCCAGGGCCGCTGGGCCGAGCAGCGGGCCCTGCGGCTGCTGGAGGACCAGGGCTGGCACCTGGTGACCAGAAACTGGGGCTGCCGCTGGGGTGAGTTGGATCTGGTGTGTGAAAAGCCGGGCCGCCTGCTGCTCGTGGAGGTGAAGGGACGTCGGCCCGGCAGCCGCGATGGGGCCGGAAGCGTGTCCCTGCGGGGTCGGCAACGGCGGCGCCTTGGCCGGGCTTGGGCCTGCTGGCTGGTGGACCATCCCGAGCGCGCCACCTGGCCGGTGGAGTTCGTGGCGGCCCTGGTGCCCCTGCCCCCGGCCGCCGGTGGAGTGCGGTGGCTGCGGTTGGAGGGTTGAGTCGATGGCCTAGGTCCGCTGCCGGCAGGGTCTGCGGCGTGGGCCAGCCAGGCCAGGGGGTTGGCAACCAGGGCCGGGAGCGTCTGCCAGGCGCTGGGGGCGGGGTTGCGCCGGAGCAATCTGGAGATCCAACCACCACCCACGCGATGACCTTCGGCGGCCACCGGGCCCGCAAGCGCTTCGGCCAGCACTGGCTCACCGATGCGGCGGTGCTCGATCGGATCGTGGCCGCCGCTGCGATCGAGCCCGGCGAGCACCTGCTGGAGGTGGGACCTGGGCGGGGTGCCCTCACCGAGCGTCTGCTGGCCAGCCCCGCCGCCTCCCTGCTAGCGATCGAGCTCGACCGCGATCTGGTGGGGGGGCTGCGCGAGCGTTTTGGCGCCGATCCCCGCTTTCAGCTGTTGGAGGGCGATGTGCTGGCCCTGCCCCTGCTTCCGCCGGCGGGACCCGCCCCCCAAAAGGTGGTGGCCAACATCCCCTACAACATCACCGGCCCCCTGTTGGAGCGGTTGGTAGGCCGGCTCGATCGGCCGCTGGAGCATCCCTACCGAGCCCTGGTGCTGCTTGTGCAGCAGGAGGTGGGCGAGCGCATCCGCGCCCTGCCCGGCAGCAGCGCCTATTCGGCCCTGAGCGTGCGCATGCAATTGCTGGCGCGCTGCAGCACGGTGTGTCCGGTGCCGCCTCGCAGCTTCTCCCCGCCACCGAAGGTGAATTCCGAGGTGATCCGCCTCGATCCCCTGCCACCCGATCAGCGACCCGACCCGGCCCTGGCCCGCCGCACTGAAGCGGTGCTGAGGCGCTGCTTCGCTGCCCGTCGCAAGATGCTGCGCAACACCCTGGCTGGGCTGCTGCCAGAAGAGGGTCTCCAGGCGGCTGCGGGGGCGGCGGGCATCATGCTCAATCAGCGGCCCCAAGAGCTGGCGCCGGAGCGCTGGCTGGCGCTGGCGGCGGTGCTCGAGCAGCTTCAGGGAGATGCGTGAACCAGCGGCGCCCGGTCGCACTGGACACCTGCCTTACAGCACCGCCCCGTTCGCAACCTGGCCCTGCCGGTCCGGGCCGGTCCGGGCCGGATGATGGCGACACGGCAGGACCCCGTGGGGGACAACCTGAAGGCAACTTCTGGCTGCGGCCCCAGCTTGGAGCGTTCCGTCGGTTGTCGGCCACCCTTGAGAGCCCTGCCCTGCCAGGACTCCGTCGCCCCCACGCCCCGATCCGATCCCGCCGAACCCGCGTCCCGAACGCCCCTGCGCCCATGACCCTCACCGTTCTGGCCCCCGCCAAAATCAATCTGCACCTGGAGGTGCTGGGCCTGCGGCCCGATGGCTACCACGAGCTGGCGATGGTGATGCAGAGCCTCGATCTGGCCGACAGCCTCCGCTTCACCCCAACCGCTGACGGCGCGATCGTCTTGGAGTGCGACCGACCGGACCTCAGCACGGGCCCCGACAACTTGATCGTGAAGGCGGCCCAGATGCTGCGCGCCCGCGCCGGGCTGCCCGAACTGGGGGCCCATATCGCGCTCACCAAGCGGATCCCGATCGGCGCCGGCCTGGCGGGGGGCTCAAGCGATGGGGCGGCCACCCTGGTGGGCCTCAACGCGCTGTGGGGCTGCGGCTTCCCTGCGGCCGATCTGCACGCCATGGCCACGGCCCTCGGCTCCGACATGCCCTTCTGCCTAGAGGGCGGCACGCGGCTCTGCTTCGGACGGGGGGAAGTGATGGAGCCGGCCCTTGCGGTGCCAACACCCGGCTCGGCTTCGCCTGATGCTGCTCCGCAGTCTTTAGAGGCGTCTCCTGCGACGCCCCCCTTCGGCGTGCTGCTGATCAAGCACCCTGAAGCCAGTGTGTCCACCCCTTGGGCCTTCGCGCGTTGCCGTGAGCTGCGGGGCGATTTCTATCTCGAGACCGAAGCCGACTTCGAGCAGCGCCGCCAGGCCCTCCGCCAGGGTCCCCTGGTGGCTTCCCTGGCGGCCGGGGGGCCGCTTCCTCATCTCCGCAATGACCTCCAGGCGGTGGCGGAGCCCGAGGTGGCCAGCGTGGGGGAGGGCCTGGCCCTCCTGCGCCGTGCCCCGGCGGCCCTGGCGGTGGCCATGAGCGGTTCGGGTCCCAGCCTCTTCGCCCTCTTCGTCGATGCAGCCGGCGCCGAGGCGGCCCGTTCTGAGCTGGGCGGCGATCTCGCTGCCGCCGGCTTCGAGGCCTGGTGCTGCCGCTGCACCGCTTCCGGTGCCAGCCTGGTGTTGAACGGAACCCCCGCATGAGCGTCGCCAGTCCCGATCCCGACCCCTCGTTTGATTCCCCTGAGCCCAGCGGCCCTGGATCCGAAACCACCCATCCCGCGGCCACCACCATCAGCCCCGCAACCGGCAAAGGGGCTGACTCCGCCCCCCCCCGCAAGGGCCCGCTTAGCCTTCTTTCGGGGGCCCTCACCAGCGGCCTGCTGGCCTGGTTCTGTCTGGGGCTCAGTCAGAAGGTGTTGGCCTATTACGCCCTCCACCCGCCCCATTACGAGGCGCGGGTGGCCCAGAGCATCGCCACCGCCCTCAAAACCATGATCGTGGGGATGACCTTCCTGGCCACCTTCAGCTTTGCCTTTGTCGGCCTAGGACTCTCGCTTGTGTTTTTCCGCTCGCTGCTGCCGGCACAGCCCGAAACCCCTGCCTAGGTTTAACCCTGATCTCGATCCGGGCCATGACCCCCCACGACCTCGGCCTGCTTGTTTCCCTGCTGCTTCCCGGCATGTTGCTCTCGGTGCTGTTGCTGAGCACCTTCGCCGCCGGCGGCTGAGATAGGTTGGCCGCGCACCTGGCAGACGCCCTGTGGCCGAAACCCTTCTCTTCAACGCCCTGCGCGATGCCATCGATGAGGAAATGGCCCGCGATCCCCATGTCTGCGTGATGGGGGAGGACGTCGGTGAGTACGGCGGCTCTTACAAGGTGACCAAGGATCTGCATGCCAAATACGGCGATTTGCGGGTGCTCGACACCCCGATTGCTGAGAACAGCTTTACCGGCATGGCAGTGGGCGCCGCCATGACAGGGCTGCGGCCGATTGTGGAAGGGATGAATATGGGCTTCCTGTTGCTGGCGTTCAACCAGATTTCTAACAACATGGGGATGCTCCGCTACACCAGCGGTGGGAATTTCACGATTCCCACCGTGGTACGGGGTCCTGGCGGGGTTGGGCGGCAACTGGGAGCAGAGCATAGCCAGAGGCTTGAGGCCTACTTTCACGCCGTGCCCGGAATCAAGATTGTGGCCGTGAGCACGCCCACCAATGCTAAGGGCCTGATGAAGGCGGCGATTCGTGATAACAATCCCGTGCTCTTCTTTGAGCATGTGCTGCTTTACAACCTCAGTGAGGACATCCCCGAGGGCGACTACACCTGCGCCCTCGATCAAGCGGAGGTCGTGCGCGAAGGCAAGGACATCACCATCCTCACTTACTCCCGCATGCGCCACCACTGCCTCAAGGCCGTGAAGCAGCTCGAGGCCGATGGCATCGATGTGGAGCTGATCGATCTGATTAGCCTCAAGCCCTTTGATCTCGCCACGATCACCCGCTCAATCCGCAAGACCCACAAGGTGCTGGTGGTGGAGGAATGCATGAAAACCGGCGGCATCGGCGCCGAACTTCTCGCCTTGGTCACCGAGCACTGTTTCGACGATCTGGATGCCCGTCCCGTGCGGCTCTCCTCCCAGGACATCCCCACGCCCTACAACGGAAATCTGGAGAATCTCACGATCATCCAACCTCACCAGATCGTGGAGGCAGCCCGCCAGATCACCTCCGGCGCCCTCTGAAATGGCACGTCAACAGGGGTGGCTGGCCCTGATCCTGGCCCTCGCGATCGCCTCCGCCGCTCTCCTCGCCAGCTACGGCCTTCAACTTGGTCTCGATCTGCGTGGCGGCAGCCAGCTCACCTTGCAGGTGATGCCCGCCGGGGCGATCAAGACCGTGGAAGAGGAACAGCTCGAGGCTGTCAAGGACGTGCTGGAGCGTCGGGTCAATGGTCTGGGCGTCTCGGAATCCACCCTCCAGACCGTGGGAAGCGACCAGCTGGTGCTACAGCTTCCCGGCGAGCAAGATCCCACCCGGGCAGCCAAGGTGCTTGGCAGCACGGCTCTGCTGGAATTCCGCGCCCAGAAGCCCGGCACCGAGAAGGAGATGCAGGGCCTGCTGCCCCTCAAGCGTCAGGTCGATGCCGTTCTGTTTGCCCGCCGTCCTGGTGCCAAGGCCAGTGGAGAGACCCCCCAATCTCCCGGCCAACTCGCCAAACCCACCACGATTTCCGATGCGGATCGCGCCAAGGCATTCAGTGCCCTGGGCCTGAAGATTCCTCCCGGCAGCGGCGAGGTTGATCAGCTCGAGATCCTTCAGACCGAAGTGAATCGCAGGGTCATCGGTCTGTTTGGCCCTCCACTGCTCACGGGCAAGGATCTCACCAGTGCCGGCCGCCAGCAGGACCGCACCGGCATCACTTGGGAGGTGACGCTGAACTTCAATCGTGAAGGAGGCGAAAAGTTCGCCAGCCTCACCCAGTCGATCGCCGGCACCGGCCGCCTTCTCGGGATCGTGCTCGATGGCCGCTCGATTAGCGAAGCCACCGTGGGACCGGAGTTCAAGGCGGCCGGCATCACCGGAGGTTCCGCCTCGATTTTCGGAAACTTCAGCTCCGAGGAAGCCAGGGATCTGGAAGTCCAGTTGCGGGGCGGCTCGTTGCCTCTGCCGGTGAAGATCGTGGAGTTGCGGACGGTTGGGCCCTCCCTTGGCGCCGAAAACATCCGCTCCAGCCTGATCGCCGGTGTGGCGGGACTGGCGCTGGTGGCCCTCTTCATGGTGTTCATGTACCGCCTGCCGGGTTTCGTGGCGGTGCTGGCGCTGAGTCTTTACTCCCTCTTCAACCTTGCGATCTATTCCCTGATTCCTGTCACCCTCACCCTGCCTGGAATCGCTGGATTCATTCTTTCCGTGGGCATGGCGGTGGATGCCAACGTGCTCATCTTCGAGCGGGTTAAGGAAGAGCTGCGTGCCGGCAACACGCTGATCCGTTCCATCGACACGGGCTTCTCGTTGGCCTTTTCCTCGATCCTTGATGGTCACATCACCGGATTGATCAGTTGCGTCGCCCTCTTCTTCCTCGGCACCGGCCTGGTCAAGGGATTTGCCGTGACGCTGGCCATCGGTCTGTTGCTCAGCCTGTTCACAGCCCTCACCTGCACCCGCACCCTGCTGCGGCTGCTGATGAGCTATCCCAGCCTCCGACGCATTCCTTACTTTCTCCCCGCCCGCGAGCTGCCTTCGAGCGCCGCCTGAGCCAACCTCTCCCGTGACTGTTGCTTCCTCCCCCTCCCCCCGCTTCCGCATCAACCGCCACCGCTGGCTTGCCTGGATCGGTTCAGGCCTGGCCTGTCTGTTGAGCGTGATCGGGCTGGTGCTCTGTTGGCTCCAGCCCTCGATTCAATCACCGCTGAAACCGGGCCTCGATTTCACCGGCGGTACCCAGATCCAGGTGGTGCGCAGCTGTGGCGAAGGCTCCCAGCCCCAACCCTGTCCAGCCCTTTCCCCCGACGCCATTCGCCAACAGCTCCTGGCCCTTCGCCTGCCCGCGCCCGCTTCAGAGCAGCCTCCCAACCTCTCGAGTGCCGGCATTCAAGTGCTGGACCGGGGGAGATCCCTTGTGCTTCGCCTGCCAACCCTGGACAGTGACCAGGCCAAGGCCGTGCTTGAGGATCTCAGCCGCAGCATCGGTCCCCTCAAGGCTGATGGCACTTCCGTGGACACCATCGGCCCAACCCTGGGGTCCCGCCTTCTGCAGGGCAGCCTGATCTCGCTGCTGGTGAGTTTTGCCGCGATTGCCGCCTACATCTCCTTTCGCTATAGCGGGGTGTTCGCCTTTCTGGCGTTGGTGTGCCTGGCCCACGATGTGTTGCTCACTTGCGGACTGTTTGCCTGGCTTGGTCTTTTGCGGGGGATTGAGGTGGATTCGCTCTTTGCTGTTTCGTTGATCACGGTGGCCGGCTATTCCGTCACCGATACGGTGGTTGTTTTCGACCGCATCCGTGAGCAGCGCAAGGCCCTCGCCCACCTTCCTGTCACCGAACAGGTGGATGTGGCCGTTGATGCCACGCTCACCCGTTCCCTCTACACCTCCCTCACCACGCTTTTGCCCCTGCTGGCCCTGATGTTCTTCGGGGGGAGCACACTGTTCTGGTTCTCCATAGCCCTAGCCTTCGGTATCGCCGTTGGCAGCTGGTCGAGTATCGGCATTGCCCCCACCCTCCTCCCCTTGATGGTCCGACGATGAGCCCAGGAACCGACTCCCTGGACCTGGCCCCTCCTGGCACCTCCGACACGGAGATCGCGGCTCCCAGGCGTCGGCGATTCCCCCTGGTGCCAATGCTTCTTGCCCTGCTCGCCCTGCTTGACCTGCGGGTGGAATTTCAGCTTCTCTTTGACCATGTGACCCTGACCAGCGTGGGCGAAGCGGTGCGCAACCACCTGCTGGCGGTGATGGTGCTGATGTTCACGCCGTCGCTCTTGCGTCGTTATCGCTGATTGGTGTTGCCCGGGCTGGTCCAGCGGTCCATCACATCGTGCACCAGCACCTCCTGGCAAATCACCTGCAGCACCACCACCAAGGGAAGGGCTAGAAGCAGACCCGGAAGGCCCAGAAGGGCTCCGAGGCAGAGCTGGGCCATCAGTGCCACGGTTGGGAGGAGGTTCACCGTGCGGTTCAACAACACCGGCGTCAGCACAAAGGCTTCGGTGTTCTGAAGCACGAGGCGTAACACGGCCACCTGGAACATTTTGGCGGGACTCACCAGCAGCAGTGCCACCGCCATCGGCAGGAGTGTGGCCGCGGTTGGGCCGATCGTGGGAACAAAGGTGAGCAGGGCACAGACCAGGGCGCTCAGCAGGGCCAGGGGCACCTTGAGCAGCGCGAGCCCGGCCCAGGTGGCCAGGAACACCACCAAGGCCGAGAGCGTCATGCCCGCCAGCCAGCCCCCCAGGGCTTCACGGCACTCCGCGAGCAACAGCTGCATGCGGGGTCGGTAGAACTGGGGGGTAGCAGCGAGCAGCAAGCGCTGGTGGCTGCGGGGATCAAGGGCCAACAGCACCGCCAGCAGGGCGATAAGGAGCAACTGCACCGTGCTGTTGGCGGCCCCGCCGGCAACTCCCAGCAGTTGCTCCCCCAGGGGCTGCAGACGATCCCACGTAGCCCCCCCCATCAACTTCAGCTCGAGGGAGTGCAGCTGGGGAATGCTGGTGCTGAGGGCCTGCAGCTTTGCTGGTAGCCGCGGAATGACGTTGCTGAGCACCTGGATCTGCTCCAGCACCTCCGGCAGCAGCAACGCGCTGAGCAGCCAGCCCACGATGGCCAGCACGATCAGTTCGAGGATCAGGGCCCCAGGCCGCGACAGGGGCAGGAGACGCCGCAGCACGGTGATCGGCACATCAAGGGCCACCGCCAGGACCACCGCTCCGAACAGAACCAGCAGCACGAGCCTGAGTTCCCAGGCCAGCAGACCCAGCACCACCAGGGCAAGGACACCCAGCAGGGTGCGGCCGCTCACGAGCCGATGGCCTGGTCAATCGGCTCCAGCAGGGCTCGCTTCGGGCCCGCTTTCCAGCGATCCAGGATGTCGTGGATCACGATCTCCCGAAGGATCACCTGGAGGCAAACCGCCAGCGGCAAGGCAAGCACCAGCCCAAGGGGGCCGAACAACAGGGTGAAGATGAACTGGGCCGAGAGGGTGAGCCCTGGCAGGAGGCGCAGCTGGTGGTGCATCACCGAGGGGGTGATCAGGTAGCTCTCCAGGTTCTGCACCACCACGTAGAGAGCCAGAACCGCCAGGGCCCTCCAGGGACTGTCCAGCAGCGCCACCGACATCGGAAAGAGGGTGCTCAGGGTGGGCCCGACGTTGGGAATGATGTTGAGCACACCGGCCAGCACGGCGTTCGCCGCCACCAAGCGCACCCCCAGCAACGACAGGCCAATGGCCGCCAACGTTCCCACGCAGAGGGAACTGATCAGCACCCCACCCATCCAGGCGCTGAGGGCATCGCCGCACTGGAGCAGCACCTGCCGGGCCCGGCGCCGGTAGAAGGAGGGAATCAGCAGCAGGATGGCCTCCCGGTAGGCGGTGGGCTGGGCTGACACCATCAGCGCCACGGCGACAACGAAGAGGGTCTTGAGCAACACGGTGCCCAAGTTTCCGGCCAATCCCACCAGGCGGAAGGTCCAGTCACCGACTCCACTGGCCAGGGCCGGACTACTGCGCACCGATCCGCTCAGATTCTGCAGCCAGCTGAGCCCCCCATCGCTGCGCCCGTAGATCAAGCGGGAGATGCTCTCGAGCCCCTGATGCAGCAGGGAGAGGAGTTCACGCCAGGCTTCCGGGAGCTTCTGCAGCAGTTCGCTGAATTGCGCCAGAAAGGGGGGGACGATGGCAGCAGTTCCAACGGCCATCACGATCAGAATGGCGACCAAGCTCAGCAGCACGGCGATGGGACGGCCGCAGCCGAGGCGCCGCTGCACCGCCCCGACCAAGGTGCAGAGGGCCATCGACAGCACGACGGCAGCGAAGAGCAGCATGATCGCCTCGCGAAGACTCCATAGCAGCAGCAGCGCTGCCACAAGGCCCATCAGTGCCAGCCACTGGCCGAACTTCACGCGTCAGCGTCCTCAGGCTCTGGGCCGCCCTCGCCCTGTCCTGAGAAGCCCAGTTCATGGCTCTCGGCATAGCGCTGGGCGAAACGCATGAAGCGCTCGAAGTCGTCGTTGTTCTTCCAGGTGTAGGTGGCCTCGATCGCATTGGCCTTGCCGTTCACGAAGCGCGCCTTCACCTCGCGGCTCACCAGTTCTCCTTCCTCGTCCACGAGAAACATGCCGGTGATGTCGCCCATCGTTTCTGGGGCCAGGGCCACGGGTTCTTCGAACACGAACAGGGCCTGGCCGGTTCGTCCATCACGGGACCGGGTGAGCCGGATGTCGGGCACCACCGGTTCATCCACACCGCGAAAGAACTGAATGGCGGCGCCCATGGCTCAAGATCAAAGCTGGATCTTAGGCAGCGCGATCGCCGGGGTCCCACCGGATCCACCACTCCGCCTGCCGACCAGTGGCAGCCGATGACATAGTGGCCCGTAGCAGATCGCCCCAGGCCGACCCATCCCGATGCTTTCCGGTTCATCGGTTTCCAGTACCCTCGCCGCCGATCAGCTGCTGGAGCGCTTCCTTTCCGGTTCCCCCCGCCAGCGCCGCAGCCTTGTGGCCAACCTTCAGCTCCGGTCGGAGGAGCTGTTGCCGTTGATCGAAGACCGGCTCGATCGCTTCGACGCCACAAGCGACGACTGGGCCTCGGGCTGGCTGCTCCAGCTTCTGGCCGCTGCTGGTTCCGCGCGGCGCGATGCTCTCGTGGAGCGCTATCCCTCGGGTTGGCTCGCCACCACCAGCGCAGCCGGCCTGGACTATGGGCCGCTGCAAGGGCACCTGCTGGTCCAGGAGTATGAGATGGCCGATCGCCTCACCAGTGAAGCGTTGCGCCAACTGGCTGGGCCCGATGCCGTGCGGCGTGGTTACGTCTATTACAGCGAGGTGGCCCCGATGCCTGCGGCAGACCTCGAATCCCTCGATCGTCTGTGGTTGGTGTATTCGCGCGGGCGTTTTGGTTTTTCCGTGCAGGGTCGACTGCTGGCCTCCTGCAATGGCCAGTGGGAGCGTCTGTGGCCCAGGCTCGGTTGGAAGGCCGATGGCACCTGGACCCGCTATCCCCGTTCCTTCACCTGGTCGGTGGAGGCGCCGGAGGGCCATCTCCCCCTCGTCAACCAGCTCCGCGGCGTGCGGCTGATGGATGCCCTGCTCCAGCACCCAGCCCTGGCCAGCCGGATCAGGCTCGCCAGCACAGCCGCCTCCGGCTAGGTTCAGAAACGCAGATCTCGCTGAAAGCGCAATTGTCTGCTCTTTCCAGAGCCACGGCGCCCCCCCTCACCCGGCCTGTTGCTGCCCGTCGATCCTTCGCATCCGCTGCATGGCGTGGTTGCGCAGCCTGGCCCCGTTGCGCTCCATGGTTGAGCTGCTCGATGGGGTTAAATCGCGGGACGGGGTCCAGCAGCACGGTCCGGCATGGCTGAGTCTGGAAGGTCCTCTTCAGCTGCCCTGACGCTTCGGCCGCTGGGGTTCGGCTGGACCGGCCGGTCGATGCGCTGGACCGACTACATCACCCCATCCACCCTCCATTTGACGCCCTTCGTTGAGTTGCTGCTCGGGCCGCTCGCCAGCGTCGATGGCCTCGTTCAGCTCCAGCTCGGGCTCCATGAAGCGCTCGTCAATGCCGTGCGCCACGGCAACGGTTGCGATCCGGCCAAGTGCCTGAGGGTGCGGCGGATCCTGACCCCCCGGTGGGTGGTGTGGCAGGTGCAGGATCAGGGGGTAGGTGTTTCTCCCCAACAGCGGCTGGGGGGCCTGCCTGACTGCCTTGATGCCCCCTGCGGCCGTGGAATCTTTCTGATCCACCATTGCTTCGACGACGTGCGCTGGAGTTCCCGCGGCAACCGCCTGCAGGTGGCAATCCTCCGCAGCCGGCTCAGCGGCCGTGATCCGGGCAGCCCGGATCCCTGAGTTCCCCTTTCAGCCAGGCGAGGGCGCTGGCGGTGAGGGCGATGGCCCGTTGCCGTGCCTCATCGCCCTTCGTTGCGGCCGGATCATCCGCCTCCAGCAGCTGAACCAGGGCCCCCGCGAGTTGTTCGGCCGCCCGGCGGGATCGTTGCGCCTTGAGGGCATGCCAGTCACGGTCGCCGATCGCCAGCTGGCGTTGCAGCTGTTCGGCCAGCTCACGGCTGCCCTCGGGCCAGGAGCCACCTTGTCCCCGGGCCACGGCCGAGGGAGGGGTGTCGGAGCTGGCTGGTCCTGGCTCAATGGAAGGCGAGGTCTGCTGCACTGGACGGTTTGCCTGGGCCTGGTCCATCCTGACCCCATGAGCCCCTCGTCCCGACGTCCTTCCCCTGGCAGGCCCCAGTCTCGGCGCATCCCCCCTTGGCCCCGGGGTCCGAGGTTGTTGCACCACCTGGGTCAACTTCACAGCCTGGCCTCTGGGCATAGCAGCGGCGGCTCGCGCGAGCGCCGGCGGCGCCAGCACCTTTCGATGGCCCAGCGGCTGCTCGATCCCCTGCCCGACGCCCTGGTGTCCCCCCAGGTCGGGAGTGAACAGTTTTGGCGGATCTGCCGCTGGGGCGGAGCCGGGCTGCTGCTCGCCAGACTGCTGGCTGGTTGACGCCGAGCCCAATAGGCCGCGTCCTTTGCCGATGAGCCCCGGCCCATCGGGTGCGAATCCGCGCCGAACAGCTGTCGTTTCGATCGCGCCAATCCCTCTCAGAACGCCGAGAGCGAACTGCGGCAGGTGCCCCCAACGACGACGCGAAGTTGCTGGGGGAACCCGCAAAATGGTAGTTGTTGATACAGACTGATTCAAGTACGCAATCCACGGCTCGTGACAGCCTCTGATTCCGCCGGCCTGCCGGCGACCCTTCGTGATCGCGACAGCCTGTTTGTGGCTTGGGCCCGCAGCCGTCAACAGGAGGCCCGGCGTCGCCTAGTCCTGCTGCAGGGTCTCCAGGCCCAGCCCGATCCCAGCGAAGCCGCGGACATCAGCGGTCCGATCACCGCTTGGGCGGAAGGGCACGCCCGCGACAAGCGGCGCCATGCGAACGCCATTGCCCAGCTGCGTCGGGGTTGATCGTGGGGACGGAACCCTCTCCACATCCCGCCGCATGCCATTAAAAACCCCCGCCGCGGCGGGGGTAGAGCTTGGTCCGGGCTCCCCGAAGGGCGGCAGGCTTATCAGGCGTCGTAGTACATGGTGAACTCGTGGGGGTGGGGCCGTTGGCGCAGCTGTTGCACCTCCTCGTATTTCAGGGCGATCCAGTTGTCGATGAAATCATCGGTGAAGACTCCGCCGGCCAGCAGGTAGTCCTTGTCGGCCTTGAGGGCTTCCAGGGCGCCATTGAGGGAGGCCGGCACGGTGGCAATCTTGGCGAGCTCTTCGGCCGAAAGTTCGAACAGGTCGACGTCGGTGCCGTCGCCCGGATCAATCTGGTTCTTGATGCCGTCGATTCCTGCCATCAGCATGGCGGCGAATCCCAAGTAGGGATTGGCGAGGGCATCACCGGAGCGGAACTCCAGACGCTTCGCCTTGGGACTCGGGCCGGTGAGAGGGATCCGCACGGCGGCCGAACGGTTGCCTTGGGAGTACACCAGATTCACCGGAGCCTCAAAGCCGGGCACCAGGCGCTTGTAGCTGTTGGTGGTGGGGTTGGTGAAGGCCAGGAAGCTGGGGGCGTGCTTGAGCAGGCCGCCGATGTACCAGCGGGCGGTCTGGGAGAGGTTGGCGTAGGTGCCTTCTCCGAAGAAAAGCGGTTGGTCGTCGTTCCAGAGGCTTTGGTGCACGTGCATACCACTGCCGTTGTCGGCGAAGATCGGCTTGGGCATAAAGGTGGCCGTCTTGCCGTACTTCTTGGCGATATTGCGCACCACATACTTGTAAATCATGACGTTGTCAGCCGCGCTGATCAACTCGGCGAACTTGATGCCGAGTTCATGTTGGGCAGTAGCTACCTCATGGTGCTGCTTCTCGATCGGCACTCCGAGGGCGCCCATCGTGAGAAGCATTTCGCTGCGGATATCCTGCAGCGTGTCGTTGGGGGCAACGGGGAAATAGCCCTCTTTCAGCTGTATTTTGTAGGCGAGGTTGCCGCCTTCTTCAACGCGATCGATGTTCCAGGCGGCCTCGTTGGAATCCACTTGGTAGAAGCTGCCACCGTTGCTGCTCTTGTAGCGCACATCGTCGAACACGAAGAATTCCGGTTCCGGACCGAAATAGGCCTTGGTGGCGATGCCGGTGCTGGCGAGATAATCGAGGGCCTTCTGGGCCAGGGCACGGGGGCAGCGGCTGTAGGGCTGGCCGCTGCGGGGCTCCTGGATCGAGCAGATCAGGCTGAGGGTCTTGTGGCTGTAGAAGGGGTCGATCCAGGCGGTATTCGGATCGGGCACCATCGCCATGTCCGACTCATTGATGGCTTTCCAACCGCGGATCGAGGAGCCGTCGAAGGCCACACCATCGGTGAAGGCGCTCTCATCGATCAGGTCGTTACAGACCGTGAGGTGTTGCCATTTGCCGTGCAGGTCGACGAATTTCAGATCGATCAGTTCGATCCCCTCGTCCTTGATCTGACGGAGAACGTCGTTCGCTGTCTTGGCCATGAAGGGGTAGGGCTGGTGAAGGAACGCCCAAGGCGCGCCAGGGGCAGACGGTACGCAGTGATACCGAAGCCCATTTGTATCCGATGCAACCGAAGCCATCCTTTCCGGCGCAGCTCAGGGTCCCGTGCGTCGGCAGCCGCGGCGTTTTGGGGCGTTTTGGCGGCAGCTGGCAGGGGGGCGGTTCCGAGCGCGCCCGATGGCCCGCGTAACCGTTTCTGTCAAATCGCCCGGATCACACCAGGGGACAGGAATCTGGGCATTTGCAAGTGCTACCTTCCGCTGCAGGTGCGTCGATCCATTCACCCCATGCGCGATGCCATCACCGGGCTGATCGGTCGCTACGACCAACTGGGCCGCTACTTCGACCGCTCCGCGATCGATCGCATTGACAGCTACTACGCCCAGTCGGGCCTCCGCCTCGCCGCTGTCGAACTGATCAACGGCGAAGCCGCCACGATCGTTCGCGAGGCCTCCCAGCGCCTCTGGCTGGAAGATCCCGAGCTGATCCTTCCGGGCGGGAACGCTTACACCACGCGCAGGTTGTCGGCCTGTCTTCGCGATCTCGACTACTTCCTCCGCTACGCCAGCTATGCCCTGATCGCTGACGACGTGAAGATCCTCGATGAGCGGGTGCTCAACGGATTGGACGACACCTACAAGAGCCTGGGAGTTCCCACCGGACCGACCGTTCGCGGCATCGCCCTGTTGGCTGAGGTGGTGGTGGAGAAGTTGTTGGCCGCCGGTACCGCCAACGCGGCTTCCGTAAATGCCGTTGTGCAGCCCCCCTTCGATCACCTCTGCCGCGGTCTAGCCGCCACCAACGTTCGGGCCCGCTGATCGCACGGCATTGCTTGGGCCCCCGCCCCTCCCGGGTGCGCTGGTGGGGCGTGTGTTTGCTTAATGTCCATCCACTGTCGTTTCCTTCCGTACCGGTCTTGGCCTCCCTCCCCATCCCGACTTCCGTGTCTACCGCGCACAGGCTCGGGTTGGACCCCATTGCCACGCCGGATCGCCTTCTGCTTGGACCGGGACCCTCTAATGCCCATCCCACCGTGCTGCAGGCCCTCGCCCGGATGCCGATCGGCCACCTCGATCCGCTTTACATCGAGCTGATGGGGGAGGTTCAGGAACTGCTCCGTTATGCCTGGCAGACCGACAACCGCCTCACCATTCCCATGAGCGGAACCGGCAGCGCCGCCATGGAGGCCACCCTGGCCAACACCGTCGAGCGCGGTGACAAGGTGCTTGTGGCCGTGATGGGTTACTTCGGCATGCGTTTGGTGGACATGGCCGGCCGCTACGGAGCTGAGGTGGTCACGATCGAGCGCCCCTGGGGCGAGGCCTTCAGCCAGGCGGAGATCGCCGAGGCTTTAGCCATCCACAAGCCCGCCATCCTGGCGATGGTGCATGCCGAAACGTCCACCGGGGTGTGCCAGCCGATGGATGGCATCGGTGACCTCTGCCGTCAGCACGACTGCCTGCTCCTGCTCGACACGGTCACCTCCCTGGGCGGCGTTCCCCTGTTTCTCGATGACTGGAAAGTGGACCTGGCCTACAGCTGCAGCCAAAAGGGGCTGAGCTGTCCCCCCGGCTTGGGACCCTTCACCATGGGCCCCCGTGCTGAGGCCAAGTTGATGGCCCGCACCGGCAAGGTACCCAACTGGTATCTCGATGTTTCCCTGCTTAATCAGTACTGGGGCTCTGACAGGGTTTACCACCACACCGCGCCCGTCAACATGAACTTCGGCATGCGGGAAGCCTTGCGCCTGCTGGCCGAGGAAGGCATCGAGAATGCCTGGGCCCGCCATCGCCGCAATGCCGAACGGCTCTGGGCCGGCTTGGAGGCCCTTGGTCTGGCCCTGCACGTGCCCGAGGAGCTGCGGCTCCCCACCCTCACCACGGTGCGAATTCCGGAGGGGGTGGATGGCAAGGCCTTCAGCCGCCACCTGCTCGATCGCTACGGCATCGAAGTGGGCGGCGGCCTCGGCGCCCTGGCCGGCAAGGTGTGGCGGATCGGGCTGATGGGTTACAACAGCACCCCTGAGAACGTCGATCGCCTGCTCCATCTGTTCGAGACCGAATTGCCGGCGTTTCAGCCCAGCCCTCCAGTGGCCGCCGCCGTGATCTGAGTGCCCCCGTCAGCGCCGCTCCGTTCTCCGTTCTGAAGCTGCCTGGGCCCCTCCGGCCCCTTGGGGCCTTTGCTCTTGCAGATGGCGTTGCCGCCGCTGCCGGAACCAACTCTCCAGCTGGCTGCGGGCCTGGGATTCCAGCACCCCTGCCACCACATCCATCCTGTGGTGGGCACTGGCGTGACGGGACAGGTCCAGGGTGCCCCCCAAGGCACCCCGTTTGGGATCACCCGCCCCGAACACCACCCGCCCCATGCGGGACTGCACTAGGGCACCGGCGCACATCGGACAGGGCTCCAGGGTGACCACCAGGGTGCAGTCGGAGAATCGCCAGCTACCCCGAATCCGAGCCGCCCGGGACAGGGCCACCAGCTCCGCGTGGCCAAGGGGATCCTGATGCAGGTGGCGTCGGTTGCTCCCCCAGCCCAAGGCCCGACCCGCGCCATCCAAGATCACCGCGGCCACGGGCACCTCACCTTCCTGCCCCACCTGATCGGCCCGCCGCAGCAGCCTCTCCATCCACGTGTCCCAGGGATCTGCCCGCACGGGGCCTCCACTTCCATCCTTACGGTCCGGTTGTAGCTCCCGTCCGTTCACCTGCCCCGTTCCCGCGGCTCCGGCCCCCGATCCCTTCCCCCTCCGCAAGCCTCAAGGGACCGGCAAAGGGCAGAATTGCTCCACTGAAAGAGCCGTCCTTGGTCAGCGTGCCCGAAGCTCTGCCACCTCAGCTGGGCTCAACAACGACCGGCCTTCCTTTTCCCGATCCCCAGGCGTTCGATCCAGCCCTGCAGGGGTTGCTTCAGGGTGCTTCGGACCTACTAGGCCGTTGGTTCGCTACCGCCGCCCACCAGTCACCCCTTCCCGGACTCATGGTGCTGCCGCCGGTGGCTCCCGGGCAGCGCGGTCTTGGCAACCACGCCTTGCTCGCTGAGGTGCAGCAGCTGATGGAGGGGGCCTACAACCCCAACCACCCTGGGGCTCTGGCCCATCTCGACCCGCCACCCCTGCTGGCCTCGGTGGTGGGCGACCTGATCGCCGCCGGCCTCAACAACAATCTGCTGGCCGAGGAACTCTCCCCCAGCCTCAGTCGGCTTGAGAAGGCTCTCTGCGGCTGGTTGGCCGAAGCGATCGGCCTGCCTCCCGGCTCCGGCGGGGTGCCCGCCAGCGGCGGGACCCTCAGCAACCTGATGGCCCTGGTGGTGGCCCGTCACCAGCGGGGCCTCGATGGGGTGGGCGAGGCCGTGGTGCTCTGCAGTGCCGATGCCCATGTCTCCTTGGCCAAGGCCATGCGCGTGATCGGCCTTCCCCCCGGGGCGTTACGCACCATCCCCGTCGATGCCGCGGGCCGACTGGACACCACCCGCCTGGCTGAGGAGATGGTCGATTTGGATCGCAGTGGCGTTCCTCTGATTGCTGTGGTGGCCACCGCTGGCACCACGGTGCGGGGCGCGGTGGATTCCCTACCCACCATCGCGGCCCTCTGCCATCAGCACGGGATCTGGCTCCATGTGGATGGGGCGATCGGAGCAGTCTTTGCCCTCTGCGATTCCCATCGGCACCGGATCGCCGGCCTGGAACTGGCGGATTCGGTCACGATGAACCCCCAGAAGCTGCTGGGGATCACCAAGACCTCCTCCGTTCTGTTGTTGGCCTCCCCCGCCGCCCTCTCCAGCACGTTCGCCACCGGCCTTCCCTACATGGAACCGAGCTGGGGTGGGGTCCACGGTGGCGAGGCCGGATTGCAGGGCACCCGACCGGCTGAGGTGCTCAAGCTCTGGCTGGGTCTGCGCCAGCTGGGTCTGGAGGGCATCACTGCAGTGCTCGACGGGGCCATTTCCCGCCGCCGCCAGCTCCACCAGTTGCTCATTGACGATGGACGGCTGCGCCTCTTCGGTGGCAGCTTCCACCTCCTGGCCGTCAGGCCGGCGGCCCTTGATCGCCCCGGTTGTGACCTCTGGAGCCAGCGGACCCGCCAGCTGCTGTTGCGAGATGGTCTGATGCTTTCGCGCCCTGACTATCAGGGTTACCACCACCTCAAGGCGGTGCTGGGCAATCCCCACACCACCAGTGAACACCTGGAGGCCCTCAGCGCCATCCTGCTGGGCAGCTGTGGTGAAGCCGCTGGAGCCGCCGGGTGAACCCCATGGTTACCGAGGCGTCTGCCAGCATGACCTGGCCATTCGCCCGCCTTCCAGCCCCTGCATGGACGATCCAGCCGTGACCGAACCGCTGACTCCTCCGGTTCGGAACCCGGGCCGCGACCGCCGCTCCCGCTGGGTGGCAATCCTCACCGGCGCCCTCTCCATCCTGATTGGCGTTCTTTACCTCTTGGTGGTCAGCGTGCTCGATCGCTCCGGTCCCCTGCTTCCCCCGCCGCCGGAGGCCTTTGCTGAGGCGGTTCCGGCCGCCCCTCAGGCGTCGTTTCCCGGATCGGGGCCTGCGGCGTCTGCGCCGCCCCAGGCCTGAACGGCTCGGAAGGGCGATCCGGTCGGGGCGGCAGACGCAGGGCTTGCTGTTTAAGTGGCTCCACCACCTGGCGGTAGGCGGCCTCCAGGAACCGCCTCAGCACGCCCTCGCGGCGGTTGAGGTCGTATTCGCGCTGGAGCACCTCCGGTAGGCCGCCATCACCCCAGTCCTGGCCCTGCTGGAAATACACGATGAAGCTGCGGCCGGCCAAGCGAGTTAGCCAGGCCGCGCTCACCGCTTGGACGGCCCGGCTCATCAGCAGGGCCGGCAGGTTGAGGCTCAGGGCAGAGCCCAGCAGCGCCACTCCGCCCTTGACAAGGCCGAGACCGGCCAGGCTGCGGCCCACGGTGAGCGCGAGATCCTGAGCATTGCTGCGACTCAGATTGACCCCGTAAAGACGGCCGATCTCCATCACCATCTGGGCCTGCACCGCCGCGGTTCCGAGCAGGTCGAGGCCGGGCAGGGGGGTGACCGCCAGCACCCCGGCGCCGATCCACATGTAGCGATCCACGAGGCCCTCGGCATCGCGGCGACGCTGCTGATCGAGCAATTGCCGGCTGGCCTCGCCCAGCTGGCGGCACTGGAGCAGCAGGTTGTCGGCGATCAGTTCCTCCCCGTCGGCATGGAGCACCGCCGCAATGCGGCGCAGCAGGGGTTCCACCTCGGGTTCGGGCTGTAGGGGCCTGCCGCCCGGCATCGGCACGCTCTGGGGGGCGGCGCTGGCCGGAATCACATCCTCGGTGCTGATTCGCTTGCCGCAACGCTGCCGCAGCAGCTCCAATAGCCGCTCCTCCTCCCGTTCGCCCCGCAGATCGCACTTGTTGAGCACCAGCAGCAGCCGTTTACCGAGGCTTGCCAAGGTGTCGAACACCGCCAATTCACTGGCCCGCAGGTCGCCATCCACAACGAGAAGCAGCAGGTCGGCCCGGGCAGCCTGGCGCCGTGCCAGCTCCTCATGCCGCAGGCCCTGCTCGCCCGATTCGAGGATGCCGGGGGTGTCCTCCAGGATCACCGCCCGCTCCAGGCCCCGCAGCCGCAGGCGGTAGCGGTCGGAGGAGGAGCTGGTGGTGGAGCCCATCGGGGCCCCCACGGTCCCCACCAGCTCCTGCAATAGGGCCCGGATCAGGGAGGTCTTGCCCACCGATCCGCCGCCGAAGACCACGATCCGCAGATCACCGCGCTCCAGCTCGGTCTGCATCCGGAGCCGCTCCTGCTGGAGCGCTTCCCGCTCCACAGCATCGCGAACCCGATCGAGGGTGCGATCGATGGCTTCGAGGTTGCGTTCCGCAGCCTCCCGGCGGCTGGTGGGGCGCTCCAGGTTCAGGGGGGCCTCACCGCGACGGCCCGGACCGGAGCCATTTCCCTGGCGCGTGGCTTGGAGCCAGGGCAGCCCGACCTGGGCAAGGGCCAGGGCGATCGCGGCGAGCACGAGCAACAGCAGCGGACCGATCAGCCAGCCCGGAAGCCAGTAGCTGAGTTGCCAAAGCAGCTGATTGAAAGCCTGCAGCACCACGGCAACCACCACCAGCAGCAGCAGGGCCAGCGCGATCCAGAGCCAGAGGCGCTTGGGCAGCATTAGGGGGAGGCCACCGAAGAGCGCACGATCCGGCCCCAGAGCTCAGCGGCGAGGTGGCTGGAGGAACGGCTGGGAGCGTTGTCGTCGTTGCCGAGCCACACCCCCATCACCCAGTGGCGATCGGGAACCGCGCCCACAAACAGGAGGTCGCGGCCGTCGTTGGTGGTGCCGGTCTTTCCCCAGACACCGCCGCCAACCCAGGCGGCCGTGCCAGTGCCCCCGTTCACCACGCCCCGCAGGAGTTCCTGCATGAGCTTCGCCGTAGCTGGACTCATGGCCCGCCGTCCGGCCGTGCCGGCCACGCCACCAAGCTGGGCCTTCGCATCCTTTGGGCGGGCACCCCTGGGAACCGCGGTCGGAGTCGGAGCGCTCCTGCATCCCTTCTCGGGTGTCCCGGCCGGGCAGGCTTCGGCGTCGGTGAGATGGCGGATGGTGCTCGGGGCATGCCAGAGGCCGTTGTCGGCCACGGCGGCGTAGGCGGCGCTGAGTTCCAGCAGGGTCACCTCGCTTTGGCCGAGGGCCAGGCCAGGCACGGGATCGAGTGGTGTGCTGAAACCTAGGTCCCGGGCCTTGTGAACCACCGCGTCGAGGCCCACCCGCCGTGCCAGCCGCAGGGCGGCCGTGTTGCTGCTGATCGCCAGGGCTTGCCTCAGGCTGATCGAGCCGCGACAAGCGCTGTCGAAGACCTGGCCCTGCCAGGTGAGGGGCCCGCAGTTCAGCGCATCGCCCGGACTGGCTCCCCGTTCGATCGCCGCCGTGTAGGGCACAAGCTTGAAGGTGCTTCCAGGCTGACGTAGCGCCATCGAGGCCCTGTTGAACTGGCTTTTGCGATAGTCGCGGCCTCCGACGATCGCCAGGATGCCGCCGGTGCGGCTGTCGAGAACCACCACCGCTCCCTCCGACACGCCCAGGGAACGACTGGCCTCGATGTGCTCCCGCAGCAAGCGCTCGATCAGCTCCTGTAGGGCCGGATCCAGGTGGGTATCCACCAGGTAGTTCCCTTCCGCCGCCACGTCCGCCCCCACCAGTGCATCAAGATCCCGCCGCACCTGGTCGCTGTAGAAGGGCATGGCGCGGCGTTCACTGCCGCGGCAGGCATCAACGCTCAGGCGGATCGGCAAGCGGCGCGCATGGCGGCCCTGATCAGCGGAGATGCGGCCGGTGTTCACCATCTTGTGAAGCACGGCGTTGCGGGCTTCGAGGGCGTCCTGGGGTCGTGTGCAGGGATCGTGGCCGTAGGGAGAGGAGAGGAGTCCCACCAGGAGGGCCGCCTCCTCCAGGACCAGGCTCCCGGCCGGCTTGCCGAACAGCCGCCGGGAGGCATCCTCGAACCCCCAGCCTGCCCCCAAAAACGCCCGGTTCAGATAACTCAGCAGCAGATCGCTCTTGCTGAAACGCGCCTCCAGCTGCAGGGCGACGAGCAGTTCCCGCAATTTTCGGCCCAGGTTCTCGCCGTCGCCCACCTGCGCCGGGTAGAGGCTGCGGGCCAGCTGCTGCGTGAGGGTGCTGCCACCCTCCAGCACCCGGCCGCCCACCAGGTTGGTCACCAAGGCGCGACCGGTCCCGATCGGGTCGATGCCGGGGTGCCACCAGAAGCGGCTGTCCTCACTCGCGAGCAGGGCATCGATGAGCACCCGCGGATAGCCCTCCAGCTTTGCCTGTTCCCGGTGGCGGCGGTCATCGGCCGAGGCGATCGGCCGGTCGGCACGGTCGTAGAGCAGCAGTGGCCCCCGGACGGTGGCCAGGCTCCCCCGGATGGGCACTAGCACGGAACCCAGGACCCAGAGCAGCAGGCTCCCTCCGGCAAGGGCGGCAGGAGCCAGCAGCGCCAGTCGGAAGCCACGGAGTCGGCGGCCCGCCTCGCGGTCGTGGAATTGGATTTCCGGCAGGTCGGGCAGTTGCGGTGGCCCCAGGCGCACTCGGTCCCCATCCCGCAGCAGCAGTTCCTGCACTCGGCGTCCCTGCCACCAGAGCCCGTTGGTCGAGCCGGCGTCCTTGAGCAGCCAGTGTTGACCCCGCCGTTCCAGGAGGGCATGGCGACGGCTCACCGCTGCTTGATCGAGCACCACCTCGGCGTTCGGATCCCGGCCGATGCGATAAAGGCTGCCGTGCAGGGGAACCTGTCGCTCCAACTGGGGTTCCAGGTGGATGGCGAGGCTGGGGCTGGTGCGCTTAGCCACGGTTGTCGCCGGGGCCAACGCCGCGACCGGAGTCTGTGCTGCGACGGGATCGGCCGCTGCCGGGGCCGGATCGTTGCGGCAGGAAGGCCGCCAGCTGGTCCAGGGCGAAGCAGGCCACCGCCAGGTTGATGGCCACATCCGCCAGGTTGAACACCGGAAAGGAGAAGGGCACGGTGGCGAGGAAGTCCGTCACCGCTCCATGGTTCCAGCGGTCCAGCCCATTGCCGGCTGCCCCACCCAGCAAGAAACCAAGGGCCAGACTGAACCAGAGGCCATGGGGGGGCTTCCAGATGATCCAGAGCAGCACGGCGGCACTCACCACCAGACTCACCACGCCGAGGATCTGGACCGAATCCCTAAACAGACTGAAGGCGGCGCCGGTGTTGCTCACCCGCTGCAGCGCCAGCAGACCGGGCAAAAAAGGAAACAACTTGCCCGGAGGCAGATGGCTGAGCACCCACGACTTGCTCGCTTGATCCGCCACCAACACCGCCAGGGCGAGCAACAGGGGCAGGGCTCTGCCGGGGCGGTATCTGGGCGCTCCAGGCCCGGGAGCGGCTGTTCCTGGCGAGGCTGTGGAGGGAAAGGGATCGGGCATGTTCAACCTCTCAAGATGGCACCAGCAGCACCCGCCTCAGCAGCCAGGCAACCACCCCGGCGGCGCAGCAGAGCAGCGCCTGGGGAAGGATGGCAAGCCCGTAGCCCACCAGGAGTGGCACCAGGCTGCCGCCCCAGCGGCCGGCCAGGGCACCGAGGAGCAGGTTGAGCAGACCGCAGAGCTGCAGCACCAGCAGACCAACCCCAGCTGCCGCGCTGAGGGCGAGCGGATCGTCCATGCCGCGCTGACGGGCGATTCGTCCGGTGATCCAGGCCGCTGGGATGAAACCGGCCAGATAGCCGAAGCCAGGATCCGCCACATAGCCCATCCCTCCGCCCTGCTGGAAGACCGGCAGCTGAAACAGCCCGACGCTCAGGTAAGCAACGGCGGCTAGCAGGGCACTCCGGGGGCCGGCCACCAGCGCGGTGAGCAGGAGGGCGGGCACCTGGAGGGTGATCCCCAGGGGACGGAGGCTCCACCCTTCCGGCCCGGGAAGCGCCAGGAAGGCGGGGATCAGCCCCCCTGCCACAATCAGCAGCAGCCCGGCGATCGCTCCGCTCCAGGTGGCAAGGGCCCGCAAAGGTTCCTCCGTCGATGGTCAAGGCGTCCATCCTGCTGCAGCTAGGTTCGGCTGAGAAGGGGGAGATTCAGTGATGCGCTCTGAACAGGGGGGCACCGGGCAGACCAGCGAACCGGCTGGATCCCCCAGCTTCGCTGTGGGCGATCGGGTGTGCCTCCACCAAAGTCCTCCTTATCTCAAAACGGCCGATCCGATGCCCATGCTTCGCCCCCCCGACCTGGTGTCCATGGGCGAGGTGGGTGCAGTGACTGAGATTCGCCCCCGCGACCAGCTGGCCGTGCGCTTCAGGCGGGGCACCTTCCTGCTGTCGGTGCGGGACCTCAGGCCAGCGAACGGGAGCGACTGAGGTCGATGCCGCCGGCGGCCTGCCAGGCGGCCGTGGCGGGGGCCAGGGCGGATGCCGGCCCCACGAGGCTGAGGCTGGCTTGGGGTAGCCAGCGGCGGGCGGCCTGCTGCAGCGCGGCTCCATCAAGGTCGGCAGCGCGAGCCAGGCACCGTTCCACATGGTCGCTGGGGAGGCCATGGCTCAGCACAAGGGCCAGCCGCTCGGCGATCTGCGCGCAGGTTTGGCGCCCCATGGCGTCCTGACCGATGTATTTGGCGCGGGCCAGCTCCAAGGCGGCCGAATCCAGAGGTTCCTCCAGCAGTCGTTGCCATTCCTCCAGCAGGCAGGCCGTGGCCTCCTCAGCCCGATCGGCGGAGGTGGAGAGGTGCATCACGAACGGTGCGGCACCGCAGCGGGCCGGCAGGCTCACCCCCACGTCGTAGGCCAGGCCCCGTTCCTCCCGCATCACCACGAACAGGCGGCTTGACATGCCCAGTCCCAGGTGGGTCTGGAGCAGCCGCAGCGGCAGGGCATCAGGGTGGCCCAGGGGAACGGTGGGGCATCCCAGCATCAGCACCAGCTGTTCGGTGTCCTGCTCCAGGGCCATCAGGTCGCCGGCTGGAGAGGCGCTCAGACCCTGATCGGGATTCGTCGGTTCCTCCGCCGGCGAAGCCATGGGCTGGTGGGTGGGCCAGGGATGGCCCTCCAGGGAGCTCTCCAGCAGCGCTTGGAGGTTGTTCGGCAGGGTTCCGGAAAGCACCAAAACGGCGCCCTGCCGCCCGAGACCCGCCGCCAGTTCGGCGAGCAGATCGGTGCTGATCGCCTCCAGATCACCCTCGACTCCAAGCGGATCGTGCCCGTAGGGACCCTCGCCGTAGAGCAGGCGCAACAGTTGGTCGTGGGCCAGTTGGTATGGGTCCTCCTTCTGGCGCTGCAGGGTCTGGAGATTGAGTTGCCTCTCGATGGCCACTTGGTCTGGAGCCAGCAGGGGGCGCCGCACCATGGCAAGGAGCAGGGGAAGCAGATCCGGGGTGTCGGTGGCGGCGCACTTGAGGCCCAGCACCAAGGAATCCTCGTGGGCCTCAGCCCGCAGCGCGGCCCCCGCCCCCTCCACCAGATCGGCGAGGGCATCGGCATCCAACTGGCCGCAGCCGCGGGTCATCGTTCCGGCCAGCAGCTGGTGGGCGCCGCGTCGATACTGCGGATCGGCGCCGCTGCCGCCTCGGATCACGAGCCGGGCCGCCAGGATTTCTGGGCCCGGACGGCTGCGGGCGATCACCGGCAGACCGCCGCTGAGGCTGAAGCTGGTCACGGGGTACGGGTTTGAGGAGCTCATGCGGGCACCGCCTCGAGCACAGCGGCGCGGCGGGGATCCAGGCTGGCCAAAGCTTCCGCCCGAAGGGTTTCAGGGTCCCAGGTGTCGATCGCCTCCAGCGGTGCCTCCAGGCTCCCGTAGCGGCCCCAGAGATGCCCGGTGCCGATCAGTCCGGCCACGTTCCCCGGAGCCTCCATTCCGAAGCGGTAGCTGTTGGTCACCAGCCGCCGCACCCGCGACCATTCGGCCGCCTGCACCGGCTCGGCCATCACCTCCTCCCAGACGGTTTGGATGGTGGCGCGCACGGCCGGCAGATCCTCGGGATCGCACACCGCCTCCAGCAGCGCCAGGCTGCCGCATTCCATCGGGTGCAGGTCCAGATCCACGCTCTCGACCAGCTGCAGCTGCTCCCGCAATCTCGCCACCAAGCGGCTCCGCCGTCCTTCGGCGAGCAGGGAGGTCGCCAGATCGCCCCCCATCACCCCGCGGAGATCCCGGGCCGGCGGCTGGCCCCAGGCCATCAGCAGGCGGGCCGCCTCCAGGCGGGGCAGCTCCAACCGCCCTTCCCCCGGTTTCACCCGCAACGGTTCGAGAGGCGGCGACCCATCGAGGGGGGCCAGCGAGGCGAGGGACCCCTCGGCGGCCCTCGCCTCCAGGTCGGTGCCGGCGAGGGCACCGGCGAGGGCCACCACACAGCGTCCACCGCCGTAGAGGCGTCGATGGAAGGCCGCCATGGCCTCGGGCTGGTGGGCATGCAGGGCCTCGCGACGCCCCAGGATCGGCAGCCCGTAGGCGTGGCCGGGGCAGGCCATCGCCAGGAGGTGTTGCACGGCCACCTCCTCCGGTTGGTCTTCGCTCTGGGCGAGTTCTTCGAGCACCACCTGGCGCTCCATCGCGAAGGCGTCCTCCTCCAGGCGAGGCTCCAGCACCAGATCCAGCAGGAGCTCGAGGGCTTCCGGGGCCGCCTGGGGGGGAATCAGCACGTGGTAGTGCACGTCATCGAAGCCGGTGGCGGCGTTGCTGCTGCCGCCGAGGGCCTCGATCCTGCGGTCGAATTCGCCCGCCGCCAGGCTGTGGCTGCCCTTGAACACCATGTGCTCAAGGAAGTGGGCCATGCCGCTCTCGCTGCCCGTTTCAAACACACTGCCGGCGCGGCACCAGAAGTCGAGGCAGACCAGCGGGGCCTCCGCCAAATCCAGACTCACCAGTTCGGCTCCGTTGGCAAGCACCCGGCGGTTCGGTCGCTCCAGCCCGGGGAGCAACGGGCCGCAACAACGGGAGGGTGATGGCATGGGCTGCTGTCAGGATCGCCATTCTGCTGGCTGCGGCGCCGCGATGACACCGGATTCCCCACCCGCCCAGGCCTTCGGAGGCATCCATCCCCTGGTCGATGCCCTGGCCGGGCGAATCCGGAGCTGCCGTGATGGCCTGCCCGGCCTGGAACCCCTGGCGATCGATCCGGCCCTGGAGGCGATCAGCGGCAGCCTTGATGGCGAGGACCTCTTCATCCTCAACGAGGTGCATCGCTGCCGCGGCCTTCGCAAGCTCCATCTCGAAAAGGCCCGATTGGGGGCGGGCCTGCAGATCCTTCACTGCGTCTTCTTCCCGGAACCCACCTTCGACCTGCCGGTGTTCGGGGCCGACATCGTGGCTGGCCGGGGGGTGGTGTCCGCCGCCATCGTGGATCTCTCCCCTGTGTCCGGCTCGCTGCCCACCGGGATCGACCGGGCCCTGTCAGCCCTCGATTCCGGCCCCTTCTCCCAGGAGCGGGAGCTGCCGGCATGGGGGGGGATTTTTTCCCCCCACGTCCTTTTCGTGCGGCCGGTCGATTGGGCCGAGGAGGAGCGCTTCATCGACCATGTGGCCGCCGTGCTGGGAGTGCTCGCCACCGCTGTGTCGGAGAGCACGGCCCAGGCGAGTGGGGATCCGGCTACGGTGAAACGCTGGGAGGGTCAGCAGCGCTATTGCAAGCAACAGAAACAGAACGACAAGACCCGACGCGTCCTGGAGAAGGCGTTCAACCCCGCCTGGGCGGACCTGTACATCGAGAACCTCCTGTTCGACGATCCTCCCGAACCCTCCTCGCCCTCCTGATCGGCTCGCTGGTCATGGCGGGCGGTGCAGGTTTCGTGGCATGGAAATCCGGATGGCTGGGTCAGGGAGCAACCAAACGGCCAGCGGTGGCCCGCCCCAAGGCCCCTCCCCAGCCGGAGGCTGTGGCGGCCCTGGGCCGGCTCGAGCCCGCCGGGGACATCCGCGTGCTCGCCGCCCCGATCAGTGGCATGGGGGCGACGCCGCGCATCACGGCCCTGGAGGTGGTGGAAGGTCAAAAGGTGCAGGCCGGCCAGCTCTTGGCCCGCTTCGACACCGCCCCCACCCAGTTGGCCCAGCGCAATGTGCTGCGCGCCCGCATCACCAACCTCCGGCGCCGGCTTGATGTGGAGAGCCGGGAACTGGCCCGCTACCGCCAGCTCACCAAGGTAGGGGCCATTGCCGCCGATGAGCTGGATCGCCGCGAGCAGGACCACCTGCTGCTCCAGGGCCAAGTCCAGGAAGCCCAGGCCCAGCTGGTGAAGGAGGAGGCCGATCTCGATAACACCGAGCTCCGCTCTCCGATGGCGGGCACCGTGCTCCGGATCAATTCCCGGGTCGGGGAACGTCCCGGCGACAAGGGCATCCTTGAGCTCGGCGCCAGCGACCGCATGGAGGCCGTGGTGGAGGTGTATGAGAGCGATATCGCCCGGGTGAAACCGGGCATGGCCGTGCGGCTCACCAGCGAGAACGGCGGCTTCAGCGGCACCCTGGCCGGCCGCGTCAGCCGCATCAGCCCCCAGGTGCGCCAGCGCCAGGTGCTCTCCACCGACCCCACCGGCGACGCCGACGCGCGCATCGTCGAGGTGCGGGTGCAGCTGGATCCCGCCGATGCCCAGCGGGTCCGCCAGCTCACGGGCCTCAAGGTGATTGCCAGGCTGGCGCCATGAAGCCGTGATGCTGCTGGATCATCTCTGGCCCAATCGGCGCATCCCCCTGGCTTGGCTGCTGCTCACCCGCCAGCCGGGGCGCCTGCTGGTGGCCCTGGCCGGGATCTCCTTCGCCGGAATCTTGATGTTCCTGCAGCTGGGCTTCCGCGATGGCCTCTTCGACGCCAGCGTGACCCTGCACAAGCGCTTCGCCGCCGATCTCGTGCTCGTGAGTCCGCGCACGATGAGCTCGATCGCCATGGCCAGTTTTCCCAGGCGACGCCTGGTGCAGGTGATGGCCGATCCAGATGTGGCGGGCACCACCCCCGTGCACTGGAACTTCCTGCTTTGGCGCAACCCCCAGACCCGCAGCACCCGATCGATCCTGGCGGTGGGCTTCGAGCCCGGCGATCCCCTGTTCACCGACACCGGTCTGGTGGAGCGGACCCGGGTGCTCAGCCAGCGGGGGCGCGTCCTCTTCGACTCCCTTTCTCGTCCGGAGTTCGGCCCGATTGCCACCTGGTACCAACAGGGCCGCACCATCGAGACTGAAGTGGCCGGTAAGCGGGTGCGGGTGGCGGGCCTGGTGGAGCTGGGCCCCTCCTTCGGTGCCGATGGCAACTTGCTCACCAGCAGCGAAACCTTTCTGCAGCTGATGCCCGACCTGGCCCCCGGCAGCATCGAACTGGGTTTGATTCGCCTCAACCCAGGGGCGGATCCCGCCACCGTGGCTGCCCGTTTGCGATCCCATCTGCCAAAGGATGTGGCGATCTACTCGAAGCAGGGGTTCGTGGAGTTCGAAAAGAACTACTGGCGCAGCAGCACCGCGATTGGGTTCATCTTCACCCTCGGAGCCGGCATGGGGTTCGTGGTGGGTTCGGTGATCGTTTATCAGATCCTCCACTCCGATGTGAGCGACCACCTGCCCGAATACGCCACGCTGATGGCGATGGGCTATCCCCTTCCCCAGCTGCTTGGGGTGGTGGCTCGGGAAGGGTTGCTCTTGGCCCTTCTGGGCTATCTGCCCGCCTGGTTGGCCGGTCAGGCCCTCTACGCCGTGATCCGTAATGGCACCAAACTGCCGGTGGCGATGGACAATCCCCGATCGCTGCTGGTGTTCGGCATGATTTTGAGCATGTGTCTGGGCTCGGCCTTGATGGCGATGCGCAAGCTGGGCGATGCCGATCCCGCCGAGATCTTCTGAGGCCGCCTTTCCTGTGAGCAGCGATCTTCCACCCCAGGTTTCCGTCCCCGATTCCGGCAACGGGATCGTGAGTCGGCATCGCAACGGGGCGCTCAACCCTCGCGAGGATTCTTCCGCTGCCGGCAGTGGGGGGGATCGCCCGGCACCCCCTCCCGGCCAGGCGAGCCTGGTCGTGCACGAACTTGAGCACTGGTTTGGCAGCGGCACCAACACGCGCCAGGTGCTCGACCGGGTGAACCTCACGATCCACCGCGGTGAGGTGGTGTTGCTCACCGGTCCCTCGGGCTGCGGCAAGACCACCTTTCTCACCCTGGTGGGTGCCCTGCGGCAGGTGATGGCGGGTTCGGTGCAGCTCTTCGGCCAGGAGCTCAATGGTGCCGGCCGCCGGGAGCGCCAGCTCCTGCGCCGCCAAATCGGCATGATCTTCCAGGGCCACAACCTGTTGCGCTGCCTGAGCGCCGAGCAGAACGTCCAGATGGGCGCCGATCTGTTGCCAGGTCTGGGCTACCGCGCCCGCCGGGATGGTGCCCGCGAATGGTTACGGGCCGTGGGTCTTGGGGATCACCTGGACAAGCTCCCCCACGATCTCTCAGGAGGCCAGAAGCAGCGGGTGGCGATCGCCCGTGCCCTGGCCGCCCAGCCCCAATTGCTCCTGGCCGATGAACCCACCGCTGCCCTCGACAGCCGCACCGGCCGTGAGGTGGTGGAACTCCTGAGGCGTCTAGCCCGTGATCAGGGCTGCAGCGTGCTGATGGTGACCCACGACCCCCGCATTCTCGATGTGGCGGATCGCTTGGTGGAGATGGAGGATGGCCGGCTATCCGAGGCCAACATCCCCAGCCGCGCTCTCAGCGGTTCGGTAAGGTAAAGGCATTCAATCCCCCAGGAAACGCCGTCCGCATGGCCAAGCGCAGGAATCTCAAGAAGGAAAAGCAGGAACGCAACCGGTCCTACGCCCGCAAGTTCAAGAAGCGCAAGCTGCGCAATGAGGGTCGCGGCGAGGGTGCCGGCAACGGCGTGACCGGTACGGCCAACAACGGCGGGGCCGCCGACTGATCCGGCGCTGTGCCCTTGGCCTGCCAGCCCCAGCGGGGGGTCCCCAGGGATCCCCCTTTTTGCTGGGTACCTTTTTGCTTGGTGAACGTTGGCTCCTGCAAGCCCCGACCCTGCTGATCTCGCCCTGACATCCCATGGCCTCCGATGAGATCCGGTGCCAGCGCCCCCCTGGCCATTCCTCGCAATCTCCGTCCGACGCGCCCCTCCAGCTGCCATGTTTCTGAGCGTCGTCATTCCCACTTACAACCGGCTGCCGATCCTGCGCCAGTGCCTGGTGGCCCTGGAGCGCCAGGAGCTGGCGGGTCCGATTGAACGCTTTGAGGTGGTGCTCGTCGATGACGGCTCGACCGACGACACCGTGGCTTGGCTTCGGGAGAATGCAGTCGATTTCCCCCATGTGCGCCTCATTGGCCAAGACCACGGCGGGCCGGCCGAGGGCCGCAACCGGGGGGTGGAGCATGCCGGCGGCGATGTGATCGTGTTCATCGATAGCGACCTGGTGGTGCTGCCGGATTTCCTGCTCCAGCACGCCCGCGCCCTTGAGCAGCGCTGGCGGGAGAAGGGCAACCGGCTTTGCTTCACCTATGGCGCCGTGGTGAATACCGCCAATTTCGAGGATCCCACCAGCGAGCCCCACAAGCTCAGTGATCTCTCCTTTGCCTATTTCGCCACCGGCAACGTGGCGATCGACCGGGAGGTGCTCGAGCGCGCCGGCCTCTTCGACACCGCCTTCCGGTTGTACGGCTGGGAGGACCTCGAGCTCGGTGAGCGGCTGCGGCGCCTAGGGGTGGATCTGGTGCGTTGTCCCCGCGCCGTGGGCTACCACTGGCACCCGGCCCTCAGCTTGGAGCAGATTCCACGCCTGATCGAGGTAGAGCGTCAGCGGGCCAAAATGGGTCTGGTGTTTTACCGCAAGCACCCGACTCGCCGGGTGCGCTTCATCATCCAGTACACGTGGCTGCACCGGATCCTGTGGGAGCTGCTCACCCTGGGGGGCCTGCTCAATGAACGCAGCCTGCGGCCGCTACTGGGCTGGCTGATCCGCCGGGGCCACCCAGGCCTGGCCATGGAACTCCTGCGGCTTCCCCTGAACCGGATCGGTGTTCGGGCCCTCTACAGCGATGCCCGGCATCAGGCCATTTGATAGGTTGTCAAAGTTCTTTCACACCGCACACCTGCACGTTTCGGGTGATCCGTCCCCGGTTGCAGCCATCCCAGCGCTTCTGGCGCTGTGGCGACCCTGCAGAACCGACCGGCATCCCTGGCAGGTGGTGGCCAACCCGAAACCCAACCGAATCCCATGGCTGTCGTCACTCTCGCCGAGATGATGGAGGCTGGCGCCCACTTCGGGCACCAGACCCGGCGCTGGAACCCGAAGATGTCGCGCTACATCTATTGCGCGCGCAACGGCGTTCACATCATCGATCTCGTGCAGACCGCCGTCTGCATGAACAACGCCTACAAGTGGACTCGCAGTGCCTCCCGCAGTGGCAAGCGTTTCCTCTTCGTTGGCACCAAGAAGCAGGCCTCCGAGGTGATCGCCCAGGAGGCGACCCGTTGCGGCGCCTCTTACGTGAACCAGCGCTGGCTAGGCGGCATGCTCACCAACTGGACCACGATGCGGGCCCGCATCGATCGTCTCAAGGATCTCGAGCGCATGGAATCCTCCGGGGCCATCGCCATGCGTCCCAAGAAGGAAGCTGCCGTGCTGCGCCGTGAGCTCGACCGTCTCCAGAAATATCTGGGTGGCCTCAAGAACATGCGCCGGCTCCCCGATGTGGTGATCCTGGTGGATCAGCGCCGTGAGACCAACGCCGTGCTCGAGGCTCGCAAGCTCGATATCCCGCTGGTGTCGATGCTCGACACCAACTGCGATCCAGACCTCTGCGACGTGCCCATCCCTTGCAACGACGACGCCGTGCGTTCGGTGCAGCTGGTGCTGGGTCGCCTGGCCGATGCGATCAACGAAGGCCGCCATGGCGCCCAAGATCGTGGCGGTGAGGACGAGGGCTGAGTCCCCGGGCCCTCCCGGCCCGATTGTGGCTAGCCCGTTGACGCCCTTGGCCACCGAGCTGCGCCCACGGATGGATCACCATCCGTGGGCATCCCGGCGACAGACCACCGACCTGGACGTCAGTTAGAGCAGGGGGCGGTTCGCCGTGTGATTACGGCCGTTTCCTTTGTCGCTCCAGACCTTCAGGGCAGGGACCCGTCTCTTCGTTCTCCCTGCAGTCTTCCCACCCCTTTTCCGTTTCCTTCCCCACCCCACCCATGGCTGAGATCACCGCCAAGCTCGTCAAGGACCTGCGCGATAAGACCGGCGCCGGCATGATGGATTGCAAGAAGGCCCTGGCCGAATCCGGCGGCGACATGACCAAGGCCGCCGAATGGCTTCGCCAGAAGGGCATCGCCACCGCCGAGAAGAAGTCGGGCCGCACCGCCGCCGAGGGTGCCATCGGCAGCTACATCCATACCGGTGCCCGCGTGGGTGTGCTGGTTGAGGTGAACTGCGAAACCGACTTCGTGGCGAGGGGAGAGCTCTTCCAGGAGCTGGTGCGCAACGTGGCCATGCAGATCGCCGCTTGCCCCAATGTGGATTATGTGAGCACCGAGGAGATCCCCCCGGAGGTGGCGGAGCGGGAAAAGGCGATCGAGATGGGCCGCGATGATCTGGCCGGCAAGAAGGAGGAGATGAAGGTCAAGATCGTGGAGGGGCGCATCGGCAAGCGCCTCAAGGAACTTGCCCTGCTTGAACAGGCCTTCATCCGTGACAACACCATCACGGTGGGTGAGATGGTGAAGCAGGCCGCCGGCAAGACCGGTGAGAACATCCAGGTTCGCCGTTTCAGTCGCTTCACCCTCGGTGAAGGCATCGAAGTGGAGAAGAGCGATTTCGCCGCTGAAGTGGCGGCGATGGGCAAGGCCTGAGCCTTCCCCATGGCTCCGCTGCCATGACCCACATCTCCGGTTCATCTCCGCCGTCTGGGGATCTTCAAAAGATTCGGGATCAGTTGGAGAGCACCAACCCGGAGCATTACCGGCAGCTCGCCCTCTACCTGCAGGTGCTTCGACAGATCCTCCCCCACAGCGTGGATCAGGCGTGTTTCCACCTGGCAACTCAGGTTCAACCCGGTCGTTACACGGCTCTGTCCGAATCCCAGCGTCGCCGCTTCCATGCCAACGTCACGGCCCTGGTGAGCCGCTGCTCCACCTTCCTCACCGTGGAGCAGCTGGCCTGCCACGCCGGACGAATCGCGCGCGAAGACGCCCTTCGGGCTGATCGCTTCCTACGCGATCCCCATGCCCCCCGGGATCGACTTCACCCCTCCAGGCATGATGGTGTTCCATCGGGTCCTGAATCAGAGCACGGTGGTCGCCCCGCCGCCGAGGGTGGCTTACCAATCCGCCCCCACAACGACGGTTCGGTTCATCTCGGGCTGGATCTTCCCATCGAGGGTGCTTGGCTCGGATGGGGAGATCGTGCTGGTTTCGGCGATGCCGATTCGCCCCAGGACGCCGCTTCCACGGATCCGGAGGATCTTGATGCCCTCCTCCCGGAGTTTGCTGAGCCCGAGCTGACGGAGACGGATGAGGAGGTGACGGCCTCGGATCTGTTTGGCCTTTTCTCCGCCCTCGCCGCCGCCGCTGGTTTGGATCAGGGCATCCGCGGGCTGGAGTTGCCGGCAGAACCAGGTACGGCGGAGTTGATCAGCCAGGCTGCCGAGGATGGCGAGGACGACGGCGAGCAGATCTCCCTCGAGGGTGACGGAACCAACTCAGCAGGGGAGGCGACCACGGACATTGTTTTTCCGTTCCGCTTCCGCGGCATGGGGCTCGACGCTGCCGCCCTGGATCTCCCCTTGCCGGGCCAGGATGACCCCGCTGCCCTCTACCGACCCCCAGCCGGAGGTGGGCTGCTCCCACGCAATCCGATGGCGCTGCTCGCCTGGCTAGAGGGGGTCGAGCAGGCCATGGAACGCCAACTGCGTGACCTTTCCCATGCCGTTAACCGGGAGCTGATGGAGTGTGGGCTGGTCCGGATCCTTCTCCCCCTCAACTTGCTGGATGGGGTGCTCAAGGGGCAGATCGAGGTTCAGTCAACCCATCCCAATCTTCTGCAGCTAGCTCTTCCCACCGGCCACTCGGCCAAGCTTTTGCGGGCCCATGCGATGTTGCTGCGCCGCGCCGACCTTGAACTTGAGCAGCCCCGCCTTCGGACGGTGCGGAGCCGGCTGCAGCAGCTTCGCCAGGAGGGACGCAGAATGGCGCAGATGTACCACCGCCTCCAACGGCGGTTCCAGGCGCACGAGGCCGAAGCACTGTGGTTGCAGGACATCCGCTCGATGCGCCCGGGTCTGGAGCCCCCCCCCTGAACCCCCTGCCGGGGGCCCTCGAAGCGTGGTTCGCCTCCCTGCAGCAGGCTTGCCGGCTTGAGGTGGAGCGGGGCTTTGGCGATCTGATGGGCCGCCACGAAACCTTCTCCAGTTTCGTGGCCAGAAATCTTGAGGCTCCCCCCCCGGATCTCACCCCGGACGCGGTGAGCGCCCTCGCGCCCCTTGCCGTTTCCTTCAGCCGATACCGGCTGGAGGAACTGGGCCGGCGTCAGCATCTGCTCCGCCAGCTGCGCCAGGGGCTGCACCAGGTCAGGGTTCAGAGCCGTCCGGCGCTGCCGGTGGCACCACCCCGCCTGCGACTGCACAACAGCCCCGGCGGGCCTGAAACGGGTGGGTCTCCCGCCCCGCGCGGTAGCGGGTCCAGCCTGGCGTCTTCCAGTCCCTATGCCAGTGCATCCCCATCGGGACCCCGTGCCTCGTCAGAACAGAGCAGCCGCCCCCTGATCGCCAGCACACCCCTCGCTGAGGTGCCCGGCATCGGTCCGCGCACCGCCACCCAGCTGGCCGGCCTCGGCCTGCTGCTGGTGGGGGATCTGATCGCCCATTACCCCCGCGACTATCTCGATTACGCCAACCTGGTCCGCATCGCCGCCCTGGTGCCTGGTCGCACGGCCACGGTGGTGGCCACGGTGCGGCGGTGTCACGCGTTCAGCAGTCCCCGCAACCCAAACCTCTCGATCCTCGAGCTCCATCTGCAGGACATCACCGGCCGGTTGCGGGTCAGCCGCTTCTTCGCCGGCCGTCGCTTCAGCAGCCCGGGCTGGCTGAAGAGCCAGCAGCGACAGTTCCCTCCCGGCACCACGGTGGCCGTGAGTGGGCTGGTGAAAGAGAGTTCCTATGGTCCGGCCTTTTCCGACCCCCTGCTCGAGGTGCTGGAGAGTGCGGGGGCGCCGGTTCGCTCCCCCCTGATCGGTCGCCTGGTGCCGGTCTATGGACTCACGGAGGGCCTACGCGCCGAGACCCTTCGCAAGGCGGTGCAGGCGGTGCTGCCCCATCTAGAGCGGTGGAGCGATCCCCTTCCCGAGGTCCTGCGCCTGCGGCTCGCCTTACTGCCCCGCCAGCAGGCCCTGCGGGGCATCCACCAGCCCACCGACCAGGCGGATCTGCAGGCCAGCCGACGGCGCCTGGTCTTTGATGAGTTCCTCCTGCTGCAGCTGGGTTTGGCCCAGCGCCGCCAGAAGCTCCGTCAACGCCCCGCCCCCGCCCTGGATCCCCCTCCCGGT
>Ga0310334_100041_pt1 | contig 43280 bp, 39 predicted proteins | sample LakMicMIDCLREDC7_FD_195548 | JGI IMG/M metagenome (GOLD analysis project Ga0310334, IMG submission 195548) | Enriched freshwater cyanobacterial communities from Lake Michigan, Michigan, United States - MI23.DCL.RED.C7 (v2) (version 2) | ecosystem: Environmental > Aquatic > Freshwater > Lake...
GCTTTCTCTGGCATGAGGAGCGTGACCTGAGTGGTCTGCAGGCCGTGGTCATTCCGGGTGGCTTCAGCTACGGCGATTACCTGCGCTGCGGTGCCATCGCCCGGTTTGCACCTGTACTGCAGGAGGTGGCTGCATTTGCCCAACGCGGAGGCCCGGTGCTGGGCATCTGCAATGGCTTTCAGGTCTTGACCGAGATGGGGCTGTTACCCGGTGCTCTGACCCGCAACGCCCATCTGCATTTCATCTGTGAATCGGCTGACCTCGAGGTCACGCCTGGCACTTGCCAGTGGCTGCGGCACTACCAGAGCGGCGAAGTGATCAGCTTTCCGATCGCCCACGGTGAGGGTCGTTACCAGGTGGAGCCCGATCAGCTCCAGGAGCTCGAAGACAACGGCCAGGTGGTGCTCCGTTACCAGCGCAATCCGAATGGATCTCTGGGTGGGGTTGCCGGAGTCAGCAACACCAACGGCAATGTGCTGGGATTGATGCCGCACCCCGAACGGGCGTGTGATCCTGCCACTGGTGGCAGTGATGGCCGCCGGTTGCTGGCAACGCTGTTGGGCTGAGCACTAAAAAAGGGGGGCAAGCCCCCCTCTCGCAGACTGTTGACGGCAACTCAGTTGACCGCTGCAAAAAAGTCCTTGGACTTTACGGGGTCGGGATTCATGGTCTTGTCACCGGGATTCCAGTTGGCCGGACAAACTTCATCCGGGTGGGATTGCACATACTGGAAGGCCTGCAGCAGGCGCAGGGTTTCATCGACGCTGCGTCCCACCGGCAGGTTGTTGATCGTGGCCTGCATGATCACGCCCTGCGGGTCAATAATGAACAGACCCCGAAGCGCCACACCGGCGTCTTCGTCGAGCACCTCGTAGGCCCGGGCGATCTCTTTCTTGAGGTCGGCAACCAGTGGGTAGGCGATGTCGCCAAGCCCGCCATTCTTGCGGTCGGTCTGAATCCAGGCCAGGTGGCTGAACTCGCTGTCGACTGACACACCGAGAACTTCGCAGTTACGGGTCGAGAAGTCGCTGTAACGATCTGAAAATGCGGTGATTTCGGTGGGGCAGACGAAGGTGAAGTCCAGTGGGTAGAAGAACAGCACGACGTACTTGCCCCGGTATTGGGAGAGGGACACCGTCTTGAATTCCTGGTCCACCACGGCGGTGGCAGTGAAATCGGGAGCAGGCAGGCCGACGAGCCGGGACATGGGTTGCTGTGCTGCAAGGGGAATGGATGGGCAGACGCCTCGGGATCAAGACATTCGGGTTCCGAAGGTCGGGTCAAACCAGAGCAATCAGGGCGAAGTCGAACCGAGTACGTCTTGCACCATTACAATCTATCACATTTGCCGGGGCTCCCAGTCCTTCTAGGCTGGTCGAAAAGGAGCGATGCCTTGAGCTGGGATCCCACTGTTCTGCGCAAATACAACACCACGGGTCACTTCAGGCTCCTGAATCAGGTCCGTACCGAGCTCAAGGACAACCCGCTGGTCCGTCCCCAGGAAGGGCAGACCGTGGCAGAGGTCAACCGCAGCCGTGCACTGATCCGGGCAACCGAAGGCAGGTCGGCATCAACCCAGCGGGGCTCGCGCCGCGGCGCCGCAGCGCGCGAGGAACGGGGGCATGTTGAGCGCACACCCCACACGAAGCGCAGCGTGAGCTCAGCACCTGCGCCTGAGCTGCAGGAGGAGACCTTCACGGTGGTTCCAGTGATCAGTCTTGAAGATGACGCTGGTGTGAATGGCTTCCGTGACCGACTCAACGCAGTGGACCTGCGCTGAGTCAAGGCACGACGCAATGGCTCGGGGGAGACTTGAACTCCCGACCTTGGGGTTATGAATCCCACGCTCTAACCAGCTGAGCTACCGAGCCGCGGTAGAAAGACTTTAGACGATGGTGTGGCGACTGCCGAACGGCGGTCAGGCGCGCTGGGGAAGCAGGGCCAACGGATTGACGGCGCCACGCCCCGGTGGATGGATCTCGAAATGGAGATGGGGTCCGGTGCTGCGACCGGTGCTGCCCATCTGGGCAATTGGCTGTCCCTGCGCCACCGTTTCACCGACCTGAACCAGCAGGCGGCTGTTGTGCGCATACAGCGAACGACTGCCGTCGGCATGGCTGATGCTGACCAGATAGCCATAACCGCCGCTGTGCCAACCCGAAAAACTCACGACGCCCTCCTTGGCCGCCACGATCGAGGTGCCTACGTTGTTGGCGATGTCGATGCCCTTGTGCATGCGACCCCAGCGCCAACCGAAGCCAGAGCTGAACAACCCGCGGGTCGGCCAGATCCAGCCATCACTGGAGATCGGCAGGTCGTCTCCAGGGTTGTCGCCACCGAGATCGGGGAGTTCCGGCCAGCTCAGACCGCTGGCTGACGGCTTGAGGCCCAACAGAAGCCTCGGCCGCGATGGTGACGACTGCACCACGGTGATCGGGGCACCCACCACCAGCCGAGCGGTCTCAAGACCCGGATTGAGCTTGAGAAGCTCCTGGAGGGTCATGCCATAGCGCCGGGCAATCTGACGCAGGGTGTCGCCGAGGCGCACGACAGCATTGGTCTGCAGCGGAGGCAACTGCTGCAGCGGTGGTGTGCGGCGTGCGTCACTGCTGTCGAGCTGGGGGATCAGACGAGCCAGCCGGCTCGACGACGCCGGCAGCACAAGCCAGTCACCCTTGCTGAACTGGTGGTCAGCGGGGACATCGTTCAGTTGGGCGAGGCGGCTGGGAGGTAGGGCAAGGGAGTCAGCCAGAACGCTGAGTGGGAGCTCCTGACGCAACCTCAGCCAAACCCGTTCAGAACCCGTCGTGACGGGAGGGAGGGCTGCAATCTGGTGGGACTGCTCGGAGCGATCTCGACCACCGGGCCCCATAGCCACGACGACAGCCGGCACGGCAACTGGCAGGAGGCACAACAGTGGTAAACACAATCGCAAAGGCTTCACACATCACCCATCGAACAACACCCTCAGAGAAGCCACTATCTGGGGGCGCGCAGACAGTAGCCCACGGACTCTCTGAAGACAAGCATTCGTGACTACATTCGCAAACGTGAGAATCGGCAGAGCCTTTGTGGCACAGGCGATGTGCGCGCATCCGTCGGCCCGATCCAGGGCGGAAGCACGACAGTTGAGATTCAGACGTGATGGTCAGCGTGTCTGCGGGGCGTCGCCCAGTTGCCGCAGGGCCTCAAACAGCACGACGCCGACAGCCACCGAGAGGTTCAAGGAGCGCACCCCTGGCTGCGCCGCCGTGGCCTTCTGGGGCATTGGAATCGTCAATGCGGCGTCTGCCTGAAGCAGGACCTCCTGCGGGAGACCGTCGGTTTCGCGACCGAACAGCAGCCAGTCATCAGCAGCAAAGCGAAACGACGTGTAGGTGCGGTCGGCATGGCTGCTCAGGGCGATCAGCCGGCCTCTGCCGCGGCGATGGGTTTCGAAGGACTGCCAATGGCCATGACACTGCAGGTCGATCAGGGGCCAGTAGTCGAGCCCGGCACGCTTGAGGGTCCTGTCGTCGATGGAAAATCCGAGGGGTTCGATCAGGTGAAGCGGTGTGGCCGTGGCAGCGCAGGTACGACCGATGTTGCCGGTGTTGGGTGGGATCTGCGGTTGAAACAGAACAACGGCGGGCATCAGGGCGTGCAGCGAGGACGGGCGGCTTCAACAACCGGCTCGCTGTGGCGCAGCAGGTCGATGGCTCGCCCGTGCAACACCAGCCACGCCGCATCGCAGCAGGGCATCAGCCGCTGCGTGAGTGCACCGAGACGTTCGCGAAACAGGCCGCCGGCAGCGGTGCTGGGGACCACACCCCAACCGGTCTCTTCGGCAACCAGGATCACAGGCCCCTGGACCGCGTGCAATGCAGCTTCCAGATCCTGGCAGTGGTGTTCCCAGGAGGCCACCGCAGCATCAAGGCCACTGGCGACCCAGGTGCCAAGCGAATCGACCAGGGCGAGTTGACCGTGCTCCAGATTCAGCAGAGCCTGCGGCAATGCCAGCGAGACCTCACGGCACAGCCAATGGCTGGGGCGCCGCTGCCGGTGGGCAAGCAGTCGGGCCTGCCAGGCGGCATCCCCCGGCAGCTGTGGCCCCGTGGCGAGATAACAGACCTGCAGGCCGGAGCCGATGGCGAGCCGTTCAGCCCAGAGGCTTTTGCCACTGCTGGCAGGCCCGCTCACCAGGGTGATGCGGGCTGCTTCAGCCACCACCGTTCATGTTGCGCAAGGTGGCCACAGACGAGGGCGAGACCCGATTGAGATAGCGGAAGATCCAGTACTTGAACACCGTGGCCAGAACCACAGGAAAGGTCGCGATGAACAGCATGATGAAGTTCTCCCGTGCCGGGACTCCGAGATGGTGAGCGACACCGTCGAGCAACACCGTCCAGCCTTCAGGGGAGTGGAAACCGACAAAGATATCGGTGAACAGAATGATGGCAAACGCCTTGGCACTGTCACTCAGTCCATAGATCAGTTCATCAATGAATCCTCGTAAAACCTGAAGATCTCTACGACAGAACACACAGACAAGTACAAAACCGACAAGAGCAAACAGATCAGCAATGACGTTCTTGATGGCCTCTGTGCTTTCATCATCTGCTTGATCCTTCAGAGACTGCGCCTTCTCGGCCAGTTGCAGCTGCAGTTCCTGCCGGGTGGGAAGGGGTTTGCCGTTGAGGAGTGCGTCGAATTCAATCTCCGCCTGAAACACCCGAAGTTTCTCGACTGCACGTTCTTCGAGAGCCGGCTTGGGGTAAGTCAGGAAGCCACTGGTTGGGGCGTACTGATCAACTAGTGGCGAAACGATGAACAGACGCGTGGCCTGCTGCACCAAGACCGGCACAAGAATCAGAAGCAGCAGGACACGCAGCGAGACCAGGGTGGAATCGCGTCGACGGCGAAATCCGGCGACCAAGGAAGCCTCAGCCTCTGGATCCAGTTGCCGTCTGACCTGGTCGACCACACCGATCAGACTGCGGGGCAGCACCTCTGGCGAGCGGCTCAGGGAAGGCAGAGGCTTGCGGTTGGCGTAGCGCATCACCACGTCCTCAAGGAGCTGCAGCTGGCGTAGTTCCTGTCCAGACAGCTCAGAACGATGCCCGTCGATCGCCTCGTAAGCGTCGCGACAGACCTGAAGGGCGGCTCGAAAACGCCGCAGAATCATCGCCTGGGTCGCGGCAGGCAGACGCAGGTCAATCTCAGGTCTGACGGGGCGGTCGTTGTAATGCTCGAGCTCGATGCTCTGAATCAGCAGGGCCGATTCGTAGCCCCTCTCAAGCTGATTGGTGAGATCGACAGCGCCGGCGCGGCCAAATGTTCCGATCCAGTCGTTGAGTGCCATGGATCAACGGGAGAACACCCACCAGGTCAGCATCGGCACGACGGTGCCGACCACCAGCAGTCCTGCAATCCAGGAGAACGCCTGGCTGGACTGGGTCTCTTCGCGGGTCGGAATGGTCGAGGTCACCGTGGTGGGTGTGGCGATCGCGGGTTCTCCCGGATCGGGTTCACCACTGAGTACAGCGGCGATTCGGGCGACGGCATCGAGGCTGGCCTGGCGATAACGACCGCCTTCGCGCAGGGGCTGGGCCATGGTGGTGCGGCTCGTGCTGCTCAGCAGTGAGGGCTCCAGGCGACTGCTGAGGGCGTCACTGGCAACAATTGCGGTGCCGCTGGTCTGGGCGTCGATCAGAAACAGCAGCTGGGGCGAAGTGGCCTCCTCACCAGATTGCCAGCGCAGCAACAGCGCTTGCCCAAGCTGGCCCAGTGAGAGGCCGTAATCGAGTCGCGGAACGCTGATCCAGCTGGCCTGAACGCCGTAGTCGGTCAATCCGTCGAGGCTCCTCGACAGGTCCGAACGGCCGGCACGACTCAGGACATCGGCCTGATCCAGAACATGGGCAGGCGGCGGATCCAGGGGCAGATCGACAGCACTCAGCGCCAGAACAGGCTCAATGGGCAGCACCACCAGAACACAGGCCACCAGCACAAGCAACGCGCGCATGAGGGCTTGACCAACAGCCCGTCGACGATCGGACCAGACAGCAGACAGCCGCAAGCTTGAGAAGACAGCTCACCCCAGTTTGCCGCCTGCGGGCCGACGTGTCTGCCCCTGCGGCAAGAGCTGCTCAGGCCAGGGCATCGCGATGCAGGATGGCAACCACCTCAAGGATCTGGGCGCAGCGCTCGGGAGCCAACGTCAGCAGGGAGGCCAGCTCCTGCAGAAATGTCTCTTCCACCGGACGCACTTCACGGTCAGCCCGCACAAGGTGGGCTGCCAGAGCCAGAGCCGTTTCCTGCTGTGCAGCGTTCAGGCAGGGGGCGGCTGTGGCGATCAGTGCCGACCAGCCCGACTGGCGCAGCTGGGACAGCAGGCGATCGAACAGCAGGCCCATCTCCTGTTCGCTCTGACGGTTGAACGGCGTCAGAAATTCAAGGCGCGAGCGCAGCATCTGGGCTTCCTCCTTGCCCAGCTGTCCGTCACAACCCACAGCAGCAAGGCAGATCGCCGCAAAGGCTTCTGAAGGCGTCATCGACTTGGATCAATCACAGTCATTGCAGCAAAGATTCGGCGATCCGGCATCCTTGGGTCATGTCGCTCCCCGCTCGCCTGTGCACGGCAGTCGGCACAGGTGCCCTGCTGCTGACTGTCGTCAACCAGCTGACCGCCCCTGCGCTTGACCCTGCCCTGGAGAGGGGTTCGGTACTCGCTGCCCTGCTGGCGGTGGGTCTGCTGTTGATCGGTGTGCTGTGGACTCGCCTGCAACCGGAACCCGCTGCACGGGCCCCCCTGCAGGGCGATGAGGGGATGCTGCTGCGCCGCGACCTCAGCCCGCAGCTCGCCGACGAGTTGAGCTGGGGAACACGCATGCTGCTCACTGCGACTCCGGCCGCTGTGGTGCTCGTGCTGTGGGACGGAGACTGTCTGATCCATCGCGGCCTGATGGATTCCACAGCCCAGCAGAGAGGCTTTGTGCCGGGTCCGGTCTGCCAGATGGCCTGGCAGCGCGATCGCAGCATCCATCTTGTGGATCTGCGGCATTACCCGGGCCGTGATGAGTTCATGCCTCTCCTGGAGGGACTGCCGAGTGTCATCGTTCAGCCCCTGGGTCGGCGCGGCCTGGTGGTGCTGGGGGGCTGGTCACCGCGCTGCTTCAGCACCGCTGACCAGCTGTGGATCGAAGGCTGGGCCCTGAGGCTCAGGGACGCCTGGCTGCCGGCCGGGCAGGCTGTCGCTGAGGCAACACCAGCGTCGAGAGCACCCGGGACCCTGGAGCAGTGAATTCGAGCAGTCCTTCAGACCCGAGCCGTCCTCTGAGCTGACCGGCACGGGTGATCTGACGGTTCGCACGTCGATGGAGCACGACCCGCCCTGTCGCCAGAACGCCATTGGTGGTCCAGTTCCAGATGCAACGATCGGCCCGAAGCCGGCCGTCGGGCTGTTGCAGGCGGCAGTCTTCAGCAATTGCGGCTTCGGTGGTGTTGAGGGCCAGGGTCAGGCCGCGACCCGCGATCTTCAGGGCGCCGTAGGCCGCCGTGAACGGCGCCTCGGTCACCATCACATGGGTGTTGAGATCGATGGTCGTCGTGGCCGTGTTCAACCAGGCCCGCTGCTGCGGGGACGCAAAGCGCACCGGAGCCAGCAACTGCAGACTCCTGCTCAGCGAATTGCCGCGCAAACCGGCGGCCTGCAGGCGTCGACCGGCAGCACCGGGGGCACCACTGGTCGCCACGACTGGTCCCGGCGCCACAAGGGCACCGCTGCCAGGCGACCAGTCGAGCTGGGGGGCCGTCAGTCGGATCTGCTGCAGGCCATCAGCCCCGGCGCCACTGCTGGCGACGGTGGGTTTCCCCCGCAATTCGAGCAGATCACGGTCAACCCAGAGCGTCGCCTTGCTGGCCCTGAGACGCAGACGGGTGTCGTAGGCCTCTGGACTCCGGTCCAGTTCGAGGCGTTGCTGCCTCGGGTACCACCGCATGCGTGTGGCCGAAACCCTGAACGGTTCGGGGCCGAGCCGCTGGATCGTCACAATCCCCTCCAGCTGGATCACGTCTCCATCGTTGAGCACGGTTCCGTGGCTGGCGGCAAGCCGATAGAGAGGCTTGCCCTGCTGGCTGATCTCACCGCGCAGGTCGCGCGCCTGGGCCACACGACGGGCGAGGTCATAGCGGGCTTCCGGACTGGTCACCTGCCACAGCGGTCGACCCGCCGAATCCTGCTGCCGCAGATCCAGGGCCTGAAACACGAATGGGGTGGCGCGGCTGCGCGTGTCGCGACGGGCCGACTGCCCACAGCCACTCAACAGCAGCAGCAGGAACGCCAGCACCAGCGATGCGCCGCTGCGGCACCGGGCAGACCCAGCCATCACAACTGGCCCTCAAGCTCCAGTCGCGCCATCACCGGTGTGGGTTCAGGCAGAGGGGCACCCACCGTCAGCGCACCCCAGCGCAGCTGGTCCGGCCAGGGAGCCGGAGCTGCTGGCAGCTGCGCCAACATGCGATCGCTCATCAGCGGTACCAGCGGCGCCAGCAGTTGGGCGACGAGGCGCGCCGCTTCGAGCACGGCATAGAGATCGGACGACACCTGCTCGCGCTGCCCCTCCTGCTTCATGCGACTCCAGGGAGCCTGCTCGTTCAGGTAGCCATTGGCCGCCACGGCAAGACCGAGGGCGGCTTCGGCGGCGGCTCTGAAATCAAGCCGCTGCCAGGCAACGTGATAGGTGCTGCAGGCGTCGCCAGCTGCAACAGCCAACGGATGGGACGGCCCAGCCGCTTCGCCAGGGTCTGGAACAGCCCCATCGAACCAGCGTCGCGCCATGGCAATGGTGCGATTCAGGAGGTTGCCGATGGTATTGGCGAGGTCACTGTTGACCAGGTCGACAAACCGCTGCTGCTGAAAGTCGCCGTCATCGCCGAAGGGAATGTCGCGCAACAGGTACCAACGCACGGCATCGCTACCGCAACGCTCGAGCAGCAGCTGCGGGTCCAGCACATTGCCCAGTGACTTGCCCATCTTCTGGCCCTCACGGGTCAGAAAGCCATGCCCAAACACCCGTTCCGGCAGGGGAAGTCCTGCCGACAGCAACATCGCAGGCCAGTACACGGCATGAAATCGCAGGATGTCCTTGCCGATCACATGCAGTTGGGCAGGCCAGCCCCGCTCGCTCACAGCGTCGAGGTCGACATGGTCGTCGTTGTTGAGTAAAGCGGTGAGATAGCCAAGCAACGCGTCAAACCACACATAGAAGGTGTGACCGCCATGGCCAGGCACGGGGATCCCCCAGGGCAGGTTCACACGCGAAATCGAAAAGTCGCGCAGGCCCTGAGCCACAAAGTTTTCGACCTCACGGCGGCGTGACTCGGGAGCGATGAACCCGGGCCGACGGATCAACTGCTCGATCTGTTCCTGATAGTTCGACAAACGGAAGAACAGATTGACTTCATCGCGCCATTCGAGGGGCTTGTGGTGAATCGCGCAGCTGGGCTCCTGGGCTTCTGCCGGATCGTCCTTGAATTCCTCGCAGGCGACGCAGTACCAGCCCTGTTGGCGACCTTCTCGGATGTCGCCGTTGGCCTCGACCCGCGCAAAGAACTGCTCGACGATGCGGCGATGACGGGGGTCGGTCGTACGGATGAATCGGTCGTTGCTGATCTGCCAGTTCTGCCAGAGTTCTTGATAACTGGCGCTCACCAGGTCGCAATGGGCCTGGGGACTCAGTCCGGCGGCCTCGGCCGTGCGCTGAATCTTCTGCCCATGTTCATCGCAGCCGGTGATGAACACCACGGCATCGCCCATCAACCGGTGGTAGCGGGCGATCGCATCACAAGCCAGCGTGGTGTAGGCACTGCCGAGGTGGGCCCGGTCGTTGACGTAATAGAGCGGAGTGGTGAGGGTGTAGGTCATCGGCCGGATCCTACGCAGAGCTTTTCTCCGGGGCGTTGGGCTGCCAGCCTGGATCGGCCCGGCCCTGATTGCTGATGCCCGTCTCGAGGGAATCCGTCCCCGTGCTGGTCTGGGGTGGGGGTTGTGGCGGCGCGGCGGCGGCGCTCCAGGCGGCCCGCAGCGGTGCCCCCACGCTGTTGCTCACACCAGGGCCCTGGCTCGGGGGCATGGTGAGCGCCGCGGGGGTCTGCGCTCCCGACGGCAATGAACTGACTCCCTGGCAGACGGGGCTGTGGGGCGCGTTGCTGCGCGCCCTTGCCGAGGCTGAGCCAACAGGGCTCGACCACAACTGGGTCAGCTGCTTCGGATTCAGGCCCGCCACCGCCGAGGCCGTGATGCGAACCTGGGTGGGCGCAGAAGCGAGGCTGCGCTGGTGGCCCAACTGCGCGCTGGTAGGGCTGGAGCGCCACAACGAGCGGGTCTGTGCCGTCTGTGTCAGGCAGGGCGACCAGGAGCATGTTCTGACGCCCGAGCTGCTGATCGACGGCAGTGATCTGGGCGATCTGCTCGGCATGGGGGCCTCAGACTTCAGGCTGGGCTGGGAGAGCCAGGAGACCTGGAGCGAACCCAGCGCGCCCAGCGCCCAGGCGCTGTTGAACGATCCCTTCTTCACCAACCAGCCTGTGCAATCGCCGACCTGGGTGGCCATGGCCCAGCGTGACACCAGGCGCCCGCTGGAGCCGGGGAGCGACGATCTGAAGCCCCCTTTCGCCGGCGCGATCCGCCGTTTCGGCCTGGAGCGCACCCTCAGCTATGGCCGGCTGCCCGGTGACCTGCTGATGCTCAACTGGCCGATCGATGGCAACGACTGGCATCTGGATCTGGCGGGTCTCTTCGCTGGCACGCCGCAGCAGCAACGCGATTACCTGCAGCAGCTGGCTGGCCCCATGCAGGCCCACAGTCTCGCCTTTGCGGCCGCACTCACCGAGGCCAGTGGCGGGGCCGTGCAGCCTGCGGCCGTATTCCCGGAGCTGGGCCATCAGGGCGCCGACCTGCAGGGAGACTCAGCACTGGCCCTGATGCCCTACTGGCGCGAAGGACGGCGCCTGCTGGGTCTGGAGACGGTGATCGAACAGGATCTCCTGCCCCTTGCCGGGGGCACCAGCAGGGCCCCACTGCCAAGGCGTGACGGCCACTGCACCAGCATCGCGGTCGGCAACTATGCCAATGACCATCACTATCCGGGTGATGACTGGCCACTGGCACCCAAAAGCTGCCGCTGGGGTGGACGCTGGACCGGCACGCCGTTCTGTGTTCCCTACGGCGCCCTGGTCAGCGCCACAACCAGCAACCTTCTCGCCGCCGACAAGTGTCTCAGTGTCAGCCACATCGCAAACGGTGCGACGCGGCTGCAACCGCTGGTGCTCAACATCGGCCAGGCTGCAGGCATGGCGGCGGCGCTGTGCATCAGGCACCGCTGCCTGCCTGCGGATCTGCCGGTCGGTGCTCTGCAGGAGGCACTGATCGCGGAACCAGTGGCTCCGGCCGGACCCTTCCCGCTCTGGAGCACACCCTGGCACCACCCTGACTGGGCGGAGTGCCAACGCTCCATCCTGCGGGATCCCGGCAGTCTTGACGAGCAGGGCCTGCTCGATACGCCTCGGCAGTACGGCAACGGCACCGTGAGCCATCAGGCACCACCGGAACGCCATGAGCAGTTGGTTGTCGGCACCCTGCGGGGCTCGTTGGAGGCTGGCTACAACCTGGAGTCAGCTTCGCAGTCCTGGCCACTGATCACGCTGGAGCCCGCCATGCATCGGCTGCTGCAGGACACTCCCGCAGGGACACCCCTGCAGCTGATCGGCTGCCCCAACCCCTGGGGACCTTGGCTGCGGGTCAACCGGTTGGCGGCCTGAGCGGGATGCCCAGCGCAGGCTCACCGGTGGGCCCGCAACTGCAGGCAATCCTGCAGGGGGTCGACCCGGTGCACCGAGACGCTGAGGGCATCGCCCGGCGCGCTGCCCGCAGGGCACTGGGCCGGCAGTTCCATGGCCAGCGCCTCGATCCAGATCAGGGCGAGCCGCTCCGATTCGCGCAACCAGCGCAACAGGACTGCAGGCCAGTGGTCCGTGCGGTGCGACTCAAACCACACCTGCCGCCAATGGCGCTGGTCATCGCGGCTGATCTGGTTGCCCTGCCGCAGCGGATCCTCACAGGCGGCCAGCAGATCCTGCAGCTGGCCGGCCGGTAGCGGTGCTCGCCCTGCCCACAGACACTCCAACTGACGCTGCGCCAGCAGATCGCCATAGCGGCGGATCGGACTGGTCACCTGCACGTAGGCATCAAGACCAAGACTGCTGTGGGGTGCCGGGGTGGTGGTGGTCAACCCGCGGCTGAGGCAGGCCTTGAGTGCGGCATGGCGCACGGGCCCGGCAGGCAGGGCGGCCAGCTCCTGGGGAGCGGGCAGGGGGGCCGGCAGCTGACTGCGAAAGGGCAGTGCCAGCCCGTGCTCAATGGCCTGGGTCGCAGCCACACTTCCTGCCAGGATCATGGCCTCGGCAACCATGAGCCGCGAGCTGGTGGGCTCGGTGATCGCAATCGTCAGCTCCCCATCGCGGGCTCGAACCCGTCCCTCGGGCTGGTCGAGCAACAGGGCTCCACGCTGTTCCCGCCAGCGCCGCCGCCGCAGCAGCAGCCCATGGATCTCGGCCAGATCAGGCTCCTCCGGCGGCGCCAAATCGATGAGATCGTCCGCGTCGCCATAGCTGAGCCGGTAGGCCGGTCTGACCCAGGTGCGCTCGAAACTACAGGCCTGAAGGTTTCCCCCCTCGTCAAGCTCGGCCCAGAAGCTCCAGGCCGGACAGCGCCGGCCTGCCCTCAGACTCAGCGGCCCGATCGACAGGGGCCAGGGCAGCATCGGCAGAATGCCCCGGGCCAGGTAGAGGCTGGCCCCGCGGCCACGGGCCGACGCATCGAGTGGATCGTCTGGCAGCAGCAACCGGCCTGGATCGGCGACATGGATCCACAGCCTGCAGCGACCGTCGGCGCAGCGTTCAAGACCGATGGCATCGTCGATGTCCTCGGTGTCCTCATCGTCGATGGTCACGCAATGCAGATGTGTGCGATCACGGCGTCGTTCATCACCGGCCTGCGGGTCAGGGGCCCGTTCGATCAGCTGCTGCGCCTGCTTCTCGAGCGCGTCACTGAAGCCATGGGCCCATGGGCTCTGCCGCAGTGACGGCAGGGCGTGGGGATCCCACTGGCCCAGATCGACGAGCAGATGACGGATCGCCGCTGCTTCAGGTCTGCAATCGGCCTGTCGCAATGCCTGCAGCAATGACGCCGGCAAAGGCTCCTCGCTCGCCCCACCGGCCCAACGCTGCAACAACGCCAGATCCTCGACGCTACGGGAATCCAGCCCGTCGAGGCTGAGGACCTGGCGCTGCCGCAGCTGGCCATGCCAATGCCGCTCGCGCTGGTGAGCCAGCTCCGAGCGGCGACGGTCGTGCCGCCGCTGACGCAGCTGGCTCAACGGCCTCGCCGCGATTTCGCCGTGATGCAGGGTGAACCAGGGCTGATCACCCTGCAACCAGAGCCACCATCCGGCCAGCTGCAGCGGCGTGGGCTCCGCCGCCACCAGGGCGCACCACTGCTGCCATGGGGTACAACCGCCGGTGCTGCTGAGCAACAGCCAGGCTGCAGCCACATCGCGACGGGGTGGGACCCAGGCGCGCAGGGAAACTTCGTTGAGGCTCCAAGGGACGGCCCCGATGCGCTCTGGTGCTGGTGTCGAACCAAACGCAGCAGCTGCAGCAACAGGCTGCAGCTCACGCAAAGGCACTCTGGCCAGCCGCGCCTGCTGTCCGATGGCGACGGTGACGCGCTTGCCGTCCACCTTGAGCACGACCGCCAGCTTGGGCTGGCCAGCATCCTTCAGCCCAACGAGATCACCCCGCTCCACAGACCAGGCTGGCAGGGGTGAATCAGCCTTCGGGATTCACAAACGGCAGCAGGGCCACGATGCGGGCGCGCTTGACCGCGTTGGTGAGGTCGCGTTGCTGCTTGGCGGTGAGGCCCGTCAGCCGGCGGGGAAGGATCTTGCCCCGTTCGGTGATGAATTTCTTGAGCAGATCGACGTCCTTGTAGTCGATCGGATCGCCGGGCTTGATCGGCGACAGACGCTTCTTGAAAAAAGAACTCGACATGGAAGGGCTTTGGGGGGTCAGAAGTCTGGGTTGATGCCGACGTTGCAGCCGTCAGGATTCACTTGATTTCCTTGTGAACCGTCATGCCGTTGCAGTGGGGACAGAACTTCTTGAGCTCCAGCCGTTCGGTGGTGTTGCGGCGGTTCTTTTCGGTGGTGTAGCGGGACACACCTGGAGACCGCTTGGCGGGGTTGGACCGGCATTCGGTGCACTCGAGAGTGATCACGATCCGGACGCCCTTGTTTTTGGCCATGGAAGGACGTTGCGCCGCGTTAGCGAAGCGAAGTGACAATCGCCCACCATACCTGCAGGGGTGACCACCGGGGCCGATCCCTAGGATCACGGGCCGAGCTATCCCCTGGATCCATGCGCGTTTCGCTCCAGTGGCTGAAGGAGCTGGTCAACGCGGCAGAGGCCGACCTCACACCGGATCACCTCGCAGAGCGACTCTCCGTGGCGGGATTCGAGGTCGAGGCGGTTGAGGATCTCAGCCTGCTGGCGGCGGGGGTCGTGGTCGGCAAGGTGCTGCAGCGCGAACCCCATCCCGACGCCAGCAAACTGAGCGTCTGCCAGGTGGATGCCGGGCAGGGCGACGTGCTTCAGATCGTCTGCGGCGCCGCCAATGTGCGTAGTGGCATCCATGTTGCTGTAGCCGTGGTCGGCAGCACACTGCCCGCGGTTGGCCTGACCATCAAGGAAGCCGAGCTGCGCGGGGTTCCAAGTCGGGGCATGATCTGCTCCCTCAGCGAACTGGGCCTGGCTGAAACCAGCGAGGGGATCGCCATTCTCGACGACCTGCTGCCGCAGGTGCCCCCGGTGGGTTCGGCCATCGCTCCGTGCCTCGGACTCGATGACGCAGTGCTCGAGCTGGCGATCACTGCCAACCGGCCCGATGGGCTGTCGATGCTGGGGATCGCCCGCGAAGTGGCGGCCCTGGTCGGAGGCAGCACCAATGTGCCGTCGGGTCAGCCGGTGCCCGCCGAACCGCTCGACGTCGACCACGACCAGCGCGCCGCGATGAACGAGGGGGGCCTGTTCAGCCTGACCGAGCTCGAAGGGCTGACGGTCGGGCCCTCGCCCACCTGGGTGCAGCAGCGGCTCGAACGGGCGGGCATCCGTGCCATCAACAACGTCGTCGACATCACCAACCTGGTGATGCTGGAAACCGGCCAGCCCCTGCATGCCTTCGACCGCGATGCCCTCGCCGTCCACAGCCAGGGCAGACCAAATCCCAGACACATGGGCCTGCGCCAGGCCCGCGAGGGAGAGGCGCTGGTGACCCTGGATTCCGAAGCGCGGCAGCTTGACCCTGAAGCGCTGGTGGTGACCTACGCCGACGTACCGATCGCGCTCGCTGGAGTCATGGGCGGTCAGGCCGAGGCGGTCCAAGGGGGCACCACCAGCATCTGGCTGGAAGCGGCCGTGTTCTCCCCACAGGCGGTGCGGCGGTCGGCACGTCGCGTCGGTCTGCGCACCGAAGCCAGCAGTCGCTTTGAAAAGGGATTGCCACCGCAGGCCACACTCGCGGCCGCTGATCGGGCCGTGGCTCTGTTGCAGCAGCTGTGTGGCGCCACCCCCACCCGGCGATGGCTGCATCAGGCGGCGTTGGAATCGGGCGCTCCCATCAATCTGCGACGCGATGCGCTCCACAACCTTCTGGGTCCCCTCGGGGTTGGGGCTGGTGACAACGCCGGCGAGGATCTGGACGATCACAGCATCGTCGCAACACTCAGCGCGATCGGCTGCCAGCTCGAATCCACCGACCAGGGCTGGGAGGTGAGCGTGCCGGTTCAGCGGGCGATCGACCTGCAGCGTGAGGTCGATCTGATCGAGGAGGTGGCTCGGCTGATCGGCTACGACCAGTTTTCGGCACACCTGCCCGATCCGCTGGTGCCCGGCGGTCTCGACCCGCGTCTGGTGGCAGAACGACGCCTGCGTCGCGCGCTGTGCGTGGCGGGGTTGCAGGAGCTGTGCAGCCTGTCGCTGGTCGGCGCAGCGCCAGAGCGCTTGCCCCTGGCCAATCCGTTACTCAGCGATTACGGCCACCTGCGCCATGAACTGCACAGCGACATGCTGGCCACCGCGCGCCGCAATCTGCAGAGCGGGCAGGAGGGCTTCTGGGGCTTCGAAATCGGCGCGGTGTTTGCGCCCGACGGGTCGGCCCGCGCTGAGCTCACAGCCGTGTTGTGTGGAAGTCGCTGCAGTGAACGCTGGAGCAGCAGCGGCAAGTCACGGCCGCTCACCTACCACCAGGCCCGCGGTCTTCTGCAACAGGCCTTTCATGCCATCGGACTGCAACCGGAGGATCGACGCTTGGTGGATCAACCGTTGCTGCATCCAGGACGTGCAGCCCAGGTCGTCGTGGAAGGGCGGCCGATCGGCTGGTTTGGCCAGTTGCATCCGGCCCAGGCCGCACAGGCTGATCTGCCTCAGGCGACCTACGTGCTGACTGTGCAGAGTGATCCCCTGTTCACGGCTGCCACGCGCAGCAACCGCTGGCACGTACCGTTCAGGCCGTTCAGCACCCAACCAGCGTCAGAGCGCGATCTCGCTGTGGTGGTGCCGCGCGAGCTGGCAGCGGCCGATCTGCTTCAGGCCATCAACAAGGCAGGTCGACCACTGCTCGAGCATGCCGAGTTGATTGACCGTTATGAGGGGGACCCGGTTCCCGATGGCCTGTGCAGCCAGGCGTTCCGGCTGCGCTACCGCGACCCGAACCGAACCCTGGTCGAAGAACAGGTCGAACAGGTTCACAGCGCTGTGATTGCGAGTGTGCAGAAGCGCTTCAAGGCCCAGCTGCGCGAGTGAGATCGCGCTGCTTGAGCACAGCCAGGGTCTCCACATGGCTGGTGTTCGGGAAGAAATCAATCGCCTGTACCGACGTGACCTCGTAACCCGTGTTCAGACGATTGAGGTCCCTGGCCAGGGTGGCCGGATCGCAACTCAACATCAGCAGTGTGGCGACGGGGCACGCGATCAAGGCCTGGATGACCGCCGGGTCAAGGCCGCGCCTTGGAGGATCCAGAAGAACCGCAGTGGCCTGATCAAGGACTCGGGTCAACCCCTCAGCCATGTCGGCCACATCAAAGGAGCAGCGGGACGTGAGTTGATTGGCAGCGGCATTTTGGCGAGCCAATGCGATCGAACCGGGATGATTTTCGATTCCATGGACGCGCCATCCTGAAGCGGCCATCGGCAGACCGTAGGTACCGATGCCGCAATAGCCATCAATCAACAGATCACCAGTTCCAGCGCCCAAAGCTGCGGCGATCAGATCGACAACACGTTCAGCCTGCGCTGTGTTCACCTGGAAGAACGTGTCAGCTGCGATCTGAAGGTCAAGACCTGCAAAATGTTCAGTGACCGAACCTCGACCCGCCACCACTTGTGTCTCAGAACCGAACAGCGTATTGCTGGTCATGGGTTGAAGATTCAGACAGACACCCACCACAGCAGGCCAGCGATCCATCCAGGTTTGGGCAAGCTGCGCCAATCCATCCAGTGCGGAGTGGCTGCTGATCAGCGTGATCACGATCTCGCCAGTGCTGGAGGCAACCCTCAATGCCAGATGCCGTAGCCCACCCTGGTGCAGGAGGTGGCGATCGACGGGCCAATCCGTACGCTCCAGATCATGCTTAAGGGGCTTGATCAGGGCATCGAGTCGGCGATCAAGAACCGGACAATGGTTCATGTTGACCAGCGTATGGCTACCCGCTCTGTAATAGCCCGCGCGCAGGCTGCCGTCGTCACGACGTTCCAGCGGGATTACGGCGCGATTGCGATATCCCAGTGCCATCGGAGCAACAAGGAGTGGTTGCAACACTCCATCCTTGAACTGGAAATGACCGATGCGTTGCAAGGCTGATGCAACTGCCTGTTGCTTGGCTGCAGCCTGAGCTGGATCACTGAGATGTTGAAGCGTGCAGCCGCCACAACGGTCGGCGAGGATACAGGGAGGTTGTCGTCGTTCAGGACTCAGCAAAGAGCGGTTCTGAAGAATTCCTTCCCAACAACTGCGTCGTTTGCGAAGCAGTCGCACACCACCCACCTCGCCAGGCAGCAGGTCAGGCACAAACACGATGGAATGATCGGGCAACCGCGCGACACCCCGACCGTCATGACTCAGGCCGTGGCAGTGAAGCTGAACGAGTTGGCCCTGGGTGGTCACAGAGGCGTTGGAGTTGTTGATGTGTTCTTGATGAAGAGTAGGTGGTTGAACCACCCCGGACACCGACTCAGGGCAACAGCGATGAAAACACAGCACCGCAGAGGCGACGCCATGGGGTGAGACGGGATGGCGTGATGAACAACGGAGAGTGCATCATTCAAGAGTTGGATATTGATAATTCAGACGTCTCTCCATCGATAACCAACAGGGGTTCAGCTGACGCTTGGCTTCCGGCGGGCCGGATCCCGGGCACACGAGCGGGCAGCCATTGATCCCGCCAGGAACAGGTGCTGGGCGGAGTGGAGTGGACCAGCTGATCCTCCGGAGCCAGATGCATGACGAAGCATGACCCAACCTTGACAGGATCATAGATGGAGCCCCACCCGGAAAGCATTCAAACCACGAAATCGTTACGCCCTGTCGCTCTGCGGCGTGCTGTTCGGATTCAGCCGATAGAGTGACCCAGCTTGTGCCCCATGCAATGAGCGTTGTTCGCGATCTGATCCTTCAGGCCGATGATCAGTTGCGCTACCCGACGGGTGGTGAACTGCGTTCCATGGCCGATTTTCTCAACGGTGGGGTCCGTCGGCTGCAGGTCGTCAGAACCCTGACCGACAGCGAACGCAAGATCGTGGACCAGGCGGCTAAGCGTCTGTTTCAGCTGAAGCCTGAGTACGTGGCACCGGGCGGCAATGCCTACGGTCAGAAGCAACGGGCCCAGTGTCTACGCGACTACAGCTGGTACCTGCGGCTCGTCACCTACGGCATCCTCTCGAGCAGCACCGAACTGATTCAACAGATTGGCCTGGTGGGAGCCCGCGAGATGTACAACAGTCTGGGTGTGCCGATGCCTGGCATGGTTGAAGCCATGCGCACTCTCAAGGAAGCCGCGATCGACCTACTCAATGCAGACGATGCCGCGATGGCCGCGCCCTACTTCGACTTTCTGATCCAGGGGATGCAAACGTCAACCTGACCTTGACCCTGCTCCTGCATGTTGGCAACCTGCTCGGCTCGAGCAGGTTTTTTTGTGCGTGCAGCAGCAATCACAACCCAGGTCACAGGTCTCAATTAAGACATGTTCCAAGACTCATTGCTATTCTCATAGGAGACGCGTGCGCTATCCAGGAGCAGCCAAGGATTCGGGAGTCACGCATCACGCTGGAACGCCGACCAGATTTCGTACTACAAGTCCCAGCCTGGACTTGTTTCAGGACTCGAAATGTGTCTCAGTCTTACCAAGTGACACTCTTCATCAAGAGAGCGGAACGCTTCAGGCAACGCATCGCAGGCCATCTGCGGAGGGGCTTTGGTCCAAATCGCATGCGTCACTGTGTCTACAGCAGGTATGCAATAGGGAAAAGCATTGTTGGCATTGACGTCTGAGGCGCGATGATCCACGCCTGGACAGGCTCCATGGCCCATCGGACACGATGATCATTGGCTCAAAGCTGATTGCGTAGAAGCAGCCAGCATCCATCGCATCCGGCCAATAGGTCGGATGAAACAGACTCTGCACAAGCCGGGAGTCACGCGTATGGGATCGCTTCGTGGCAGAACCTGGGTTGCTGCAGCGCCCAGTGCCGCGCTTAGCAATGCAAGAGCACGGGTGTTTCAGATGAAATCACCGATCCAGCAGCTTTTGCCACCAAATATCTAAAACGAGACTCATCGTAAGTCTCAAAACTGATCCAGACAAGAATATCGCGACCTAATGATGGGCTCGTAAGCGGCCTATCACGGTTCCGGCGCTGTCACGTCAACACCAGGCCATGCACCCATGGACTCTCGCTCACCATGTCAAGCTGTGTCATGGGTCTTAATCTGGACCATTCTATGGTCTCGCCGCGTGTCGCACCCAAGACAATCTAGGCGGATCTGTACAGCTCCTTGAGCATCTGGTAGGCCTCATTAAGGCGACGCATCGACTCGGCGCTTCCGCCAGAGTCTGGATGGTGTGACATCGCCTGCTCCCGGTAGGCCTCACGAATGTCCTTCAGCGTGAGGCGATGGCCAGGAGACGTGGGGAGGTTCAGCAGCTTCAAGGCACCATGAAGACTCATGGTGTGTTCCAGTGTTTCAAACGACATGCCTCGCTGGCGCTTTCTGAAGCGCTGCACAAACCGACGAATCAGCGTCGGGATACGCAGACTCAGGGTTGAACTGCTGTACGGATCCTCCAGCAGGCCCGCCAGCACGATCACCCGTGCAAAGGTTGGAGCGGCGTCATTCCATGACGGTGCCAGCTGCGACGCGATGCTCGAGGCCAGCGTCCAGGTAAAAGGACGACCTTCATTCTGATCGGAGTTCGGCCAGATGTCGCTTGATAGCCAGGTCATGGCCGCTTCCAGCACCGCCTCGTTTGCCGGCTTGCCATACAGCTCATGCCAATGCCGCTGAACAGCATCCAGCGCTGTCTCAACAACGGAAGCGTCAACCAGCGAAAACATCTCCCGTTCAGCACGAGCCTGTGCATCTGAACGATTCAGCGACTGACGGAGTTGATCTGATTTGCGTCGCACAAATCCGGGAAGATCGATCCCTCCGCTCTCGCGGCTTCGCTGTCCCTCAGGTCCATGAGGGGCATCGACGAAATCAACGCCCAATCCACCATGCCCATGTTGTGCAACCAAGACCAGGGCTCCAGATTCATCGAACAAGTCAGGCGTGTCAGGAGCAGATGATTCGTCGTGTTGCAGTTGTGGATCATCAGCCGGCGATTCTTCCGTAAGCAGTTCACCGAGCAGACGCTCCACGGTGTCACCCCTGCTGCGAAGCCCCCATTCGACGCGCAACCGATCGATGCCCTGTACGAGGTGTCTGGGCAATTGCAATGTGATGCGACGCCGTTCGTTTGGTTCGGTCTCGGGGGTGCTCACAGTTGAAGTTCAGTTCTCAACGGGTCATCAGACCGCGGATGATTTCATTCTGAGCGTCAAGGGCCTGCTGATAACGATCAACCAGGGACTGGGTCCGGTTTGGGGCGTTGTTTGAGTCGGTGAGGGGTGGTGGTGCCATTGGAGCCACCCTCGCACCCATCGGTTGGGGCGTCGTGTCGCGATCAAGACCTGGCCCGTTCAGGCTTGGCGGTGGCAAAGGATCGGCCAAGGGTCCGACGCGTTGCATGCGTTCTGCAAGCGAATCGTCAAGCACAGGCTGATTGCCAACGCCTTCAACTGGCGGCAACGGTTGTAGGACAGATGGTTTGGCTGAAGGCTGACGGCGAGCCAATTCAAGATCGCGCTCGAGCTGACGCAGCCTTGCCAATTGTTGAGATGGTACAACACTCAACAGGTGACCAGGTGTTGCATCCGCGGGGTACACCAGAGTCAAACGTACGGGGTTGTCGACACCCGGGTTCAGGGAAAGACTGGTCAAGGGCAGACTCTGACCCGATCGCAGCACCACATGGAGCTCCTGCAGGCCATTGTCAGAGCGTATCTGCATGGAGCCACGGAATGCGGTGAACTGTTTGCCGCCTATGGCTGAAGGATGACTCAGGACAAGTTCATGGGAACCCTCGCCTTTCAGATTGAGATCAACAACAAAACGAACGCCATAGGTGCCAACATTGTCAAGAGATGAATCGAGCATTCGAGACAACAACGGATTCACCTGAACCTCATTCGTGCCAAACGTGTGGCGATGTGTGCTTGTCAACGGCACATGCAAGGCCCCATCGGTCGACAGATTATGGGTAATGCTCGCCTGATACTCATCTCCGAGTGCAACACCGCCTACTCGCGAAAACACCTGACGGTTCTGGATCTCAGTAATGCGTTTCAAGTAGACACGACCTGGTGCCAATACTCCCTGATCCAGAACAGCCAGCAAATCCTCTGAAGTGCGTGGTTGTCGCGCAGCGACCACAGCCATCTGGAAGGGACCATCACTTTGTCCTCGCAAGAGCGCGTTGGCAATGCCCAAGGCAGGCAAGTCTGTCTGAAACAGAACCCTGCGACTGTTGGGTGGCAGCGTGATGGTTTCACTGAGTCTGGAGTCGAGCCTGTTGCGCAGCATCTGCACCGCCGTCGCGTCTCCCGGACCCGTGTTCCATGGTCGGGGACCAAGAGGGCGAACGCCGTTCATGCTGTTGGCCAGATAGGGAGCCTCAAAACTGTTGCGCACAGCTCCTGACATGAACCTGATGTGAACAGGTCGCGATGATGGGTTGATCAGAATCAATCCAATCGTCAATTCGGTGCGACGACTTGATGCTGAGATTCTGGCTCTGTATTGGGGAAAGTATTTGTGGTGGAGATGAACGCCAAAATCACCGTTAAATGTGTACTCGGAGTTGCGCAGACTTTGTCCGGTTTCTGTGCTGTATGCAACTCCAGGCGCTGTGTTGATGAGAATGCCGGGTCCTTCGACTTCCTCCGGCTGATTGGAATGAAGTACCGGCAGGGTATTGAAGCGTCCATTCAGGGGCCTGGCCCGTTGCCCGCTCATCAAGGCCACATAGGCCCGGGCGCTGGTCTGCAGGCACAGAACCGGACCAGCAAAGCCCAACATCGTGCACAGAAGAAGTACCCACCTGCCCCGCCTGATGGTTCGCCTGTCGGTAGGGGGCCTTGGGTGCGGCTGGGCGTGTTTCATGGCCATTTCTGGTGGTGGAAACACGACCCGCGCTCACCTGTTGAAGTTGCTAGAACCTCACAGGTTCCATCCAGTTTTACATGCTGCTGCCTTTTCTTGGGGGCTGCACCCACAGCACCTGCCCATCGGGCTCCTCGGCCTACCAGGCACGCAAGCTCAGGGTCCTGAACTCTTGGCGCGACAGCCTCGGGAGGCAGCTTGCAGCGCTCAACGCAACCATCAGCACCCTGGAGCAACAGATGGCGCGCGACGCGTCTCAGAAGTCTCAATCCTGAAGGGAGCCTGTCTCAAGCGCCGCCTGAGGAGTTCGAGACCCTTGTGCAGGTCGCGTTGCACCGTCGGCGCACTCACCCCCAGCGCACTGGCCGTTCGCCGGTAGCTCCATCCCTTGAGGACGACGTCAACGAGCACCTGACGCTGTCGTGCACCGACCAGGTTGAGCATCTGCTCCAGCGAGCAGTCGTACCAACCGGGGTTCAGCGCTGTTGGCACGTAGCTGCAAACCCCTGGTGACGGTGCTCCCGTTTCAGGCCATGGGGCTTCACCATGGCAGGCCTCTTCCCCCTGGGCCTGGAGCCACTCCAGCGAGACGGCCCGATTGAGCCGGCTCCATTGCTGCAGTGCCAGAGCATCGTTTTGAGGGGTTGCCTCAGGGCATTCACCGGTGCAGTCCCGCTGATGCAGGCGTTCCGCCTGACGGCGCGGCAACCGCACGATCCAGGCATGGTCCCTGAGGTGGTGCAGGATCGCGCCGCGCACATGGGGTCTGGCAAAGCAGGAAAACGGTTTGTCGTTGCGGGGTCTGTAGCGCTGCGCTGCGTTGATCAGGCCCAGCAGGCCAACCTGCAGCAGATCATCCTGCGGTTCGGGACTGCAGCTCGCGTAGTGCCGGGCCAAGGCCCTGACCAGGGGCAGATGGGCCATGAGACGCTCATCGGCCTGAGCAGAACGCCGCAGGCGTCGCCGGGAGGGCTGAGTTGAAGGCATGGAATGGCAGTCATGACTCCTATCAGCTCGCTTCAGCACCATGGTTTCCGTCAACCGTGAAACCACCGAGGACCGGTGCCGCGACCTGCCGCAGCAGGGACCAGGGTCCCTCCGCCTGCAGCCAGTCCAGGTCTGAGCCGATGGTGGCGAGCAGGTAGCCAGCGAACCCGAGGGCATTGACGCTGAAACCCCGGCAATGCTCCCTGGTGCGCCTCACAGTGAGCATCCAGCGGTCCGTGAGCAGCAGGTTGTAGGGATGCTGTGGGGCGTTCTGCTGACCAGGCTGACCCAGGTGCAACCTGTTGCAGTGCTCCCGATAGAGCGCGGCGAGTCCCTCCGGGTTCAACGGCGCTGGGCAAGGGCTGATCGCACACCGCCAGGGTGCGGCCGTGGTGGCTGCGGGTTGATCCAGCATGGCTAGGTAGAACTCCTCCAGCGGACAGTTGCTCACCCGGCGACTGCGCGGCAGCAACTGGAGGTGCCGATGGGGTTGGCTGGCGCCTGCTGCGGGGCAACTGTTGAAGAACCAGAGCCCCTGGGTGTCGGCATGGACGGCGAGCAGAGCCTGCCAATCGGCCAGCTCCAACCAGCCTGACTGGGGCTTCCAGGTGGTGGGAATCACCAGCAGATGGCCCTGCTGCACTGGATATTTGTTGAGCAGCACCACATGGCTTTCACCCAGACGCGTGACCTCGAGAGCGGGGTCCCAGGGCAGGAAGGGATTCGGTTTCGGACCTTCAGCGTGCAGATGTTTGGGTGTGCGGCTCAGAAGCCGGCGCAACACGAACGGTTCGATGCCCAGATCCACCGTTTCGGTTGTCAACGGCACCAGGGCTCCGCTCGACGCGGCCCGGTCAGAGCAGGCCAGAGCCTGTCGCCACAGCGCTTCAGCCACCACCGGAACGCAACCTGGCCAGTGACGCGCCCGGGTAGTAGCGACCGAGAATGGCGTTGTAGCGATGGCCGTCTTCGGCCAGCTGGCGGGCCCCATGCTGGCTCATGCTGGCGCCCAGATGGCCATGGGCCTCGAGGCTGATCTGCCGATTGGCCGCGTACAGGCTCTCCACGATGGCGCCCTGATAGCTCAGGATCAGGCCCGCGGTGTGCTGGGCCGCCTTCAGGGTCCTGCTGTTGGCGGCTCTGAGGCCCGTGTAGGCCTGCCATCGGGTGGTGTCTCCCAGATGCCAATGGCGATTGGCGGGCCGTGCCATGTGCGCCAGGGCATAGGACCGTGCTGCCACAGCCTGGGCCATCAGCGCCTCCAGGGGCCAGGAGCTGGGCATTTCAGAGCCGACCACCGCGGCGATGTAGGACTCCAGGGCCAGGTGATTGATCACGCTGACGCCGCCCGATGTCGGCAGGAGCCGCAGGCGGCCCGCATAGGAGCGCCCGTTGACCACGACGGCCTCGCGGGGTGTTGTGATCAGCCAGGCGTCGCCGGCAGCGGCCACCAGAGCGGTGTTCACCGACTCCCCCGCACTGCCCTGCTGCAACAGCTCCCCCGTGGAACGGCGAAGCTGCCACGCCCCAGTGGCGGTGAGCGACGCCTGCTGTCCCAGCGACAGCAGGGCCACCCGGATCTCCAGTGACAGCGGAGTGCCACGTTCGGGTTCGCTGAGCACCACGGATCCACCACCATGGGGATCGACTGCGGTGCGCTTGGCCGGGCGTTGCGCCTGAACGGCGGCCAGAGGAGTGCGCCCCGGTTCTGCGAGCAGGGCCTCGATCAGCGGATCCGCCGAGCCGGACCCACCGTTGCCCGCACTGAACTGCTGAGCGGTGAACCCCATCGCAACGAGCAGAATCGCCGCAGGAGCACCGAACCACAGCGGCGGTTGGCGTGTCAGACAGGAGTGCAGAGCTGTCGCCAACGCGCGGCTGTTTCGCCTGAGCCAGCGGATTGGAGCTGAAGATGGCCGCTCCACAGCAGTGAACCCTTTCCCGACAGGCGAATCATGCCCGAGGACGCGGTTTCGCAGATCATGCCGCCGGGGCGGTCAGAACACTGCCAGCCCACCACCAGTTGGCGTCCGAGATGTCGCTGCCAGTAGGGCGCCACCAGGGCGTGGGCAGAACCGGTCACAGGATCCTCGGCGATGCCAAGACCGGGAGCGAAAAAGCGCAGTTGGTAATCGGCCTCGCGGCCGGCCACCAGGGGGAATGGCGTCGCCTCGGGTCTGGCCTGCATCAGCACCAGGCCAGCGGCTTCCGGGGGCTGGAGCGGGGGATGCGGCAGGGTGCTGAGGGCCGATTCAGGGGTGAGCAGGGCCGCGCTGTAGCCCATGGAACTGCGCCAGAAGCTCTCCACCGAGCAGCGCTGCTGCTGCAGCCACGACGTCAGCTCGGCTGGTGGCTGGGCGTCCTGCAGGGTGGCTGCCGGAAGCTCAATCTGGGCGAGTGCGCCGCTGAGGCCGACCGGCAATCGCCCGCTGCGTGTGCAGAACACGGTGCCTGATGCGGCGTCGAGCCGTTCCCAATGCTGCAGGGCCAGCAGGGCGGCCAGGGTGGCGTGGCCACAGAGAGGGACCTCACAGGTCGGACTGAACCAACGCAGGCACCAGCGCCCGTCGAGGGCCACCAGGAAGGCCGTCTCTGACTGGTTGAGGCTGCGGGCCACCCCCTGCATCCACGCGTCACTGACGGGATGGGGCAAGGCGACCACGGCAGCTCCGTTGCCTTGGCAGGGCCTGTCACTGAAGGCCTCGATCAACACCGCGGGGATCCCTGCGCTCATGGTCTGACCTCGGCCTTCAGCTGGCGTCCCATCAAGGCCCGGACAGCCTCCTGGGGCGTTCTGCGGCCCTGGATGACCGCCGCCACCTGGTCGCAGATGGGCAGATGCCAGCCCTGCTGCTGAGCCAGGGCCAAGGCTGCTTCCACTGTGAAGCGTCCCTCGACCGTGGCACCGATGCTGGCCAGGGCCTCGGTGGTGCTCTGCCCTTCGGCCAGCAGCAGCCCAAAGCTGTAGTTGCGGCTCAGACGGCTGTTGGCGGTGGCCAGCAGGTCACCCATGCCAGCCAGTCCATAAAGGGTGGTGCTCTCACCGCCGAGCCCTTCGACCACCTGGCCCATTTCGACGAGCCCACGACACAACAGGGAGGCCTTGGCGTTGGCGCCGAGGCACAGGCCATCACAGATGCCCGCTGCGATCGCAATCACGTTCTTGAGGGCTCCTGCCGCCTCACTGCCGATGGGGTCGTGATGGCGGTACAGCCTGAGGCACTCGCCGCTGAGGTGATGCTGCAGCCAGTGACTCAGATCTGGATCGCGGCTGGCCAGGGTGCTGGCGGCAGGCAGGCCCTGTTGCAGTTCGCTGGCCAGATTGGGCCCACTCAGCACGGCCACTCGCACGCCGGCCGGCAGCCCCTGCTGCCACAACTGCGAGGCGGTCACCAGACGGTTCAGGTCAATTCCTTTGCTGCAGCTCAGCAGGGGCAGGCCCTGGGGCCATTGGGAAGCCAGCTCTCTGGCAAGGCTGGCCACGCCGGCCATGGCCACCGCCGAGACCACCAGATCGGCCTGCAGCAAGTCTCTCTGGGGCAGGCCTCCATCGCTGCGGGACCAACTGCACAGGTCATGACCCTGCGCCGCCCACAGGTCGATCAGGGTGCGCCCCCAGGCGCCCCGCCCCAGCACCGCGATCCGCAAGCTCATGGCTGCCATCATGCGCCATGCCGCCGGCAGTGCAGACCATGACCCGCCAACCGCTGCACGACTGGTGCGGGCAGGCCCTGGTGGTGGGCGGCGGAGGCATCGGTCGGGCCCTGGTGCCTGCGCTGGAGCGGCTGGCCCCCGGCCTGCAGGTGCACCTGGCCACTCGCAACCCGCGTGGCAGCGGCGAGATCCGACTCGATCTCTGCGACGACGACAGCCTCGCGGCGTTGGCCCAACACGTCTCGCAGCAGTTCAGACCACTGCGCCTGGTGATCAACACGGCAGGCCTGTTGCACGGCCCCCGCCTGCAACCCGAGAAACGCCTGAGCGCCGTGACGCGCGCGCAGTTGCGCGAGAGTTTTGAGCTCAACGCCTATGGCCCGATCCTGCTCGCGCGGAGTCTCGAATCGGCCCTGCCCCGTGAGCTGCCGAGCCATTTCGCCAGCCTCTCGGCCCGGGTCGGGAGCATCGGCGACAACCGCCTTGGGGGCTGGTACGCCTACCGCGCCGCCAAGGCGGCCCAGAACCAGCTGCTGCACACCCTGGCGATCGAGTGGGCGCGGAGGCTGCCGCTGTGCTGTGTGAGCCTGCTGCACCCCGGCACCACGGCGACAGCGTTGTCGGAACCCTTTCGCGGCTCGGTGCCGGCCGGCCGCCTGCTGGCACCCGACCAGGCGGCGACGGCACTGCTGGCTGTCCTGCAGCAACGGGAACCCGCGCACAGTGGCGGGTTCTGGGCCTGGGACGGCTCAGCGATTCCCTGGTGATTCAGGCGGCATGGGCCTGCAGCAGCTCCAGCGGGATCAATTCCAGGGTGGACTGTTCGCAGGCCGCGAGCCGCACGGGCGGCGCCATGCCGTCGTCATAGGCCTCCAGCCAGCGCGCTGCGCACACGCACCAGTGATCGCCGGGCTTGAGTCCGGGGAACGCATAGGCAGGCATCGGCGTGCTCAGGTCGTTGCCCTGGGCCCTGCTGTAACTCAGGAACGCCTCATTGACGACACAGCAGACCGTGTGACGCCCGAGGTCGGCGCCATCGGTGTGGCAATGGCCATCGCGCTGCCAACCGGTCATGGGCTCACAGCCACACAGCTCCAGGGGCTCTCCAAACACGTTGCGTGAGGGCGTGGTCATGGCGGCGGGCACGGGCCTCGCAATGGGCCCTGGATGCGATTCACGGCCCGCAGGCTGGCACAAAATTTCGCCAGAAGGTTGACGGATTCCGGGGGGTAGGCGTTAAAGGTCTTTGAGAACCCCTTTCGACCAACCTTCACCGCCACCGCTTCATGAGCTGGGATTTCACCGAAGATGCGGCCTTCCTGGCCCTGTGCGACGCCTACAAGGAGAGCGGTGAAAGCTCTGCCATGGAATTTCTGGCCCATGGCGAGGGGGCGTTTCACTTTCAGGAGCTCGCCCAGAACGCCGCTGGGGAGGGCATCGATCTGAGTGATTCGTCCGATCTGGAGGACTTCCAGCAGGACGTGATCGATACCCTGCAGGAAATGTGCAGCTGAGCAGGCCCGGGTCACCCCTGGCTGGGCCTCGTGCCCCGAGTGTTGGGCAGCAGGGGACTCAGCTGTAGAAAAAAGCGATTTCCTTGTCCTTGAGCCCGTCCCAGCCGGCCGCCTTCAGCCGTGCATCGAGGGTTGTCTGATCCATGTGTTTTGAGCCGGTCTTGACGATCCGGTTGCGCATGGACTTCTTGACGCCACTGCGGGCCCGCTGGCTCTCAAGGTCCATCACCTCGTTGTAGAGAGCCAGCATCTCGGCGGGAATCGGGCTGCCATCCAGATCAATGCCGGCTTGGATGGCGGCATCGACGCCGTCGGGTCCTGCGATGGCCATAGCCGCTGAGATTGCTGGTTGCGTCAGGTTAGGCGCTGAAGTAGCGCGCCTTGCTGTGCAGGGCCACCAGGGCTGTGGTGCTCTGCTCAGGATGAAGCTGCTCGCTCTCATCCATCGACAGGCCAACGCGCTCAGCCCCCAGCCAGAGCAGCTGCTGACGCGAATCGGCCACGTTGGGGCAGGCGGGGTAGCCGAACGAGTAGCGGCTGCCGCGGTAGCGCTGGGCGAGCACGTCGCGCAGGGGCATGTCCTCCGGGTCGGCATGGCCGAGCTCGCCGCGGATGCGGGCGTGCACCCACTCGGCGAGGGCCTCGGCCATCTGCACCGCGAGTCCGTGGAAGTACAGGTAGTCGCTGTACTGATCGCCGCTAAAGAGTTGCTGGGCAAAATTGGTGGCGCGCTCGCCCATGGTCACCGCCTGCATCGGCAACACATCGGTTGCCATGGGCCTGCCATCGGCTCCGGTGGCGAGATCGCGGTAGAAATCGGCAATGCAGTAGCGGTTGCCGGCACGTTGGCGCGGCAGTTCAAAACGACCCAGTTCGACACCAGCCGCTGAAGGGGCGGCACTGGCTTCGAGACCCTGAGGATCGAACAACACCACCGCATTACCGGCGCGACCGCAGGGGAAGTAGCCGTAGGCCACCCGCGGCGTCAGCAACTGTTCATCGATGCAGCGCGCCATCCACTGCTGCAGCACTGGCTCGGCCTTGGCCGCGAGCATGGCCTCGTACTCCTCGCGCGACTGTTGTTGGTTCTTGCGCAGCTGCCACTGGCCGGCAAACAGGGCGTTGCGATCAAGGTACGCGAACACCTCGGCCAGGTCGATGTCGTTCTCCGTGAGTACCTGGCTGCCCCAGAATGGGGGCTGCAGGGCAGGCTCCTCGCGGACGGTGTCCGAGCGCTCGGTGCTGATGACCAGGGGCGTGGATACACCAGCTGGCTGCTCAGGGGCAGCCTGTCGCGGAGTCTCCTCAACGTCGGCCTCTGCCGAGCAACCCAGACCCAGGCCCTCGGGAACAGCTCCGAGGAAACCGTTGTGGTCGTCCCACTGGTCTGCCCCCTTGGCCTCCATCAGGGCATCCATGAAGCGCAGGTCGGCAAAGGCGTCGCGGCCATAGATCACCTGCCCCTTGTAAGCGGCACGGCAATCGCCGTGCACGAAGCGGGGCGTCAGGGCGGCTCCACCCAGGATCACCGGCACGCTGATGCCAGCCTCGTTGAAGGCCTCCAGGTTGTCCTTCATGAAGGCGGTCGATTTGACCAGCAACCCACTCATGGCGATGCAGTCGGCCTGGTGCTGACGCTGGGCCTCGATGATCGCTTCGCAGCTCTGTTTGATGCCGAGATTGATCACCTCGTAGCCGTTGTTGGTCAAGATGATGTCGACCAGGTTTTTGCCGATGTCGTGGACATCGCCCTTGACCGTGGCGATCAGAAACTTGCCCTTGCTGCTGCTCTCACCCTCGAGCTTCTCCATGTGGGGCTCGAGCTGGGCAACGGCTGCTTTCATCGTTTCGGCGCTCTGCAGCACAAAGGGCAGCTGCATCTGGCCGCTGCCAAACAGCTCACCCACCACCTTCATACCGTCGAGCAGAAAGGTGTTGATGATCTGCAGCGGTGGGTAGGCCTGGAGGGCTTCATCAAGGGCGGCTTCCAGTCCGATGCGCTCGCCGTCGATGATGTGCTGCTTGAGCCGCTCTTCGAGCGGCAGATCGGCCAGCGACGGGCCTGAGGCGCGGGCCTCCTTGGCGCTGACCCCCTCGAACAGCTGGGTGAGCTCGGTCAGCGGGTCGTAGATGCACGGAGCTCCGCTGCCGGCCGGGGCGTCGTTTTCGAAGCGGCGCCGGTCGTTGATCAGGTCACGGCAGACCTGCTGGTGCTCGTCGCTGATCTTGACCAGGGGCAGAATCTTGGCCGGGCTGACGATGGCCGCGTCCATGCCGGCCTCGCAGCAGTCGTGCAGAAACACGCTGTTGAGCACGATGCGGGCCGCCGGCGACAAACCGAAGCTGACGTTGCTGACCCCCAGCACCACATGCACACCCGGCAGGTGCTGTCGGATTAGCCGGATCGAGGCGATCGTGGCAGCTCCGTTGAGCCGGTCCTCTTCGATGCCGGTTGAGATTGGCAGGGCCAGCGGGTCGTAGAAGATCTCGTGGGCCGGGATGCCGAACTCGAGCGCATCGCGGTAGGCCCGCTGGGCGATCGCGAATTTGCGCTCGGCCGTGCGGGCCATGCCCTCTTCGTCGATGGTGCCGACCACCACACCGGCGCCGTAGGCCCTGGCCAGCTCCAGCACCTTGAAGAAGCGTTCAGGCCCGTCTTCGTAGTTGGTGGAGTTGAGGATGCACTTGCCGCCGGCCACCTTGAGGCCCGCTTCCATCTTCTGCCACTCGGTGGAGTCGAGCATCAGCGGCAGGTTGACGTTGGTGACCAGACGGCTCACCAGCGCATGCATGTCGCGCTCACCATCACGACCGACGTAATCGACGTTGACGTCGAGCACGTGGGCGTTCTCCTTGACCTGACTGCGGGCCACGGCCACCAGACCGTCCCAGTCTTCGGCGGCGAGCAGCTCGCGCACCTTTTTGGAGCCGCTGGCGTTGAGCCGCTCGCCGATGATCAGGAACGAGTTGTCCTGGTGGTACGGCGTCGTGCCGTAGATCGAGCTGGCTGCCGGCTCATAGTGCAGCACCGGCCGCGGGGATTCGCCCTGGCGCACCGGGCGCGCAGCAGGCCTGAGTTCCCTGGAGAGCTCCACCAAGGCTCCGATGTGGGCGGGGGTGGTGCCGCAGCAGCCGCCGATCACCTGCACGCCCAGGTCCTCGACGAAGTGCATGAGCTGCATCTTCATCTCGGTGGGGGTCAGGCGGTAATGGGCCACACCACCGATGTTTTCGGGCAGGCCCGCATTGGGGATGCAGCTCACCACAAAGGGGCTGTGGGCGCTGAGGTAGCGGATGTGCTCCTTCATCTGCTCGGGGCCCGTGGCGCAGTTGAGCCCCAGCACATCGATGTTGAATGGCTCGAGGATCGCCACCACCGCGGCGATGTCGGAGCCCACCAGCATCGTGCCGGTGGTCTCCATGGTGACGCTCACCATCAGCGGTCGGCGCTGCCCGGTGGTGGCGAAGGCCGCCTCGATGCCCTGCAGCGCCGCCTTGATCTGGAGCACGTCCTGACAGGTCTCGACGATGAAGAGATCGACGTCACCCGCCAGCAGCCCTTCGGCCTGCTCGGCGAAGGACGCCTTCATGGTGTCGAAGTCGACGTGGCCCAGGGTTGGCAGCTTGGTGGTGGGGCCCATGGAACCCGCCACGAACCGCGGCTTCTCAGGGGTGCTGTAAGCGTCGGCCATCTCGCGGGCCAGCTCGGCCGCCCGCTTGTTGAGCGCAAAGGCCTGATCGGCGATGTCGTACTCGGCCAGCACCAGGGAGGTGGCACCGAAGGTGTCGGTCTCGATCACATCGGCCCCCACCTCCAGGAACTGGCGGTGGACGGCCTGCACGGCATCAGGTCTGGTCAATACCAGAATTTCGTTGCAACCCTCAAGTGCCGCGCCGCCGAAATCGTCGGCGCTCAGGTTCATCTGCTGCAACGAGGTGCCGGTGGCCCCGTCAAACACCAGCACGGGGCGCTCCGGGCCGTGCAGGCGCTGGAGAAAACCGACGCGCTGGGCTGGCAGCGCCGACGGCGCTGGGATCGTGCTGCTGCTGTTGGCCATCAACCGTTGAGACGAACCCGGGTGACCCAATGGTCATAGGCGGGATCGCGACCCTCTGTGATCGCCGTCAGACGCTCACGCAGGCGCTCCATGATCGGCCGCTCGACCGGCAGATCGGTGGTTTCGATGCGACGCACCGGGGTCACCTTGGCAGCGGTGCCACTGAGAAACACTTCATCGGCCACGAACAGTTCGGTCTTGTCAACCGGGCGTTCCAGCGTCGGGATGCCCATGGCCTGGGCCAGTTCGAGCACGCTGGCGCGGGTGATGCCCTCGAGGATGTCCTGATCGACCCCGGGGGTGATCAGCACACCGTCGCGCACCACGAACAGGTTCATGCCGCTGGCTTCGCTGACTTTGCCGCGGCTGTTGAGCAGCAGGGCCTCGTCAAAGCCACTCTTGACGGCTTCGGTCTTGGCCAGCGAGCTGGTGATGTAGGCCCCGCTGATCTTGCCCCGCAGGGGCAGGGAGCGGTCTTCCTGGCGGCACCACGAGCTGATGCGGCAACTGACACCCTCAGGCGAAAGATAGTCACCCAGTTCGAGGCCATAGATCAGGAAGTCGGTCTCGATGTTGTGCAGCCTCGGGGCGATACCCAGATCACTGGTGTAAACAAACGGACGCAGATAGGCGGGCGTCGTGGGCCTGTTGGCCCGCAGAAAGGCCGTGATGGCCTCGAGGATCGTGGCCTCGCTGAGCTCGGTCAGCAGCAGCCGTGCGCTCTGGCTGAGACGCCTGGCATGGCGGTCAGCTCTGAACAGAAGAATCTCGTTGGCATCAGCCGGATTCGGCAGGGCCCGCATGCCACCGAAGGCCCCGGTGCCGTAATGGAGCGCATGGGTCGCCACCGAGAGGGTGGCTTCGGCAAATGGCACGCAGCGGCCGCCGAACCAGGCATAGGGAAGAAACTGATGCATGGCGTTCCGGGTCGAGGCGACGTCTGATCGGGCCTGGGTGTGCCCCCGATCTTCTCACTGCAGCAGCAAGGATGGACGCATGCACAGGCCCGCACGCCGTCCCGGCAGCCAAGACCCGCTCGCCCAGGGGGAGCTGATCGAGCAGGACCCGGCTCCGCTGCTGCTGCTGTCGAGTGCCGACACCGACCTGGCAGCTGTGGCTTCCCTGGTCGAGCAGGATCCCCAGATCCTGGGTGTGGCGATGCGGGTTCTGAACCTGCAGGCTCTGGCCAGCCCAGCACTGATCGATCACTACCTGGCCAGCACCGCCGCCACGGCAAGGTTGGTGGTGGTGCGGCTGCTGGGCGGCCGTGGCCACTGGAGTTATGGCCTGGAACAACTGGGCCACTGGGCGGCCCAGCGGCCAGACCGTCAGGTCCTGGTGCTGGCCGGCACCGCCGATGAAGATGGCGCCCTGTGCGCGCTGAGCACGCTCAAGCCCGGACTGGCCGAAGCCCTCTCGCGTTGTTGGCGCGAAGGGGGTGCCCACAACCTTGCTCTGGTGCTCAGGGTCCTGGGCGCCGTGCTGCGTGGCGAGGATCCACCCTGGCCCACCCCCCGACCACAGGCGGACCCCTTCTGCCACGACTGGCGTGACGAGCCGGGCGCACGGGTCGGTGTGCTGCTTTACAGGTCGTTGCACCAGGCCGGTGACGATGCCTGGATGGATGCGCTGCTCGCAGCTCTGCGGCAGCGAGGTTTGTGCCCACGCGCGCTCTGGGTGAGTGGCCTGCGTGATGGGGCCGTCGCCGCAGGGGTCCAGCACCTGCTGGCCCGTGAACAGGTGGCCGCCGTGCTGTGCGGCACCGCCTTTGCATCGGTGCAGTTCGAGGAGGCCGCACTGGGCGCCCCGCTGTGGGATGGACTGGGGGTCCCGGTGCTTCAGGTGCTGGCCAGCACCCAGCCCCGGGTCGTCTGGCAGGCCAGCAGCATCGGACTGTCGCCCCTCGACCTGAGCCTGCAGGTGGCGCTGCCCGAACTCGATGGGCGCCTCACCACCCGCATCGGCGCTTTCAAAGAGGTGGTCTCGGAGGCCGAGGAAACTGACCTGGCAAGACTTGGCACGGTCCTGCATCGCTATCAACCCGACGGCGAGCGCCTGGCCTGGATCGCCGAGCTGACCGAGCGCTGGATCACCCTGCAACAGACGCCCCCACAACGACGGCGTGTGGCCCTGGTGCTGGCCAACTACCCGACGCGCAACAGCCGTCTCGCCAATGGCGTCGGCCTTGATACGCCGGCCAGCACCGCCCTGATGCTGCGGTGGCTGGACGACGCTGGGTATCACCTCGATGCCGACGCCGACAGCGGCACCGGAGGGCCATGCTTGCCGGCCTCCGGTGATGCCCTGATCGCCGCACTGTTGCGGGGACGCAGCAACGATCCCGAGAGCAGCCATCGGCCAGCGCTGAGCCACCTGTCTCTGGCCGACTACGTCAGTTGGTACTCAGGCCTGCCTGAGGCTGCCCAGGCCAGCCTCGAGGCCCGTTGGGGGCCTCCGCAGCGAGACGCGGGCCTGGAGAGCGACGCGCAGGGGCAGCCAGGGTTTGCCATTCGGGGCCTGGCGTTCGGCCATGTGGTGGTGTTGATCCAACCGGAACGCGGCTATGACCGCGATCCGGCCCTGAGCTATCACTGCCCCGATCTCCCACCGACCCACGCCTACCTGGCCCAGTACCTGTGGTTGCGCCAGAGCTTCGGCGCCCATGCCGTGGTGCATGTGGGCAAGCACGGCAATCTTGAGTGGTTGCCTGGCAAGGGGCTCGGCCTGTCAACGCAGTGCTACCCCGAGCTGGCCCTGGGGCCCATGCCCCACCTGTACCCCTTCATCGTCAACGATCCGGGTGAGGGTTCCCAGGCCAAGCGGCGTGCCCAGGCGGTGATCCTCGATCACCTCACGCCACCCCTGGGTCGGGCCGGCTTGCACGGGGGCCTGCTGGAGCTCGAGTCCCTGCTCGATGAGTACTGGGAGGCCCAGCAGCTCGGCTCACAACGACTCGCACCACTGCGACAGCGGCTGGCTGACCATCTCGCCCATCTGCAGTGGCCCGGGCTGGACAGCAAGGGCGATGCCGAGCAGCTTGAGGTTTGTCTGGATCAGGCTGACGGTTATCTGTGTGAGCTCAAGGAGGCCCAGATCCGGCTGGGGCTGCACACCTACGGAACCCTGCCGCCTCAGGGCAAGGCCGAGGAATTGCTGCTGGCTCTGGCACGCCCGCCGCAGGCCGGGCTCCCCGGTCTGACCCAGGCGATCGCCAAGGATCTGAGTCTGGACCTGGATCCCTGGGCCGATCCGGAGGAGGCCCCCTTGCATGACGACGACAGGCTGGTCCTGGCCCGGTTGCAACACCAGCCGGCACCGCTGCTGCGGCGTGTCGGCGATGGCGTGGCCCTGCTCGAGCAGCGCGCCCTGGCGCTGGTGGCCCATGCCTGGTCGGCTCACCATCAGGGAGCCGACCAGAGCGCAACCCCGCCGCTTGGCCTGCCATCGGAGCTTGAACCCATCGGAGCCGCCACCCAGCGTTGTCTGGACCATCTCCAACAGGTGCTGCTGCCCGCACTGGCAGCCTGTGGTGTGGCCGAACGCCAGGCGCTGTTGCAGGGGCTCGAGGGGCGCCGCATCACCGCCGGACCTGCGGGGGCCCCGACCCGTGGCCGGCCGGATCTGCTGCCGACGGGTCGCAACTTCTACAGCGTCGACCTGCGCGGACTGCCCACCGAAACGGCCTGGGATCTGGGCCGACGCAGCGCCGAGCTGCTGCTCGAACTGCATCTGCAGGACGAGGGCGAGCACCTGCGCACCCTGGCGCTCACGGTGTGGGGAACGGCCACGATGCGCAATGGCGGCGAAGATGTCGCCCAGGCCCTTGCCCTGCTGGGCGTCCGACCCGTGTGGGACGGTCCCACGCGGCGGTTGGTGGATGTGGAGGTGATTCCTGTGCACGAGCTCGGCAGGCCCAGGGTCGATGTCACCCTGCGCATCTCGGGCCTGTTCCGCGATGCCTTCCCGCAGCTGGTGGGTTGGTTCAACAGGGCCACGGCTCTGGTGGCCTGCCTCGATGAATCAGACGACGCCAACCCCCTGGCCGCCGCCAGCCGTCGCGAAGGCAGCAGTGGCAGGGTCTATGGCAGTGCACCGGGGGGCTATGGAGCCGGTCTTCAGGGCCTGATCGACAGCGGCAACTGGGCTGACCGGGGCGATCTGGCTGAGGCGTTCCTGAGCTGGAGCGCCTGGCGCTACGACAGCGAGACCCTGGCTGGCGGAAGCCTTGACGCCGTTGCCGACCGCCAGGGGCTCGAGCAGCGCCTCAGCCAGGTGCAGGTGGTGCTGCACAACCAGGACAACCGGGAGCATGACCTGCTCGACTCCGACGATTACTACCAGTTCCAGGGGGGGCTCAGCGCCGCCGCCGAGGCGTTGCAGGGGCAGGCGCCTGCCCTCTGGTTCGCTGACCACTCCCGCCGGCAGCGGCCCCGCGTGCATCGCCTGGAGCACGAGGTCGACAAGGTGCTGCGCTCAAGGCTGCTCAATCCCCGTTGGATCGAGGCCATGACACAGCACGGTTACAAGGGAGGTTTCGAGATGGCTGCCAGTCTCGACTATCTCTTCGCCTACGACGCCAGCACCGGACGCATGCCGGATTGGAGCTACGGAGCTCTGCAGGCAGCCTGGCTCGACGACCCCATGGTTCAGGGTTGTCTGCGCCAGGCGAACCCGTGGGCCCTGCGGGACATGGGCGAACGGTTGCTCGAGGCCCACCACCGCGGGCTGTGGGAAGGAGCCAGCCCGGAACAGCTGGACCGGCTCAAGACGTTGGTGCTGGAGAGCGAGGCCCTCACCGAGGGGTTCTAGCTGCGCAGTTCGCGGGCCATCGCCTTGAAGGGGTTGATGTCGCCGGGCTTGCCGACCTGCCGGGTGATCTCCGGTTGGGACTGGGCAGCGGCCTGCTCGTCCTGCTCCTTCTTAATCGCCGCAGGACCACCGGGGACATTGACACCGACGGCCGAACCCTTCATGCGCTGCTCGAGCTCCTTGGGGCTGAGCTGCTGGGCAAAGGTTTTCTTGACGGGCTTGGGAACGCCGCTGGTCAGGTTGGGGGCCTCCTCACTGGTCTGGATGCCCGCCAGACCTTCGCTCATCTTCTCGAGACGGGCCTTCATCGACGCCACTTCGGCCACCATCTCCTTGTTGCCGGGGCTGTCGAGGGTGCCTGGGAAGGTGTGGCGGATCGTGTTCGAACGCTTCATGAACGAGACATCCCCCAGGCTGCTGGAGGCTTCCGGTTCCAGATAGAAGCTGGTGTCCTGCTTCTTGGGGGCATTGGCCTCAGCGGCCGATTTGGCGGCCTTGGCACCGAGCAGACGATCGAACAGACCCATCAGCGAGGCAGAAATGCTCGCCAAACCCTAGCGGCCGCAGAGGTCGTAACCATGGCTATCGGTCCCGCAACTCATCAAAAGGCCACAACGGCGAACCTCAGCGGCGATCGCCTCGCACAGCACCGGCGTCGGCGACCAGACCGGTGCCATGCCGTAGTCGTACCAGGTTTCAGCCCCATCAAATTGAAGGTTGGCTGCCGCCCTGATGAGGGTGTTGAAGGGCAACCGGTAACGGCCGGGGTGGGCCAGCAGAGCCAGCCCACCGGCCGCATGGATGGCCGCGACCACGACATCGGCACGCAACGCGGGACCAACCAGGCTGTTGCCCTGCAGGTAGGGGGTCAGCGACGGATGGTGGGCGTCGAACCCCAGAGCCAGCACATGCACCAGGCAACCCTCCAGCAGGGCGCTGATCTCGACGCCGCGCCACAGCACAGGGGCAGGCTGTTGCTGATCCCTGGTCCGCTCCAGCACAGCCTTGGCCTCGTCGTAGGCCGCCAGGCTGTGGTGGTCGGTGATGGCCAGATGTTCGAGGCCCAGTGTGAGGGCCTGCTGAGCCAGATCGGCCGGTCTGAGGCTGCCATCTGAGCAGACCGTGTGACAGTGGAAGTTGACCCGTGTCGGGCAGCACTGCGGCGTGACATCAACAAGCACGGCAGCAAGTGGGTGAACCCGCTGCGGCGGTTCCGAGAACCCTGCCGGCATGGTCAGGTCCCTGAGCCGTCGGCCTGGGCGGCGAGCCGTTCACCCCGCAACCGGCGCCAACGGGCATAAAACTGAATCGAAGCGGCCATGAACAGCACCAGACCCACCACCAGCCAGGTGGCTGCACCTGTTGGGAACTGGTTCTTGAAGACCACCAGCATCACCACAATCACGAGCAGCAGGGTCGGAAGCTCATTGAGGGCGCGCAGCTGACGCCCGCTCCAGCTGCAGGCCCTGCGCTGCAGCTGCCCCATGAGCCTGTAGCAGAAGCCGTGGTAAGCAAGCAGAGCCACCACAAAGCCGAGTTTGGCGTGCATCCAGCCTTGCTGCAGCCAGGCCGGGTTAACGCTGAGGAGGCCCAGGGCGCAGACCACGGCCACCACCATGCCAGGGGTGGTGATGATGTTGGCCAGACGGCGTTCCATCAGGGCGTACTGCTGTTGAAAAGCCTCCCTGAGCGGCGGCTCCAGCGCCTCGGCCTCGCGGTGGTAGATGAACAGCCGCACCAGATAGAAGAGTCCGGCAAACCAGACCACCACACCGACGATGTGCAGGGTCTTGAACCAGAGATAGGCCTCGGGGGGCCAGCTCAGGGCCAGCGTCATGGCCGCGGTCATGCAAGGAATGCTGCGCTCGCACGTTACGGCCGGGCGAGAGGACCGTGCACCCAGCTGGTCTCAGCCCGGCAGCACCTGATGCCATCCCTGATGGCTGATCAACCGCAGTGGCGTGTCGAACAGGGTGCTGAGCTGCTGGCTCTGCAGCAGCTCCTGGGCCGACCCATCACCGATCAACCGCCCCTGTCGCATCATCAGCACCCTGGAAATCTCAGGCACGATCGCTTCGATCTGATGGGTCACCAGCAGCAGGGTGGTCCCGCCCCCTGCCAGTTGCCGCAAGAGGTCCAGCAACTGATGGCGGGAGCGCAGATCGAGGCCGTTGGTCGGCTCATCGAGCACCAGCACCTCGGGCTGGTGCACCAGCGCACGGGCGAGCAGCAGACGGCGCCGCTCACCGCTGGACAGCTCCCCAAAACGGCGCTGCGCCAAGGGGTGCACCTGCAGCTCGGCCATCAGCTGGGCCACCCGCTCGCGCTGCCTGGCAGTGGGCTGCAGGTGCGGCCCCAGACCGATGGATCCGAAGAAGCCCGCCAGCACCACATCCACGCCCCTTAACCCTGGATGGTGGCGCCCCTCCAGATCAGATGACAGCAGGCCGAGGCGTCGGCGCAACTGCCACAGGTTGACCTGTTCGGATCCGAAGATGCGCAGGGTCGAACCTGGCTTGACCACCGGGTAAAGCTCACGGCACAGCAGCCGGATCAGGGAGCTTTTGCCCGAGCCGTTGGGCCCCAGCAGCACCGCATGCTCGCCGAGATCGAGCCGCAGGCTCAGATCGCTGAACACGGCCCTGGACCCGAGCCAGGCCTCGATCGCCTGCAATTCGAAATAGGGAGACCCCATGGCGTCAGGTCGGATCCGCGTTCTGACGGTGGCCCGCCGCTGTGGCCCGAATCGCATCGAGCTCAGCGGCATCCAGCTTCGCGAGCTGTTTCATCATGAGGCCCATGCGCGGGTTCTGCACCAGCTGCGCCTGGTGACGGGCCAGAAAGTCCCAGTAGAGGCTGTTGAACGGACAGGCGTCGGGTCCATGGCGAGCTTTCACATTGAAGCGACACCCCTTGCAATAGGTGCTCATGCGATTGATGTAGGCGCCGCTGGCGGCATAGGGCTTGCTGGCCAGCAGACCACCGTCGGCAAACAGGCCCATGCCGATCACATTGGTCTGCATCACCCAGTCGTACCCATCGATGAACTGACGGTGAAACCAGCCCGTCAGGGCCTGCGGATCGAGACCGGCCAGCAGTCCGTAGTTGGACAGCACCATCAACCGCTGAATGTGGTGGGCGTAGCCCGTGGCTCTGATCTCGCCCAGTACGGTGTCCATGCAGGCCATGCCACTGACGCCCAACTGTTCGAGCCAGGCCGGCAGAGGGGCTGCAGCACCGAAGTGGTTGTGCTCCCCATAGCCGGGGCCGAACAGCCAGTAGAGACCGTTGGTGTACTCGCGCCACCCCAGGATCTGACGGATCACCCCTTCGAGACTGGCCAGCGGTGTGCCGCGCTCGAGACCGGCCTGCTCAAGGCGGCGGATCAGCTCCAGCGGATGGAGCAGACCCAGGTTGAGATAGGGCGAGAGCAGGGCGTGCCACAGGGTGGGCTGGGCGCTGACCATCGCATCCTGATAAGGGCCGAAGCCATCGAGGCGGGTGTCGATGAATCGTTCGACCACAGCCAGGGCATCGTGGCGGGTGACCGCCCAGCCAAACGACGCCAGGGAACCGGGCAGAAGGGGCAGACCCGCAGCGCGGCGCCCGTTCTGGATGCCCTCGACCTTGGCCAGCACCGCGCGGGTGATGGCATCGGGTTCAAACCACAATGGCTCCGGGCCCCTGAGCCCCCTGGGCGGGGACTTGCGATTGTCGTGATCAAAGTTCCATTGGCCTCCCAGGGGCTCACCCTCGGGGCCCATGAGCACCCCGAAACGGCGCCGGCCCTCGCGGTAGAAGAGCTCAAGCCGCAGCTGCCTATAAGGCCTGGCCCAGGCCGCGAAGTCGTCGCGGCTCCACAGAAAGGCCGTCGAACGGTGCCAGATCAGGCTGACAAGCATCGGACGCTCTGGCGTCCGATGCTTGTCAGTGGTGTCCCAGAGCTTGGTGATGGCAGAGCGGAAGGGCCTCTCGGCCGGCTCCATCACGTGCAGCTCAGTGATGCTGTGCTCGGCCAGCCAAGCGTGCAGTGCTTCAGCGAAGTCGTTCGCCTCGCGGTAGTCGACGTGCCATGCCGCTGCGCGGAGCTCGGCCGCAAAATGCCGCATGGCGCTCCAGACCAGCACCAGCTTCTGGCAGTGGTAGGTGCGCCCCTGCAACACCCCACTGCTCTCGATCAGCAGCACCCGGCAACGGCTTCGCGCCTCGGCCTCTCCGAGCTGGTCAACAAGGTCGTGAAGCGCGTCCTGGTACGGCGACAGCTGGTCCCCCAGGACCCAGATGCCGATGGTCATGCGGCTGCCTCCGGGGTGAAGCGGCAGGCGCGCTGGGCCACGGCTCGGGCATAGCCCCGTTCCACCGGGCCCATGAGAGGCGAGAGGGCGCCGCTGCGGCAATCGATCGACAGCCGTTCATGACGTCCCTGCTGGTCGCTCACCCGCAACCGCAGCAGCCAGGGGTACGTGCTGCTGCGTGCAAATCCATCGCCGCAGACCGGTCCCACGCAGATGCCGGGAGCCGCCATCACCGGATCGCAGCCGCTGGCCAGCAGCAGCGCCGCCCAACCGAGAGTCAGCAGCAGGATCACGAGTCGCTGCAGCGGGCGGCGCATCACGAGGCGAGATCGGCCAATGGCCCATCTTCGGGCTCGATGGCGTCAGCTTCTGTCTGCCGATGCCCGTCGTGGGGGTGAAAGTAGTCCCAGACCGCTCCGGCCAGGGCTGGGCCCATGCCCGGCGCCGCCGCGATCTGCTCAACAGTGGCCAGCTGGATCGCATCGATCGAGCGGAAGTGGGCCAGCAACTCGCGCACACGGCGCGGGCCCAGACCGGCGATGTCTGACAGACGCGAGCGTTTCATGCGCTCGCCACGCTGCTGGCGATGAAAGCTGACGGCAAAGCGGTGGGCCTCATCGCGCAGCCGCCGCAGTAGCTGCACCCCGAGCTGGTCGGGCTCACTGTCGAGGGGCTCCCTGGCCCCCGGCAGGAACACCTCCTCGCGCTGCTTGGCCAGCGAACACACCACCAGCTCCTCGTGCAGATCGAGCTCGCGAAGGGCCTCCATCACCGCCGACAGCTGGCCCTTGCCGCCATCGATCATCACCACATCGGGCCAATCGCCCATGCCGCCGGTGTGCAGGGCGCTCTCGCAGCTTTGCCGCAGCGCCGCCAGATCAGCGCCTTCAGCCTTGGCGGTCGCCCAGCGGCGAAAACGGCGCCGCATGATCTCGGCCATGGCCATGAAGTCGTCGGAATGGCCCGAGCGAATCGTGCTGCTCTGAATCTTGTATTTGCGGTAGTGCTGTTTGGCCGGCAGACCGTCGATGAACACCACCTGCGAGGCCACCGCATCGCTCCCCTGGATGTGGCTGATGTCGTAGCCCTCGATGCGGCGCGGCGGTGC
>Ga0310334_100042_pt1 | contig 42690 bp, 54 predicted proteins | sample LakMicMIDCLREDC7_FD_195548 | JGI IMG/M metagenome (GOLD analysis project Ga0310334, IMG submission 195548) | Enriched freshwater cyanobacterial communities from Lake Michigan, Michigan, United States - MI23.DCL.RED.C7 (v2) (version 2) | ecosystem: Environmental > Aquatic > Freshwater > Lake...
GTCGGAGACGGAGTATCAGCTCCGCAAGGCCGCGGCCCGCCGGGGCATCGAGGCGGGCCTGCAGCGGCTTCTGGGCATCGCCCCGGCCGACTGGCTGCATGGCGAGCTGGCCACCCCCCGGGGCTGGGCCGGCTGGACCGGTCGGCCCTTCGGCTTCGTGGGCGGCCTCGGCCAGCACCCCAGCCGCTTCGGCCCCTTTGGCCTGGCCAGCCGCACTCCTCTGGCCGGCCTCTGGCTCTGCGGCGACAGCATCCATCCGGGGGAGGGCACCGCCGGCGTGAGCCTCTCGGCCCTGATGGCTTCTCGCCAGCTGTTGGCGGCCCGGGGCCAGGACTGGCGCTGGCGGGATGCTGATTGGGCGGCGGGGTGAGGTCCGGGGTCAGCGCGTTACCGATCCAATGGCGGCTGCCGATGCCGTTCTCAGGGTGATGCCGGTGGGGCTGGCATCACCGGTGCTGGGGGAAGTTCAGCTCCGCTGCGGTTCCCTCGCACCGCCGTGCGCTGCCGGAAGGGGATCCAGCGGGCCAGCACCCGCCGCTCCCGCGCCTCGGCAGCGGGTGTGAGCCAGAAGATGGCGCGGCGGCCGTCGGTCACATAGGGATCGCCGGTGTAGTTGGTGCGGGCCTGGTCCGGTGTCGAGGCGCCCACGCCCCCAACGAAGCCGAACCGGGCCAGACCGTCGGAGAAGAAGAGATCCTGCAGCAGGTACCAGCGCGTTTCATCCACGGCCGGATCGATCTTGTGGGTGGTGATCGTGCGGCGGGTCAATCGCACGCCGATGTCGCGGCTGATCTGGCCCACCCACACCGGCTGGCCCTGGAAGGTGACCGGCGCCAGCCATAGGCGCATGTGGTTGCGCTGGTTCACGTCGCTGCGGCCCTTCTGCAGGGCCATGTCTTGGCGGCGGCCGAACATATAGAGGGGGGAGACGGGGGCGTAGCGGTAGCGGCCCCCGATCAGGGCGGACCTCACGGTGCGCCACAGGGAGCTGACGCTGAGGGTCTGGGTCACGTGCCAGCCCCGCCGCGCCAGGGTCGGGAACACGGTGTCCCGGCTGCCCACGATCACCACGTTGAGCGGATCGGCGGGGGTGCGGCGGTCCCCGCCCCGGGCGCAGCAGGGCACATCGTGCTCGAGCCAGTGGCGCAGCCCCACCTCATCGAGGTCGCGCACCTTGGCGGAGGGATAGAGGCTGTTCCAGTTCACCTTTTGAAAATCGGTGGCGTGGCCGGGCACCTCGGTGAGGAAGGAGAAGCGCCGCAGCTCGGGCTGGGGGCCGGGAGCCACCAACTCGAAGCTGGCGTACTTGATGCCCTCATCCAGGTTCGTGAACACGAAGCCGGAGGTGGTCGCCTCCGGCTCCACCACAGCGGGCAGGCCCAGACGGTTGAGGTGTGCATCCACCTGCCGGTTGGCGCTGGCCGAGAAGGGGCGATGGCCGATCCAGGCCACCTCCAGGGGCGAGTAGTACTCGCTGTCGATCGTGATCGGCGGCAGATACCAGCGGCGTTTTTCCCGGTTCACCACCTTCACCCACACGGGCTGGATCCCGGCGGCCGCCACGTTGAACCCCAGCAGCCGCTCGGATTCCTCGGGGTTGAGGGCCGTCACCGTCACGTTCACGCCGCCGTCGATCCGGCTCTGGCCCCGGCGCAGCAGCGAGGCCTCATCGACGGGGCGCGGAGCGATCGGACTGCACCCGATCAGACCCGTGAGCAGCAGAGCTGCGCCGGCCAGGCCCCACGGCCGCCCCATCGATCTCCCTACGGATGAACGCTGGTCAAGCTAGGGGGGGAGCGGCGATGGTGTCATCTCCGCCAAGGCCTGCGCTGCCCCTAGCCAGGGCCCTCAATTGGTGGTGCGGGACGCATCCCCCGGCGGTATCAGGAAGGCCGGCCGCAGGCGCTGGGCTTCTTCCAGGGCCCCGGCCAGCTCGGGCCATCGCTCGTCCTGCACCAGCTCCTGCAGGGTCCCGATCGCCTCCCGGTAGCCAGCCAGCGCGGTCAGCAGGGCCTCGCGGTTGCAGCGGGCCATCAACGTGCCCAGCTCCGGGTTGCCGCCCCCCACCCGTGTGGTGTCGGCGAAGCCACTGGAGGCCAGGGCGCGGGCCAGGTCGCCTAGCCCTGCGGCGCCACTGCCCTGGTCGGCGGCCCGGAGCAGGGCGCCCCCCACCAGCACCGGCAGGTGGGAGATCCAGGCGACCGCTTGGTCATGGTCGGCGGCGGCGCAGGTGAGCCAGCGGGCCCCCACCGTGTCGGACAGCGCGTGCACCAGGGCGAGGGCTTCAGGGTCGGTGCTCGAATCCGGGGTGGACACCCAGGGCCGACTCTGGAACAGCCCCGCCTCGCCCGCCTCCACCCCGGCCAGGGCCGTGCCGGCCATGGGATGGCTGGCAACGAACAGGCCCACCTGCCCCCCCCGACCGACCTGGCGGAGCGCCCCCTGCCAACGTTCGAGCACCGGCAGCTTCACCGATCCCACGTCCGTGAGCACGGCGGCGGGCGGCAGGGCCCGCAGCAGGGCCGGGTCGGGATCGAGCAGGCGATCCAGGGGCAGGGCCAGCACCACCAGTCCGCAGTCTTCGAGCACGGAGGCCGCGGTGCTCACCACGCTGGCCAGCTGCCGTTGGCGGGCCCGCTCCGCCGTGGCCTCCCGGTGCACCAGGGCCCGCACCTCCAGCCCCGCTGCCTGCAGATCCAGGCCGAGGGAGCCACCGATCAGCCCCAGGCCCACGATCCCAACGGGCCGGCCCTCCAGCCGCTCGCTGAGCGGCGCCCGCCATTCCTGGGCCCTGGAGTGCTGCGGCCAGTCCGGTTCCCCTGGCAACGATGGCGGCGTGAGCGGGGCGGTGGGGAACATCGAAGCTCGCGGTGACACGGGCCCCGCCTCAACCGACTCTAGGGAGCCGCCTCTGGCGGACCGCTCCCCCCTGGGACGCTGCTGGCCTGGTAGCCGAGCGGCCCGCCGACCTTCCCTACGATTAGCAGATGCTTGAAGCCAGGGCTCACCTCCAGCTGAAGGCTCTCTTGGAGCGGGAGGGCCTTGAGCGCTGGCCCCACCACCTCACCCTCTGCCGGTTGGTGGGCCGCAGCCTGCGCCGGGGCGACCACACCCTGATCCGGCTAGCCGCCGGCAGTGACCCCAGTTGGCTGATCGGGCTTCTGGTTCCGCTGAGCCTGATGGGCACGTCGGTTGCCCTGGTGGTGGGGGAGAGCCTGCGCCAGCGGCTGCTGCAGAGGGAATGGCCCCGGTTGCGGGCGGCGGGGGTGGATCTGCGCTGCTGGGAGGGGGTTCAGCCGGCGCCGGAGACCCACCTCTGGCTGCTCAGCCACCGGGAGCTGCTGCAGGTCTGGCGGCAGGGGACGCTGGGGAGCCGCCAGCTGGTGATTCCCCAGGCCGAACAGCTGCAGGACCGGCTGCGGCAGGCGATGGCCCTGCGGATCGAGCCCGCCGACTGGGACAGCCTGCGCAGGGCCCTGCCTCAGGCGGAGCCGAGTCTGCTGGCCCTGCACGGGCGGCTGGGGCGGAGGGTTTTGGCCCAACCACGGCATCCCGAGCACCTGGTGGCCCTGGCGCCTGAAGATGAGGCTCCCCTGCGCCAGCTGCTGGCCCTGCTGACGCCGTTGCCGGATCCCTGGAGCGCCTGGCTGCAGGCTTCCGGATCGGGCTGGACCAGCTGGGCCGCCGTCGATCCGGCCCTGCTCCACTGGCAGCTGCACCGTCAGCCCCTGGCGCCCCTCGCCGAACTCGAGGGCCTGCTGAAGGGCCGCGGCGCGGTTCTGGTGGGTGAACTCCCTCGGACCCCCGCCAGCTCCGGGCGCTGGCGGGGGGGCCATGGCCTCGGTGAGGGGGGGTTGGGCTTGGAGGCTCCGGTGGTGGTGGATTTGGGGGATCCACCGTTGGCCGATCCGATTCCCCTCTACTGCCCCGTCCGGCAACCCCTGCCGAACAGCCCGCACTACGGCGACCACCTGATCGACCAGTGTCGGCGTCTGGTGCTGGCTCAGGCTGGACTCACGGTCATTTTGATTGATGATCCGGTTCTGCGGCTGGGCCTGGTCAGCTCTCTGGCGGCCGAGTTCGGCAGCCGGGTGAGCCATGCGTGCACGGCGCCCGAGGTGAATGGGGTGGTGTGTGCCAGCTGGCGCTGGTGGTTGGAGCACCAGGAGCGCCTCCCCTTGCCGGTGCAGGTGGTGGTGGCCCTGCTGCCGATCGCCAGCCTGGAGGATCCCCTGACGGCGGCCCGGGTTGCCTCCCTCCGGCTCCAGGGGGGCGACTGGTTCCGGGGCCTGCTGCTGCCGGAGGCCATCAACCGCCTGCAACGGGGCGTGGCCTGCTTGCGGCGCGGCGGAGGCAGGTTGGCCGTGCTCGATGGTCGTCTGCGGGGTCGGGACTGGGGGGCTTCCGTGCTGGCTGCCCTGGAGCCCTGGGTTCAGCTTTCCCGTCTGCTCCCTGATTGACCGGGCCTCCTGCGGCAACGGCGAACCCTGCCGCTCTTAGCCTCAGCCCAGCCATTGATCCGCTCCATGGGAGAAGCCAGACGCCGTGAGTCCCAGGGGTTGCCCCCCCGTGCCCGTCCGGTCGCGAAGGCGCCGGTTGGTACCTCGCCCCGGCTGGTCAGCTGGCTGCCCCTCAGTCGCAACCAGGCCGATAGGTTTGTGGCGATCACCACCCAAGGCGCCTGGATCGGCATCGGTTCCCTGGTGCTCTTCTGGGTCATCGTCCGGTTCATCGGCCCTGCCGCCGGTTGGTGGACCCTGTCGGATGGCTGAGGCGCCTTGCTGCCGCTTGCCTCAGCCTGGGCCCTGCTGCAATCCATCCCGACCAGTTTCGTCGGGGGGCACCGGCCCTCCCCGCAAGCCACGACAATCGGAAGAAAACCTATAGGATCGTTGACATCGTCCCCGGCGACTGGTCATGTTTCTCCGCCTAGCCGAGCAATACCGCCATCTGGTCAACGACCTGGTGCTGACCCTTCAAGCCCTGTCCCAGTGCCTGCGTGATCAGGGCCATGTGGCCACCTGCTACGTCTGTGGCGATGAGTTGAACCATCACGGTGCGTCCTTCGTGGCCGACCTGGGAGAAACCCATGTGGTCAGGTTTCTTGTCTCCGACTTCGGCATCAGTTGGGTTGAATCCCGTGACGGCCACGAACTGGTGAAGCTAGAAGGGGCTGATGCAATCCAGGAACTGCATCGCGTGACCCTGATGCTGCAGTCTTCAGGAATGGCCCGACTTCCCCTCTCGTTCCATGGCAGTGGAGCTCAGGCCGATCAACCCCTCAGCCTCACTTCTTCGTTGACGGATTGATTGCCTTGTTCTCATTCTGCTGGGGGTCGGAGTCTTCAAAACTCCGACCCCTTTGCCATTTAGGCCGCCGGCAATTCAGCCACGCTGTCTGAGGATTCTCCGGCAGCCCCTTCAGTGGCCGCCGTGCGGGCTGCGGCAAGCTTGGCGGCAGCGGCCAGAGGCTTCATGGAATTGGCGGTGACTTCGGAGCCTTCCTTGAGTCGCGCGCGGGTGAGCTGCTCAATCACCGCCGCCTGATCTGGATTCTGCTCCAGCCAGGTGATGGTGTTGTCACGGCCCTGGCCGATGTTGTCGCCCTCGTAGCTGTACCAGGCGCCCTTGCGGGTCACCACACCGGTTTCCTCCGCCAGGTCCAGCAGGCACCCCAACGTGCTGATGCCGCGGCCGAAGAGAATGTCGAACTCAGCGATGCGGAACGGCGGCGCCACCTTGTTTTTGGCAACCTTCACCTTGGCGCGGATCCCGTATTCCTCGGTGCCCCGCTTGAGGGTCTGGATGCGACGGATATCCAGACGGACCGAGGCATAGAACTTGAGGGCATTGCCACCGGTGGTGGTTTCCGGGTTGCCGTAGGTCACCCCGATCTTTTGGCGCAACTGGTTGAGGAAGATCACGGTGCAACCGGACTTGCCGATGTTGCCAGTGATCTTCCGCATCGCCTGACTCATCAGCCGGGCCTGGCTGCCCACCGCCAGATCCCCCATCTCCCCCTCGATCTCGGCGCGGGGGGTCAGGGCGGCCACCGAGTCGACGACCACGATGTCGACCGCGGCGGAACGAACGAGCTGGTCAACGATTTCCAGGGCCATCTCGCCGGTGTCGGGTTGGGACACCAGCAGGTTCTCGATATCCACGCCCAAAGCCGCCGCATAGACCGGATCCAGGGCGTGCTCCGCATCCACGAAGGCGGCAACGCCACCACGCTTCTGCACTTCGGCGATGGCATGGAGGGTGAGGGTGGTCTTGCCGGAGCTCTCCGGGCCATAGACCTCCACCACTCGCCCCTTGGGATAGCCGCCGCCGAGGGCCAGATCGAGGGTGAGGGCGCCGGTGTTGATCGTCTCGACCCGCATCCGGGAGGCATCCCCGAGCCGCATGATCGAGCCCTTGCCGAAATTGCGCTCAATCTGGGTTAACACCAGACCAAGGGCCTTGTCACGCTCGGCCGAACCGGGGGCGGCAGGGCCGGCGGCGGCGGACAGGGATCCGGAAGAGGCAGAAGCGGCCTTGGAGTCGGTAGGCATGACGGGATGGGCGATGGAACAAGGCCGCAACGGCAGACACCGGCTCCGCCCATGGGAGCGAAGCGAAACCGGGGGCAAGGCCCCGGAACCGGGTGCCATCCTGCGACCTCTGGGAAGCAAGTGCCACCGGAAGGGACCGGCGTATCAGCTGCGCATAGTACGGGCGTACTCTAGCGTCTCAGGGCCAGAGTGCCAGGGGCCTCCCGAAGTGGGCCGGATCCAGGGGATGAATGCCCAGGGGCTCGAGCCCATCGGCATCGCCGGGGGCCAGGTATCCCCACAGGGCTAGGAAGCAACGCACCTCCTCCAGCCCCGCTGTGGAGCGCACCAGCTCCAAGGTGGGCCGGCGATCCTCCACAAACCAGAGGGGCCGCCGTTGCCCCCGCAGGCGCAGCAGCACCTCGGGCTTGCTTCCCTGTTCGTGCCCATAAACCGCGAGTGGGGCCAGGTCGGCCGCCGCCAGCAGTCGGGTGGCGAAGGCGCCCCCCTTGGTGGTGAGCACGGCCCAGTCAGCCCCTTCCGCCTCGAGGTTCCGCAGCCGCTCCACGACGCCGGGATAGAAGCGATGGAGGGCCAGCCACGCCTCAGGGTCGCTGGCGAGGGCGTCTTGCCTGACCAGCTCCAGCGCTGCTTGCAGTTCGCCGGCGCCGCGGCCGCTGCGGGCCAGGGCCTCCTGCAGGGTCGCGTCGTAGTCGGCGATGGCGGTGGCGAGATCAAAATCCGCTCGACCCAGTTCGGCCGCCACCAACACCATCTCCCAGCCCTTGTGGATGTGGGGCCGCAGTTGGCTGAAGGCCAGCGGAGCCTGCTCGGGCAGATCGAGGGAGGGATCCAGCCCTAGGGCGGCCCGCCGCGCCGACCACCAGTACTCAGGCATGCCATCGACGAGCACGCCATCGAAGTCGAAGACGAGCATGGGTTCAGGGCTCACCGGGCAGGCTCCTGGTGGGAAAAATTTGAAAAAACTGGGCCGCTAGGATTCGAACCTAGGAATGTCGGGACCAAAACCCGATGCCTTACCGCTTGGCGACGGCCCAATGGGCACCGGTCGGAGAACCACCGGCACCTTCACAGTTACCCACAGCGCCCGGTCCTTCGTCAACTCGGTGGGCCAACCGCAACCCACGCGGACCTCAGTCAGGAAAAACCCGCAGCCGCTGCTGCTGGCCGCGGCCGAACACGGCGCTGCGTAGGCGGTAATGGTTCACCAGTTCGGCCTGCATTCGCCGCACCGGTTCGCTGCGGGGCAGCAATTCGACCGGCCGTCCCTGGGGCAGCACCACCTGCTCCACCGCCAGCCGGCATTCCTCCAGGGCGGCATGGGCATCGTCCAGGCCCGCGACACCGCCCGCGGCGGTGCTTGGGGGGCGTTGTTCGGAGACCCGCTCCAGGGCCCGTTGCAGCTGGTGGAGGCTCTCGGATTTGATCACGAGGATGGGGAGTCCCAGGTCCTGGGCCCGTCGGCGTAGGGCCGGCTCTTGGCCCAGTTGTCCCCGCAGGGTCAGCAGGAGGTCGGCGCCCTCTGGCGCCTCCACCACCTCCAAGGCCAGGGAGCGGCTTCGGGCCGCCTCCTCGAGCAGGGTGCGGGACACCCCCACGCCGCAGACCCGCAGGGGTTGCGGCGGTTCGGGGTGCTCCTGGAGCGGCGCCGGCCCGTTCGCCGTTGCCGCCGCCGCTGCGGCGGGCCGGTGGGGGGTGCGGGCTTCGGGATCGGGAAGCGGCAGCGGGCGGCGTGGGGAGCGGGCCGCAACGGCCTCGATCGGGGCCTCCTGGAGCCGCAGTTCACCGGCCTCGTCGAGTTCCCGGATCTGGGGGCGGGCGCTCTGGCCCCGAAGCAGCAGATCCACCGTGGTCGCCACGTCGCGGTGCACCATCCAGCGCTGGCGGCTGTGCATCTCCACGGCCATCGGGAAGGTGGGTTCGGCCGCCCGCTCCAGCACGGTCTTCTGGGTGCGGCGGCGGCGGGCCTCCTCATCGCCCAGGGTCACCGACTGGATGCCGCCCACCAGATCGCTGAGGGTGGGGTTCTTGATCAGGTTGGCCAGTTCGTTGCCATGGGCCGTGGCCACTAGCACTACGCCACGCTCGGCGATGGTGCGGGCCGCCATGGCCTCCCGTTCGGTGCCGATCTCATCGATCACGATCACCTCGGGCATGTGGTTTTCCACCGCCTCGATCATCACCTCGTGCTGCAACTCGGGCCGGGCCACCTGCATGCGCCGGGCCCGGCCGATGGCGGGGTGGGGGATGTCGCCATCGCCGGCGATCTCGTTGCTGGTGTCGATCACCACCACCCGCTTGCCCAGCTCATCGGCCAGCACCCGGGCGATTTCACGCAGGGCCGTGGTTTTGCCTACCCCGGGTCGTCCCATCAACAGCAGGGATTGGCCCGCATCCAGCAGATCGCGCACCATGGCCACGGTGCCAAACACCGCCCGCCCCACCCGACAGGTGAGGCCCACCACCTCGCCGCTGCGGTTGCGGATGGCACTGATCCGGTGCAGGGTGCGCTCGATGCCCGCCCGGTTGTCGCCGCCGAAGGCCCCGAGCCGCTCCAGCACCAGGGCCAGGTCGAGGCGCTCAATCGGCTCCTCCCCGAGGGCTACGGCCCGGCCTGGATAGCGGGCTTCCGGTACGCGGCCCAGGTCGAGCACCACCTCCAGGAGTTGGTCGCGGGCTTCGGGGGCGGCCAGGGCCATCTGAACGGCCGGCGGCAGCACCTCCAGCAGGCGATCCAGGTCGTCGGTGATGCGCTGGGTAGGTGAGGAAAGGGGCGCGACCAAGGGGTTCGGAGACGGGCTCGGGCGACCGGAGTTGTCGCCATGGCCTGGTTCTAGCGTCAGTCGTCAGCCCAGCGACGGCACGGCCGGGCCGCAATGGCCGATCAGGCGCGCCTGACCAGCCAGGGCTCCACCAGGTCAGTGGCCATGGCCAAGGCCTCCGGCAAGAGATCGGCCTGATCCAGCAGCCGTCCGCCCCGCAGTTGGGCCTGCAGCAGTAGTGGTTGAAGGCGGGCCCGGGCCACGCTGCCAAAGGCCACGCCGGCCACCCCAGCGCAGGCGGGGGGTTGCAGTTCTTGCAACAGGGGCAGGGTGCGGTCGTTGGTGCCTCCCGCCAGCTGGATCGGGCCGGGGGGAAGCTGCGGGGCGATCCGCCCCCATAGCTGCACGGCGGAGCGGGCCGTACCGGCCCCCACATCGCCACTCATCGGTCGGCCGTCGAGTTGCCAGAGGGGCGCAAAACCAGCCGCCCGCAGCTGGGCAAAACGGTTCCAGAGCTCATCGACCAGCCGCTCAGCCAGTGCTTCGGGGCGAGGTGCAGGCGCCTCGCTTGGGGAGGCGGCTGGCGGCGGGGCCCCTTCCACCTCCAGCCCACAGCTCACCGCCAGGCGCCGCAGGGGAATCCCAGCGGCCCGCACCTGCTCCAGCCGGGCCGCGAAGGCCCCAGAGCGGCCGATGCGGGTATGGAGCTCGATGGCATCCGGGCGGAGGGCGGCCAGTAAGGGGGCCACCGCTGCCGCCGGTAGCAGCTGGTCTCGCTCCTCGATCAGCCCAACGGGGCAGGCCGGCAGGCAGCGGCCACAGCCATAGCAACGCTCCTCCAGCACCCCAGAGGCGGCGCCATCGTGGGTCCTTGAAAACCTGGAGAGCGCCCCAGGCCCAGGCTCCAGGGCCGGAATCGCCAGGGCAGGGCAGACCCGTTCGCAGGGGCGTGGGCAATCGGGAGGGCAGCGGGCCGGATCGAACCAGGCCTTACGGAAATGGGGATCGGCCCCATCGCTCAAGCTCACCATCACCCACGGCCGGGCCGCACCGCGGGCCTCGGCCCAGGCGATGCCGCGCCGCGCCGCGGCCACCACGGCGGGATCGGCAGCCAGATCCAGGCAATGAACGCCCGCCAGGCTGTAAAGCCCTGCTAGGTCCTCGATGGCCGCCAGGTCCTGGTTGCTGGCGCCACCGATCCATTTCACCCAGCGGCCCCTGGCCAGGGCCTGCTCGGCAAGGGGAGTGGGGCAACCGGGGTCGATGGCATCGCCAGGCGCGAAGGTCCATCATCCCCACCCATGGCCCGCCACACCTTCAGCCGCTCTCCTTGGGCATCAGGTCACCGGTGGCGGCAGGGGGGGCGTCGCCCTCAGGGGAGGCTTCCGCCCCACCCAGCCCTAGAGCCCTGGCCAGCCAAGGGGCCGTGATTCCCCCAAGACCGACCGTGATCAAGATCGTGAGAAACACCAAGCCCTTGAGGGGGCCAGCCTCAGCCATGCCGGCCTGTTGGAGCTGGATGGCGAAAAGGCTGGCCACGGCGGCGGTCACGATGCCCCGGGGGGCGATCCAGCTGACCAACAACTTCTCGCGCCAGTTCAAGGGCAACCCCACGCCCGCCGACATCACCACCAGCAGCCGCAGCACCATCAGCCCCAGCACGCAGCCCACCCCGCCGAGCCCCAAGGGACTGAGCTCCTGCCAGGACACATCGGCCGCCAGCAGGGGGAACAACACCGTGATCGCCAGCATCGCCAGTTGGGCGATCAAGGCATCCAGGGATCCGGCGGCGGATTCGAGGCGCAGGCCCACCACCACGCCGGCCGTCACCGCGGCAGGCAATCCAGCCTCGGGCAGCAGGACATCGCAGCCACTGAACAACAGAAACAAGGTGCCCAGGGTCAGCTGCAGGGAGAGGGCGGCGGATGCCGGGTCGGGCCCCCCGGCGGTGGCGACCCGCCCAGCGGTCTGGAGACGCTCCAGCACCAGGGCCAGGGCGAACCCGGCCAGCCCGCCCAAGGCCACGCCCACGCCCAGCCGGAGCAACAGGCGCCAGGCCACATCCTGCCAACTGCCCAGATCGCCAAGGGCCAGCTGCAACAACAGCAGCGCCAGCACCGCACTAATCGGCTCCAAGATGAGGCCCTCCGCCTCCAGAACGCGGGCCAGGAAAGGGCTGAGCCCCATTTGCCGCACCAAGGGATTGACCACCGTGGGGCCCGTGGCCAGGGCGATGGCGCCAAAGACCAGGGACACCGACCAGGGCAGACCGGCGGCCCAGTGGCCCAGTGCAGCACCGCCGGCCAGGCCGAGAACAGAGCGCACCAGCACCAACTGCAGCACCGACCGTTGCAAATCCCGGCCCGCCAAGCGCAGATTGAGGCCGCCATCAAACAGCACCAGGCTCACCAGCAGACCCACCAGCGGCTCCAGCCCGGAGCCCAATTGATCGGGCTGGATCCAGCCGATGCCCGCATGGCCCAGCAGCAACCCGCTGGCCAGCAACACCACCACCGCCGGCAAACCGCTCTGACGCGCCAGCAACTGGCCAAGGGACCCCGCAAAAAAGGAGACGCCCCAAATCAGCGCCAGCCTTCCCTGCAGATCAGACGCCAACGAGAAGCTGCTCCAGCGGCTGCCACCGCAAGGCGCGGGCGCCCCCCATCTCCACCACAACCTTGAGCCTTGGCTCCCGCCGGGTCAGACCGACCAGCGAGGCCAGTTCGGCAGTGGAAAGCACCTGGCCCTCTAGCAGCCAAAGCAGAATCGGGGCCTGGCCCTCGAGTTCGACCCCGAGCCGGGGCATCACCCGCTGCACCTCGCCGACGGCCGCCCCCCGACCCACGCTCTGGTGGCCCAGGTGGGGAGGCCGCACGCCATGGAGCTGGAACAGGAAGGCCTCCGGATCACCGAGGCCCCGGGCGGAGGTGAGGTGGGCCCGGTAGCCGGCGGCCCGCAGGCGCCTCAGCAGGCGGGTCTCGGACCCACCTTCGAGCGGTGCAAATAGGGCCAGGGCGCCGGCGCGCTCCAACGCATTGCGGAAGGCTCGGCCGGTGAGCAGCAGAGGCATCAGGCTTCTCGATCAGCGGGCCAAGTCTGGCAGCCTCCCGCGGAAGCTGGTGAGGGGTGGGGGGTGATGCGATAAGATATTCACTTGTGCTGGTTTCCGTGCCCGTCCGCTAGCCGGGCCTCCGGACCACAGCACAGAGATCGTCATTGGTGACGGTCTCTCCAGGCCAGTACGGCGTCCAGGTCAAAGCTTTGCAGCTCAAGCCAGGCACCGTCGGGAAACTGCCGATCTGCAAGGGGAGTTCGCTGCCCATGCCCGGCCGGGAAAATTTTTTTCCTGCCACCGATCCGGTCAAGTCCCAGCCCGCTGAATCGCCTCGCTAGCCCCAGACCTCGTCACCGCTGGCTTCCGGTCAGCATTGTTGAGGTCAGACCTGCGAATTTCCGCATTCAGCCCCCCGCCGCGTCGCCGGTGCCTACGGGTACGGGCAGGGTGATGTGACTTTTGTCACGCCACCGCCTGCGCGGCTGTCCAGCTGGCGTTCCTTCCCCTCCCATGTCCATCGGCATTCTCGGGAAGAAATTGGGCATGTCCCAATTCTTCGACGACGAAGGCAGGTCCATCCCGGTCACCGTGATCGAGGCGGGCCCCTGCCGCATCACCCAACTCAAGAACGACTCCACCGACGGCTACAGCGCGGTGCAGATCGGCTTTGGAGAAATCCGCGAAAAGCTGGTCAACAAACCCGCCAAGGGCCACCTGGACAAGTCCGGTTCCGATCCTTTGCGTCACCTGCGTGAGTACCGCGTTGAGGCCGTTGACGGCCTCGAACTCGGTGCTCCGATCACGGTCACGGCCTTCGAGGCCGGCCAGAAGGTCGACGTCAGCGGCGACACCATGGGTCGCGGTTTCGCGGGCTGGCAAAAGCGCCATGGCTTCAGCCGTGGTCCGATGAGCCACGGTTCGAAGAACCACCGTGAGCCCGGTTCCACCGGCGCCGGCACCACGCCGGGCCGCGTTTACCCCGGCAAGCGCATGGCTGGCCGCTACGGCGGCAAGCAGATCACCACGCGGGGCCTCACCATTCTCAAGGTGGATGTGGAGCGCAACCTGCTGGTGGTGAAGGGGTCGGTTCCCGGCAAGCCCGGGGCCCTGCTCGACATCCGCCCGGCCAAGCGGGTCGGCAGCAAAGGCGCGTCCTGAGGAAGAGACCCATGGCAAATGTTGTTGTTCACGATTGGCAGGGCAAGGAGAGCGGCAAAGCTTCCCTCGACCTGAAGGTCGCCAAAGAGGCCTCCGCCGCAGATCTTCTGCATCGGGCGGTTGTGCGTCAGCTGGCCAATGCCCGTCAGGGCACGGCTAGCACTCTCACTCGCGCCGAAGTGGCTGGCGGCGGCCGCAAGCCTTACAAGCAGAAGGGCACCGGCCGAGCCCGTCAGGGTTCGATCCGTACCCCCCTCAAGCCTGGTGGCGGTGTGGTCTTCGGACCCAAGCCCCGCAGCTACGAGCTGGCGATGAACCGCAAGGAGCGTCGCCTAGCCCTCCGTACCGCCCTGATGAGCCGCGTCGCGGACATCGTGGCGGTCAAGGGCTTCGGTACGGAGCTGGACACCCCCAAGACCAAGGAGATCACAGCCGCCCTGGGCCGTTTCGGCATCGAAGCCGACACCAAGGTGTTGCTGATCCTCGACAACGCCTCGGAAGCCGTTCGGCTTTCGGTGCGGAACCTCGAGAAGGTTCGGCTGATTGCGGCTGACCAGCTCAATGTCTTCGATCTGCTCCATGCCAGCAAGCTGGTGGTGAGCGAGGAGGCACTCGCGAAGATTCAGGAGGTTTACGGCGATGTCTGAACGATTCACCGATCGGTTGGCGGATGTGATCCGTCGGCCCTTGATCACCGAGAAGGCCACCCGCGCCCTTGAGCTGAATCAGTACACCTTCGAGGTGGACCATCGGGCTGCGAAGCCCGACATCAAGGCCGCCGTCGAATCCCTATTCGACGTCAAGGTCATCGGCGTGAGCACCATGAATCCCCCCCGCCGCTCCCGTCGGGTGGGGCGCTTCGCCGGCAAGCGTGCCCAGGTGAAGAAGGCGGTGGTGCGTCTCGCCGAAGGCAACGCCATCCAGCTGTTCCCAGAGGCCTGAGGGGTCTGAAACGTCATGGCAATTCGTAACTACAGACCTATCACCCCCGGCACCCGCACGCTGGTGGTCACTGACTTCAGTGAGATCACCGGCCGCGGCCGTGAGCGGGGCCTGGTGGTGTCCAAACACCGCCGCAAAGGCCGGAACAATCGCGGTGTGATCACCTGCCGTCACCGCGGCGGCGGCCACAAGCGGCTCTACCGCATTGTCGATTTTCGCCGGGACAAGCACGGCGTCACGGCGCGGGTGGCGGCGATTCATTACGACCCCCATCGCAACGCCCGCCTCGCCTTGCTGTATTACAGCGATGGCGAGAAGCGCTACATCCTTGCGCCGGCCGGCGTGACCGTTGGCCAGACCGTGGTCTCCGGTCCCGAGGCCCCGATCGAGAGCGGCAATGCCCTGCCCCTCTCGGCCATCCCCCTTGGCTCCAGCGTCCATAACGTGGAGCTCTACGCCGGCCGCGGCGGCCAAATGGTGCGCACTGCCGGTGCAAGCGCCCAGGTGATGGCCAAGGAAGGCGACTATGTCGCCCTCAAGTTGCCCTCCACGGAGGTGCGCTTGGTGCGCCGCGAGTGCTACGCCACCCTCGGTGAGGTGGGCAACAGCGAGCAGCGCAATACCAGCCTTGGCAAGGCCGGGCGCAAGCGCTGGCTGGGACGTCGCCCCGAGGTTCGTGGCAGCGTGATGAACCCCTGCGACCACCCCCACGGTGGTGGCGAAGGTCGCGCTCCGATCGGTCGTTCCGGTCCGGTCACCCCCTGGGGCAAGCCGGCCCTGGGCCTCAAGACCCGCAAGCGGAACAAGCCGAGCAATCGGTTCGTGCTTCGGAAACGTCGCCGCACCTCCAAACGGAGCCGTGGCGGTCGCGACTCCTGATGACCCACACCGCTCTGCCGTACGCCTGAACCGCCATGGGACGCTCACTCAAGAAAGGCCCCTTCGTCGCCGACAGCCTGCTCCGCAAGTTGGAGAAGCAGAACGCCGCCGAAGACAAATCCGTGATCAAAACCTGGTCACGCGCCTCGACCATCCTGCCGATGATGATCGGCCACACCATTGCCGTTCACAACGGCAAGGCCCACGTGCCCGTCTACGTGACGGAGCAGATGGTGGGCCACAAACTCGGGGAATTCGCTCCGACCCGCACCTTCCGCGGCCACATCAAAGACAAGAAGGGAGGCCGCTGAACCGATGGCTATCACCAACACCAACACCCAGGCCATCGCCCATGGCCGCTACATCCGCGGCTCCGTCTCCAAGGTGAGGCGGGTTCTCGATCAGCTCCGGGGTCGCACCTATCGCGATGCCCTGATCATGCTCGAGTTCATGCCCTACCGCTCCACCGGCCCCATTACCAAGGTGCTGCGTAGCGCGGTGGCCAACGCTGAGAACAATCTCGGGCTGGATCCTTCCAGCCTGGTGATCAGCCAGGCCAGCGCCGACATGGGCCCTTCCCTGAAGCGCTTCCGCCCCCGCGCCCAGGGTCGCGCCTTCGCGATCAAAAAACAGACCTGCCACATCAGCATTGGTGTGGCGGCCCCTTCCGCCTGACCCCCGAGGACACCGACCGATGGGACACAAGATCCATCCAACCGGCCTGCGCCTGGGGATCACCCAGGAACACCGCTCGCGTTGGTACGCCCCAAGCAAGACCTATCCGACCCTCCTCCAGGAGGATGACCGGATCCGTAAATTCATCCACAAGAAATACGGCGCCGCCGGCATTTCCGACGTTCTGATCGCCCGCAAGGCTGACCAGCTCGAGGTGGAGCTCAAAACCGCTCGCCCCGGCGTGCTCGTCGGCCGCCAGGGCAGTGGCATCGAGGAGCTACGCACCGGCATCCAGAAGACCCTCGGCGATGCGTCCCGTCAGGTGCGCATCAACGTGGTCGAGGTGGAGCGCGTCGACGCCGACGCCTTCCTGTTGGCCGAGTACATCGCCCAGCAGCTCGAGAAGCGGGTGGCCTTCCGCCGCGTGATGCGGATGGCGGTGCAGCGGGCCCAGCGGGCCGGCGTGCTCGGCCTCAAGATCCAGGTGGGCGGCCGCCTCAATGGCGCCGAGATCGCCCGCACCGAGTGGACCCGGGAAGGTCGTGTGCCCCTGCACACTCTCCGGGCCGACATCGATTACGCCACCAAGGTTGCCACCACCACCTACGGGGTTCTGGGGATCAAGGTTTGGGTGTTCAAGGGAGAAGTGCTCCCCGGCCAGCCGCAGCAGCAACCCGCTGCCGACGCCAACCGGCGCCGTGCCAGCCGCCGGCCCCAACAGTTCGAAGATCGCTCCAACGAGGAGTGAGGGAGGTCTGAATCATGCTGAGTCCACGACGCGTCAAATTCCGTAAGCAACAGCGAGGCCGCATGCGCGGCATCGCTACGCGCGGTAACACCATCGCCTTCGGCGAATTCGCCCTGCAGGCCCAGGAATGTGGCTGGATCACATCCCGCCAGATCGAAGCATCCCGCCGTGCCATGTCCCGCTACGTGAAGCGGGGCGGCAAGATCTGGATCCGGATCTTCCCTGATAAGCCAGTCACCATGCGACCCGCCGAAACCCGAATGGGTTCCGGTAAGGGCAACCCAGAATTCTGGGTGGCGGTGATCAAGCCTGGTCGCATCCTGTTCGAGATGGGGGGGGCCGAAATCACCCCCGAAATCGCCCGGGAAGCCATGCGCCTGGCCCAATACAAACTGCCGGTCAAAACCAAATTCATCAGCCTGGCCGACCAGGCGGATGAAGGTCAGGCCGCCGTAGCTGCGCCTTCAGCCAGCCCCGAACCCGTCCTCGCCCTGGAGTCCTGAACCATGGCCCGTCCCGATATCGCCGAGGTGCGCAAGCTCACCGACAGCGACCTCTCCGAACGCATCACCGCCACAAGGCGGGAGTTGTTCGATTTGCGCTTCCAGCAGGCGACCCGCCGCCTGGAAAATCCGCACCGCTTCAAGGAGGCCCGCATCAAGCTGGCCCACCTGCTCTCGGTGCAGCTGGAGCGGCAGCGCTCCACCGCTTCCTGATCCCCCACCACTCCCATGGCACTCAAGGAAAGGGTCGGCACCGTCGTCAGCGACAAGATGGACAAAACGGTGGTGGTGGCGGTGGAAAACCGCTTCCCCCATCCCATCTATCAAAAGACGGTGAGCCGCACCACTCGCTACAAGGCTCACGACGAAACCAACGCCATCAAAGTTGGCGATCGGGTTCGTATCACCGAGACCCGTCCCCTCAGCCGCACCAAGCGGTGGCAGGTGGCCGAGGTTCTCTCCACCACCAGCGCCGGCTGAGGAACTCCCCATGATTCAGCAGGAAACCTTCCTCACTGTCGCTGACAACAGCGGCGCCAAGCGCATCCAGTGCATCCGCGTTCTTGGCACAAACCGTCGCTATGCCCACGTGGGCGATGTGATCGTGGCTGCCGTCAAAGATGCCATGCCCAACATGGGCGTGAAGAAGTCGGATGTGGTCAAGGCGGTCGTGGTTCGCACCCGTGCCACCCTGCGCCGCGACACCGGTAACTCGATCCGCTTCGACGACAACGCTGCGGTGATCCTCGGGAACGACAACAATCCCAAGGGCACCCGGGTCTTCGGTCCCGTAGCCCGTGAATTGCGGGAACGCAATTTCACCAAGATTGTTTCCCTCGCCCCGGAGGTGATCTGAGATGGCCACCGCAACTCCTAAAGCCAAAGCCCAGGTGCGCATCAAGCTGCGCATCAAGAAAGGTGACACCGTCCAGGTGATCGCCGGCAAGGACAAGGGCAAGACCGGCGAAGTGCTTCGCACCCTTCCCTACGAGAACCGGGTGGTGGTGCAGGGCATCAACATTCGCACCCGCCACGTGAAGCCCACCCAGGAGGGTGAAACGGGCCGGATTGTGAGTGAAGAAGCTTCGCTTCACGTGTCCAACGTGATGCTCTATTCCACCACCAAGCAGGTGGCCAGCCGCGTGGAAATCGTGGTGGAGAAGGACGGCACCAAGAAACGCCGCCTCAAGAAGACCGGAGAGATCCTCGATTGATCCGTTCGCGGCACCCTTCCCCAGGGGCCGCCCATCATCCGCTACAACTCCCATCCCAACCCTGTCCCTTTCCGCCTTCTGACCACGTCCAGAAGAGCATCACCCTTTCCCCGTCATGTCACTCAAACAGCGCTACCGGGAGACGATCCAGCCCAAGCTACTTAAGGATCTCGCCCTCACCAACGTCCACGAAGTCCCCAAGGTGGTCAAGGTCACCGTGAATCGTGGTCTGGGTGAGGCTGCCCAGAACGCCAAGGCCCTCGAAGCTTCGATCGCCGAAATGGCCACCATCACCGGACAGAAGGTGGTGGTAACCCGGGCCAAAAAGGCCATCGCCGCCTTCAAGATCCGCGCGGGCATGCCAATCGGTGTGACCGTCACCCTTCGCGGTGATCGCATGTACGCCTTCTTGGAGCGTCTGCTTAACCTCGCTCTGCCTCGTATCCGCGATTTTCGCGGCGTAAGCGCTAAGAGCTTTGACGGCCGGGGTAATTACACCCTGGGGGTGCGGGAGCAAATCATTTTTCCGGAAATCTCCTTCGACAAGATTGACGCCATCCGGGGCATGGACATCACCATCGTGACCACCGCCCGTAACGACGAAGAGGGCCGGGCCCTCCTCCGCGAAATGGGGATGCCGTTCCGCAGCAACTGAGCCCTCCTCCCACCACGTTCATGGCCAACCACGATCCCATTTCCGACATGCTCACTCGCATCCGCAATGCGAGTGAAAAGCGCCACGAGCGCACCCGGATACCCGCTTCGAAGCTGTCGCGCAGCATCGCCCATGTCCTCCAGCAGGAGGGCTTCATCGCCGCCATCTCCGAAGACGGCGAAGGTGTTCAGAAGGAGCTGGTGCTTGAGCTCAAGTACAGCGGCAAGCACCGCCAACCCACCATCCGCAGAGTTCAGCGGGTCAGCAAGCCTGGTCTGCGCATCTACAAGAACACCCGTCAACTTCCCAAGGTCCTTGGCGGCCTTGGCGTGGCGATCATCTCCACCTCCAGGGGTGTGATGAGCGACCGCGATGCCCGCAAGCAGGGTGTGGGCGGTGAAGTGCTCTGCTACGTCTATTGATTCCGGGAGGAACCCCCATGTCACGTATTGGTAAAGCCCCTATCCCCGTACCCGACAAGGTCACCGTGAGCCTCAATGGCCTCGCGGTTACCGTGAAGGGCCCCAAGGGAGAACTCAGTCGCACCCTTCCGGATGGCGTCAGCATTAGCCAGGAGGGCAACACCCTCCAGGTCAATCCTGTCAACGACAGCCGTCGCTCCCGCGAGCGCCATGGTCTCAGCCGCACCCTCGTGGCCAACATGGTCGAAGGGGTGAGCCAGGGTTTCACCCGCAAGCTCGAAATTGTGGGCGTGGGTTACCGCGCCGCGGTCCAGGGCAAGAAGTTGGTGGTTAGCGCTGGCTATAGCCATCCGGTCGAGATGGTGCCCCCCGAGGGCGTCACCTTCACCGTTGAGAACAACACCTCCGTGTTCGTCTCCGGCCCCGACAAGGAGCTGGTCGGCAACGAGGCCGCCAAGGTCCGTGCCATTCGTCCGCCTGAGCCCTACAAGGGCAAGGGCATCAAGTACGAGGGCGAGAAGATCCTCCGCAAGGCCGGTAAGACCGGCAAGAAATGAGGTCTGCACGCGCATTCATTGCCTGATCCACCATGTCGTCCATTTCACGCAAACAGCAGACCCAGAAGCGCCATCGCCGTCTGCGTCGTACCCTCAGCGGCACCGCCGTCCGTCCCCGGCTTGCGGTGTTCCGCTCCAACAACCACATCTACGCCCAGGTCATCGACGACGACGCCCAGAGCACCCTCTGTGCGGCATCAACCCTCGACAAGGATCTGCGCACCAGCCTCACGGTCGGTGCCACTTGCGAGGCTTCCGAGGCCGTGGGCCAGCTTGTCGCCAAGCGCGCCCTTGCCAAGGGCATTCAACAGGTGGTCTTCGATCGCGGCGGCAACCTGTATCACGGAAGGGTGAAAGCCCTCGCCGACGCCGCCCGGGAAGCGGGCCTTCAGTTCTGATCCTGCTCTCACCATGACCGAAACCAACGACCAGACGCAATTCAGCGACATCCCTAGCGCCGCTGACGTTCCTGCTGCCGCCGAAGGCCAGCAGGAACGCCGGGGCGGCCGCGGCGATAGCAAGGGCGATCGCCGCGGCGGTGGCCGTGGCCGCGACCGTGACAATCGTCGTGGCCAGGAGCGCGACTCCGAATGGCAGGAACGGGTGGTTCAGATCCGCCGCGTTTCCAAGACCGTGAAGGGGGGCAAGAAGATGAGCTTCCGGGCCATCGTGGTCGTTGGTAACGAACGCGGCCAGGTTGGCGTTGGGGTTGGCAAGGCCGGTGATGTCATCGGTGCGGTCCGCAAGGGCGTCGCCGACGGCAAGAAGCACCTTGTGAAGGTGCCCCTCACCCGCAACAGCTCCATTCCCACCCTCAGCAATGGGCGTGACGGAGCCGCCAGCGTGCTCATCCGCCCCGCTGCTCCTGGTACGGGCGTGATCGCCGGCGGTTCGATCCGCACGGTGCTTGAGCTCGCCGGCATCAAAAATGTGCTGGCCAAGCGGTTGGGGTCCAAGACCCCTCTGAACAACGCCCGCGCCGCCATGGTGGCCCTGGCGGCCCTGCGCACCCATAAGGAGACCGCCAAAGAGCGGGGCATCTCCCTTGAGCAGATTTACTCCTGAGGCCCCGATGACCTATCAACTCAACAACCTCCAGCCCCAGCCGGGTTCACGCCGCCGCAAGACCCGCAAGGGTCGCGGCATCGCTGCCGGCCAGGGTGCCAGCTGCGGCTTCGGCATGCGGGGTCAGAAGTCCCGTTCCGGCAGCCCAACGCGTCCCGGTTTCGAGGGTGGCCAGATGCCCCTCTACCGCCGGGTCCCCAAGCTGAAGCACTTCCCTCTGGTCAATCCCACCGAGTTCACGATCGTCAACGTGGGCAAGCTGGCCGACCTCAAGGCGGGTAGCACCGTTGACCTGGACTCCCTCGTCAAGGATGGTCTGGTCACCAGCCCCAAGCACCCCCTCAAGGTGCTCGGTCAAGGTGAGCTGGCCAACAAGCTCACGGTGCGTGCCGCCGCCTTCACCGCCGGTGCCCGCGCCAAGATTGAAGCCGCCGGTGGCACCTGCGAGATCCTCGACTGAGGCCGTGCAGCCATCCCGTTAGCGTCTGAGCCGTCCGTGCGTGCCCTTGGGCCCGGCGGGCGGCTTTCTTCGGTTGATCCGTCCTTCCCTTCCCCCTTCGCAACCAAACCCCATGGTCATCAGCCGGGGGCGCAATCCGAGCGCCGCTGAAATTCTCAGCCAGCTTGTTCAGGCCAAGGGGCTGCGCGACCGGGTGCTGATCACCCTTGGGTTGCTCCTGATCGTCCGGCTCGGCATCTACGTGCCGGTGCCAGGTATCGACCGGGTTGCCTTCCAGGCTTTCATCCAGCAGGGAGGCCAGCTGCTTGGTTTTCTCGACATCTTCACCGGCGGTGGACTCTCCACCGTGGGCATTTTCGCCCTAGGGATCCTTCCCTTCATCAACGCCTCGATCATCCTCCAACTGCTCACTGCGGCGCTGCCCCAGTTGGAGGATCTCCAAAAGAATGAAGGTGAGGCTGGTCGGCGCAAGATCGCCCAGTTCACCCGGTATGTGGCCCTCGGCTGGGGGATCATCCAGAGCACGGTCTTTGCCCTGATCCTCAAGCAGTACGCTCTGCCTGGCCTACCCGATTGGCTGTTTGTTGCCCAGACCGCCCTGGCCTTGGTCACCGGTTCGATGGTGGTGATGTGGATCAGTGAGGTGATTACCGAACGCGGGATCGGCCAGGGGGCCTCGTTGGTGATCTTCATCAACATCGTGGCTTCCCTTCCCAAGGCCCTTGGATCCACCATCGAGCTTGCCCAGAGCGGCGACCGCGGCACCATCACCGGCATCGTCATCCTGGTGGTGGTGTTTCTGATTACCATTGTCGGCATCATCTTTGTCCAGGAAGGCAATCGCCGCATCCCGATTGTCAGTGCCAAACGCCAAGCCGGTGGCGCCGGTCTGCTTAACGCTCGCCAGAGCTACCTCCCCCTCAAGCTCAATGCCGGTGGCGTGATGCCGATCATCTTTGCTTCGGCTGTGGTCTTTTTGCCCCTCACCCTCGCCAATTTCACCAAGAATCCCCTCTTGATTCGCCTGGCCGGTTACCTCAGCCCCAACAGCAGTACCCCCTGGCTCTATGCCCTGCTCTTTTTCGGCCTGATCGTCGGCTTTTCGTACTTCTATGCCTCCCTCACCGTGAACCCGGTGGACATCGCCACCAACCTCAAGCGCACCGGCGTGGCGATCCCCGGTGTCCGGCCCGGCTCCGCCACGGCTGAGTACCTCCTGGGTGTTCAGAACCGGCTCACCCTGTTGGGTGCCCTCTTCCTCGGCGCCGTGGCGATCATTCCCTCCGCGGTGGAGGGGGCGATCCAGGTGCGCACCTTTCAGGGTCTCGGTGCCACCTCCCTGCTCATCCTCGTGGGGGTCGCCATCGACACCGCCAAGCAGGTGCAGACCTACGTGATCTCCCAGCGCTACGAGGGCATGGTTCGCCAGTAACTCGGCATCTGCCCGCCGGCCGTTTCCTGGCCCATCCCGAAATCCGGATCCGGCTCCTCAGAAAACTCCTCGCACCTCGGTCAACCCTGAGCCTGCCCTGTCTACCGCTCAGGCCACCGGTTGCCATTCCCTTCTCCCGCCATGAAGCAACGTCTTCTCTTTCTTGGTCCTCCCGGTGCTGGCAAGGGCACCCAGGCCCAGCGTCTCGCCTCCCGTGAGGGGCTGCTCCATCTCTCGACCGGCGATCTCTTGCGGGCCGAGGTCCAGGCCGGTACCCCCCTGGGCCAGGAGGCCGAGGCGGTGATGGCCCAGGGTGAACTGGTCAGCGACGCCCTCGTGCTGGCGATCGTGCGTAGCCGATTGGAGCACCACGGTGGTGGCTGGTTGCTGGATGGCTTCCCCCGCAATCTTCCCCAGGCCGAGGCCCTTGAACACCTGCTCACCTCCCTGAACCAGCAGATCGAGCAGGTGATTCTCCTGGAACTCGATGACGCCGTGCTGATCCAGCGCCTGCTGGCGCGGGGCAGGGCCGACGACAACGCTGAGGTGATCGCCAATCGCCTCAACGTCTACCGGGAGCAGACGGCCCCCTTGATCGCCCACTACGAGAGCCAGGGCCTGCTTCGCCGCCTCGATGGGGTCGGCAGCATCGAGGCGATTGAGGAGCGCCTGGGCTCCCTGCTGGTTGACTAATGTGATAGGGTGCCTGTTTGCAAATTCGGAGAGCACAACTCCCATGAAGGTGCGTGCCTCAGTCAAGAAAATGTGCGACAAGTGCCGGGTGATTCGTCGCCACGGCCGGGTGATGGTCATCTGCGCCAACCCCAAGCACAAGCAGCGCCAGGGCTGACCCTCGCCTGCCGCCCCCGCCGTCGGGGGCACCAACGGTTGCGGCGTCTCGGCGCGCGGAACCAACCCAAAGCTCCTTTGAACGCTTCCTGACGTGGCTCGGATTGCCGGTGTCGACATCCCTCGTGACAAGAGGGTCGAAATTTCTCTCACCTATGTGTATGGGATCGGGCTCACCCGGGCCCGCAAGATCCTCACCAAGGCCGGGGTCAACCCCGACATTCGGGTGAAGGACCTTAGCGACGGCGACGTGCAGAAACTGCGTGGCGCCGCCGACTCCTTCACCCTTGAGGGCGACCTCCGGCGTGAAGAGGGCATGGCCCTCAAGCGCCTCCAGGACATCGGCTGTGTTCGGGGCCGCCGCCATCGCATGGGTCTACCCGTGCGCGGGCAGCGGACCCGCACCAACGCTCGCACCCGACGCGGTGCCCGCAAAACCGTGGCCGGTAAGAAGAAGTAAGCCCTTCGCCCAACGGCCCTGCCGCCCCTGTCGGCGTCACCAGGGTCTCCCCCAGTTCCCCGATCACCTCCCTGCCATCGCAGGGCTTCCACCATGGCGAAGCCAGCCAAGAAAACCGGCCCCAAGAAGGCCAAGCGCAACGTCCCCAACGGTGTTGCCCACATCCAGAGCACCTTCAACAACACGATCGTGTCGATTACCGACACCTCCGGTGAGGTGATCAGTTGGTCATCGGCCGGTGCGAGTGGTTTTAAGGGTGCCCGCAAGGGAACTCCCTTCGCCGCCCAGACCGCCGCCGAGGCGGCCGCCCGCCGGGCCCTGGAGCAGGGCATGCGTCAGATCGAGGTGCTGGTGCGTGGACCGGGTTCCGGCCGTGAGACGGCCATCCGTGCCCTCCAGGTGGCAGGCCTGGAGATCACCCTGATCCGCGACGTCACCCCCCTCCCCCACAACGGCTGCCGCCGGCCCAAGCGTCGCCGCGTCTGATCGGCTCCGAACCCGTCCCACCCTTCGTTCCCACTGACCGTGCTGCAATACCAGATCGATCGGGTCGACCACCAGGTTGCCGGTGACCGTTCCCAGACGGGTGTGTTCGTGATCGGCCCCCTTGATCGGGGTCAGGCCACCACGCTCGGTAATTCCCTTCGTCGGGTTCTGATCGGCGGCCTTGAGGGCAGTGCCATCACCGCGGTCAGGATCGCCGGCGTCAACCATGAATACGCCACGGTTCCGGGTGTGCGGGAAGACGTGCTCGACATCCTGCTCAACTGCAAGTCGGTGCCCGTGACCAGCCGCAGCCGCGAACTCGAGATCGGCCGCCTGGTGATCAATGGCCCGGCCACCGTCACGGCCTCCGACCTTCAGTTCTCTTCCCAGGTGCAGGTGATCGATGCCGATCGCCCCATCGCCACCGTTGCCGATGGCCATAGCTTGGAGATGGAGGTCCATGTGGAACGGGGCATGGGCTACCGGCCTGTGGATCGCCACAACCAGGACACCAGCGCCATCGACCTGCTCCAGATCGACGCCGTCTTCATGCCCGTGCGCCGGGTCAACTACAGCGTTGACGAGACAGCTGTGGGGGAGGGTGGCTCCGCAAGGGAGCGGCTCCGGCTCGAAATCGAGACGAACGGCAGCATCACCCCGGATGACGCCATGGCCCAGGCGGCCAACCAGTTGATTGGCCTCTTCCAGCCCCTGGCCACCCTCACCATGATCGAGGAACCCGGCCTTGAGCCGGAGCCCTCGGCTGAAGCCCAGATTCCCCTCGAGGAACTCAACCTTTCGGTGCGGGCCTACAACTGCCTCAAGCGGGCCCAGGTCAACTCCGTGTCCGACCTGATGGGCTTCAGCTACGAGGATTTGCTGGAGATCAAGAACTTCGGTTCCAAGTCCGCCGACGAGGTGATCGAAGCCCTCGAGCGCATCGGCATCTCACTGCCCCAGAGTCGCACCAGCGCCTGATTGGCGGTTCCCTTCCCCTTAAGCCTCACGCATCCGTATCCGACCATGCGCCACCAGTGCCGCGTCCCCCTTCTGGGACGCCCCGCCGACCAACGCAAGGCCCTCCTCCGGGGCCTCACCACCCAGCTGATCCGCGAAGGCCGGGTCACCACCACCAAGGCCCGCGCCAAAGCGCTCCGGGACGAGGCCGAGCGGATGATCAGCCTCGCCAAGGATGGCAGCCTTTCATCACGCCGTCGCGCCATCGGCTACATCTACGACAAGCAACTGGTCCACGCCTTGTTCGACAAGGCCCAAGACCGTTACGGCGAACGCAACGGTGGCTACACCCGCATCATCCGCACCGTTCGCCGCCGCGGCGACAACGCCGAGATGGCCATCATCGAATTGGTCTGAAACTCCCCTGAGCTTCCAGGCCCCGACAGCACCTCCCGCTTCGCTGCCGGATCCCGATTCCGATCCGCAGCGCCCCACCCGCACCCTTCGCCGGGTCGCCCTCTGCATCCAGTACGACGGCGCGTCGTTTCATGGTTGGCAGCGGCAAAGCAACCTGTCCAGCGTTCAGGAGACTCTGGAGGCCGCGATCGCGGCCCTGGACCCCCATCGACCTGTTAAGGCCTTGGCGGCGGGCCGCACCGATACCGGCGTCCATGCCGCCGGCCAGATCGTGCATTTCGATAGTGCAGGTCCTATCCCAGCCAACCGCTGGGCCCGTGCCCTCAACGGCCGGCTCCCCCCCAGCGTGCGCGTTCTTGCTGCACGCGAAGTGCGGGCCGATTGGCATGCCTGCTTCTCCGCCAGCTACCGGCGCTATCGCTACACCATCTACAACGCCCGCACACCCAACCTCTTCCTTGCTCCCTGGAGCTGGCATCGCTATCAACTGCAGCTGGCGGAGGGCCTGATGGCGGAAGTGCTTGAGGAGCTGGTCGGAGAGCATGATTTTTCCGCCTTCCAGCGCGCCGGCAGCAGCCGCTCCCACGCCCGCACCACCATCCAGGCCGTGGAGGTGCGTCGCGAGGGCGATTTGGTGGTCACCGAACTGCAGGCCAGTGGCTTTCTCTATGGCATGGTGCGGCTGGTGATGGGCCAGCTGGTGGCAGTCGGGGAGGGGCGATTGAGCCCTGACATCTTCCGTGAGCGCTGGCGGCGGCGTCAGCGTCACGCCGTTAAGGAGGCGGCGCCTCCCCATGGCCTCTGTCTGCTCCGCGTCGGCTACGCCGAGAACCCTTTCCCTAAGGCCGACTGGTACGATAAACAACCGCAGTTTCGGTTGGGGTTCAGCGACCCTCCTCCGGCCTGGCATCCGCTTTCATCCGAGCTCGGTTGCCAGGGCTAAGGCCAACGCTGAGCCTTCCGGGATCTGGTCCGCTCCAGATGCGCCGACCATGGTTCCGCCGCGCGGTAGGGTCCTTTGAGGCCCGCCGGGCGTTCCGCTCGCACCGAAGCTCCTCCAAGCTGCTCCCCGCGAGCCGCTGCCCCAACCAGGCGCCATGAACAAGACAACCCCTCCTTCCATCGCCTCCCTCGACCGTCAGTGGTACGTGGTCGATGCCGCCGACCAGACCCTCGGCCGGCTGGCCAGTGAAGTGGCCCAGGTGCTCCGGGGCAAGAACAAGCCCACCTACACGCCTCACCTCGACACCGGCGATTTTGTGGTGATCATCAATGCCGACAAGGTTCGGGTGAGTGGCAACAAGGCCACCCAGAAGCTCTACCGCCGTCATTCCGGCCGTCCAGGCGGCATGAAGACCGAGACCTTCGCCCACCTCCAGGCCAGGCTGCCTGAGCGGATCATCGAAACGGCCGTGAAGGGCATGCTCCCCCACAACGCCTTGGGCCGCCAGCTGTTCCGCAAGCTCAAGGTCTACAAGGGCGCTGATCATCCCCACGCCGCCCAGCAGCCCCAGCCCCTCGCCCTCGATCCCGCCGCTTCCGCCGTCCAATGACCAGTTCCTCGAATCGCGTCGTCTACTGGGGCACCGGCCGCCGCAAAACTGCCGTTGCCCGGGTCCGTGTCGTTCCCGGTACCGGTAGCGTCACCATCAACGGCCGCCCTGGTGACAACTACCTCAACTACAACCCCGTCTATCTGGCGGCGGTGAAGGCTCCCCTGCAAACCCTGGGTTTAGAAGCCCAATACGACCTGTTGGTGAACGTACGCGGTGGCGGACTCACCGGCCAGGCTGATGCGATCAAGCAAGGTGCAGCCCGGGCCCTTTGCGATCTGTCCCCCGACAACCGCAAACCCCTCAAGGTGGAAGGTCACCTGAGCCGTGACCCTCGCGCCAAGGAACGTCGCAAGTACGGCCTCAAGAAAGCCCGCAAGGCTCCCCAGTTCTCCAAGCGCTGATTGCTTCCGCTGCGCTACACCACACCCTTCCAGCCATGCCCAAGCCCGACATCCATCCCACCTGGTACCCCGACGCCAAGGTGATCTGCAACGGCGAGGTGGTCATGACCACCGGATCCACCCAGCCTGAGATCCACGTGGATGTGTGGAGTGGTAACCACCCCTTCTACACAGGCACGCAGAAGATTCTCGATACCGAAGGTCGGGTGGATCGTTTTATGCGCAAGTACGGCATGGGTTCCGCGGATGGCACCGCTGCCAAGACTGCCAGCCCGGCCCCTGCGGCCGAAGTACCCGTTGCCGATGTGGCCGCATCCACCGAGACGGCAGCTGTTGAGGTCTGAGAGTCGGTGCCTCCGAAGCCGGGGGTTCTACGACCTTCTCTCCTCGATGGGCTTGATGTCCATCCTTAGAAGCCGGTCGCCTTGGTGCGTCCGGCTTTTGTTTTGGAGCCATGCCATGGGGCAGCGTGCTGTTCCGATGACCACGCACCCCTGAAAAGCGATGGATCCTGTTCTGCTGAGGCAGCGCCTCGAGACTGCCCGCCGCACCTTCGACACCCTGGAACGCCAGCTGGCTGATCCCGCGGTGGCTTCGGATCCTGCCCGGTTGCAGTCCATCGCCCGGGAACGTTCCCGGCTGGAGCCCCTGGTTCATGATTTTGACCAGTTCCAGCGGCTGGAGCTTGAGCGCGACGCCACGAAGCGTCTGCTGAAGGACCAACGCCTAGAGCCCGACGGCGCTGAATTCGCCGCATTAGCGGCCGAGGAGCTTGCCCACCTCGATGAGCAGATTGCTGAACTGCAGCGTCGGCTCACGGTGGCCCTGTTGCCACGGGATCCCCGCGATGAGCGCAGCGTGATGCTCGAGATCCGGGCTGGGGCCGGTGGCGATGAGGCCTGTCTCTGGGCCGGTGATCTGGCTCGGATGTACGAGCGCTACGCCCAGATCTCTGGCTGGCGGGTGCAGCCCCTGAGCGCTTCTGAGGCGGAACTGGGGGGCTTCCGTGAACTCATTTTGGCGATTGAGGGTGATGGCGTCTTCAGCCGTCTCAAGTTTGAGGCCGGCGTGCACCGAGTCCAACGGGTGCCAGCCACGGAATCCCAGGGCCGCGTACACACCTCCACGGCCACGGTGGCGGTGATGCCGGAGGCCGATCCGGTTGAGGTTCAGATCGACCCAACGGATCTTGAGATCGGCACCGCCCGCTCCGGCGGCGCCGGAGGCCAGAACGTCAACAAGGTTGAAACGGCCGTGGATCTGCTCCATAAGCCCACCGGGATTCGGGTGTTCTGCACCCAGGAGCGCTCCCAGCTGCAGAACAGGGAGCGTGCCCTGGAGATCCTTCGGGCCAAGCTCTACGAGCGCCAACTCGCGGCGGCCGCTGCCGAGGAGCGTTCTGCCCGGCGGGCCCAGGTGGGCACCGGGGACCGTAGCGAGAAGATCCGCACTTACAACGCCAAGGACAGCCGGGTGACCGACCACCGGCTCGGTCGGAACTTCTCCCTGGAACCGGTGCTCGAAGGTCAGCTCGAGCCCCTGGTGCAGGCCAGTGTTGCGGCGGAGCAGAGCCGGCAGCTGGAGGAGCTGGCCGCTCAGGCCGCCGGGGTCTGAATCGCGCGGTTCTCCATCACGTACTTCGCCCACTCCTGGTGCTGGCCGGTGCGGATCTGGCGGCTTGCCTCGAACCCCAGGGTGCTGGGCGGACGCCCGGGTTCCCGCAACAGCGGCATCCCGGCCTCCCGGGGGGTTCGGTTGGCCTTGCGCACGTTGCAAGGTAGGCAGGCGGTGGCCACGTTCTCCCAGCTGTCCTTGCCTCCCCGGCTACGGGGCACCACATGGTCGATCGAGAGGGTCTCGCCTCCACGACCGCAGTATTGACAGATGTGGCTGTCGCGGTGGAACACGTTGCGCCTGGTCAGGGGTACCTGGCGGTAGGGCACCCGTACGAATTGGCGCAGGCGAATCACCGTGGGGAGGAGCAGATCCGGCCGGATCGGGTGGCTGGCGTCATGTTCTAATCCCTCGGCCTTGCCTTTGAGGAGCATCACCATGGCTCGTCGCCAGGTGGTGATGTTCAAGGGCTCATAGGACGCATTGAGAACGAGAACGTGACCCATGCCGGACACCCCGGTTAGGCGTCATGCTACCGGGGCTATGCGGTCAGCTTTGGTGTCCCAGGACGCCATCGGCAACCATTTCAGCCTTGCACCCCCCCTGTTGCTCTCGTCAGGAATCCGCCGCGACCCAGAATGGCCCGATCTCCCCTCGCTCCCAAGCCGGAGCCCCATGAAACGGGCCGCTCTCGCCAGCGGGCCTGGGTGGAGGTGGACACCGCGGCCATCAGCCGAAATGCTCGCTCGATCCAGCAGTTGATCGGAGAGGGCACCAGCCTGATGGCGGTGGTCAAGGCCGATGGCTACGGCCATGGGGCGGTGGCGGTGGCTCGCGCCGCGCTCCATGGCGGTGCGGCCAGCCTCGGCGTGGCCACCCTCGCTGAGGGCGTGGAACTGCGGCGGGAGGGCATCCAGGCCCCGGTGTTGGTGCTGGGCAATCTCACCCAGGTGGAGGAGCTGCGCAGCTGCCTGCGCTGGCAGCTGATGCCCACGATCAGCAGCATGCGGGAGGCCCTGCTCTGCCAGAACCTGGCCAGCGGCAGTGGTCGCACCATGCCACTGCAGTTAAAGCTCGATACCGGCATGGCGAGGCTGGGGGCCGATTGGCAGGAGGGCCCCCGGTTGGTGGCCTCCTTGCGGGAGCTCGATGCCATCGAGCTGGCGGGCCTCTATTCGCACCTCGCCAGTGCCGATCTCCCGCCCACCGCCGACGAGGGCCTCACCTATCTCCAGCAGCAACGCTTCGAACAGGTGCTCACCAGCCTGCGGGTGCAGGGCCTGGCGGCCGGTTGCCGCCACCTCGCTAACTCCGCCGGCACCCTGCGTCACCGCCAGCATCACTTCGACATGGTGCGTGTGGGGCTGGCCCTCTACGGCCATCCGCCCGCCACCCACCTAGCGGACAGCGTCGCCCTGGAGCCGGCCATGCAGGTCCACGCCCGGGTCACCCTGGTCCGCCTTGTGCCGGCCGGGGTGGGGGTGAGCTACGGCCATCGCCATCGCACCACCGCTCCCACCCGCCTCGCCGTGCTGGCGATCGGTTATGCCGATGGGGTGCCGCGCCAGCTCTCCAACCGCATGGAGGTGCTCTTCCAGGGGAAGCGTTTACCCCAGGTGGGCGCCATCACCATGGATCAACTGGTGATTGATGCCACCGCTGCCCCCGATCTCGATATCGGCGGCGTGGTGACCCTCCTGGGCAGCCAGGGCCAGGAGCAGATCACCCCCGCTGACTGGAGTTCCCGCTGCGACATCATCCCGTGGGAGGTGCTCTGCGGCTTCAAGCGTCGGCTGCCCCGGCTGGAGGGCGGGGAGGAGGGATGGCCCCGATGGGATGGGGACCCCGACGGGCCTGAACAGGTGGATGGAACCGAGCCCCCCCCTTCGGGACCCTGATAAGCTCTCAAAGCCGCTGGAGAGGTGGCTGAGTGGTTGAAAGCGGCTCCCTGCTAAGGAGTTACAGGAGGCAACTTCTGTCGAGGGTTCGAATCCCTCCCTCTCCGTTTCAGCACGGTGTTGATCACCGTGCCATCACCATGAAGGAGCTCCCCCTTCATGGTGATGGCAATTTTTTCTAGACCCTGCTCCCCGGCAGAGGCCCTCGGGATCAGGCGCGGCGCTGATGCTGCAACAGGCGCGCAGCGATGGCTGGCAGTAGCTCGGTGTCCTTTGCACAATCAGGGCCTTCGCTGAAGACCACCAGCAGGAAGGGATCGACCCCATCGGCCTCCACATAGGCCGCATCGTGGCGGGCCTGACTCATCCAGCCGGCCTTGCTCCAGAGCCGCGCACCCTCGGGCAATCCCTCCCCCAGAAAGCCATCCACCTGGTTCTCCGGATCGGCCGCCCGGAGGGCCGGATCCAGGGATCGCCAAAGCAGCTGACGCATCCGCTCGCAGGCCTGGGGGGAGACCATGGCTCCGGCGATCACCGCCTGGAGCAGGCGGGCCGTTCCATCGGTGCTGAGCCGGTTGCGGTTGTCGAGCGCGGTTCCGTAAAACTGTCGTTCTCGACCGTAGGGACCGTCGCTCCAGGTTTTCTGGCAGGCGTTCGATCCTTGCCATTCCGGCCAGCCCAGCGCATCAAGCCACGTGTTCACCAGCCGGCGTTGGCGGGCCCACCCGGCCAGGCGTTCCGGGGGGAGCGCAGGACCGCTGCGGGTTCCGCTCAGTAGGTCGACGACCAGAGAGGTGGCGTCGTTGCTGGAATCCCGCACCATGTCGGCGAGAGCCCGTCTCAACTCGGGGTCCTCCTCGATCAGGCGCCGCTGTAGCCAGGCCTCCGCCGCCACCATGTACACCAGCTTCACCACACTGGCCGGGTAGCGCTGCCGCTCCCCTCCCCAACCGGCCCCGGCTACCGGCAGGGCCTCGAAGGCCTCTCCACTGGGGCTGGCGGCCCGATCGAGCAAGGACTGGGGGTAGCGGAGCCAGGTGATCGAGATCTGATCCGCCAGGCCTGGCCTTCCCTGGTTCGCCAGGTGGTCGACGAGGTGGGCCAGGGTCTCGCCCATGACCGGATCCAGGTTGTAGAACGCCATCGCCCCAGGCAGACGTAATGGTGACATTAGGCAGCCCTGTGCCCGATCCCTTCAGCCCGGGCACCCTTTGGTGCCTGCGGCATTCCCTCGACGCCTACAGCCGTTCCAGGGGAGCCGGCCTGGCCACCCAGGTGGCGGCGGGTCGCCATCTGAGGGTGCTGGATCGGGATGGTCCGCGTCTGCGTGTTCGCCTGCTGGAGGATGGCTACCCCTGTTGGCTGGAGTCGCAGGAGTTGGCTGCGGCGGCCTTGCCCGCCGGTCTCCCTTGGCTTCCCCGCCTGGATCGCTTCACCATCGCTGCCCGACTGGAAGCCGTGCTGGCCTTTGCCGAAGCGGCCCGTCAGCGGCAGAACCACTACCTCTGGGGGGGCACCCTGGGCCCGGACTTCGACTGTTCCGGTCTGGTTCAGGCCGCCTATGCCACCGCCGGCATCTGGCTTCCCCGCGATGCCTACCTTCAGGAGCGCTTTTGCCGGCCGGTGGCCGTGCGGGTTGGGGAAACGCGCTTGCTGGAGCCTGGCGATTTGATTTTCTTCGGCACCCCACGGCGCTGCACCCATGTGGGTCTGCATCTGGGCGGCGGCCGTTACCTCCACAGTTCGGGCCGAGACCACGGCCGTAACGGTATCGGCATTGATGATCTGAATCCCCGCAACAGCGACCCGGTGGCTAGCCATTACCGGGCCGAGCTACGGGGTGCCGGCCGGGTGATGCATAGCCACGATGGCAGTCCCCTCCCGCCCTGAGCGACTGGCGTTCCCACTCGAGGTCCGTGGGCTGGCAACGGGCTTGAGTACGGTGGCGTCCCTAGCCTCCCTGTAGCGCGGCCATGGCTGAGTCAGCCGTTCCGACCAGCTTGACCGGAGCTCTGCCCCAGGGTGCGGCGGTTCCGCCCAAGTCCCTGTCGTCCTCCAGCACGCTGGATCTCTCGGTGGTGGTGCCCCTCTACAACGAGGAAGGCAGCCTCCCCCACCTCATCGACCAGGTGCTGGCGGCCCTGCGGCCCCTGCCGCTCCGCTTTGAAGTGGTGCTCGTGGACGACGGCTCCCGCGACGGCACCCCGGCCCTGCTGCGGGACCTGGCTGGCCGCGTGCCCGAACTGGTGGCCGTGCTGCTGCGCCGGAACTACGGCCAGACCGCCGCCATGGCGGCCGGTTTCGACGCCAGCCGCGGTGCGGTGATCGTGACCCTTGATGGCGATCTCCAGAACGATCCGGCCGATATTCCCCTCCTTCTGCAGCGCCTGCAGGAGGGCAACCTTGATCTGGTGAGCGGCTGGCGGCATCAACGGCAGGATGCGGCGGTTAGTCGCCTGTTGCCCTCTCTGCTGGCCAACAAGCTGATCGGCCGGGTCACGGGGGTGAAGCTCCACGATTACGGCTGTTCCCTGAAGGCCTACCGGCGGGAGCTCGTGAGTGACATGAACCTCTACGGCGAGCTGCACCGCTTCCTGCCCGCCCTGGCCTTCATCGAGGGAGCCCGCATCGGTGAGGTGCAGGTGAACCATCATCCGCGGCGCTACGGCCAGAGCAAGTACGGCATCGACCGCACCTTTCGGGTGCTGATGGATCTGCTCACGGTGTGGTTCATGAAGCGGTTCCTCACCCGCCCGATGCATGGCTTCGGATTTGTAGGGCTGCTCTGTCTGGGGCTCGGATTCATCACCGGCCTCTGGCTCGTGGCCGAGAAGCTGCTCCAGGGAACGGATATTGGCAATCGACCTCTGCTGCTGCTCTCCGTGCTCGCGATCCTCAGTGGCGTGCAGCTGTTCTGCTTCGGTTTGCTGGGTGAAATGCAGATGCGCACCTATCACGAAAGCCAGGGAAGGCCGATTTACCGCGTGCGGGCCACCCTGCGGGGCGCTGAGGCGGGCTGAGGCGCCTTTGGTGCGCCGGGGCCGGGACGCCCCCGAAAGCGATGGATCGCCGCAGCCGCCTCCCGCACCACGGCCGGATCGGGATCCCGCAGGGCTTGGCGGAGCAGGGGCAGGGTTGAGGGGTCGCCCCACTGGTGAGCCGCCTGGACGGCCTCCAGCCGCGATGCCCCCCCCTGGTTGTAGAGCGTCCGCACCGTCGCCCTGAAACGGAGCACCTCATGGGTTGCCCGGCGCTTGGGCAGCTCCAGCGTTGTTGGCCGTTCTCGCCCGCTGGGGCTCCCCCGGGATTCGGGGCTGCCAAAGCCCAGCAGTCCCTTGGTGCCGTTCCCGGCAGGCCCAGCCAGCGTTGCTGTTGGATCCGCGATCCCCGATTGCACCAGGGCGATCTGGGCGCGGTTCAGGGCGGCAACGGCACTGGTGTCGGCGTCCCGGATCAGGGGTTGTCGGCGTCGACCCAGGAGCCACAGGGCCGCCAGCAAGGCAGCGGCAACGGCAGCGGTCAGGGAGGCGGGCATGGCGGACAGGCTGAACTTTTATGTCGCCCCCTGCGCCAGTGGCGGGTGCCATCCAGGGGGTCTCCGTACAGTAAGGGCGGTTGTATTGGCTTAAGCCATGACTGGAGAATTTGCTGCTGCCTGGTTGCCCTCGGTGTTGGTTCCCCTTGTGGGAATCATGGGCCCCGCGGTGGCCATGGCCCTCCTCTTCAACGTGATCGAGGCCCGCGACTGAGCTTCACCCACCGACCTCGCTGACTGGGCCCCTGGGCCGATCCCTCCGCACCATCTCGACACCATGACCGTGACCCCCGTGGCCGACCCGACCGTCGGCAATCTGGCCACCCCCGTCAACAGCAGCTACTTCACCAAGGCATTCATCAACGCCCTGCCGGCCTATCGGCCCTCCCTCTCCCCGAACCGTCGGGGACTTGAGGTGGGCATGGCCCATGGCTTCTTCCTCTACGGGCCCTTCGCCCTCACCGGTCCTCTCCGGCTGACCGAGTACGGCAGCACCGCCGGCCTTCTGGCAACGATTGGCCTGGTGTCGATCCTCACGGTGTGTCTTTCCATCTACGGCACCGCCGGTAATGGTCCGAACGTGCAGCCTCCGGATGCCACGGTCGATAACCCCCCCGCCGATCTCTTCACCAAGGCCGGCTGGGCGGAATTCGCCAGCGGCTTCTGGCTCGGCGGTTGCGGTGGTGCTGCCTTTGCCTGGTTCCTCTGCAGCACGGCGATTGTTTCGCCCCTGGTGAACATCGCTGGCGGCGTTTGGAGCGTCAACTGACGCCAAGCGTTTCCGTCAACAACGAAACAGCCTGGAATGCCCCGCTTTGCGGGGCTTTTTCATGGTCGTTTTTTTATGGTCGTAGTTCATGGGGCTGCACGCCTCCTGGGCCGACCCGTTGATGCCTGATGTCCAGATCCACGCGGAGCCAGGCCGCTTGGTCCATGGCCCGTCCCCAACGCCTGGCACCACCCCACCGTGCAGCGATAGGGCTTTCTGCTCCAGGGCCGGTTCGTTGCGGATGGCGTTGTGGGCTTGCCCATGCAGCTGTGACCAGCAAAGGCCATTGGTCCCCATCCACAGGGATCGCCGAGCCTGCGGCGCCAGTGGGCGCCAATCGGCCTTTCCGGTCACCATGAAAAAACCCCCAGCCGAAGCCAGGGGCGGTACGTCCCTCGTGGAGACAGGCGGTCGTCGGGATTATCCGAACTTGCCTGACGTGGAGGCGATGAGGAAGGCCCCGTAGGTGAGGATGTAGCCAATGGTGAAGTGAGCAAGACCCACAACACGTGCCTGAACGATTGAGAGGGCCACTGGCTTATCACGCCAGCCAACCAAGTTGGCGAGCGGGGTGCGCTGGTGCGCCCAGACAATGGTTTCAATCAGTTCCTGCCAATAACCGCGCCAGGAGATCAGGAACATGAAGCCGGTAGCCCAAACCAGGTGACCGAACAGGAACATCCAGGACCAGACGGCCAGGTTGTTCGAGCCGAACGGGTTATACCCGTTGATCAGCTGGGAGCTATTCAGCCACAGGTAGTCGCGGAACCAGCCCATGATGTAGGTGCTGGATTCGTTGAACTGGGCCACGTTCCCCTGCCAGATGGCGAGGTGCTTCCAGTGCCAGTAGAAGGTGACCCAACCGACTGTGTTCAGAGCCCAGAAGACAGACAGATAGAACGCGTCCCAGGCTGAGATGTCGCAGGTGCCGCCACGGCCGGGGCCGTCGCAGGGGAAGGAGTAGCCGAAGTCCTTTTTATCGGGCATCAGCTTCGAACCCCGGGCATCGAGGGCACCCTTGACCAGGATCAAGGTGGTGGTGTGGAGACCCAGCGCGATGGCGTGGTGCACCAGGAAGTCACCAGGGCCAATCTGCAGGAACAGGGAGTTGTTGCCTCCATTGATGGCATCCATCCAGCCCGGAAGATAGGCGGCACCAGATGTGCTGGCCAGACTCCCGGAATTGGCCAGCAGCACATCCATGCCGTACATGGCTTTGCCACTGGCGGCCTGAACGAATTGGGCAAAGACAGGCTCGACCAGGATCTGCTTCTCGGGGGTACCGAAGGCAACAACCACGTCGTTGTGGACGTACAGGCCCAGGGTGTGGAAACCGAGGAACAGGGACACCCAGCTCAGGTGGCTGATGATCGCTTCCTTGTGCTCGAGCATCCGAGCCAACACGTTGTTCTTGTTGGCTTCGGGGTCGTAATCACGGATGAAGAAGATCGCACCGTGGGCGAAGGCACCGCACATCAGGAAGATGGCGATGTACTGGTGGTGGGTATAGAGGGCTGCCTGGGTGGTGTAGTCCTTCGCGATGAACGCATAGGACGGCAACGCATACATGTGCTGCGCCACCAGGCTGGTGACCACGCCGAGGGACGCCAGAGCAAGACCCAGCTGGAAGTGCAGCGAGTTGTTGATGGTGTCGTAGAGGCCCTTGTGACCAGCGCCGAGAGCGCCTCCGAAAGGAGTGCCCTTGGGCGGGTTGTGGGCTTCGAGGATCTCGCGGATCGAGTGACCGATACCGAAGTTGGTCCGGTACATGTGACCAGCGATCACAAACAGACAGCCAATCGCCAAGTGGTGATGGGCGATGTCCGTGAGCCAGAGGGCTTCAGTCTGGGGGTGGAAACCACCCAGGAAGGTCAGGATCGCCGTGCCGGAACCGGTGGCGGTGCCGAAGATCTGATTGGCGGTGTCGGGATTCTGGGCGTAGACGCCCCAGTTGCCGGTGAAGAAGGGAGCCAGACCCGCAGGGTGTGGAGACACCGAGAGGAAATTGTCCCAACCCACGTGCACTCCGCGGGATTCAGGAATCGCAACGTGAACCAGGTGACCGGTCCAAGCAATCGAGCTGAAGCCGAACAGAACGGCGAGGTGGTGGTTGAGGCGGGATTCAGCGTTCTTGAACCAGGCCAGGGAAGGCAGGAACTTGGGCTGAAGGTGGAGCCAACCGGCGAACAGGGCCCAAGCCGACAGGATCATCATGAAGATGGAACCCTGATAAAGCTCGGCGTTGGTGGTCATACCGATCGTGTACCACCAGTGGTACAGACCGGAATAGGCGATGTTCACCGGTGAGGAGGCACCAGCCTGGGTGAAGGCGGTGATGGCCCCTTGGCCGAAGTGGGGATCCCAGATCGCGTGCGCGATGGGACGGACGTGCAGCGGATCGGCGACCCACTGCTCGAAGTTGCCCTGCCAGGCGATATGGAACAGGTTGCCCGAAACCCAGAGGCCGATGATCGCCAGGTGACCGAAGTGGGTGGAAAACAGCTTCTGATAAAGCCGCTCCTCCGTCATTCCGTCATGGCTCTCGAAGTCGTGAGCCGTGGCGATGCCGTACCAAATACGACGGGTTGTCGGGTCCTGTGCCAGACCCTGGCTGAACGAAGGAAATTTCGTTGCCATTGGGAAAGGTCAGGTGGAGGTCAGCCGACCGCGACGATGCGGGCCAGGAAAAATGCCCAGGTGGTCGCAATGCCACCAAGGAGGTAATGGGCCACACCCACGGCACGGCCCTGGGTGATGGAGAGCGCCCGCGGCTGGATAGCCGGAGCAACCCTCAGCTTGTTGTGAGCCCAGACGATGGACTCAATCAGCTCCTGCCAGTAGCCGCGGCCGCTGAACAGGAACATCAGGCTGAAGGCCCAGATGAAGTGGGCTCCCAGGAACATCAGACCGTAAGCACTGGAGCTCGAGCCGTAGCTGTTGATCACCTGTGCGGCCTGGGCCCAAAGGAAGTCGCGCAGCCAGCCATTAATGGTGATGGCGCTCTGGGCGAAGTTGCCATTCGTGATGTGCTGGACGCTGCCATCAGCGTTGACGGTGCCCCACACGTCGCTCTGCATCTTCCACGAGAAGTGGAAAATGACGATCGACAGGGAGTTGTACATCCAGAACAGGCCGAGGAACACGTGGTCCCAGGCCGACACTTGGCAGGTGCCGCCACGGCCGGGGCCGTCGCAGGGGAAGCGGAAGCCCAGATTCGCCTTATCGGGGACGAGGCGGGAGCTGCGGCTGTACAGCACACCCTTCAGCAGGATCAGCACGGTGACGTGGATCGTGAAGGCGTGGATGTGGTGGACCAAGAAGTCGGCCGTTCCCAGGGGGATCGGCGCTGCGGCAACCTTGCCGCCCACGGCCACAACGGCGCCGTTGAACACCTCGCTCACGCCAGCAAGGGCGTTAGGAGCAGTGGTGCCGGCGGCAGCGGCATGGAGACCCTGGATCCACTGCGCGAAGACCGGCTTCAGCTGGATCGCGGTGTCACTGAACATGTCCTGGGGACGGCCCAGGGCACGCATCGTGTCGTTGTGGATGTAGAGGCCGAAGCTGTGGAAGCCCAGCCAAATGCACACCCAGTTGAGGTGGCTGATCAGGGCATCACGGGCCTTGAGCACCCGGTCGAGCACGTTATCGACGTGCTTGGCTGGGTCGTAATCGCGAATCATCGCGATGGCTGCGTGAGCACCTGCACCCACAATCAGGAAGCCGCCAATCCACATGTGATGGGTGAAGATCGACAGCTGGGTTGGGTAGTCAATCCCGATGTAGGGATAGGGAGGCATCGCATACATGTGGTGGGCCACGATGATGGTCAGCGAGCCAAGCATTGCCAGGTTCACAGCCAGTTGGGCATGCCAGCTGGTGGTCAGGAACTCGAACAGTCCGTCATGACCATTGGTAGCCGGGAATAGCAGGGGATCACCCTTCTGACCCTCGAGGATCTCCTTAATGCTGTGACCAATGCCCCAGTTGGTGCGGTACATGTGACCAGCCACGATGAACAGCACCGCAATCGCCAGGTGGTGATGCGCGATGTCGGTCATCCAAAGGCTGCCGGTTACGGGATTCAGCCCACCTTTAAAGGTGAGGAAATCGCTGTAAGCGGCCCAGTTGCCCGTGAAGAAGGCTGAGATGCCCGCCCCGAAACCGGGGAAGATCTGGGCGATCACGTCCTGATTCAGGAACTCGTGGGGCAGGGGAATGTCTGCATAGGTGGCGATGGTTTTGCCATTGAGCACTAGCGGCTGGCCGGCGTCGATGGCTTCCATCAGCGCGTTGGTGGGCAGGGACACATGCAGGAGGTGACCTGTCCACGACAGGGAGCCCAAGCCAAGGAGGCCAGCCAGATGGTGGTTGAGCATCGACTCAACGTTCTGGAACCACTCGAGCTTGGGGGCTGCCTTGTGATAGTGGAAGACGCCCGCGTTGAGCATCAGGCCGGCCATCACAAGCGCGCCAATGGCCAGGGCCAGCAGCTGGGTTTCGTTGGTGATGCCCCAGGCCCTCCACACGTGGAAGACACCGGAGGTGATCTGAATGCCGTGGAAGCCGGCACCCATATCGCCGTTGAGGATCTCCTGGCCAAAGATCGGCCAGACCACCTGGGCACTCGGTTTGACGTGCAGGGGGTCGGTAAGCCAGCCGGAGTAGTTGGAGAAGCGGGCACCGTGAAAAAAGGCGCCGCTCAGCCAGATGAAAATGACGGCCAAGTGGCCGAAGTGAGCGCTGAAGATCTTGCGTGAGACCTCTTCAAGATCGCTCGTGTGGCTGTCGAAGTCGTGAGCGTTGGCGTGGAGGTTCCAAATCCAGGTGGTGGTTTTGGGACCCTTGGCGAGGGTTCGGTCGAAATGGCCGGGCTTTTCAAAAAGCTCGAACGTTGCCGGAACGGGGTTCCGGTCGACCAGATCCTTCGCCTTGTTCCCACGCTCTGGTGGGCTGATGGTCATCGAGAGGTTCCTCGAGGGACGGAATCGAGGTGGAGGTCCACCCCTTTGGCAACCAGGGCTTGAGGCCATGCCTGCCGGTGGGACCGGGCGCTGCCGGGGGAGCAAGGCCCCCGCCGACGGTCGCCGACGCCAGTCACGGCGTGGGTGGAACCCTTGTCGTGACTGGAGCTTTGGGCCCCGAAAGGGGACCGCTGGCGGAAGTATAGGGGTCAAAAACAAGTGGATTCGGGCACTAGTTACAAAGGTTCAATCCCCGGCCTTTTCAGGCTGGGACTGGGGTCTGCCGGTGGCTTGTTCACATCGAAATGCTTGCTAAGCCGCCGATTTGAATAGTTCAATCCTCCTCACTTTCCTTTGGTCGTCACGACAATTCCTTCGCGCTGGGCCGGCGACTGTCGCCACAGCAGAATGCGGGTGAACTCATGATTTCCAGGAGAAAGGCCTTGGCGGGCGGAACCCGGCTGAACCGAGGACTCCCGCGTCGGGGGCTTCCCCGTCATGGCCTCCGGCCCTTGGCGCGGCTGCTGGCCGTGGCGCTAGTGATTGGCGTCTGGCTGGGTCTCCCCCAGCCGTCGCAGGCATGGAACCTGCCGGGGCGATCGGCGGGGAGCCCCCCAGTCGTCGCACCTAATCCGGTCCGGGGGCTGCAGGAGGTGGCGCCTCCCGCAGCCGTGGAGCAGCTGGCGGAGGCGCTGGCCCAAAGACAGCCGAGGATCACGATCCTTGAGCCCAGTGACGGTGCCCTCCTGCCGGAGGCTCCCTGGATCCTGCGACTGGGGGTGGATGACTGGCCCTTGGTGGACGCGGGATCCCTGGGTCTTGGACCCCATTTGATGGTGCAGCTTGACGACGGCCTTCCCCAGCCCCTGCTGGAGACCACCGCGGTCATGCCTCCCCTCGCCCCGGGCAGCCACCGGCTCACGGTGTACGCGGTGCGCCCCTGGGGTGAAGTTGTGAAGGCCCCCGGGGCTTTCCGCCAGATCCGCCTGCATCGGGTCGCGCCCAATCCGCTCGGTCTTCCCGCCGAAGGAAGTCCCCAACTGCTGGCGGTGAGTCCCTCGCAGGCCATGGCGGGGGAGCCGGTGCTGCTCGACTGGCTCCTGATCGACGCCCCCCTTCAGAACCTGCGGGCCGATGACGCCCGCTGGCGCCTGCGGGTGACGGTGAACGGTGACAGCTTTTTGGTGAACCAGCAGACACCGCTTTGGCTCAAGGGCTGGAAGCCGGGCAGCAATGCGGTGCTGCTCGAGTTGGTGGATGGCCGGGGGGAAGCGCTGAATCCCCCCTTCAACAGCCTGGTGCGGGAGGTTCGTCTCGACCCCGGATCCCCGCGTCCCCCCTGGCTGGGCCCTCGGCTTGATGGCCAGACCCTGGCCCGGCTGCTGGGGGAGGCGCGAGCTATCGAGCCAGAAGCCCCATCCACGCAGCCCCCATCCCAGAAGAGCGTTGCCGTTCCTCCGCCTTTGACGGAGACGCAGCTGCCGGTCCCAACCCGGGCCCTGGAGAGCCCGGTGCCCCTGCCAATGGCCCCGGACCTCGGCCAGGACCAAGGCTCGCCCGAGCAAGCTGCGCCGGCGACGGTTCCTCCGGCGACGGCCTCTCTCCCTTCGGCGGCCAGCCTCCCTTTGGCCCCTCCTGAACTGGATAGCCCCGTTCAGGACTCCAACCGCCCCGCCGAGATCAAGGCCCCTTCTCCTGCTCAGACT
>Ga0310334_100043_pt1 | contig 42556 bp, 51 predicted proteins | sample LakMicMIDCLREDC7_FD_195548 | JGI IMG/M metagenome (GOLD analysis project Ga0310334, IMG submission 195548) | Enriched freshwater cyanobacterial communities from Lake Michigan, Michigan, United States - MI23.DCL.RED.C7 (v2) (version 2) | ecosystem: Environmental > Aquatic > Freshwater > Lake...
GCTCCATAGAGTGGTGAAAATGAGCTCCCCCATGAGCAGCGAGATCGCGACCCCTCCAGCTCCAGCTGCAGACGCCACTGCCGCCGACGCCGCAGCGACCGGCACCGTGACCAGCCCAGCCGAGGTCACCTTCACCGGCCGCGATGGCAAGGGCATCTTGATCACCGAGCCGGCGATGAAACAGCTGGCCGTTCTCATGGCCCACCAGGGCAGCGACAAGGTGCTGCGGGTGGGGGTGCGCTCCGGAGGCTGCAGCGGCATGAGCTACACGATGGATTTCATCGATGGCGCCGGGGTCGGCAGCGACGACGAGGAGTACGTGTACGAGCCGGCCGACGCGCCCTGCTTCCGGGTGGTGAGCGACCCGAAGAGCCTGTTGTACATCTATGGCATGCAGCTCGATTTCTCCTCAGCCCTGATCGGCGGCGGCTTCAACTTCACCAACCCCAACGCCACCCAAACCTGTGGCTGCGGCAGCTCCTTCGCCGTCTGAGGGCCATGGCGCCGCGGCGTCCTCTGCCTTCGCCGTCGCCCGGCGTGGGAACCTGAATCGATTCCAGCGGCGCTGCCATGACGGCCCCCTCCCCCACTCCGTCCTCCACCGACACCTCCGCCGCCCCGGCCGAAGCGTCCGATACGGGGGATGTCTCCCTGTTTGACCAGGCCTTAGCTCGCTATCAGGCTGGCGCGGCTCCGGAGGATCTGATCGACGACTTTCTGGCGATCACGGCCCAGGCACCGAGCCAATCCGCCGGCTGGACTTGCCTCGCCTGGCTGCAGCTGCTGCTGGACCAGCCCCGCGCCGCCCTGCAATCTGCTCGCACGGCGGTTCGCCTCAATCCGCAGGATCCCCAGGCCCGCATCAACCTCAGCCTGGCCCTGCTGGAAACCGGCGGCAAGGGGGTGCGCGAGCACGTGGAGCTGGTGCAGCGGGTGATGCTGATGGCGCCGGAGCTGGCCGAGGAACTGCGAGGGTCGATCGCCGATGGGCTGCAGCGGCGTCCGGGTTGGGGCGCCCTCAACAAGCTGCGGAGCTGGCTGGAGGCTTGAAGCCGGTTCTGCTGCTGAGCAACGGCCACGGCGAGGACCTCAGCGGAGCGAGCCTGGGGCGCCAGCTGGTCCTTCGTGGCGTTGCTGTGGAAGCCTTGCCCCTAGTGGGCCATGGCCAGGCCTATCGGCAGGCCGGCATCACCGTGCTGGGGCCCACCCGCGACTTCAGCACCGGGGGGCTGGGCTACACCAGCCTGGCGGGTCGCCTCACCGACTTGCGGGAGGGGCAGTTCACCTATGTGCTGCGGCTGCTCGGGCGGCTGTGGCGACGGCGACGGTGCTACCGGCTGGTGGTGGCGGTGGGGGATCTGGTGCCAGTGCTGGGGGCTTGGCTCACCGGCCAGGAGTCGGCGGTGTATTTGGTGGCGTACTCCAGCCATTACGAAGGAAGGCTGCGGCTGCCCTGGCCCTGCGGCTGGCTGCTGAAGCGCCCCCGGATCAGGGCCGTATGGAGCCGCGACCAGCTCACCGCAGACGACCTCAGCGCGCAGCTGGGCCGGTCGGTGGACTTCCTTGGCAATCCCTTCCTGGATCCGCTGCTCGTGGGGGTCCCGGCAACCGCCGCCGACCACCTTGATGCCGTGGCAGACCACGGAACCCATGCGGCCCGGCCGGTGGTGGCGGTCCTGCCCGGCAGTCGGCTGCCGGAAGCCCTGGGCAATCTCACCCTGCTGCTGGGGGTGCTGGAGCGACTCCCCGCCGCCACGGCGGCTCCTGGGGGCGAACCGATCCTGCGGGCGGCGATAGTGACCGCCCTGGAGCCAGCCGCCATCGCCGCCGCCGCCGCTCCGCTGGGTTGGCACTTCGTGGCGGGTGATGGCGCAGCAGGGCTCGCACCAGCCGCACTGCAACGGGAAGGGCGGCGGTTGGAGCTCCACTGGAACCGCTTCGCCGCCGTGCTGGCCAGCTGTGATGTGGTGCTGGCGATGAGCGGCACCGCCTCGGAGCAGGCCGTGGCCCTGGCCCGTCCCGTGCTGCAGCTGGCCGGACCCGGACCCCAGTTCACCGAAGGCTTCGCCGAAGCCCAGCGCCGCCTGCTGGGCCCAGGGGTGCGCTGCGCCCCCGGGCCGGTGGGAGAACCCGGCACCTTGGCGGCCACGGCCCGGCTGCTGCGGGGGATGCTGGATCGGCTCGCCGATCCGGTAGCCGGCCCCATCTGGCGCCGGGAGCTGGAGGCGATCGCGGCGGAACGGCTGGGGGCGACGGGGGGAAGCGCCCGGATCGCGGCGGCGACCCTGCGAATTCTGGACAGCCCGCAGCAGGCCCGCCAGGGTGACTGAGGTGCCGCAGAGATTCGCCACTGGATCTCCCCCCGACTCCCCGAACGCTTGGCCGTTAGGCCGTTTTGAGCGGCAGAGTCCACGCACGCGCCTCTCCTCCCGCATCCCTGGCTTCCGCCTCACCTCAGCACCATGAGCACCCCCTCCTCCGAGCCCCAGGCAGCCAACGCCTCCGCCATCCCAGCGCTGCAACGCCTGCGGAACTGGATCGATCGCCTGCTAGTCGCGGATGTCTTCTTGGTGCTTGCCGGGGCCCTCTGGTTCGCCGCGGCGGTGCTGCTGCACAGCCAGGGGGTTGATGCTCCCCTGGCCATCTTTCAGCGACTGTGGGAGCCCCTGTTCACCCCGGCGATTGGATTGCTGATGGCGGCGGCCCTGCTCAGCGGAGCCCTGGGGTGGTGGCAGCGGCGAGGGCAGCGCTGAGGTCGGGGTACTGGTAACGGAAGCCCTGGGCCGCGAGCCGCTCCGGCAACACCTGCTGCCCTTCAAGCACCACCTGGGCGCCATCACCCAGCACCAGCTTCAAGATGGCGCCGGGCACCGGCAGCAGGCTGGGGCGACCCAGGCTCCGGCCCAGTGCCACCGCAAAGTCGGCCATCCGTGTGGGTTCATTCGCCACGGCGTTGTAGACGCCGGAGTAGCTGGTGTCCTCCAGGGCGGTGGCGATCAAACGGCAGAGATCGTGGCGGTGGATCCAGCTCATCCACTGCCGCCCGCTGCCCACGGGTCCTCCGAATCCAGCCCGGAACACCGGCAGCATTTTGCCGAGGGCGCCGCCATCGGGCCCCAACACAATGCCGATCCGCAGAATCACGAGCCGGGTGGCGGAGGGAAGCTGCTGGGCGGCGGCTTCCCAGCGTCGGCAGAGCTGCCCCAGCACATCGTCACCGGCAGCGGCGTCCTCGCCGAAGCGGGCATCGGCACTGGTGCCGTAGTACCCCACCGCCGAGCCGTTCACCAGCACAGCAGGGGGATGGGGCAGCCGCGCCATCGCCTCCACCAACAGTTCGGTGGTGCGAACACGGCTTGTGACCAGCCGTTCAAGGTGCTCCGGGGTCCAGCGACGATCAGCGATCGGCTCGCCGGCCAGGTTCACGACCCCCTCGGCCGAAGCCAGGGCCTGGCACAGGGAGTCCTGCAGCCAGCTGGCGGGGTCGGCGGGATCCAGCTTCAAGCACAGCAGCCGATCCCCGGCGAGGGCGGGAAAGGGCTGGGGGCGGCGGCTCACCAGGGTGATGGTGTGCCCCAGCTCCAGCAAAAAGGGCACCAGCTCGCGGCCCACAAAGCCAGAACATCCCAGCAGCAGCAACCGCACGCCCACATCCCCGATAGTGCAGCCGAGGCTAGGAGGCGGCGGCGCCCATTGCCCCCTTCCCGATTCCAGCCCTGAACCGCTGCCCAGCGGAGAGGGTGCAACGGGAGTTCGCCGCGGGTCCTAGCCTTCGGTCACGAGATTTTGCCTCTGCCATGGCCGAGACGCCCGCCGCAGCCCCAGCCGCCGCCGCTCCGGCTCCCACGGCCCCAGCAGCGGGGGCAGCCCTTAAGAAGGGAGCCCTGGTGCGGCTGAACCCCAAGGCCTATGCCAGCAGTTTGGAGGCTGCGGCCAGCGACGGCCCCCCGCCGGCCTATGCCCTCGAGGGACCCGGCGAGATCCTGGCCTTGAAGGGCGACTACGCCCAGCTCCGCTGGCGCCGCCCCGTTCCGGATGTCTGGCTGCGACTCGACCAGCTGGAGCCCTGGAGCGCAGGCTGAATCGACGTTCCGGCCCAAGGGCGAGACGAATACGCTCAGATGGTCAGGCGGCGACGCTCCTCCTGCAGCCGCTGGCGACGGCGACGGGCTTCCCGCAGCATCTCGCGGCCATCATGGAGGTAGCTGTCCACGTAGCCGAGGGTGTAGCGCTCCAGTTCGGCTAGGGCATCCTGAACCTGGCCCAGGCAGTGGTAGAGGCTGAGGCCAAAACCGCTGGCAACGGCCGGGCAGGCCCGTGAGCGGTACAGCGTCTCGGCGCGGGCCACCCGCTGGCGGCTCTGCTCAAGAAAGGCGCAGAAGCCCTCCATCAGCTCATCGTCGTAGGGATCGGCCGAAAGCTCCCTCAGGGCGGCGGGGAAGGGATTGATCACCTGGCCAAGCAACCGATCGAGGGGGGCGTACACCAGCCGCAGCCAGTCGAGCAACTCATCGGCGGCGCCTTCGGCGCGGCCGCCCTTCCCCCCCGGGGTCTTCCGGGCGCTGGCCCCTCCAGCGGCGTCCCCCTCCCCAGCGGCTCCGCTGAAGGGAGCGGTGGCCCCCCCAAGGCTGAGGTCGTAGCGGTGGCGGCGTTCTGCGTCCCTCAACACCTCCCAGGCGGCGTTGAGGGCAACGATCTGCTGGGCATCGCCGCCGGCATCGGGATGGTGGCGTTTCACCAAGGCCCGGTAGGCCGCCTTGATTTCGGCGGTGCTGGCCGTGCGGGCCACCCCCAGAACCACGTAGTGGTCGGAGGCCGCCACGGGGGTGGAGGCAGGGGAATTGCGGCGGGCGGCGGCCAAGCGAGGGAGCCGGGGCTCCCCCATCATCAACCAGCAAAAAGCCCCCCGTTTCCGGGGGGCTTGGGGTTGTGTGTGTGTGTGTGAGGAGGAAGCTGAATCAGGCAGCGGTTGCTGGCTGGATCAGAACTTGAACATGGTCTGAACTAGGCCGCCGAAGGCGTTGTTGGTCTCGCCGTTGGCGGTGAACTGGCCGTTAGGACCGCTGAGGTAGAAGATCGCCGGGGTGATGCTGATGTTGTTGCTCACCTGGAACTTGTACCACCATTCGAAGGCAAAGTTGCCATCATTGGGGCCATTCGGGGAATCGTAGAAGCCGTTGTAGGCCGTCTGGGTGCGATTCCTACCGGTTCCCTTGAAGGCGTAGGGCTTACGCAGTTGGTTCTGGCTCAGGCCACTCACATAAGTGGGCTGACCGAAGGAGAAACCGGCGGCATTGCCCTTGGCGAAGAGATCGTTCCACTGCAGACCCAGCTGCCAGGACTGCATCTGGCTGATGTTACGAACATCGCCGTAGCTGGGGAACGGCTGGGTGTTGCCGTTCACCGGCACAACGCTACTGGCGTTGTAACCGTTGTAGTTCGCTGAACTGATGGCACTGATGCCCCAACCCAGGCTGACCGAAGGGATCAGGCCAGCGTTGATCGGCTGCCAGGCCGCGTTCAGGGCGAAGTTGTTGCTGGAGCTGTTGCCGCTCCAGAAGGGGCTCACGCCCGTGGTGCCCACACCCTCGCTGCAGGGAAGGTTCTGGGTGGCGAACTGGGTGCCGCGACGGGTGAGGTTCTGGTTGCACTGGCCGTAGCGCCAGGCGGCGGCAAGGGCGAACTGGGGACCGGCCCAGCCGATCTGGGTGAGGAAGCTGCCGCCGCTGCTGCTGGTCATGATCCCGCCAGAAGCAGGATTGCTGTTGTCGCCGTTCGGAGCGACGTAGCTGGTGGAGGCGGCGAAGTAGGGCTGACCCTTCTTCACTGGCTGCTTCCAGATCAAGCCGAAGGCCGAACCGGTGGCCTTGTTGTAGGTGGCCGGAGCGCCGTTGAGGGTGAAGACATCAAGGATTTCACCACCCCGATAGAAAGTAGGCGTGATCGCCAGCATCTCGGTGTTCCGAGCCCGGGGACCGATCACAGCCGTGAAGGTCTTGCCAACCGGGAAGCGGTAGAACAGGCGGTCAATGTTAACAACGTTGTTGCCGCCGGTAGGAGCAAAGGCCTTGTCGAGCGCCAGCAGGTTGTAGGGGTTACCGTTGAACACGCTGTTCGTGAAGTTACCCGAACGCAGGCGGGTATACAGCAGGTCCTTGCCGGTGAAGCTGGTGTTCAGGTTGAGGCGAAGGTCGTAATTGAAGGTTAGGGCACCCCAGTTACGGTTGTTGTTGCCCGAGTAACGGGTGGCGTTCGTCGAACCGTTGTTGGGCGTGGTAGCTCCAGCACCATTGGCGGTGCTGGGTCCGTACTGGCTACCGCCGAAGGACACCGCACCGATGTCGAAGGTGGCCTCACCCTGCAGTTTGGTGGTGGTGGAGAACTGGGCGGCCTCCAGCTTGCCGATCTTCTTCTCGATGCCATCGATGCGGCCGCGGATCACGGCGAGTTCCCTCTGGAACTCCTCAGCGAGGCGCTTGAGTTCGTCGGTGGCCTCGGTGACGCGATCGAGGCAAGAGTTCAGCAGGGCGGCCGCTTCGTAGCGGGAAAGCGGCTTGGCGCCCTTGAAGGTGCCGTTGGGATAGCCGGCCACGCATCCGTATTGCTCCACCAGGTTGTTGAGGGCCTGGTAAGCCCAGTCGGTGGGCTGCACATCACCGAACTGGGAGATGTTGGTGACCTGATCGCTGGAGACCGGGGCGTACCGATTGAGATCGGCTTCGGAGGCCATCGCTGCCATCGGGGCCACAAGGCCGAGCGCGGCAGAGCTGACCAGCAGCTGCTGGAAGGGTTTCATTGGATCCTCACACCAAAAAGAGGACTTCCACGAATGGAAGTGTGCAGAGGATAACGAGCGCAGCAGATCCGCTAACGGCTCCTGATCACAGGCCGCTGTGTCGCAGAACACATTCCCGCGGGTGCGGCCCAAAAAAAACCCGGCTGAAGAACAGCCGGGCGGAAGGAGGAACGGTTGTGGAAGAAGTGGAACGGATTGGGAAGCGTTGCCATCTCCGAAGACGAATCCGAGAAGATGGCGGCAGCCCCAATCCGAGCGCCTAGATCAGAACTTGAAGGTGGTCTTGATCAGGCCGCCAAAGCTGTTGAAGCTCTGGCCGCTGTCCTTCTGCAGAGCGCCGAGGGGGGCGCTGAGGTAGTAGATGGCGGGGGTCACGCTGATGTTGTCGGTGACTTGCATCTTGTACCACCACTCCCAGGCGTAGTTGCCATCGTTGAAGCCGGAGCTGGTCACGAAGGTGGGCTGACCGAAGGCGAAGCCGAAGGTGTTGCCCTTCAGCAGGAAGTCGCCCCACTGGAAGCCGAGATACCAGGACTGGCTGGCATCGCCACTGAGGTTGATGGTGTCGGCGTAGCCGCTGCTGGCGGTGAAATAAGGGGTGTTGGCACCGGCGCCGCCCACATAGGTATTGATGCCCCAGCCGGCGCTGATCGAGGGGAACCAGCTAGCCGAGAGCGGCGAGAAGTAGGCGCTCAGGCCTACGGAGTTGGTGCTGGTGGCACCAAAACCAGCCACGGCGAGGGGAGTGCCGTTGCCGCCATAGAGGCCGTAGCCGCTGGAGTAGGTGTAGGCCGCGGCCAAGCCGTAGTTGGCGCCGCCATAGGCGAGCTGCACGGTGCCGGTTTCAGCAGCGCCCGAGGTGCCGATGCCACCCAGGGAGGGGTTGGAGTTTTCGCCGTTGCCGCTCACGTAGTTGGCGCTGAGGCTGAAGCCACCCGCCTTCCACCACAGACCGCCACCGGCGCCGAGGTTGAGGCTGTAGGTGCCTGGAGCACCGGCGTAGGTGAAGATGTCGAGAACGGTGTCAGCTGGGTAGGCCGAGGGCCACATGGCCAACATGTCGTCCTGACGGACGCGGGGGCCGAAGGTGGCGGTGAAGCCGTTGCCGATCGGGAATTGGTAGAAGAGGCGGTTGATCTCAACGACGTTGTTGCCGGCGCCGGATTCAAACGCGGTCTCCATGCCGAGCAGGCCCACAGGGGCGTTGCCAAACCAGGCGCTGCCGTTGAAGTTGCCGGAACGCAGGCGGGTGCGCAGCAGGTCTTTCCCGGTGAAGCTGGTGTCGAGGTCGAGACGCAGGTCGTAGGGGAAGCTCAGGGCGCCGGCGGTTTCCTTGGCGAACTTGGCGTAATTGCCACCAACGGGCGCACCGCTATAGGCCGCCACGTTGTCGGTGGTCCTCAGGTTGCCGCTGAAGGTGTTGGCGCCGAGCACGAAGGCGGCGTAGCCCTTCAGCTTGGTGGTGGTGGAGAACTGATTGGCTTCCAGCTCACCGACGCGGGCCTCAAGGCCATCGACACGGCCACGCAGCACGGCGAGTTCCTTCTGGAACTCCTTCATCAGGCGCTTGAGCTCGTCGGTGGTCTCGGTGACGCGATCGAGGCAGGCGTTCAGCAGGGCAGCCGCCTCAAAGCGGGTCATCGCCTGGCCGCCCTTGAAGGTGCCGTTGGGATAACCAGCCACGCAGCCGTAGCGATCCACCAGGTTGGAGAGGGCCTGGTAGGCCCAATCGGTGGGCTTGACGTCGGAGAACTGGGAAATGCTGGTGACCTGCTCCTGGCTGGCGTAGGCATTCACGCCCGAGAGGTTGAGATCGGCGGCCTGGGCCACAGCGGCCGAAGCCGCCGCAACCAAGGGGACGCTGATCAATCGAGAAACAAGAGGCCGACAGGAGTAAGACATCAGTCCAACGATCCAATGTGCGCCGCAACAGCGGCAATGAGCACCACCGCACTCAATCTCTCCCCTAGCGGAGACCTACGGGAGACAGTTGCGGAGGAGTCCATTTGGAAATCAGCCAAACGGAGCAAGAGTTGCTGGGCTGACAGTCAACGTCGTGTCTACAAAGGCAGCTGTTCAGCACGATGCCGTCCAGGCAAGACGTCCGAATCCCTGGTTCTCCCCGACGGTCAGAAACTTTCCAGGATCTGGAGCAAATTCAAAGCCGGCCGATCACCGGCCAATCAAATGAATAGGGGCAAAATAAAGGTCACCACCAGCGCCACCGCATAGCCCAGAAGTGAAACGCTAAACAGCACACGGGCTTGCCGTTGCAACTTCAGGCAGGCCCGGCGACGGTCAGGGTCGACCGGACAGCTGCCGTAGGTGGCCTGGCGCCACAAGGCAAAGCCGCCCACCAGCAAACCCAACCCCGCCAGACCGAAGACCAAGGGCTTGTTCGCAGAAATCAGCACCAGACCCGGGACGGCACTGATCAGGCTGGCCATCACCGACCCTGCCCCCAGCAACACCAGGGCGGCTGGCAACACACAGCACACCAGGGTGCCGGAGGTGAACAGCAGACTCAGCAGTTGGACCAGCCGGAGCCGCCGACCCTCCGCCATCGCTTGGCGGCCATCGGCTCGGGTCTGCATCATTGGGGCTTTGCGGTGGCAGCAGCACCGGCCGCCACTACATGATCAATCCGACGAACGTCATAGCCGGCATCCCGAATGGCCTGCTTCAGTGTGGCCGCATCGAGGGAGGCACCACTGCGGGCGGTGACCTCCACCATCCCTTTCGAGAGATTGATCTGTACCGCTTCAACGCCGGGCACAGCCTTGAGCCGCTTCTCGATGCCCTGGGCACAAAAAGAACACACCATCCCGTTCACAGAGATCCTGTAGAGGGATGAGCCGGCAAGGGCCACACCCTGACAAAAACTCACCAACCCCAGGGCAATGAATGGCAGTAGGCGTCGGGCGAAAACCATTTTACTTCTGCTTTCCCTGGGCATTGGGGTCTGAGCTGTTGGCCGGCGGAGACGGGTTGCTCTGATGGGAGTTTAGGTGCCTTTCGCAGGCCAAGGCGCCGCTCCCAGCAAGCGCGGCTGTGGCGATCAGGGCAGAGGCAAGGAGGCGCTTCAAGTGTCTGTAGCGACTACATACACCCTACATCGCTCGGTGACCGTTGTCGACCACCGCTCCCGCCTCCGCGACTGAACGTGAACGGAAGTTGCCGGCCTTGCGCCAGCGCTTAGCAGCCAGCAACTCGGGCCAGCACCACGGTCAGTTGATTTTCCCCGTGGAAGCCGCACTGGTCTCCACACGATCAATCCGACGCACGTCGTAGCCGGCATCCCGGAGGGTCTTCTTGAGGGTGGCCGCATCGAGGGAGACGCCACTGCGGGCGGTGACCTCCACCATCCCCTTGGAGAGATCAATGCGCACCGCTTCAATGCCGGCTATAGCCTTGAGCCGCTTCTCAATGCCCTGGACACAGAAGGAACACACCATCCCGTTCACCGAGATCCGGTAGAGGGATGAGGAGGAGGTGGCAAGGGCCACAGGGGGGCAAAGGCCGCAGGCCAGGGCACCGCTGCCGCCAAGCAGGGCTGCGGCGATCAAGACCGAGGGAAGGAACCGCTTCATGTGTTTAGTGCAACTACATGCACTCTACATCTCCTTGTGGCCTCTGTCCACCTCCGGTCCGCGTCTGCGGCTGCATGCCATGGCTGGGTGGGGACGGGCGATGGCTTGTTTGGGGCTGGGCGCCTGGCATTTGGCGATAGGGTGGCCATGCGGAAGTGCGGCATGCAGTCACCTTTTTGCTTGCTTGTTGTGTTCAAACCCCTGATCACCGCATTGGTTTTGCTTGCAGGGGTGGGGGCCTCCTGGTTCGCACCTGCAGCCGCCGCGCCGCTGGCCCATAAGGGCAGCATCGTGGTGAGTGGCGAGTACGACCCGGCATGGTCGTCGTTCACCGTGACTCCGGCCATCACCCGCAGCACCGGGGTGGGCCCAGCCCTCCACTGGATGCAGCCCGAGGCCAGCAGCGGCGGCACTGGCAACGGCGACTCGGCCGGACAGGAACTTTGGAGTCTGGTGTCGATCACCCAACGGCTCCATCGCTGGAACGGCGCCCAGTACCAAGCCAATGCCTGGGCCGGCGTTGGCGCCGGCCTACTCACCATCTTTCCCGATGATGGCAGTAGCCGTGCCAATCGAGCGGCCTGGTCCCCCTGGGGCCAGCTGGACTTCGAGACCCGGCGCCTCTATGTCGGGGCATCGGCCCGTTGGTTCCAGGCCGCCGATATCGGCAGGCTGATGACCTCGGCAAGGGCGGGGGTGGCCCTCACCCCCGCCTCCTATGACCATTGGCAGCCCTGGTTCATGGTGGAAGCACGCACCATGGAGGGGCTCGTGCAGGGTGTGGAGATCACTCCCCTGCTCCGGGTGATCCACCGCCGGGTGCTGGCTGAAGCTGGGGTGAGCACCACCGGATCGGTGCGCCTTAATCTCACCTTCACCTATTGATAACCAACATCTACTGGCGCCTGAAGTCTCGTGAGCACAGCAGATTCCTAGGGGTTTTTGCTGGCTTTTCTCACACTCATGCCCTACCCTTATGCAGGTGCTTCAGTAGCAATGAGACCACACCACGACTTACGAGTTTGACCACTGAAACTCATGGCGGGGCTACGGGCCTGAAGCCGTTGGAGCTTGCGGCTGCAGCCCTGCGCTGAGCCAAAACCATGCCAGCACAAGCACCGCCCACGACACCAGCTTCCCTACTCCCGTCGCCCCTACGCAGCAAGATCAGCCAGCTGCCCTGGGCTGTTCTGGGGCTAGGTCTGCTGATCACGGCTGGAATCACCATCCAGAACAATCTGTTCAATCGTCGCTACCACGAGCAGGCCGAGCTTGCCCTGCTCAACGACGTGGCCGATGCCTTGATTAGCAAGATCAATGCCTACAGCGCCAATGTGGCCAGCATCAGCGCGATGGCTGAGGCCCACGGCTCCCTCAGCCCGGAGCGCTTCCGCAGCTATCTCGAGCAATTGCGCAAGGCCCAGCAATTGCCCAAGGGAACCATGGGGCTTGGCTATGCCCGCTACGTCCCCCAGGCTGACAAGTCCGCTTTCGAAGCCAGTCTCATGGCCACCTATGGCCAGGCGATCAAAATCCACCCTGCGGGACTGCGGCCGGCCTACGCGCCGCTCACGGTGCTCCAAGGGATCGATCACCAAAACCATCAGGCCATCGGCCTCGACCTGCTCGGCGAACCGAGCAGCAAAGAAGCGCTGATCCAGGCGGTCACCAGCGGCAATCCCGTGCTCAGCGCCAAGCTGCAACTGAGCCACAACGCTGCAACGGATCAGGCGCCCGAGGTCAGTCTTTACATGGTGATTCGCAGGGATCCCAAGGCGCTGGACACCGACCAGCCGAACCAATGGGGGAACGTCTGGGGCTGGGCCTCCTCCCCAATCCTCATCGAGGAGATGATGGAGGCAGCCCAGCGCAACATCAACAATCCCGACCTGCCTGGCTCCACAGTGATGCTGTTCGACGGGGAGCGCCCCAGCCACTTCGGGCGGCTTTACGACCCCACGGACAGCTTCGGAACCGCGAGGCTCAGCGATCCCAACTACCAGAAGATCAAGGTGGGCGGGCGCACCTGGCTGGTGGGCGTGCAGCTCACCCGGGCTCTGCCGGGACCGGACGGCCTGCACTGGTCCCAGGCCGTGATCCTTGGGGTGGGCAGCCTCCTTTCGGCACTGGCCGCCATGGTCAGCCGCGAACTTTTGCTGAGCCATCGCCGCACGGTGGAGGCTCTCCATCAGCTGTCGGCAACCACGGAAGACCTGGCCATCGCCTCGGCCGTTTTCGAGGCCACCGTGGAGGGGGTGGTGATCACCAATAGCGAAGGGCTGGTGCTATCGCTGAATCAGAGCTTCACCCAACTCACCGGCTACACCAACATCAATTTGCGCGGCAAAACCCTGGGCGTTCTGCGCTCAGGCAAACATAAGTCCAGCTTTTACGAGCAACTCTGGCAGGAGCTTCTCCAGAAGGGCAGCATGCATCGAGAAATCTGGAACCGTTGCAAAGATGGCTCCATCCGCCTCCACGACGTCAGTATGACGACAGTGAGCGACAAGCTGCTGCGGCCGCTGCACCACGTGGCGATGTTTCGGGACATCACGGAGCGTCACGCCGAACAGCAAACAATCCTGCACCAAGCCACCCACGATGCGCTCACCGGCCTGGCCAATCGAACCGTGCTGGTGGACCGTCTGGAGCAGGCCGTCGCCATGGCCCAGCGCTACGGCTCCACGGTGGGCCTGATGTTCATGGATCTCGACGGCTTCAAGGCCGTCAACGACACCTACGGCCACGTCGTTGGCGATCAATTATTGATCGCCGTCAGCCGCCGTCTGGAGACCTTCCTACGCAAGACCGACACCGTCTGCCGCCAGGGGGGCGACGAATTCATCCTGATGCTGCCCCATGCACCGGATCTGGAGACACTCTTGGGCCTGGCGGAACGCATCCAGGCCGATCTGCGGAAGCCCTTCACGAGCGTGCCTGGCACCGAAGAGCTGCGCATTTCCGTGAGCATCGGCATCGCCCGCTGGCCAGAGCATGGCTCCGACACCGATGCCGTGATGCAGGCCGCGGACCGGGCGATGTACCAGTCGAAGAAGAGTGCCAGCAAGAATCCAGTGCTGGCCGATTGCCCGTCAGAGCCTGTTGCAGGCCCTTGGCCTGCAACAGGCTCTGACGGGCTCCAGAAGGGCCCGCGCACCTTCCCCGCCCTGAAATGACGGACAGCTAAACGGAACAACTGCGTCTTCATGCACCCGAAAGCATGCAGCCCCTCAGGGCGTTCTTGAGTCAATCGATCACCTGCTGCCGCTCAGGAAGGAGATGGAGAAGCCCACCAAGGCCAGCCCTGCCAGACCGGTGGCGGCAAGAATCGAGACGGATTGGATCACCGGCGGCTCCAGCACAGCCAAAACCTAGAGCAATCCTTAAGAGCCGCAATGATTCCGGCCTGGTGCCGCTGCAATGCTTCACAACGGCGGAGGTCCGCCTAGCGATGCCTGGCCTGCGGGCAGCCCTGGCCGGGATGCACCCCCACGAAACGCTCCACCACCAGGGTGCGCTGCGGCGGCTGGCCCGATTCGGCCGAAGGGCGGTTGGTGATCAGGCCCTCCAGGTTCACGAGCAGCGGCTGCCCCGCTCGGCCTGCTGGCTGCGCCTTGAGGTACGCCCGCTCGAGGCGCGGGTAGTCCGCCTCCATCGCCACCGGTAGCCGCACGCCGGTAGCGCAGAGCCGGATGGTGGCGGCATCGGCCAGGTAGCGGACCATTCCCGCCAGATGCAGGCGGGGATCGATCGGCAGCGGGGTCGCCAGGCGCGACAGCCGATCGGGCTGGCGGGAGCCGAGCGGCTCGCCCTGCAGATCGAGCTTGGCCAGGGCGGCACCGCCCTCAAGTGGCTGGAAGAACAGCGGTGCCTCAAGGCCACCGTGCAGCACCAAACGGTTGCTGCCGGGCTCGATCCTCCAGCGGCCGATGTCATCGAAGCGGTTCGGGGCCGGGCGGTCCAGGAAGGTCTGGCGCAGCTGGAAGCTGCCGTCAGCCAAGAGGTCCACCTGCCAGCGCGTCCTGCCGCCTGCGAAGGCCAGATCGCCGCGCCAGCTGGCCGGTAGGCGACCGATCGGAAGGGAGGGCAGCAGCGGCCGGCCCGTTTGCACCGCAACCAGCTGCAGGTTGAGCGGCTGGCTGGGGACGCCATTAAGCACCGGCGTGAAGGTGTCGGTGGTGAACAGCAACCGCTCCCCCTGGCGCACCGTGGCCCGCACCGAGTAGCGCCCAACGGGTGTCACATCGCCATTGCGGTACGGGATGGTGAAACGGAACGGCGGTTGACCAGCGGGCTGCAGGCGCACCCGACCGAGCTCACGGGCCGGAGCATCGGCGATGGCGGTGTCGATCAGCACCGCCTCGAACACCGCATCCGGAGGAAGGGCGATGCGTTCCCGGTAGGCGGCGGTGCCGGACAGGCTGCCGGCGTGGGCGGGAAGCGGCATCGCCAGGGCCACCAGACCAGTGGCGCTGGCGGTCGACATGGCGATGGTGATGGAGCGTAGCGGTCTCAAGGCATGTCAACGTGCAGGACCAGCCTCACGATGGGCATGGGATCTGGGCATCGCAACCAGAGCAACCAGCCTGCGCCCGCGAGCTCAGCGGCAGGGCAGACAATGACCGAAGCAGACCTCACGCCCCCATGAACCAGCAAAGCCACCAGCCCTCCTTGCTGAACCGCATCGCCCGGGTGCTGCTGTGCCTGGTGTTCATCCAGGCCGTGGTCGGCAAGCTGACGGGCTTTGCCGGTGTGGCCGGTGCCATCGCGGCCAAGGGACTTCCACTGGCAACCGTGCTGCTGGTGGCGGCCATGGCCCTGATGGCGGTGGGTTCGGCCCTGGTGATCAGCGGTTGGAAAGCGCGCCTGGGGGCGGTGCTGTTGCTGCTGTTCCTGGTGCCCACCACCTTGCTGTTCCACGGCGATGTGGCGGACAAGCTGGAGCGGATTCAGCTGTTCAAGAACCTGGCGATCATGGGCGGCCTGCTGCTGGTAGCCGACCAGGACAGCAGAGGCTGAGTGTTTGCTGGATTGGGGCTCAATGGAGATTGGCTGAAGCGATGGACAAGTGGTTCCAGGAAAGGATCGCTTAACGCACCGGAGTTCACGGATCGTGCGGTTTCGCGAGCCCGGGCCACCTCAAAGAGCATGGGCCCGAAAACTGAGCGTTGATGATTCAGCCTCGCTTCAAGTTGGGCCACGCATGCCCGAGATGGTCACAACTGGCGAAACCAGGGGCGTGAATCGAGCGGGTCTTGCGTGACAATCGACCCATCCTTAACCCATTGATAACGGTTGCTAGCTTCCGTTAGGTAGGTTGGTTGTGTACGATCAGATTCCAATGGCTTTCAACTGGACGACCCGAACCCCTTGGGCCGGGATTCAGGTTGCGACAGTGTTGGCCACGGTCCTAGCCGCGTCCCCCCTCGCTCCTTCGTCGGCTCTTGCCCTCGGGAGTGAGAGCCAGCCATCCGCCATCCGAATCGGGGGGTCCAGCACGGTGTTCCCGATCATGATGGAGGCGATCCGATCCTTCCGCGCGTCAGGAAATAACACCAAGATTGATCTCAAAGAGTCAGGCACCAGCGATGGCTTCAGGCGCTTCTGCTCCGGTCAACTTGAAATTGCCAATGCCTCGCGGCCGATCAACAGCAAAGAGCTCAAGGCCTGCGCCAGCAATCGAATCAATTTCATCGAGCTACCGATTGCTTTCGATGCTCTCACAATCGTGGTGCATCCTTCCAACACTTGGGCGAAGCAGATCAGCACAAAGGAATTGGCACGGCTTTGGGGACGCCAGGCCGAGGGAAAGATCGACCGGTGGAATGATGTGAACCTCGACTGGCCTGACCGCCCCATCAAACTCTGCGGACCGGGCAAGGACTCGGGCACCTATGATTATTTCAATAAAGCGATTAATGGCAGCACTGAGAATTCGAGGCAAGACTACGCCTCCAGCGAAGATGATAACTTCATTGTCAAATGCGTGGCCCAGAATCCCAATGCTCTTGGCTATTTCGGCCTCAGCTACTACAAGACCAACCAAGACAAGCTGAGGGCTCTTGGGGTCATAACGCCATCAGGCACGGTGATTCCATCGGTGGCCAATGTTCAGGCAGGCCGCTATCGGCCACTATCTCGGCCACTGTTTATTTACATCAATGACAAGGCCCTCACGAGCAGACCTGATCTGCAGAAGTTAACAACATATACTGTTAGCAATGGCCTGCGACTCGTCGACAAAGCAGGTGATATTCCCCTTCCAGCTAGTACATATCAACTTGTGGAAGCAAAGCTTTACAAGCGAATCACCGGAAGCGCATTCTCTGGCGATCTGCCAGTAGGCCTCAGCATCGGCGACGCGCTGAGGCGGAGCCTTGATGCCAACAAGTTGCCTCAATTCCGCTAATTCTGAGTCGCCATTGTGGGCCGTCAGCTCGCTGGTCTCTTTGTGGTTTGATCCTCCCAGTCAACCCAATCAACGCCGAAGCCTTGGAGGTATCGATTAACGGCTTCCCCTAGTGTGGCAAAAAATCGTTCTTCTCCAAATTGTGAGAACAGGCCAAAGCGCTTGAGTTTGTCTTTGACGGGATCTTTCATCTCCGCAATGCAGAGCCTGATTCCTGCCTTAGCCAAGGTGTGATCCAGTTCATCCAATGTGTCGGCGGAGGTGACATCGATACTGGTGACAGGTTCAGCCCCCACGACGATCCAGTTGACCTGAGTTGGTGATGACTCCACAGCCATCATCACCCGGTCACGGAACAATTCGGCATTCGCGAAAAATAGTGGTGCATCCCATCGAAACAAAAGCAGACCCGGAATCTGACGCGACTCCGGATATCTGCTGATGTCGTGATAGCCCTTGACATTGTCAACCCTCCCCAGGACAGCAGAGTAGGGACGCCAGCCATCCCAAAGAAACTCCATCACAGCAATGGCGATCGCCAGCCCAATACCAGGGAGGGCGCCAAAAACGGCGACTCCGGCCAGGCAGAGCATCGACAACCAGAATTCCCATCGCTGCATTCTGTAAATGCGCCGAAGATCAGCCACTTCGATCAAGGCGATCGCTGATGCAATCACCACAGCAGCAAGGGCGGAGATCGGCAGATTTTGCAAGAGGTTTGGGGCAGCTAAGAGCAGCACGGCAACCGTGACCGCTCCGACGACACCGGCCAACTGGGTCTTGGCTCCTGCAGCCTCGGCGACCGGCGTACGCGAAGCACTCGCACTGATCGGAAGACCCTGAAACAAACCAGCGACCAGGTTGGCCGCGCCCAAGCCGACCATCTCCTGATTGGGATCAATCCTGTCCCCTAGCCGCGCGGCATAGGTTCTCGACAGCACGCTCGTGTCAGCAAACGACACGAGGGCGATGGCGGAGCCTCCGAGTAACACCGGCAGGATGTCGTCTGGGCCAGTCCAGGGAACAGCCACAGCGGGGAGTCCCCTGGGAAGGGGACCGAGCACCCTCACGCCGAATCCGGTCGCAAGATTCAGGGCGGAGACGATGACAGTGGAGGACACGACAGCCAGTAGGACTCCTGGGATTCGCTTGCTGTGACTCAGCAGTCCAATCAACAACAAGGTGCCGCCGCCCAGGGCCAGCGATACCCCGTTTGTCCTGCCGGCCAAGACCCCTGCAACGAAGGAGTGGGATTCACGCAACAGTCCATCGCCCTTGACCGTGAAACCGAACAGGGCCGGCAACTGGCTGAGCAGAACGGTCAAAGCGATGCCATTCATGTAGCCGTAGCGGATCGGTTTGGAGAGCAGCTCGGTGATGAAGCCGAGGCGGGCGGTTCCAGCAAGAACGCACAGGCTGCCCGAGACAATGGCCAACATCCCGGCCAAGGCCATGGCGCGCTGGGAGTCACCCGCAGACAGTGGCAGCACGATGCCAAAGATGAGGGCGACGAGTGAGGAGTCCGGTCCCAACACCAGCATCCGGCTGGGGCCGAACAGGGCATAGGCCAGCAATCCGACGATCGTGGCGTAAAGGCCACAGGTGGGTGGAACACCGGAGGCAACCGCGTAGGCAATACCCACCGGCAGCAGCACGGCCGACAAGGCGAGGCCGGCCACGAGGTCATGACGAAGCCAGGCGAGCCTGTATTGGCGAATGGCCGCTAGACCCGGGAGCCAGCTCCGCCAGCCCACGGAGGGGCTGCTTCTTTGGATGCGCGGATCAGCAGGTGGAGAGAGCGGCATTGGTGGGGGGATGGACGCCGAGGAGGGGCCTGTGTGGTGATGCAAAATCCCCTCCCCAATGCGTCTCGCCGGCCGACTCCTCGCTCGGTTGTGTCTGCCGCAGGCCGTTGAGGCCAGCGCCGTCACCGTCGGCTGGGGTCTGGGCTCAACTCACCGCTTCGGTGACAAAGTCGCGGCTCAACAGGTCGCACATCTCAAGGATCTGCTGGGCACGCGCTGGGGTGAACGGCAGCTGCTCCGCCAGGACCACCAGGAACTGTTGCTCCTCAGGAGTCACGATCCGATCGCAGTGGATCAGCTGGCAGGCCAAGGCGAAGGCCATCTCCTGCTGCTCCCGGCTGAGCAGCGGGGCCGCGCTGGCGATCAGCCCCTGCCACGACTCCTCCCGAAACCGCTTGAGCAGACCGGAGATCAACAGACCGAAGGCGGAGGGCTCCCTCTCCCGGTCGGCCGTGCGTCCCAGCAGCTGCTCCCGGATCACGCGGGCTTCGTCCTTGCCGAAGGTCTGGTCGCAGCACACCGCCGCCAGGGGGATGGCGGCAAAGGCTTCAAGCGTGGTCATCGGGAGGGTCATGGCAGGTGGCTGTGAACGCACCTCTCCAGCCTGCCGGCAGTCTGCAAGGGACTCGTTAAGGCTTGTTCAAGCTCAGGCCACGCGAACGCTCCCTTTCAGCCAGCGGGCCAGTCTTCGTCTTCATGTCAGCAGCCATTTCCTAACCACTCTCCCTTCTACTGCCCTCGTTGCTGATCGGATTCTCAGCTCGGATTCTCAACTCGGATTCTCATCCGTCGGCCCGGCCCAAGCCACCGTCTTGCATCAGGGTGCATTCCACACCCTGCCGCCGGAGATCTTCCACCAGCAGATCACAGATTTCCCGATCCACCGGAGGAGTGAGATGCTTCTCTCCATCAAGGAGGTGGACCACCTCCCCTGGGAGGCAACCGATCCAGCGAGCCAAGCTTTGCTGCGCCTGAAAGCGACGCTCTGGCGAGAGTGCCCCCTGAAATTGGATCTGCAGCCGGTAGCGGGGCGGCACAGGATTGCCCAGTTCGATGCTGCGCAAGCTGGCCGCCGTCGCCAGTACCACCAACTGGTCTCCGGCGGCCAGCACAAGGTCTGGCGGCGGGAAAAGAATGGGCTCGTGATGGCGGGGCCGGCGCAAGGAAACGCCGGTCACGCCATAGCCATTCTCCAGCCGGGAGATATTCAGACCGCAGAGATTATCCCGTTCCTCAAGGCGATAGCGCACGATCAGCAGGTGGGTGCCCTGCAGTTGCAACACCCCCTCCACCCTCTCCCCAAAGGCGGCCGCCACCACCGCATCGGCGACGAGGTCGACGGTGGAAATCACCGCCAGCCCACCCAGCAGCTCCCCCAGAGGTTCGGCGGCACCAAAGGCATGGGCCAGCACCGCGACACCAGCCTCGGGCCAGCGTTGTTGAAGCGCCATGGCGGCCTCCAGATTGGCCAAAAGATCGGTGGAGAGCAGGCCAACGGCAGAGACGGGCCGCCCCTCAAGCGCCTGGAGCGCCTCCTCCAGTTGTCCGAATTGAACGATTCCCTTGCCCTGGGGGCCATCGGTGCCCCCTGACTCGACCCTCACCACGAGCTGCTGGTGACCCCGGAGCCGCTGGGCAATGCGCTGGGCCAGCGCGGATCCCTCCACCAACAGCACCGGCGCAGGGCCCCGCCGGGGAAGCCGAAGTCGTTCCACGCCCAGCCGCCCCCGTAGCAAACGCTCCAGGATCACGGCCACCAGGGCCGAGGTCAGCAGCGTGCCAACCAGGGAATAGAGGAGCGTGCCACCAATCAGCCAACCGCTGACCTCCTCCATCCCGGTGATGTCGGCGAGGAGGAGGTTCACAGGGTCGACGTACTCCCCTTTGAGCAGGCCGAGGGTGACAAACACCCCCTGCTTCCATCCCCCCATTTGAGAGAAGATCCGCACGCCGACCAGCACCAGCAGAATCAGCAGGGCGGAGGCCCACCGCTGCAGCCGCGTCCGCGCACGCACCCAGGCGCGCAGCTTTTGAATCTTGCTCCGCAGCCAGGCCAGGCCGCGATGGCGAAGGGTTTGGCCTGGGCCCAACGGGTCCTGGTTGAGGAGCCGTGGCCGGGCCATCAGCCATACCGGCGAGGATCCGGAGGATGACCCGGGAAGCCAGACCTGCTTTTGGTGACGATGGTCCTCGCCTGGCCCCTCCATGACCTGAATGATCTGGCCATCCACCTCCACGCTCGCCGGCATCGAGGCAGGTCTTAGGGCGGTGGTGATCGCATCAGCGCAGAGAAGGATGGGATCGACCACCGCGACCCTGGGCAGGCGAAGCTCCAGCAGGGCGCCCAGATCAGCGAGACGGCTGGTGGAACGCACCACGATCTCCGCGGTGGGATTGAGGAGGCGGACCTGAAGGGCGGCCTCAAAGTTGATCGTGCTGTCGGCACTCAGCAGCAGAACGGCACTGGCGCGCTCGGCACCGGCCTGGCGCAACACGTGGGCCAGGCGCATGTCTCCGTGGGTGAGCGTTCCAGCCAGACGGGACTCCAGCTCGGGATCTCTCCAGTTGGGCTGCCGCAGATCCACGCCATAGAGGGGCAGATCAAAGGCCAGGAGGCGCTCAAGACAGGCCTGGCCCAGGGCGCCAAGACCACAGACCAAGACGGGGGCAGGGCTCAGGCGATCAGCGGGCAGTGCATTCAACGTCCGGGGCCACCAGGTTCAGAGGTCATCCTCCACACCGGTCGTGATGGTGCAGTCGCTGGTGGGGTAGCTGACGCAAAGCAGGGCAAAACCCGAGGCGATCTGATCATCGTCGAGGAAGCTTTGATCAGATTGATCCACACCACCGCTCAGAACTTTGCCGGCACAGGTGCTGCATGCCCCAGCCCTACAGGAGTAGGGGAGGTCAATGCCCTGCTCCTCAGCAGCATCAAGGATGTAGGTGTCCGAAGCACAGGAGAACGTTTTACCGTCTTCTGTTGTGATCGTGTAGGTGTCAGCCACGGGTCTTCTTGAGCCAAAAATCCATCAAAGACGAAACCCCTAAAAAGGGTCGGTCGGGCAGGACACATGGACTCACCCCGGTGGCGTCACCTTCACCCGTTGCGGCGGCGGGAGAATCACCACACCTGGCACAGCTCCCCTGGCAGCTTCGACACCGCCTCTTCAGATCCGGCCCTATGAGCCGGCCGACTGGCCGGCAATCTGGGCGTTGCTGGAGCCTGTCTTTCGCGCCGGCGAGACCTTCCCCCACGACCCGGCCATCACAGAAGACGAGGCCCGGGCAGCGTGGGTGCAGCAGAGCCAGGCGGTGATGGTGGCCGCGGATGCGGCTGGGTCTCTGGTGGGCACCTACTACCTCAGGCCCAACTCCCTGGCCCTCGGCGCCCATGTGGCCAACGCCGGCTATGTCGTGGCCGATCACTGTCGCCGCCAAGGGATCGGCAGCCGCCTCTGCCAGCACTCCCTGCAGGCGGCCAGGCGGCTGGGATTCCGGCTCATGCAGTTCAACCTGGTGGTGAGCACCAACGCCGCCGGACTTCGCTGCTGGAAGCGCAATGGCTTTCAGGTCGTCGGCATCCTGCCGGGGGCCTTTCACCACCGGCAGCTGGGTGATGTCGATGCCCTGGTGATGATCCAAAGCCTGATGGCGGAGCCATTTCAATGAAGGCGCTGCCGCTGCGGTGGCGGCCGGGGCTACGGAGTCCGGGGCCATCTGCGGCGAGCTCGATTCAGCCACGGGATACGCCGAGCTGCGAATCGATCGCTGCGATCCCGGTTGAGCAGCACCAGGGCGGCACCCGGTGAGCCCCTGGCACCAAGAGGCGCCCCCTTGCCAATACATGCGCATGCCCACTTCAGGTAGAATTACCCTTTCTGAGGCTGCAACTGGTGGGCGAACAAAAATTGATACTTCTTGGTTTTATTCTAGGATTTTCTGGCGTCACGATGATTGGCTCTCAAGCTTTGGCTGGTGGGGAGCCATGCTCGATTGCAACCATGAAAGGCGATTACCTGTATGCCCAGGATGGAGTCATTCCGGGAAAGTCGGCCGAGAAAAACCAGTTTTTTGCGCAAGCCGGTCGTGAACACTTTGATGGCAATGGCCGCATGTCTGGTATTTACTCTGGCAACTTCAATGGCACCATCGTTCGCGGCAGCTACGCAGGCACCTACACCATGAAGGCGGACTGCTCAGGAACCGTGACTTTTACGGACAATACCAAACAGGTTTACAACTACGACATCTTTGCAACACAAGGTGGTAGCGAATTCGTATTTGTACAGACCGATTCGAATTCGATTACTTCCGCCTATCAACGGCGCAGGGCTGCCCCCTAGACCATTGACTGACATCCAGTGATCCCCGCCGCAAGATCTCCACAGCCCTGAACTGGAGACCTGACCGCCTGGCTCTGGCTCAGTCGTCGAGACCTGATGCCGTCAAAGCCAGAGTTCAAAGAAACCCGCCTGTCTCAACCCTTCCACCAATTCCCACAGAGGAACGACGATGCAGTGTGACCATCGCTCCATCGACCTTGCGACCCTCACTCAACGTCGCTCGCGATGTGGTGGTTTACCCTCTTGGCCATCATGTCTGTCAAGGTTGCCGATCAGGTGCTCGATGCGTATTCCCTTGAATCCCCTGTCACACTTAACTGACTAACCACACCAGCAATGGCATCTGAGCATCCTGAAGATGATGTCCCACCTCCAAGACCTCACGCCTGATGAACTGCATCAACGGCGGGTTGAGGTCACAGGGTCGATCAAGCATCTGGAGATCAAGCAACGTTCCCGACCCAGCTGGGACGATCCGCATGAGGCGCGGGATGCCGTCAAGTCCCTTCAGACCCAGGCGAAAAAGGACGGACCAGCAGAGCGCCTCACCAGCGTCCACCCTGTCATGATTCAAGCGAGCACCTGACCACCGAATCGAGGATCGACCTTCCATAGGTCGGTCCCTTGAACATCCGTTTCACGGTTTTTCCGCAGGAAACGGCAAAATCAGGTAGGATGATTTGGCTTCGTAACGCAGTTGTGATCCAAAGTCTTCTGGGCATGCTTTTTGCAGCGCTTGTTTTTGTTCAAGTGCCCCAATTTGTTCAGGTGCCCCAATGGGACAACGATTGGAAAAAATGTTCAGTTTCGGTGCCTGACACTGCTTGTCATTGGTATGTGGTAAATCCCGACAACACTTTTGGCAAAGGATTCAGCTGGATCACGGCCCCTCGGTTTGACGTCGCAGCGTTGCAGGACATTGGCACTCAGCATGAACTAACAGTCTCCAAGGGTTATCAGACCACTGTAGAATTAATGAATGCTGATTCAACTGTGAAATACGGTGATGACTATTGAGTATTCTGCTTAAATTTTAAAATCTTAATTCTGTACGGTAATCAAAAGTTAATATTTATGTTCTTTTTATACATTATATCAAGTAACCAAAACTTGTTGTTGCCATTTCTCGCCGAAGCTCGGAAAACTTCCACATACAGTCTTTAATTCCATTCTTATAAGCGCTGAAACCCAAAGAGAATCATCCCAAGGTTGCTTGAGCTGTGGTGCTCTAACCATGCCTGAGCGATCTGGGTGAAGGGAGGGCTTAAGTTTTCCGCCTGCCTGCGCTGCTGCCCCGGGGGTTGTGTGCGTGGATCAATGCCGGTTTTGATCCAAGTGTTCAGCTCCAAGGCCTGCTTGCGGGCATCAGCGAGCCGCGTGGCCGGGTAGGAGCCGATCGCGAAGGTGCGCCTTGCGCCCTGCCAGCGGTAGTCCTTGCGCGAGGTCTTGGAGCCGGAGCGCGCCACCCAGAGGTAGAGGCCGTCACGGTCGTGGTGCTTGGTGGCCGGGCGGTCCGGGTCGGGCCGAAAGGCGTGGATTGCCTTGTCAATGAGCATGAAGGACAGAGCCGGAACGCTCGCGCCGGAGGGGATGTCGGCGGTTCAGCAAGCAGGGTGACGGTATCGGCCCCGACCCGGCTGGCTAGTCTCACCCCTTCCGGTACAAACTGGCGCTGGAGGAGGTGGTCAAGATGGATGATCTGAACTGGGGATACATCCAACTGGGTCTGGTCGCCCTTGCCTTTGGCGGCCTTCAGGTCTGGTGGATTAGCAGCACCCTGAGGAAGCGTGACCTGGCGCGACCCTTGGGCGAAGGCGAGTTCCGCAAGGCGCTAGAGCGGATTTGGGCGAAGGGGAAATAAAAGCCATAGAGGCGAAATTGGTTCGCTGCTATCCCAACCGATACACGCCCATCTCATCCTCTTCCGCCTGGATGACTCCTAGGACCTCCCCCAGGAGCGCCCGCAGCCGTGGGGCTTTCCGGGGTGGCTGTGGACTTCCAGGGCCATCACAGCTAAGGCTGTGCTCATCTGTTCCTGCCGAATCCTGAGGCGGACAAGGTCGCGTACCAAAGGCTGTGTCCCCGGAAACAGCACTGGTACATCACATGTGTTAAGTATCTAATTGGCTTCCAAGTCCGATTAGCATCTCTCCTGTCATGCGCCGTCCCATCTGGGCATCACTCGTCAAATCAACCCTAGGAGCTGCAGTCGCCCTTGGGGCCCTTACTGCTGGTCAAGCCCAAGCTTTGACTTTCACCCTTGCCAACTCATTTAGCTTTGGTGGCAGTTCATATCGCGCCTATATTGCTAACGAACGAATCACTTGGAATCAGGCACGGAGCTATGCTCTTGCCTTGGGCGGGGGCTATGACCTAACTTCTATCAACAATGCAGCAGAAAACAATGAAATCTTTAACAACATTGACAACTCTCAGTATTGGGATGATAATTTTGGTGGAACACCTCTTGGTCCTTGGATAGGGTTGTTTCAACCTCCAGGCAGTTCCGAGCCTGGTGGAGAATGGGAATGGGTTGATGGCACGACGATTGCTTCCAATAACTATGACGCCTGGGCAATTGGTGAGCCAAACAACTCTTTCGAAGGTGAAGGCTTTGGCCATTTCCTAGGCTTGAATCAAGACCGGGCTGCCACATGGAACGATTTGCCTGAGTCTGGTGATTTCATATTCGTTCCTTCGTAGTAGAGGCCAAGGATGCAACTTCTGCCCCAGGCCCCCTGCCAATCTTCGGCGCAGCTGCTGCCTTCGGGTTTAGCCGCAAGCTAAGGAAGCGCATTAAATCATCTGGCTCAAATAACTCGGTGAAATAACACTTCCTTTAAATCTCCCCCTCCTTCGTTATCCGGTCGTCATCAGTGATCGCGGAGGCGAGGAGGCCAGGGGGAGGGTCCGCGTCGGTCGCACTAGGTGTGACCACGGGCTCTCCTGTCCAAGCGCACGTCCTAGCCACAGCCCCGATTCATTCAGATCGGCTCCAACCGACCCCGGCCAGGTGGCGCTCCATCCCGAGACGATCCAGCACCTCCAAAACACCCTCAGGGCTCTACCCCGCCCCCTGCTGGAGAGCCTCTCCCTGGCTTTCCGCAAGCGGTTTCAGGGGTCCGACACCGTCGTCACCATCACGGATCGGATCAGCCAGAAGTGTCACCACGATTGGTCTAGGCAGCGGGCACCCAGTTCTCCACATGCAGGCCAGGCACCTGGGCAAACTCGCGGGTGTTGTTGGTGACCAGCGTTGCCTGCTGGCTGAGAGCGTGGGCGGCGATCATGGTGTCCAGCGAGCCAATCGGGGTGCCGCGGCGTTTGCCGTTCGGCACTTGGTGGACCCGCTCCCATGACCGCTGGCCCGGCCCAAGGCCGCAGCTTCAGCGCCATCGATCCCAACCGAAAACGGGCATGCCCCCCCCAGGATGCCGGAACGATCGAGCACCTCCACAACACCCTCAGGGCAGCAGCGGCTGAGCCTCCGCGGATTGGTGACTGGATGAGGCCAGCACCAGCCTGAACACACGAAGCTGGCTTTGGTCTGGTCTTCTCCGGTTTGGAGCTGCGCCGCCAGCGGGATCCGTCAGAATGAAGGAATGGAGAAGACAGGCCGCAACATCCAGCCAACCTCGCGATCCCGTGGCTCTGTTGCCCTTGAGCTACGAGGGAGCGCACCTTCCCTGGAGAACGGTCCGGTGCAGCCGTTGAAAGGCAGGGCCGGAGCCCTTGCTGCGGTTGAGCGTCTGTATCAGGACCATGGCGATGAGCTGAAGCAGCTGGCCGATGCCTGAGCCCCAGTGGCTCGATCGCGACTTGGTCGACGCGCTTCATGATCAATCCCTGAGTCTTCATGGCGGGCTTGCTGGAGTCCGTGACGTCCATGTTCTGGAGGCCGCGATTGCCTCCCCGCGCAACCTCTGGGCCTACGACAGGGAAGAGAATCTTTTCCGCCTGGCTGCCCATCTGCTGGTGAGCCTGGCCAAGGCGCATGCCTATAGCGATGGCAATAAACGCATCGCCATCATTTCCGCGGTGGCCTTTCTGGGCGGAAACGGCATTGAGCTCTCCATCGGCTCCGGTGAGTTGGTGCCTCAGACGATTCGGGCCGCACGGTGCCAGGAACAAGATCGAGCCCTAGAAGAGGAGGCCATCGCGCTCTGGCTCGAACTTTCCAGTCGCATGAGCAACTCCTCATGAACGAGAACCACTCCGCATTCGATCAGCGCTTTGAAGCTGGGAAGTCCATCATCGATGCGCTTGACATCTCCGCCGCCAGGCGTCCGCACCTGGAGCCAAAGCCGGATCAGGAGGATGTCCGCCCACACAGCGAGCAGAAACCGATCTCCGAGAGCCCATGACCTTATCCCGTATCCGTCAGGGCCCCTGCTGGAAAGCCTCACCCGGGCCTTCCGCAAGCGGTTCGAGGTGCCCAACACTGCGGTGACGATCGCCGATCGGATCAGCCAGAAGTGCCACCACGACTGGACCCGTGCGTTTCTGGTGTCACACCGCGAGGTGAGGTCAGCAGAGCAGCACCAGCGCGGGACTGACTGATCTGCTGGCGCCAAAGCGCCAGCCACCGCCGCGCCCAGGCAAGCCGGCGCAGCGGCAGCCAACAGCCACAGCAGCCGTAGAGAAGCGGAGAACAACCTGGGAGATTGTCGTCCGGCGACAACCTGGTGCCGATGGCACCAGACCCCGGTGGGGAGCTATGCGCTGCCGGCGGACTCTGGCGTCCGCCGGCTCGTGCGCTCCAGGGCAAGGCTTAGCGGAGGTCTCGGCGCCTAACCGGCCAACGTGGTTGTCGCCTGGTGCCGATCAGAGGAAGTCAGTGCTGGCAATGGCTCGGACTGATGGGTGGCTCAGTTTTCGTGTCGCCTCCAGCGTCATCGCCCCTGGTTGTCGCCGGCGACAACCAGGGGCGATCAGTTCCCCTCACCGGCCAACTTGATTGACGCCAATCGGCCAAGGGGCTTGACGCGGGACAGAGGAGAACAGGCTGCTGGCGCAGCTGAGGCTGAACTCGGCCCCGTTGATGTCACCCAGATCCAGCTGCTCGATGGCGCGTCGTCGTGCCCGGTTGGCCTCAAGCACGGCCAGTTGCTCAGCTACCGCCGGGCCGGTATCGAGGCCGGCCAGCTCAGCAGAGGGGATCACCGGCAGGGTGAGGTGCTCCAACAGTTCTTGACGCCCGCTGGCGCCGGGGGCATCCCAGGCGAGGCGCACGCTGGCGATCTCCTGGTTGGGAGTCCAGGCGGGTAGCTGCAGCCGCAACCCCACGTTCAGCTCCTGACCGGCGCGCAGGTTTGGCAGCTGGTAGTTGCCCCGCCCGGTGGGATCCAAGTCGTTGAGCAGATCGAGCAGCTCCACGCCGTTCTTGGGGCGGATGCCGATGCTCACCCGTTTGCCAACCGTGCCCGTCAGGCCCTGGAGTTCCGAGGCGTAGAGATCGGCGAGCTGAGCGGGGCTCTCGATGAAGGCCAAGGTGCCATCGCCGGCACTGGCGATCGACCCCATCAGGTCCTCGTCAAAGCCATCCCCCAACCCGAAGGAGCTGGTGCTGATGCCGCGGGCAGTGAGCCCCGCCACCTTGGATGCGATCGCCTTCTGATTGGTGAGGCCCTGGTTGGCCTGGCCATCGGAGAGCAGCAGCACCCGATTCAGGCCAGCGGGATCGAGGTGGCTCGCCACCTGGGTGGCCCCGGCCATCCACCCATCGAAGAGCGCCGTGCTCCCGCCGCTGTGGATCGTGTTGATCGCCGCGATGAAGAGCTGGGGATCGGATACGGGGGCGGATGGCATCACCACCTGCACCTCGTCGTCGAAGGCCACGATCGCCAACCGATCGCGGGTGGTGAGTTCACCAGCGAGGAAGCAGGCGGCCTTGCGGGCATTGCTGAGCTTGCGGCCGCTCATGGAGCCGGAGCGATCGATCACCAGGGCGATGTTCAGGGGCGGCCGGGGCTTGCCCTGTTGCTCCTCACTCGGTTCCGGAGTGGAGATGGTGAGCAGGAGATCGAGTGTGGTGGCGCCATCAGCCGCCACCGCCGGCCGCAGGGGCCGGAAGCGAAGCGTGGGTTGGGTCATGGGAAGGGGTTGGTTGTGGGTCGGTTCAGCCCTGGCGTTCGTCGAGCTGCTCGATTAGGCGGTCGATGAGGCGTTGCAGCCAGGCCAGGCGACGGGTGCCGGCCGGTGGAATCGAGACCGCATCGCTGATGTGCAGCTCCACCCCAGGCGCCAGGGAGAAGCGATGCCAGCGGCTGGCGGCATCCCGGCTACCGCTGGAGCGGGAGGGGGATCGGGAAGGCGAACGGGATGGGGAAGCGGAGCGGCTGGGGGAGCAATGGCCGCCAGGCTCAATCCATGCCGGGCCAGGGAGCGGATCAAGAGCAGCTGCAGCAGCTGGCGATGGCCATAGACCGCGCTGCGTCCATCCTTGCCGGGCCGATCGATCAGGCCCTGGGTGGGATAGAGGCGCACGGTGCGCGGGTTGATCTTCTCATCCAGGCGCCCACCAGGCACCGGCAGAAGCCAGAGAAAACGGATAGCTCTACGTGCGAAAAACCAGCATTCAACCGGATCCGGATCAGGCGGTCGCTTCCCTTGACCTGGACTACGCCACGGGCGTCACCTTTCCGGGCAGCCACCGACCCAATGAACGGAGGAACAAATCTCCGGTCTTGCTGCCATCCAGCAGCGACGCCAATGAAGAAGCGCCAGAGTCAATTGGGACATGCTTCCTCTGGCTGAGGTGGTATTCGAACCAGGGGAACGGCTCTGCCCACCCCTTGCAACGTCAGCCGCAACCAGTCGTCTGAGGCTCGCGGCGCACCCTGGCTATGCCGAAGTAAAGCTGCTGGGTCAATTACAGCACTCCGGGGGAGGCCTGCATCGCCGAAATACTGGCTGACCCCCTAAGGTAAAGAAATCCACGCCCTCCAGCGGCCACTTCTGAGCCCTGAAATCTCGACCCCAGACTTGTTTTCATGTTTGGGTAACTGATGGGTCCTGGCTTATTTGGCATTTCTAAAACAGGTCAATGACCTGACCATTTCGTCTACATCGCATCAAGTTGCGGTGCAGACTGCTGCAATCGTCTACTGCGAGGGAAACTTCGCCGGGGTCGACGGCAAAACTGCCCACGGCTTAGTACGATTCTGTGAGGCCTTCGAAATTAGGGCAATTATTGATAGCCAATCAGCTGGGATTGATGCAGGAATGCTATTGGACGGCATTAGCAACGGCATTCCCATCGTGGCCGATCTAGGGCAAGCCCTTGCCTTGCCAGGTTCCCGCGCTACCACCTTCATCTATGGCATGGCGCCTGCCGATGGCCTTTACGGCAAAGACGATCGCCGGGTTCTGATGATGGCCATGGCAGCTGGCCTGAATCTGGTCAGCGGCATGCGCGAATTCCTTAATGACGACAGCGAATTTGCCCTGGCGGCCATACAGCATGGAGTGTCAATCCGGGATGTGCGTCGTCCACCCGCTTTGAAGGATCTTCGCCTGTTCAGTGGCTCGATCGACAAGGCACGCTGCATTCGAATCGCCGTGCTTGGTACCGATGGCGCCATCGGTAAGCGCACCACGGCGACGATTCTGGTACAGGCCCTAAACGCCAGCGGCATTCACGCCGTTTTGGTGAGCACGGGGCAAACCGGTCTGATTCAAGGGGGGCGCTATGGCATTCCCCTTGATGCCATTCCGTCGCAGTTTTGTTCTGGGGAGGTGGAGGCTGCTGTGGTCGAGGCCTACTGCGTGGAAAAACCCGCGGTGATCGTGATTGAGGGCCAAGGTGCCCTCAGCCATCCCGCCTACCTCTCGTCCAGCTTCATCCTGCGGGGCAGCCAGCCCCAGGCGGTGGTGTTGCAACACGCCCCGGCGCGCCGGCAGCTCAGCGACTTTCCGTTTATGCCGATGCCCACTCCTGCAAGTGAAATTCGCCTGATCGAATCCTTCGCGCCAACACGGGTCATCGGCCTAACCCTGAACCACGAAGGCATGAATGACGCCGAGGTGAGTGCTGCAATCGCCCTCTATGCTGCCGATCTCGGCATTCCTGTCACCGATGCGGTGAGCCGTGCTCCCTCTGCCCTAGTGGCAATGGTGCTGCAGGCTTTCCCCGAGTTGTGCGTATCAATTGACGGCCAGCTTTGAGCGCACCGCGGCTGGAGATTCATCTCGAGCATCTGCAGCACAACGCCACCACGATGGTCGATCGGCTTGCCCGCCAAGGAATCAAGGTGACCGGGGTCAGCAAGGCGATCCTGGGACTCCCGCAAATTGTGCGCACCTGGGTGGCGGCAGGGGTGCATTCCATCGGTGAATCGCGAATCGAATCAATCGAATCGCTGAGCCGCTGTGAACTTGGCGTACCACTGCTGCTGATTCGCTCACCGATGCTCAGCCAGGTGGATCGGGTGGTGGCCCATGCGGCGATTAGCTGCAACAGCGAGGCGGTGGTGCTGAGGGCCCTGGCGGCAGCTGCGCATTGCCAGGGGGTGCGCCACGGAGTACTGCTCATGGTGGAGCTAGGGGATCTGCGCGAGGGCATTCTCGTGGCAGACCTTGAGGCGATGGTGTTGCTTACCCTGGCCCTGCCAAGCCTGCTACTGGTAGGGATCGGCACCAATCTGGGCTGTCAGAACGGCGTAGCCCCAGATCAATCGAATATGAGCGAGCTGTCGCGTCTAATCAAAGCCCTGGAAGGCCGTTTTGGCATCAGGCTCGAGTGGTGCTCCGGAGGCAATTCGGCCAATCTTCCCTGGCTGGCTGGTGGCGGTGATCCCGGCCGAATCAACCACCTGCGCCTCGGCGAGGCCCTACTGCTGGGCCGAGAGCCACTCACCCGTACGGCAATACCAGGGCTGTACACCGATGCCATCACCCTGGTGGCCGAGGTAATCGAGTCCAAGTGCAAGCCGACCCGTGCATGGGGAACGCGACACTGCACCAGTTTTGCCAAGGGGCCAGCCGCTCCCCAAAAGCAACCAGACCAGCCCATGGCCATGCGAGCGCTCCTTGCCTTGGGCGAACAGGATGCCGATCCTGCCGGCCTTAGTTGCCCTGGGATCAGCATCGAGGGCGCATCCAGCGACCACTTGGTGGTGAGCGGTGCGGAATCGGCGCTCGCGGTCGGCGATGAACAGCGCTTTCAGCTCAGCTACAGCAGCCTGCTTCGGGCGATGACGTCTCCATTCGTGAGCCGTTGTTTCATCGAAGGGCCTGCCTAAGGTTGGTTTAGGTCGTGGGCCGCTCTACAGGGGCTCACCACAGCTCAGGCCAGACATCGGCCGGATCGCAAGGCGTAGCGACCAGACCGCTACTCCAATCACCCCACCAGCGCCGCATCGTCCCGCTCGAAGCCCGCTGCGACGGCACTGGAGCTTGCCTACGGAGAGGAGCGGCAGAGGACCTTGAGGCTGTGCCGCATGCTCAGCGCCACGGATCCCCGCGTCGATGCCCCGCAGGTGGTCGCAAAGGCTGTAGCTGTGGCGGAGGCTGTAGGGCACAGCCCGCTCCCCCTTGGCGACCATCACGGCCCGCAGTGAACGCCATCCAGGCTGGCGGCTCAGGTAGGTGGCGACGCAATCTCACGAGCCGTTGCCGCTCGATAGCGGCGGCATTTCGATCAGGTCGGCTTGCCGTCGCTCGATCAGCTTCGGGCGTTGGGGAATCCCATCACCATTGATGAGTGGAAGAGGATGCACCCGTCTTGGCCGGGTATCGACGCCGCCGCAGCGCGTCCGGCAGGGGCACCACCAGTAAGGCTGGCCAGTGCCCGGATCGGTCCGGACCGTGAGGTGCAGGAGCTCGATCGGCCGAAGCCCGAGCGCAGCCAGCAGCCGCATTGCATCGCCAACCGGCTTCCGGCCGCATCGATCGGCAGCGATGCGATCAGAGTGATGATCTGCTGATCGGTGCGCGGTTCGCCCTTCTGGCTGGGTGCACCATCGGCCGCCTTCGCTCCAACGTGGGACCAAGACCGGTGGGGGGCATCCACAGCGGAGGGAAATGCTCACGGGTAGGGGGGGTGCGCAACTTCTCCAAGAGAGCGCCTACATCTTCACTGGCTATGACAATATGTCTCGAGGCCTCGAGCAATCAGGTCGCCGATTTGTGTGTTGAACAGTTCGGCTTTTGCCCATCTCGTTACACCCTGGTCGTTCATCGACCGCTTCAACCTGTGATCTCTTACCTCCTGAAAGGACTCGTAGCGGGTCTTGCTGCTGGCACTGTTGCCACCTTTGCATTAGAGACCCTTGTCCTGCCCAAGGCGCAATCCAGCGCAGCGTCCCGAGCCCAGATTGCTCTTGCCCAAACTGCTGGAGGCGCAGCAGTTGGAGGCCTGGCTGGTCTGCTTTTGGGGATGCTCAGACGCCGTCACCTCCGTCGGCTTCCCTGGCAAGACTGGCGGGAATTTCAGGTGCAACGCAAAGATGAAGAGAGTGTCGAGATCACGTCGTTTGAGCTGCGTCCCGTTGATGGCGGGCCTCTCCCTCGATTTCGGGCTGGGCAATTCCTCACGCTTGAGTTGAAGATCCCGGGCAAAGCCATGTCCGTGTTGCGCACCTACTCGCTCTCCGACTTTCCCAGCGGCGATGGAGTACCCGATCACTACCGCATCTCAGTGAAGCGTGAACCAGCCCCCGAGGGGCTCGACGTCCCCCCCGGTGTTGCCTCTAACTTTCTTCATGACCACGTTCAGGAAGGTACGACCCTGAACATCCGCCCCCCGGCGGGCAACTTCACGCTCGACAGTGACAGTACTGAACCGATCGTGCTGGTGAGCAATGGTGTGGGCATCACCCCGATGCTGGCCATGCTGAAGGCAGCCGTCCTGCAATGCCCTCAACGGCCGGTCTGGTTCGTGCACGGTTGCCGTAACAGCCAGTATCACGCCTTTCGCAGCGACGTTGACGAGCTGGCCAGGACCCATCGCAATCTGAACGTGCACGTGGCCTACAGCCGGCCTCAGCCCAGCGATCAAGGGCGCTTTTAAAGTGAGGGCTATGTGGACGGGCCCCTGCTGCAGCAGCTCATCCAGGGGCCGGCCGCCTATTACCTGTGTGGCTCAGCCGGCTTCATGGACAGCCTGTTGATGGCACTGCAGCAAGCCGGGGTGACGCCCGCAGCGATTCGGTTTGAACGGTTCAGCCAGGGCCCCCGCGGAGCGCAGACAACGGCAGCTGAGCCAGTGAGCTCCGCTGAGGTTCAGTTCTGCCGCAGCGGGCGGAGGGTCACCTGGGATGGACGTCATCCGGAGCAGAGTTTGCTGGAGCTGGCCGAGGCCAACGGCCTCAAGCCGCCGTTTGCCTGCCGAGCCGGTGTGTGCGGCACCTGCACCACCCGCGTGCTGGGCGGCAGCGTTGCCTACCTAGCGGAACCAACTGCTGAGGTCCCCCCTGGGTCAACCTTGATCTGCATCGCCAGGCCTGCCGGTGAGAGCCTGGAACTCGATCAGTGACGATCACGGCACAGGTCGTTGATCACCCGCGCTGTACCGACAAGCATGAGCCATCCTCCCCTCTAAACCCGCTATGCAAGGCGTCGACTGGTTGGCAATCCTGCATCCCGCCCTGGCGGTCGTGCTGATCTATCCCTTGATCGGCATGGTGGTTCGCCTGGGGATACAAGCACGCCATCGCCGACTGGGCGACCGCAAGCTCCCAGCCACCCTTGGCAGCGAGCACACGGATCTGGGCCGCTGGCTCGCTGCTGGAGTGGTGATCATCGTACTAATTGCACTGTTGTCTGCCATCGTGACGCATCAACCGCTGAGCCAACTCAGGGGCGGCTTGCCGAGGGGGTTGCAGTTGTTGCTGGTGTTATTAGGAACCAGCATCTCGTTGGTGGCGTTATGGAATGCCACCGCGAAAGCGATGCGTTTGCTGTTTGCTTTGCTCACCTGGCTGGGGGTGATCAGCCTGGGTGCTCAGTCCGAGGTGTGGAGGGTCAGTGACAACCCTATGGACCCCAAGTTCTGGCAATCGCACTATTGGGCAGGAGTGGCGGTGACAGGTTTGATGCTGTTTTCTTTGGGGGCCCGCCCTGAGATCCTGCGCCAACTTGGATGGCGAAGGATTCATGTAGCTGCCAATCTTCTCGCTGCGGTACTGTTCACGATTCAGGGCATCACCGGCACCCGAGATTTACTGGAGATACCACTCAGCTGGCAGAAGTCCACTCTCTACCAATGCGATTCGAAAGCTATGGTCTGCCCGCCGCTGGCCACCACGGCAACACAGGAGGGAAACCTTGCCGATCTGCCGTCGGCCGACTAGATGTTGGCTCTGACGCTGATCCACGCCCCGGCATTGCCATGCATCGAATCCTGTCCACCCTCCTTGTGTTCACCGCCATCCTGCAGCCTGCTGTTGCCATGGCCCAGAGCATGTCGTCTCCAGCAGCTGGAGAGCGCCACCAGACCCGAGATGGCGTGATCAGGCTTTATGGCGCCTGCGGCCCGCAGAATGCCTTGCGCAAAGTGGCTGATGCATGGGAACGGAGCAACGATCTGAAGGTCAAGATCATCTGCGGACCAGAACCATCCTGGTCCCACCAAGCACAGGTTGATGCGGACATCATCTGGGGAACGTCAGAGCAATCAATGACTGCATTTCTACAATCATTTCCCAGCTTCCCTTCGAAAGACGTTTCGCCGATCTATCTTCGCCCGGCCATCATTGCCGTTAAGACTGGAAACCCCCGCCGCATTCAAAGGTTTGAAGATTTGCTTCAGCCAGGAATCCGCATCGTCGTCACCGAAGGATCTGGTATTGCCAATACATCTGGCACGGGCACTTGGGAAGACATAGCCGGGCGACTGGGAAAGCTGGAGGATGTCAAGCGCTTTCGCCGAAATATCGTGGCCTTTTCAACGGGTTCCGGCGCCAGCTTCAAGGCGTTCCAGGAGCTTGATGCCGATGCATGGATCACCTGGCCAGAATGGGCTGTTGACAATCCCTAGGTCCTCCAGGCAATTCCCATCTCGAGCGAGCGAAGCATCTGGAGGGATCTGAATCTTGCCCTGTCAACCTCTACGGATCCACAAGCCGCATCCTTCCTTCGCTTCCTGGTCTCCGATGAGGCGCAAAAACTGATGCGTAGCGCCGGCTATGTGCGCTAGCGGGGCGTGATGCACTGGCGTTCTCGGGCGCCGCGATGCGCAAAAAGAGGCAAGGGTTCCGGCCGTAGGGCCTCCCTCCTGCGGAATTGGGCTTTCGGAAGGAAGGGAGCAGATTCCTGCTGGGCATGCTTTCGATAGTCATGGATGCCCTCAGGGGTCTCATCGGAGGTGGACTCCTCCTCCCCCCGGTGGGCTCCAGCTGGCATGCTGTTCGTCTAGGCGCTCAGATTCGCCAGAGCCACCTCGCCGGGCATTCCCTGTGGATCGCCAAGGCGACTGCCCTTGCGGAGCGGGCCAGGGACGCCCCGCTGGCCACCCATGCTGACTGCCCCGGCCGCTCGCACTACCGATACAAGCAGGACCGCTCCACTGACGCCTCCCAATCCGCAAGGTGAAATCGATGCCGAGCTGGAGGAAGAGCTGGAGGCGCAGATTGCGATTGAGAAGCTGCGCTGTCAGCTGCCGGCTGAGGGCGATGGAGCTTGCCCTGAAAGGATTCAGGGGCAGGTATCGGCAGCGTCAGCGAACAGTTCTTTCGGCAGGAATTCCGCATAGTTCTGCCAGCGTCCGATCGAGTCGGCATGGATCGCCTGGCGTACTTGATCGTGGCTGAGGGTCATCACGACGCGCTGATTCCGCTCGGGATGCAGGCAGGCCTCCTCCAGTGGCAAACCCATGGTCTTAAGCACGGTTGTGAGAACGGGGCGGGGCTGCTTCACCAGCGATTCATATTCCACCTGCAGGTGTGGAATCTCCAGAGACTCCAGAATAATGGGTACAAACATGCGTTCGCAGTAAATCATGCGCAGGATCGATTCCACTGAGCCGGTCCATCCCCAGGAGGGTTCCATATTGGCTAGAAAAATACTGACGAGCGTATCGAATGGATCCCGGATCATCCGAATCATGGTGGCGCCTGGCAACACACAGGCAATCGCCAGCGGCTGCGTCATCGGGAAGACGGTTTTATCAACCGACCAGTGATCCAGCGGTACTTCCAGCTCGAGGCGAACAAACTCGTTGTAGGCATCCTGCAAGCCATTCAGGCAGGAGATGGGCACCCGTTGTGCTCCGGATGGCCAGCCCCGTTCCTCGGCAGCGATGGCATCGGCCATCCTGCCGGGAAATGCGGTTTCGCCGATGCCGCTGACTCTTCCGTGCTGATCGAGCATCTGCTCCAGCAGCGAGGTGCCGCTGCGGGGCAGACCCATCAGAAAGGCGGTCTGCTCCACCCGGCATGAGGCCTGACGGATCAGGGCGGGGCCGGATCGGCGAGCGGATTCTGCTGTCAGACGCAGGGACTGCTCCTGCAGTTCAATGGAATAGGGAAGGGTGGAGCGCTGGTGCTCTTCGGCGGCGATCGCCCAGGCCGTTGCATAGTTGCGGCGCTGATCTTCAATGGCAACGAGCTCAAATGAGGCCTGGCGCCTCACATGGGCGGCATCCGAGCGGGTGCGCAGTAGCTGCAGCAGGCTGGCGGCCTCCTCCAGATCACCCTGCGCTCGCCAGAGTCTGGCCTGCAACAGTTGCATTTCAGGTTGATCTGCCAGGCCGTGATGACGGCGCAGATGATCAGAGAGACGTGCGAGCTGGACGGATCGGAACAGGTTGAGTCCGATCAGGAGTACCGTATCAAGATCTTCCTGGAGTTGTTGCTGTGGCAGCTGCTCGAGCAGAGCGAGTGATGCTTCAATCTGTCCGCGTCGGTAATGAAGCAGTGCCTGTCGGTACAGGGGATGCCAGGCGGAGTGCGATGCCGGTGTGCTCAACGCCAGTGCCACAAGATGCAGCAGCCTGAGAGGCTCTGGCGATCAAGGTGATGGGACTTCATCGATTTGAGCCCTCCTGGATTCGCCGCCGCAGTGTGCGTGCCCAGGCGAACGAAACGGCTGCCCCCGCCAATGGCAGAGGGCCGGGGACTTCAGTACCGGGATCAGGACGGGGAGCATTCACAGCATCGTAATCTATTTCCAGATAGCCGGTCCAGGTTCCGGATGTGCCTGCTGCCCCATAGCCATTGCCAAACCAGATGCCATTGCCCGCCGAAAAGTAGGTGTAGAGATCAATGGGCGTGGTGCCACCAGGGTTCCAGGCACTCTCTAAGAATGAGCCAGTTACGGTTGTCCCGGGAACGTCGGATGCACCAGTAGGCCAGGTAAGCCTGGTTGTGGCGTTTAGGTTTGAAAAACCACCGATCTGCAGGCGGCCACCCAAGGTCAAGGGAGGTATGTCGAGGTAGAAAGTGAGATCGTCGGCATAGGTAAAATCAACGCTGGCGTTCAGGGTGGCGTTCACAGATACCTTGCGCAGGATGGCCCCAGGACCGTAAATGGTGGCAGGATCAACTCCCAGCTCTGCAAAATTGAATCCAGTGAATGGTTGGCTTGTGAGCGTTTGCCTATATATCAGGGCATAGGAGTGGCCCGCGTCGAGGAAGATCGAGCCGGCTGCTGCGATCCCGACGCCGATGGCGGCCCGCTGCGCTATTGACTTAATCGTAAAGACAAGGCCGCCATTCTTGGCGGCGGCGGGCGATTGATCGAGATTTTTTGCCGACCTGCTCTTCCCGGGTGCCGTAGCCATCGATCCAGTAAGCAATGCCTACACAACCTACACATGTGTTGTTGGTGTTATCAAGTCTGGTTTCGGGAAGGCTGGCGGCACTGTGTGAGGTGGGTGCCTTTTGCTGCTTAGCCGCCGCTGCCGCTGGATCCTCAGGTCCTGGAGGGGCTGACCTTTTGAGGGTGGCGGGGGCTGCGGCCCCTTCCCTCAATCAGCGCCGTGCGCTGTCCGTACGTTGCGGGCGGTTGTCGCGTTGACCAGCACCAAGCCGCAGGGCCACCGCCCGGCCAAGACCAGCCGAATTGAGCTCAGGGCCTCAGAAGACGACCGCAACCTGCTGGATCGGGCCGCTGCGGCCCTCGGCACCGACCGCAGTTCCTTCTTACTCGCCCAGGGTCGCCTGGCGGCCCAGCGGGTTCTGGCTGACCGGGAGCAGTTCGTGCTCGATACCGCCGCCCAGCAGGAGTGGGAGCGGATCAACAATCGCCCGGCCCGCAGCCTGCCGGGGCTGACGCGGCTGCTGGAGCGGACCTCGCCCTTTGGCCATCCAGCGGCGGATCAGCCCGAGGCATGAGCCGCTACCAACCGCCTGAGCTGTTGGCGGCCCGTCACCAGCTCACAGGCTTCCGCTGCCGATCGGAAGAGCAGACCGCCTGGCTGGTGGAGGTGGCCAAGCAGGCCCATGGCACCGGAACCACCCGCGTGTTTGTGGTCACCGAGGTGGATCAGCCCCGCGTCGTCGCTTACTACGCCTGGTGCATGGCGAGCGTGGCGATCGCCGATCTGCCCGAGCGGTTGCGGCGCGGTGCGGGCCGCTACCCCCAGCCCATCGCGCTGCTCGCCCGCCTGGGGGTGGACGAAGGCCATGAAGGCCAGGGCCTCGGTGCCGCCCTGCTGCTGGATGTGATCACCCGGGTCGCCAGCCTCAACGAGGCCAGCCTCAACGACGGCATCGGCTGCCGCGGCTTGCTGGTGCATGCCGAATCCGAGCAGGCCCGGGGGTTCGATGAGCACCTGATCCCGGAGTTTTCGAGCTCACCCACCGATCCTTTGCACCTGCTGCTGCTGCTCAAGGACATTCGCCGCACGCTGGGCTCACGCCAGGGTTGATCGGTCCATGGCATCGAATCCAAGACAGCCCTGGCAATGGCCCAAGTGGAAGCTGGGCTCCCGCCTGGCGGGGCCTGGATCCCTGGGATGCCGACAATGCTCCATCGGCACCTCAGGCAAAGGCTGACACCCAAGAAGTCAGATGCCATTAACGTTGACATCTAACCACAGCCTCTTCCCTGGTCATGGCAGCCGAACTGGGCGAACTGATCACTGTCACTCCAGGTGTTCGCAGCGGCAAGGCTTGCGTAACAGGAACCCGGATCACGGTGTCAGACGTTCTGGGCTATCTGGCCAGCGGCATGAGCCAGGAGGAAATCCTGCTCGACTTTCCCGATCTCAAAGCTGAACATATTCGGGCCGTTCTACGCTATGCGGCAGAGCGCGAGAAAAGGCTCAGCGAGCTAACGATCGCCTAATTTTCAGACGCCTAATTTTTCAGCAATGTCTAGACGATTGCTGTTTGATGAAAACCTGAGTCCGAGACTGCCAGCACTTCTCGTCGACCAGTTTCCAGGTAGCAGGCACGTCCGCGATGTTGGACTCAGGGGGGCAACGGATCAGGGCATCTGGGATTTTGCAGCTGCCGCCGACTTTACAATCGTGACGAAGGATGATGATTTTCGAGGACTTAGTCTGCTACGCGGTGCGCCACCAAAAGTAATCTGGCTTGTAATTGGCAACTGCACTACGCGTGAGATTCTGCAGATTCTTACGGAAAACGATGCTTCTATATTCAGCTTCATCATTGAGCCCAGCACGGCCTTGCTTACCCTCCGTAAGGGTTGAGGGTGGTCCCAAAATCTGCCTGCAAGGTGGTGACCGGTCTGGCGGTCTTGGTCTGCAGGGCCATCTTGGTTGATTGCAACTGCAACCAGCATTCCCAGGGGCGGACAAAGCTGGCCTCACACCCCCCGAGGCCAGAGCAGCCCTGTGGTGGGCCTGGCGGAATGCATGGCATAGATCCGCTTAGTTCGTCCAAGAATGCAGGGGCCCGTGCTTCGGACTGCTGCAGGGGTGAGTCGGGGCACTGCCTGAGGTTGCCGGGGGATCAACTCCCTGGTCTGAGATGGCAAAACTCTGTTGGCCTGCGCGGAGAAGACCACCTATAGCGCTTTGCGATCCAGCGCATCGGCCAGGCGCGTGACCGCAGAGGCCAACTGAGCCTGGGTGTCGGGCGGCGCCACTGCTTTCTCTGTTCGCTTGAAGGCCTCAATCGCCCGTACGATTAAGAACACCACGAAGGCGATGACGAGGAAGTTAATCAGCGCCACGATCACGGCACCGGCTGGCCAGGCATTGATCGAGTCCACCTGGGCGGCCTTAAGAACAGGTTGAAGCACACCAGTCATGACCTGACTGACCACAGCGTCCACCACCTTGCCGAAAGCGCCGCCCATGACCACCGCAACAGCGAGGTCCACCACATTGCCCCTATTGATAAAATCCTTGAAATCGTTCAGGAAGGTCGATCGGCGTGGGGCCATCACTTGATTGTGAATGCAACCCCAAGAACTTCCTGCAATGGGTGGGTTCTAGCAGCCCCCGAGCCGTCCTCCCTCGATGGCTCTTGATTGTGCGTCCGTTGGGGATCCGTTGGGGAAACGATCAGCCGGGCACAAACCGACAGCAACGTTCCGTTGCTGACTGGATCTCTCCCAGGGGCGAATAACGCTGGCGTCATCCCCCCCGAGGCCAGAGCAGCCCTGTGGAGGGCCTGGCGGGGGTGCCGCTCCCATCACCCCCGCCACTGCTACCCCCTGAGCTGGACAGCAGCGGCCCCTGCTGCGGGTGTTGGCGGGTGCCAACGGCACTCATCGGCGGGAAGTTGCGGATGAAATCCGCCGTGCCGCTGATCAGTTGGAAGCTCACAGGCGGCAGGCCGCTGATGAAGTGGACCTCATTGCACTCCCGCCAGTAGCTGAGGGCAAAGACCGACATCCAGGGGCTGGCTTGGTTGTGGCTGGTGCCGCTGGGCAGCCACAGCCACACGTCCCGGTCGGTGGAGCGAGAGGGTGAGGGCCCCGCCGCTGGTGTCCCACCACCGGTAACTGGAAGTCCTTGCCAGTTGTTGGGCGCTGGGGGGGCTGGCCTGGATGGAAAGGGGATCAGCAGCCGGGGCCGTGGCCCATTCGCTGTCGTGGTCCGCGGCGCTGCGTTTACGCAGGGTCTGGCCGGCGCTACCACCGACCTGCACCCTGGGGACCCTGCGCTCCCGGCGGGCCGACCTGGCCAGGTGGGCCGGGCAGGGAGGCCAGTTGCGTCCAGAACAGGGCCACGGCATCAAAGATCGGTGATCACTGGCTCTTGCTATGGCCGGCGCCAGGGGCGGCGGCAGGGCCGCCATCGGCCAGGACCTCCCCCAGGCGGCGGGCGATCAGCAGCAATTGCTCCTGGCGCCGCCTCTGGTCCCTCTCACTCGCACCGGATTGGTCGGCTGTCGGCGCTGGTCCAGGGCGCTGGTCGTAGAGGCTGAGCAGCAGGGCCCGCTGGCCGGTGCGGTTGCCGCAGCCCACCGGACACAGCAGCGCGATCGTTGCTTTGCCACTGGTGGAAGCACCTGGGTCGGGGTTGAGGGGGAGGGCTTCTGACTGCTCGCTAGCGCAGAGCCCCAGGGCAAGGTGGCCCAGGGCGCTGGCCATCTCCACCCCCAGCAGCAGCTCCTGATCGGCAGAGAGCCCCTGCTGGCTGAGCCGGCCTGCAGCCGCCAGCACGGTCGCGCTGCCGCCGCCGTCCCACTGCAGCAGCGCCAGGGTGTGGAGGCCATCGCCGCTGGTTTCGATCGCCTTGCGCAGCAGCGATT
>Ga0310334_100044_pt1 | contig 42082 bp, 38 predicted proteins | sample LakMicMIDCLREDC7_FD_195548 | JGI IMG/M metagenome (GOLD analysis project Ga0310334, IMG submission 195548) | Enriched freshwater cyanobacterial communities from Lake Michigan, Michigan, United States - MI23.DCL.RED.C7 (v2) (version 2) | ecosystem: Environmental > Aquatic > Freshwater > Lake...
GGCAATTACTGTTACTGAACAACGCCGGGCTGTTCAACATGCATATAACCTTAAACATGGTATTACACCAACGGCAGCGGGCAAAAGATCGATTGGTAATAATCCAATACTTGCGTTTCTTGAGATGTCGCGCAAATTAAATGATGATCAACTTACAGAGGCGGTTGAAGTTGCCCAACACAATGGAGTGCCATTGGAAGCATTGCCGGAGTTGATTACACAATTAGAGGAAAAAATGAAAACAGCAGCTGCAAAACTTGATTTCGAAGCAGCAGCTAGTTTGCGTGATCAAATCAAAAAGCTGCGCCAAAAGTTAGTGGGGAGAAGTTGAGCACGTTCTAATTATTTGTGGTTAATTCAATAAATTCTCGCAGTGATAGTCTTAGTAACAATTGGAGAATTGCGCTTGGAGTTGATGAAAACTAGCCACCGCGGTGATGCGCAACACCAACGGTTTTGCCTTATGCGGGCTGCGTTCGTTGAATTAATTTTACCCCCAGGGCCTACCTTCAAGCCGGTAGGAGGATCTACTGAAGTCCGACGAAATCGCTCCCTAGAGCAGGGCAACAGGGGAGGTTAGAAGGCGCTAGCTGGAGACGGCTGCTTGAAGTTGTTGTACTCCCAAAAAGATTAGGTTTCAGTAAAATTGTGTTGAGAAGCAGCAGTATTTTTAGGTATTAAGATTGGATCATGAGCAGAAGCTGCGCCGTGGAATAGCAGCGATTGAACAGGATCATCAGCATGGCCCGGTGTATCTGCCTTGATCGTTATGGTATTTATTTGATCAGCTAGGGCTTTTGATTGTGGAGCTCAGTACGCCTGTGGTGGACCTGGCGACGCGATTGCTTGCGAACTACGGCCTGCGCACACCGGATGCTCTGCAGTTTGCTTGTTGTATGCAACTTGGGCCTGAGGCCGAGATTTTTAACGGTTATGGTGGTTTTCAATGCGTTTAGGCTTGCGAGGAATACCAGATCACCTACTGAAATAATGCGGCAATCAAAAAAAATAAATATTAATAGATATTCATGGGAGCAGAAAGCTCTCCGAATGATCAAAGTGCATAACAGCACCTGCTCAAGGCTGTGGCATCTCTTTAATTTATTAAAAAGCTGGGTTTCCTGCTACATACTCAAAACTTGTGCCATCTAGGGAAAGACTATTTACATTATTTATGATTGCTATCAGTTCATTTACCCCACCCTGCACTGTTGATTTAAGGAAAATCTCTGTATTATTGCCATTTGCGCCTAATAGGTAGTCATTGCTACTACCAAGAAGAACAATCTTATCTTCTCCATATAGAAGAGATCTTAGCCCTGGTGTTCCAAAATCCGTGATAAGTGCATAATCATTTCTTCCATAAGTATTATCTTCTCGATCATTATAAGCGGCTCTTCCATTGCCGAAGAGATAAAATTTATCATCACCTAAATTTCCTGATAGCGTATCGATATCGCCTATACCATCTGCTCCTATGGTTGAACTGCCTCCAAAACGATCGTCACCAAAAACTGTATTTAAATAAGAACCATAAATATGATCATTACCCTTTCCGCCTTGAATCACATCTGATCCAGATCCCCCAATTAAAATATCATTTCCTGCGTTACCATGGATGAAATCATTTCCGATATCTCCGTAAGCAGTATCATTTCCATCGCCGCAGGTAATGTTATCATTTCCATCATAGCCCCAAATATCGTTTGCTAAGCGGTTTCCAATAATTGTGTCGCTTCCTTTGCCACCTCTAGCGTTTTCTATTACACATTGACCTATATTAATACCCTCAATATCAGTTCCAAAACTCACCCCATTCCAATCGTGAGCAATTGTGAAACCGCCTTGGGAACCTTCCAGAACATAGGTGTAAAAACCAGCAGCTGCAGTGCTGTCATTTAGTAAATTTGCATTACGGAGGTCAATTTGAACGGCTTTGGAGGTGTTTGGCGCAGCAAAAGTATCTATTCCTCCCGCATCCCATATGCATGCCCAGCCATTATTTGCATCACTTGCTTGGGGAATGATATATGTGTTATCCGTTAAATTATAGTTATTATTTTTGCCATATATTTTTTGGATAGTAGCAACATCTAATGCCATGGGTGTTCTGGAAAAACCAAGATTTGCTTGGCTTGCATCTCCAGCAGCAGTATTAACATTTATGCTTGAGGGTGTTAAGGCGGGATTGTTGACACCTGTGCGCTGATTGGTTACACTGGTACTGTTGTAAGACATTACAGTTGCAACTGTATTATTTAATCCATAAGTTCCAAAGGCCGTATTGCTATTGCCTGCTGTAACGCCAGGGAAAAGTGTTGTGTCGTCGGTATGTTTAAGGCCTAAATTATGCCCCAATTCGTGTAATATTGTCATGTAGCCAAAAGAGCCTGGCCGATATTGGATATTTCTAATCACATTTGAAACATTATCGTATGAATTGTAATTACTGCTTAGTCTTAATTCTGCGTAAAATTTATCCGCTTCTGTTGAATCGAATACGACATACCTATTTTGAAAGTCAACTTCTGTTCTAGCTGAATTGCCAACTGTGTTTCCCGCAGCCCCATCTTGAATTCTTACCACCATATCCACTGGAAATGGATTGTTGATACCCCCAAATTGAAAACTGATATTGGCTATATTTTGGTATTTTGAAAGTGCTGATTGAATATAAATAAGCTCTTGAGTACTATAGGAGCTAACAGCCTGCGGAAAATTCCTCATGTTGCCTCCATCACCTGTGCCTTGTTGCAATGTCCAACGCACAATGCTTGTATTATTTGCGGAACGTGCCAAATTAGGTCTTTCAGTACCAGTTATTCCTGCAAGAAAATCACGTGAACTGATCTGATTATCTATTGGGTTTAATTTGGTAAATGGCATGCGAAGGGAAAAAATTCTCAAATTCTTCATAGCAAGAAAATGTTTTATCGCTAAAATTATTTGTAATTCTTAATATTCATTGATGATAGTGGCCGCCCACATTGCACTAGCGGGGCCAAGCAAAATTCCATTGCGGTAGTGGCCTGCCATTAGGCATAAACCTGGCAGTAATTGTTCAAGTACCGGCGCTGGTTGCCCCAATGGTTGGGCCCTAACCCCTTGCCAATGGCGTATTACTTTTGCTTGATTTAGCCATTCTGGAGCAGCCCCATTCAGCTGCTGCATATCTTTTAATGCATCGATAGATCCTGCTTGATTTTGATTTAAGCCCGGCTCTAGGGTGGCACCAAGCCAAAGATGATTATCCGGCCGTGGCACTAAATTAATGCCATCCCAATTGATGCTTTGCTGCCAATTTATTCCAGCCGGAAGTTTTAATTCAAGCGCCTGGCCCAATACCGGTTGCATCGCAAGATTATTTGTATTACTTAAACCCAGCGGTGCTAATAAATCAATGCTTTCAAGACCTGCGCAAACCATTAGCCAATCATATATCTCATTATCCTTGTTGTTTGCCTCCAAACTAAGTTGCCAGCTCCCGTTGATTTGAGTTAACTCGCTAACTTTGCTATTAATATATTTCAAGCCATTATTTTGGCCATCTAGTAGTAATTCCTTCATCCATTCAGTTGGATCTAGTTGGCCATCCCTACTGCTCCAGATCCCTCCAATCAGCCCCTCTGATAGGTGTGGCAGCACACCTGATTCCACCTGCTCCTTGAGGGCAGCTTCATTGAATATTTCCATGCCAATGCCTTTCTTGCTGCGCTCTTCGGCAAGCAGTTGATATTTCTGCCATTGATTGCAGTTATTTGTTAGTAGCCATAGGCCGCGATTGATTTTTGCTTGATAGCCGGCCCCTTGCAAATGTTGTTGCCACTCGCTAAATAGCTGCATTGATTGTTGCCTAAGCCTCCAGCTGCGGCCGCTGCTGCGCTGAAATACATCGGCCATCAAAAGCCCTAAGGCTGCAGAACTGCCACCTGTATTAGTAGATATCAAAGTTACATTATGGCCCTGTTTTGTTAGCAGCCAGGCTGTGCAACAGCCAACGAAGCCAGCGCCAATAACAGCAACCTTTTTTTGTTTATTAATTAAATTCAGTTGAGCGCTGCGCTTGGGATTACTTCGGCGTAGGCGCCAAAGCCACTGGCAACACGGATGTAGTTCTTGCTGAGGCTATTGCCATCTTGCAAGCGTGCTGATTCGTCTAATTCCGCTAATGATTCTTTCAATGCGTTAGCTCTTTTGATTGCTTCGGCGCGATCTGCTGGCAGTAGCCGTTGGTTGATGTAGCTCATTTCACGGCTCACCTCTTGCATGGGGCCATGGATCAAATTACGGGTAAACACCCAATTCTTTTCATTAACCAAAGTTGCCAGCTCCGGCAGGCGCTCCTTAGCAGCTAGGAAACCTTTGGCCTGGCGGCCGATGGTGGCCATATCCTCAGGGCTGATCGTGGCTGCTGCCTTGGCATTAGCGCCATCACAGGCGCTTAAACCAATGCTGAGCACAAACGCAAGGCCCCATAGGGCAAGGCGACGCAGGGCAGACACCATTATTAGAAGGCTGGATGGGAGCGAGTTTACCGGCCCCTTCCCTCAGTTCTCACCGTAGATATGAAATTTGACCCCCACCATTGCTACGACGCCCTTGTGGTGGGTAGTGGTGCCACCGGTGCCGTTGCCGCCCAAACCCTGGCCCAACAGGGTTTAAGTGTGCTGGTGCTGGAGGCCGGCGCTGATAAATCCGTTGGCGAGGCCCTTGGGGCAGAACCGTTAAACAGCCTGCGCCGTTTGGCACACCTCAGTGCTGGCCACCATTTGCTGCAAAGCCAGCACCCTGGCTATTGGAAAAACAACCCCAACCTCTATGTAAACGAACAGCAAAACCCATACACCACCCCCGCTGATCAGCCTTTTCTTTGGACCCGTGGCCGCCAGGTGGGCGGTAAAAGCCTTAGTTGGGGTGGTATCACCCTGCGGCTTTCCGATAATGAATTCAACCAGGCCTGGCCCTTAAACCACAGCGAACTAAGCCCCCACTACAGCGCCCTGGAGCAACAGCTGGGGGTATGGGGTGGCCGCGATGGATTGGAACTGTTGCCCGATGGTGAATTTGCCCCGCCAGCTGCCTTCACACCGGGGGAATTGCATTTGCAAAGCGCCTGCAAGCAATTGGGTTTGCCCTTTATTGCGTCCCGCGGTTTTCCGCGCCACCAAGCCAAACGGGATGGGTGTTGGCCCCGCTACAGCGCCCAGGGTGGTGCCCTTGCTGCTGCCCTGGCCACCGGTTTAGTAACCCTGCGCAGTGGTGCGGTTGTTGCTGAGCTGTTGCTATCGCCAAGCCAAGATCAACTTGAGGGGGTGTTGTTTATTGATGCCACCAGCGGTGCTATACACCGCGCCAAGGCAAAGCTGGTTGTGCTTTGCGCTTCCACAATCGAAAGCCTGCGCTTGCTGTTGCTTTCTCGGGATGATCGCTGCAGCAACGGTTTGATCGATCCCCATGGCCTGATCGGTTTGGGCTTGATGGATCATGTGTCTGTTGCCCGTTTTTTTGCTTTGCCAGCCCAGGCGCCAGCGCCTTTGGGAACAGGTTTATCGGGGGCTGAAAGCGCTTTCATTCCCAATACCGGCGAGGGCTATGGCCTGTGGTGTGGAGTGCAGCGCTTTGATCCACCTTCTTTATTGCGCCGTGATCCAAGGGCGGCAATTGGTTTTTTGATTGGCCATGGGGAGGTGCAGCCAAATCCCAGCAACCGCGTAGGCCTTGATCATGGCCGTTGTGATGCATGGGGTTTACCGGTGGCCCATATCGCCATGGCTTGGGGCATGGCAGAACAAACCCTGGTGAATTTGATGCTCAGCCGCATACAAACGGTGGTGCAGGCGGCGGGCGGTGAGATCAAACCCATCGAAGATTTGTTCCGCTTGGCATTGATCGAACCATGGCTAACGGCTAGCGCCGCCGGCTCCCAGGCGGTGCCACCACCCGGCTACTACATCCATGAATTAGGTGGTGCACCCATGGGCGATAACCCTGAGCGATCAGTGCTGGATCGTTGGAATCGTTTTCACACCTGCAGCAACCTGTTGGTTACCGATGGCAGTTGTTGGCCTAGATCCGGTTGGCAAAGCCCAACGCTCACCTCAATGGCACTCACCAGGCGGGCTTGCTTGGCTGCTATCTCAAGGCAGTGATCTGTTGGTAGATCTCCAACTCCTCGTTAGCGCTAATGATCGCTATCTGGGCTGTTCCTAGTAGCTGTAGCCGCTCTGTTAACCACTGCCGTAGAACCTGGTCGTGTTCACCGATGCCACCTGTTAGTGCCAACACATCAAGGCCCCCCAATAGGGCAAAGCCAGCGCCAATTGCCTTGAGCAGTTGCTGTTGGAACACGGCAATTGCCAAATTGGCATCGGCGTTACCAGCCGGCCTCGCTTAGCCAGCGTTCTTCCAGGCGCAGGTGCAGTTTCAATTTTTGAATTAATGCATCATTTGGGGCAAGTGGCTTGGCTCAGAGCCGCCAGCAATCAAATCTTCCAAGCCCTGCTCAAGCTGGTTGTGCTGCTGCTCCAACAGGGCCTCCTTCTGCTCCCAGGCTCTTGACATGGCCACCTTTGCAATATCACGTATCTGTTATACAGCAGAACAAGCAAAAACAATAGAAGTAACAACGCCTTGATTGGAGTGTTGAATCCGTTTAGGCTTATACGTTGTTAATCCGTGTTACTGCTGATGGCGGCACCCTTGGAGGCCCTTGCTGAATATTTCAAGGTGTTCAGCGAGCCCAATCGCCTGATGGTGCTTGAAGCATTAAGGGAGGGCCCCCTCAACGTAACCGCTGTGGTGCAGTGCACAGGCCTTAGCCAGGCCTTGGTTTCTAAACACCTCAAGCTCCTAACAATCGCTGGGGTGGTAGCCCGCAGGCCTGAGGGCAGCCTTGTGTTTTATGAGGTGCTTGATCGTGGTGTATTTCGTTTACTACTTGCCGCTGAAAAGCAGCTTCTCACCGCCCGTGAGCAGCAACTATCCGCCCTGCAAGCTGTGCTCTAACCCCTGCCATGCTTGATCCAGGGAGCCTGCCGCAGGATCTAGAGCAGCTGCGTGAGCAATGGCTAGCTGGCCGTAGATCTTTCCAGGGGCTTGAGTTGGTTGATACCGATTTTGCTGATCTAAACCTTGGCGGGGCCGATCTCAGGGGCAGTTGTTTTCGCGCTAGTAGGTTTGGCCATGGCCAGCTCAATGCAGTGAATTTGAGCGGTGCTTTTTTACAGCAAGCGTTGCTCTGGGGAGCTGATCTCTCCGATTGCATTGCAGAGGCTTCCTTTTGGCAGGAGGCAGACCTCTCAGGTGCCCGCTTGCAGAGGGCAAATTTTCGTGCTGCCTATTTACATCGCGCTTGCCTCAGGGGTGTTATCGCCCCCCATAGCTGTTGGCAAGAGGCGCGCTTAATTGAGGTGGATTTGCGTTCAGCCCTCGATCAGCTCACCGATTTGGGCCATGCCGATTTTTCTGGTGCAGACCTCAGCTTTGCCCAATTGGCGGGGGCCCAGCTGCAGCAGGCCAACTTCAGTGGTGCCTGCCTTTATCAAACCAGTCTGCGGGCCGCTGACCTACGCGGCGCCAACTTGAGCGGTTGCCATTTAAACGACTGCGACCTGCGTGATGCCCAGCTCTAGTCAAGCCACTAGCCAGCGTCCGCCTAGCCCCAATACCACGGTTAGAGCCGTAGTTAGCCAAAGCAAACGGCCTTCCCCCAGCAGTAGCCGTCGTAGCAGTAGCAAACTTCCCGTTACGCCAACAATCAGCACTGCACTTTGGCAAAAAGCGAGCACATGGCTATCGGCACTCCAGCCTGGCCAGCTATCACCGAAAGATACCGGCAGCAGCATGCCAGCTTCCCCCATGCCCAGCGGTAGGTGGCGCGCTAACAAAAGGGCCCATAGCAGCGGCAGCATTCCATAGAGCCCATGGCGCCATTGCTGTCCACTAACAAAGCAACGGAAAACAAGGCCGATTAAACCAGGGAGGGCAAGGTACCCAAGCGCCAGGGGCCAATTGTTTGCAGCGCTTTGCTGCCAATGGTGTAACACCACACCACCTGCTAGCACAAGGATTAGAGCCGGTTCGCCTGCGGGAACAGCTAGCTGCCTTTGCAGATCAGCGGCCGGTGGCCTCAGATTTAGTTGCACCGAGCGATGGGCACAGGCTTGGGCGCAGGTGAGGCACAGCACACAGTTGCGGTTATCGCTGAGGTGGGCCGGGTGGGTGCCCAGGGGGCAGCCGCTGGTGGCTAGCCCCTCTCCTTCCGCTGAGCCTCCTTTAAAGCAGGCATAACTACTGCAACTACCGCTACAGGTGCCGGCCTGGGCCCGCAATTCCAGGATTGATAGCTTGGCGAACAGGCCGTTCATGCCGCCCACGGGGCAGAGGTAACGGCACCAAAATCTTTTTTCAAAAGCCAGGGAACCCAGCACCGCTCCAGCTGTGATCACCAGCAGCAGGCAACTGCTGAGCCAAGGGCTGCTCTCCATGGCGCCCAGTTCCTCCCACAGCAGAATTGCAGCAAAACCAGCGGCCAGTAGAGGTGAGGCCCAGCGGTCGGTGTTGCCGCGGGGCCAACGGGCTGGCTGCCAGCCGATGCGGGTTGCAACGCGTTGGCTGATTTCACCCCACACCATGAAGGGGCAAAAGGAACACCAAAGCCTGCCCACGAATGGAAAACCCAGCAGGATTAGGGGCCACCACCAGGCCCAAAATAGATTTAGGGCACCGTTATGGGCCCGATCCTGGGGGCCAAGCCAGAGCCAGAGATTAACGAGTACAAACAGCCAGCTCATCAGGCCAAATAGCAGTACGTTCCACAGCCGTGGTGAACGCAGCCAAAAGCGCAGTTGCGGTTTCCAACGCCATAGATCAAAGCGAGCTGGCGTGCCGCGGCTGGCGGTCCAAAACACATCCTCAGGCAACTGCTCCGGTAGATCTGCTTTGGCCTGTTGCAAGGCGCGGTAGATCAATTCCTCAAGTTCGCGGATGTTGTTGGGAAAATCGTGTTGTTGCAGGCGCTCAACAATGCCGGGAGCAAGGCTGGGTGGTTTAGCCCAACCCAACTTGCGGCTGCGTTGGCGGATGCCGTAACGCAACCACTCACCTAAATCTTGGCGGCGCACCCGCAAGGGGGGTACGCGAATTAAAAAACAGCTCGAATCAAGGGCAGGTAGAGCGGTTTCGCTGGTTAAAATCAATCTGCCTTGGTGCTGATCGCCAAGCTCCAGCAGGCGGATTTGTAATGCTGGCGGTGCCTTATCAAATTTATCGATTAGCAGGGTGCCACCGTTTAAACACTCCAATAGGGAGGGGTGCCCCATGCCAAATAATTCAGCGCCATCGGCTCGCAATAGGGCGCCATCAAGCCGAATCAGGGGCAGTCGCCTTTGGGCGGAGCTGAAATGAATTAGGGCAGCCAGGTTGTCTTTTTCTAAACCCGGTTCCCCCATCAACAACACCGGCTGCTCGACCTTGTTGTTTGCAGCCAAGCGCAACTGCTCCCGCAGGGCTTTCGCATATCTACTACTACCCACCACTCCACGACGGGCCTGGGGTACCAGGTATGGGGCCAGCCGCTGAAAAACGGAATCCATGCTGGGGCTGCGCGGGTTGTAATAGAAATAGCTCGTTTAAATGCATCCATGGCTTTAGCAACGGCGATCTTTCAATTGATCTGCCCCGATCGCCCTGGTTTGGTGAGTGAAATATCGGGTTGGGTGGCAGCTAATGGGGGAAATATCCGCCACGCTGATCACCACACGGATGGCGGAGCTGGTTTATTTCTTAGCAGGATCGAATGGGACCTAGATGGTTTTGGCTTGCCCCGGGAGGCGATTCCTGCGGCAGCAACTGCTCTGGCCCAGCGGCTTGGTGGTGAAGGCCAATTGCACTTTTCCGATCATCTGCCCCGAGTGGCCCTATTTGTTAGTAAGCAAGACCATTGCCTGCTCGATCTGCTCTGGCGCACTAAGGCTGGTGAATTGGCGATGCAGGTACCCCTGGTGATTAGTAACCATCCGGATTTGCGGCAAATAGCTGAGGATTTTGGCGCCAGGTTTGAGCTACTTGAAGTCAAGGCCGCCACAAAAGCAGAAGTAGAGCAACGCCAATTAGCTTTATTAAGGCAAGAAACTATTGAGCTGGTGGTGCTTGCTAAATACATGCAGGTGTTAAGCGCTAATTTTTTACAGAATTTTCCAAAGGTAATAAATATCCACCATTCTTTTCTGCCGGCTTTCACGGGAGCGCGGCCCTACCAAAGGGCTTGGGAGCGTGGTGTGAAATTGATTGGTGCCACCGCCCACTACGTAACGGAAGATTTAGATGCAGGGCCGATCATTGAGCAGGCCACTGTTCATGTGAGCCACCGGGATGATGTGGAGGATCTAATCCGCAAGGGAAGGGATATGGAACGGCTAGCCCTAGCCCGTGCCCTGCGTTTGCATCTATGCCACCAGGTGATGGTTTCCCGCGGTCGCACGGCGGTGTTTGACTAGCTTGATGGGTTTTGCAGCAATAACAAACTGGCTGCGCTGCCAACGGCCTGCAGCAGCTACGGCCTCAGGCTGGATTGCATTTCAATTGGGCGTTTTGCTGCTGGCCAGCAGCCTTTTGCTGGCGGTACCCCCATTGTTTTGGGCATTGCTGCAGGGCAGCCGTTGCCATAGGCGGCCGTGGTGGAGCGACAAGTTAAATCGTGTATTTGCCTTAATTGCTGGCTTGATGTTGCTTAGTGCCCCCTGGGCCCATAGCGGTTGGTTGGCTTGGGTGGGTTTAGGTAATTGGCTGCCATTTTTCTGGGGTTTTTGGGGTTTTCAGCCCTATATGGCAACAGCTGCGGCAAGGAGAAGGGTGGCGCTGTTATTTATCGCTAGCACCATGCCGGTATTAATTACGGGTATTGGTCAATTGCTTTTCGGCTGGAGTGGCCCCTGGCAAGCCCTGGGTGGTTTATTGATCTGGCATATGGCGCCAGGTGGTATGCCACTGGGTCGCCTTTCTGGTTTATTTGATTATGCCAATATAACGTCAGCTTGGTTGTCATTTAGTTGGCCCTTATTACTTGCTGCTGCATTGGAAAGTTGGCGCCGCTTTCCCTGGTTGTTGCTGTTGGTTGTTAGTCATGTTGGCTGCCTATATCTCACGGATTCCCGTAATGGCTGGGGTGCAGCTGTGTTGGCAGTGCCATTGCTGTTGGGGCCAGGCCGTTGGTTGTGGTTGATGCCACTGTTGCTGCTATTACTGCTGCCGGTGCTCTTTGCCGTTTTGCCTGGGGTGCCGGAACTATTGCAAAACGGCTGCCGCTTTTTAGTGCCGGAAGCAATCTGGGTTCGCCTTAGTGATATCGCCTTTAGCGATCGACCAATGGCATCAACCCGCTTGGGTCAATGGCAGGTGGCGGCTGGTTTAGTGGCGGAGAGGCCCTGGTTGGGTTGGGGCGCTGCTGCATTCAGCTTGATCTATCCAATTCGCGCTGGTGTATGGCACGGCCATCCCCATAATTTGCCCCTTGATTTAGCCATAAGCCATGGAATGCCAGCTGCTTTATTGATGATTGCTGTGGTGTTGTGGTTGTTATTACGTGCTACTTGCCTAGGTATTAATCAAGCTGGCCTATTTGAACGGGCCTGGTGGGCTGCAGTATTGATACTTGTGCTGCTTCATGCAACTGATCTACCCCTATATGATGGCAGGGTTAATGTTGCTGGTTGGCTTTTATTGGCGGGATTACGGGCCGCCTGTTGGCCCCAGGGGTTTAAACAGCAGCAGCCTCTAGTGCTTCTTGATGATGTTTAAGCAAAGTTGATTTAGGCAATGGCCCTTCCAGATGGTCCCAGGGCAGGCATCTACTCGGCTGCCAATTGCCGTGGATCAGCTGCTGCCAGGCGGGCAGGGGAACGCCATGGTTTTGATTTTGGCTTGCAAGTTCTCGATAGGCTTTTTTCCAGCCGCCCAATTGTTCGTGATGGCCCCGCACCGCCACGATCACTGCAGCTAAACGCCGATCACTGCGGGAGATTAGGGTTTGGATCACACTCCAGCCGTAGCTTTCAGGCCGCAGCTCAATCCCCTTTGGTTGCAATCGTTTAGTTAATAGCTTTAGGCGTTTTTCTGCCTCCGGCCTAAGGCCCTCCCATTGAAAAGGCGTGTGGGCCTTGGGTACAAAACTGCTTACGCCTAGGGAAAGGCGTAAGCCTGGGGTTGCTTTTTTTAGGGCTATTAATAATTCAGCTGTGGCTTCTATATCAGCATCGGTTTCAGTGGGTAAACCAGCCATGCCATAAAGCTTTAGGGCAGATAGGCCACCTTCTTTTGCATAGCGGGCAGCTGCAAATATCTCATCCGTTGCTAATTTTTTATTCACCACCTCGCGCATGCGTTCGCTGCCACTTTCGATTGCAATCGTGAGTGATTTACTGCCGCGTTTGGCTAGTATTTCTGCTAACTGCGGCGTTACAGTGGCAGCTCGCACTGAACTAGCGCTAACCCTGGTGCCATCAAATTGATCCTGATTTAACCAGCTTAATAATTCACTGAACTGTGGATGTTGGGTAACGGATGCACCTAATAAACCAAGTCTTTTGGTTACCTTAAGCCCAAGTTCCACCGCTGGAATTAGGCCCTCATCTAAAGAGGGAGTGCGAAAAGGCAGGGTTAGGTAACTAGCGAGGCAAAACCTGCATAGTTCAGGGCAGCTGCGTACCACTTCCACCATATGGATTGATGGCCAGGCCGCCTCAGGTGTAATCACGCTGGAATGGCTAAGGGTGTTGCCGCGCCAGGTTTGTTTGCTAATCGTTGCTGGTATGCCAGCTTCTATCGGTTCAACTGCTATTAACTCCGCTGAATCGTTGTAGCGCGGTTGATAAAGGCATGGCACATAGATGCCAGGCACTTTTGCTAATTGCCTTAGCAGCTCAGCTCTTGGGGCAGTGCGCCATTGCTGCAGGGCATCAATAAATGCAGGCAGTAGATCTTCCCCATCACCAAGTAGCACTACATCGAGGAATGGGGCTAATGGTTCGGGATTTGCGGTGAGCACAGGGCCACCACCAAAAACAAGCGGATCATCATTGCTGCGTTCATGGGCCCAGAGGGGAATTCGTTGTTGCTCGAGAAGATCAAGCAGCACCGGTGCATCTAATTCCCAGCTGAGCGAGAGGCCAAATAGGTTGCAATGGCGGTGGGGTGAATCGCCTTGATCCGTGAATAAACGCCTCACATCTAGGTCGGGGCGTTTGGCAAGGGTTGCCCACACCACCTGATAACCCAGGCTTGTGATCCCAACGCTGTAGGTGCTGGGGAAAGCCAGCACTGTTTTTAGTGCCCCCAGCTGCGGCTGGGCTGGTTCAAACAGCAGGGTTTCCTGGTTCAGGGTGTTAACAGGCTTGCGTTTGCTCCAGTTTGGCCTGGCAGCTGGGTATGGGCGTTATTTAGTTTGGTATAGCTTGGTTTTTGGGCATTTGCCAAGGCTGCGTTATGACTGATAAGCCTTGATTTGATCAAAATTTAGATAGCGATAGAGCTCTTGCTGGTTTGGATCGATTTTTTTTGCTGCCATTTCAAGGTATAACTCTTTGCTTGGAATCCTGCCCAGTTGAGCACACACAGCGGCCAATTCAGCGCTACCTAAATACACCTGGGCGCCATCACCAAGGCGGTTATTGAAATTGCGGGTGCTGGTGGAAAATACGGTGGTGTTGTTTTCTACCCTGGCTTGATTACCCATACATAGGGAACACCCAGGCATTTCCATGCGGGCACCACTGGCTTCGAATATTGCGTAGTAGCCCTCCTCTTTTAACATCGCTTCATCCATGCGGGTGGGCGGGCAAACCCAGAGTTTTGCCGCATTTACTCCCTCGTCTTTTAATAGTGTTGCAGCGGCGCGGTAATGGCCAATATTTGTCATGCAACTGCCAATAAATACTTCATCAATTTGATCTCCAGCTACTTCACTAAGGGTTTTTACATTATCTGGATCATTTGGGCAGGCAAGAATTGGTTCATTGATTTGATCTAGGTTAATTTCAAGCACCGCTGCATATTCAGCATCCTCATCAGCCTCGAGCAGCACTGGATTTGCTAGCCATGCCTCCATCGCCTTAATCCGCCTCAATAAACTACGGCTATCGCCATAACCATTGCTAATCATATTATTGAGTAGGGCAACATTGCTGCGTAAATATTCACTTACTGTTTCAATGCTCAGTTTAATTGTGCTACCGGCACAGCTGCGTTCTGCTGTGGCATCAGTTAATTCAAATGCCTGTTCTAATTTCAGATCAGGCAGCCCTTCAATTTCCATGATCCGGCCGGAGAAAATATTTTTCTTGTTGGCCTTCTCCACCGTGAGTAATCCCTGCTGGATTGCCACATAGGGAATTGCATTCACCACATCCCGCAGGGTTACACCCGGTTGCAATGAGCCGCTGAATTTCACCAGCACAGATTCCGGCATATCCAATGGCATCGCCCCGATCGCCGCTGCAAAAGCCACCAGGCCGGAACCGGCTGGGAATGAAATACCTAAAGGAAAACGGGTGTGGCTATCGCCGCCAGTGCCCACCGCATCCGGCAGCAACATGCGATTTAACCAGCTGTGGATGATGCCATCACCTGGGCGAAGGGCTACACCACCGCGGGATTCAATGAAATCTGGCAATTCGGCATGGGTTTTTAGATCAACCGGTTTGGGATATGCAGCCGTGTGGCAAAAGCTTTGCAATACAAAATCAGCGGAAAACCCCAGGCAGGCCAATTCCTTCAATTCATCACGGGTCATCGGGCCTGTGGTGTCTTGGCTGCCAACGGTGCTCATCAACGGTTCGCAGCTGCTGCCAGGCCGCACCCCAGCTAACCCGCAGGCCTTACCCACCATTTTCTGCGCCAAGCTGAAGCCCCTGTTGCTTGTTTGGGCGCTGCCTGGCCGTATAAATAGCTCGCTTGGCGCTAATCCCAAACGCTCGCGCACCTTATCCGTTAGTGATCTGCCAATCAGCAAAGGAATGCGACCGCCGGCCCGAACTTCATCGGCAATCGTTTTTGGTTTTAATTGAAATTCGGCAATAATTGCACCATCTCTTTCCACCGTGCCGGCATAGGGCCGGATCGTAATTACATCACCCGTATTCAATCCAGTTACATCAAATTCAATTGGCAGGGCGCCTGAATCTTCAGCAGTATTAAAAAATATTGGCGCTATCTTGCTGCCTAAAATTACACCGCCGCTGCGTTTATTTGGCACCTGCGGGATATCTTTACCCGTGTGCCATAACACTGAATTAATTGCTGATTTGCGCGAACTACCGGTGCCCACCACATCACCGCAATAGGCCACTGGATGGCCTTTTTGTTTTAGGGCGCTGATTTGCGCTAGGCCCCCTGGCATACGAGTTTCCAGCATCGCCATTGCATGGAGTGGGATATCCGGCCGAGTGGTGGCATGGGTTGCCGGTGATAGGTCGTCTGTGTTGGTTTCACCTTCCACCTTGAACACCGTAACGGTGATTTCAGCTGCTAGTTTTGGCCGCGCTGTAAACCATTCAGCATTTGCCCAGCTATCAATTACCCGCTTGGCATGGCAATTGCTGGTTGCTAGTTCCAGCACATCATTAAAGCTGTCGTATACCAATAGGGTTTTACTTAGGCCCGTTGCTGCTTCGGCGGCAATTGCAGCATCAGCGTTGCTTAATAGTTCAATTAAGGCAGCTACGTTGTAACCGCCGATCATCGTGGCAAGCAGCTGGGTAGCGAGCAGGGGGCTTACCAGGGTGCTTTCTAATTCGGCTTTTGCAACAGCCTTTAGCCAAGCCGCTTTTACGTAGGCAGCTTCATCCACCCCTGGTGGAATCCGTTCCTTAAGCAGTTCCAGAAGGAATTCCGCTTCCCCTGCAGGTGGCTGCAGCAGTAGTTCTGTGAGGGCCTGGGTTTGGCCTGCATCTAGCGGCAGTGGTGGTACCCCAAGCGTTTCCCTGTGCAAAGCGGCCTGGCGGTAAGCGGCGAGCATTAGCGGATTTCAGCACTGCTCCTATTGTTCCCGCACGGCAGACCCTTAGGGTTGTAGCTGATGTGTCTGAACAACTAAGGGCATGCTTCCCACCTCTGATCTGCACGTGGTGGAGACCCGCCCATTGGTGGCTCCCGTAATTCTGCAAAGCGATCTGCCCCTCACTGAAAGGGCAACCCACACGGTGCAAGCCACCCGCCAGCGCATAAAACGCATCTTGAGCGGCGAAGATCAAAGGCTTTTGGTGATCGTTGGCCCCTGTTCGGTGCACGATCTCGGTGCCGCTGAGGAATATGCAGGCGCCCTGGTGCAAATCCGTGAACGCTTGCAGGCCAAGTTGGAAATTGTGATGCGGGTTTATTTTGAAAAGCCGCGCACCACCATCGGTTGGAAGGGTTTGATCAATGATCCCCACCTCGATGGCAGCTACGACATCAATACCGGCTTGCGTAAAGCGCGCGGCTTACTGCTTTATCTGGCGGAACGGGGTTTACCAGCAGCTACGGAATTACTTGACCCAGTGGTGCCGCAATACATCGCTGATTTGATCAGCTGGACCGCCATCGGCGCCCGCACCACCGAAAGCCAAACCCACCGTGAAATGGCCTCCGGGTTATCGATGCCGATCGGCTACAAAAATGGCACCGATGGCAGCGTAACCATTGCAATAAATGCGATGGAAGCAGCTTCCCGCCCCCATCATTTCCTGGGGATCAATCGCCAGGGCCATGCGGCAATCGTTTCCACCACCGGTAATCCCGATGGTCATTTGGTGTTGCGCGGTGGTGGCAGTGGCACCAACTACCACCCAGAGGCGATTGCAGCAGCAGCTGAAGCGCTACAAAAAGCGGATCTACCCCATCGGGTGATGGTTGATTGCAGCCATGGCAATTCCAATAAGGATTACCGCCGCCAAGCTGAGGTGCTTGAGGCCGTAGCCGGCCAGGTGCAACAAGGTGGCACTGCCGTGATGGGTGTGATGCTTGAAAGTCATTTGGTGGCTGGCAGCCAGAAAATTCCGGCTGATCTATCCCAACTCACCTACGGCCAAAGCATCACCGATGCCTGCATCGATCTGGATACCACCGAAGCCCTTTTGGAAAAGTTAGCTGCTGCAGTGGCTTGATTGAATTGCTAACTGCCAAGCCAATGGGCCATGGCCGCCACCAGTAGGGGCACGCTGAAGTTATCGATCCCGCCCCAGCTGAATTGCTCCAGCAGCGTTGCACTGGCGGCAATTGCCAATAGTTGATAAATAGGTAGTTGCGGTAGCAATATCAACAGCACCAGCAGTGTTACCACTGCCATTACAGCAGTGCCAAGCAATGATTTTGTTTGGCCAAATAATTGCCAACGCCTTGATGGGAAGTGCGCGCCCAATAAACCAGCTAGGCCATCACCAAGGGCCATGGTTAGCACCGCAGCGCAAACCAAATCGGCCCGTTGGGGCCAAAACAAACCAAGCAACAGTGTTATCGATGCCCCATAGGCAATCGTGCCAATGCTGGCCCTACCCACATCCTCTAGGGCAGGTAGCAACCGCCAGCGGTGGTTGATTGCAGCAAGGGCAGTGGCAAGCAACGCTGCTGCCAGGGCAATGCTGAGGGGAATATGGCTAAACCAGGCCAAAGGCAGGGCAAAACCCGCACCTATATGAACCACCTTGCGGCTTAGTTCCGGTTGTTGGGGCCAAGTGCTTTTGATCAGGCTTGAGCTAATAAAAAGCAGGCCCAGCCAAATGGAAACCAGTAGCAAAATTGCTTAGGCAGCCTGCTGTTGATTGGTGATCAAGCGCAGCTTGAGGATTGCTTTTGCTTCTAATTGACGCACCCGTTCACGGGACACATTGATCTGGCGGCCAATTTCAGCCAGGGTGAGCGGTTCGCTGCCCTCAAGGCCAAAACGCAGCTTCAGAATCTTCTGCTCCCTTTCATTTAATTGGGTGATCCAAGTGCCCAGGTGTTCCTTTTGGATCTTGCGATCCATGCCCTCCATCGGTTCGGTGCTGGCGGGATCTGGAATCAATTCACCCAAGGTGCTGCGGTCTTCCTCGCCCCTGGCGTGGGCATCTAAGGAGGCGCAAGGAGCACTTTGGCTGAGTAGTTCCTCTAGTTCTTCCGGTTCCATCCCCATGGCATGGGCCATCTCAAGCCGATTGGGCTGGCGGCCAAAGCGATGGGATAACTCGCGGGTAATGCGGCGTAATTTGGATAGTTTTTCACTGATATGAATCGGCAACCTGATTGTGCGGGCGCTGTTGTCAATGGCCCGCGTCATCCCTTGCCGAATCCACCAATAGGCATAGGTGGAAAACTTATAACCCATGGCGGGGTCGAACTTATCAACGGCGCGCTCTAAACCAATTGCCCCTTCTTGCACTAAATCAAGCAATTCAAGGCCTTGATTTTGATATTTTTTAGCCACACTCACCACCAAACGTAAATTGGCGGCCATCATGCGACCCCTAGCGCGGCAACCCATCCGCACCTGATGGCGCTGGCGGGGGGTGCGCTCCTCCTCGGCTATTTCAGAAAGTTGCTTCATCTGCTGCACCTGGTGGGCCAGCTCGATTTCCTCAGCGGCGGTTAGCAAAGGCACCCTGCCGATATTGCTCAAATACCAACCGATTGAATCGGTGCTTAAGCGGCCGCCAGTGCGGCTGCTGCTCCGTAATTGCGCAGGGCGAACCGAAGGTTGTTCACCTTCAGTTCGAGCCCCCAGTGGTGTCCCCATCACCCTGGTCCTCTCGAATTAAATTTGGCCAGAACTTAGCACTAATGGGCGCTGATGTGTGCCTCATTTTGGAAAACAATCTGCAAATCAAGGCAATATAAAATCTACTGATTTGTTGCAGTTGCTTCTAAAGCTTTGGCACGGCTCAGCTTAACCAGCGGAATTCACAATTTACGGTCAGTTTAGGAATCGGTTTGGGTGCTGCCTTTAGGCCATGCTTCTTAACTTTTGGCCATAAAGCTTCGCAGAAATCTGAAATTAATTGCTGGATTTAAAGGCATTGCCCCTGCACAGCATTCCAGTTTTCCATTAGCTCCAGCTGTGAATTATTTTCATTTTCATTGCATAGCCGCTGCAGGAACTGACCATCGGCTTGCATATCCCAGGCGCCGCGGTTATCGGCCAGGTAAGTGTGTAGCAACTTCTCTAAACTGCTGCGCAATTCAGGATCTTCCACCGGGGTAACCGCTTCCACGCGGCGATCGAGGTTGCGTCCCATCCAATCAGCGCTGCCGATAAAAGCCTCCGGGTTGCCGCCATTGCCAAACCAGAAGATGCGGGAGTGCTCAAGAAAACGGCCGATGATGCTTATCACTGAAATGTTGCTGCTGTGGCCTTCAAGGCCAGGACGCAGGCTGCAAACACCCCTGATGATCAGTTCAATCTGCACGCCGGCTCGCGATGCTTCATAGAGCAGGGCGATGATGCGGGGATCCACAAGGGAGTTCATTTTCACAATGATGTGCCCCTCTGCCCCGGCTTTGGCATGCTCGATTTCCCTTTGGATCAATGCCTCCATACCTGCCCGCAAAGTAACTGGTGCCACCAGCAACTTTCGGAAGCTTTGTTGTTTTGAAAAACCGGTTAAATAATTGAAAAGTTCTACTAGATCTTGGCCTAATTCAGGCCTGGCACTAAGTAAACCCACATCGGTGTAGAGCCTTGAGGTTTTTGAGTTGTAGTTGCCGGTGCCCACATGCACATAGGAGCGCAGTTCATCTTTTTCACGCCGCAGCACCAGGGTTACCTTGGTGTGGGTTTTTAGGCCGATCACGCCATAAACCACATGCACGCCTGCATTTTCCAGTTGCCTTGCCCATTGGATATTGTTCTCTTCATCAAAACGGGCTTTTAATTCCACCAGTGCCATCACCTGTTTGCCATTTTCAGCAGCTGTAATCAGCGAACTAATTACCTTTGAATCTTTAGATACCCGATAAAGCGTCATTTTGATCGCTAATACATCGGGGTCATCAGCGGCCTGGCCAATGAATTCCTCCACCGACGAACTGAATAGGTCGTAGGGATGATGCAGCAGCACATCACCCCGCTTGAGCACATCAAATACGCTTTCAAATTCCTCTGGCTTAATTGAGCCATCGGCAAGCAATGCCTTTTGGGCCCTGGCTAGTGGTGCTGCGATCCTGGCCAGTTGGGGGCTGTCTTTGAATTGGGGTAGTGGCACCCCGGTAAGGGCAAATAGATCATCTAAACCTAAGGGGCCGTTAATGCGATACAGGTCTTCTGCTTCAACAGCCATGCCTTCCATCAATAAATCCACCACGTCTTGGGGCATTTCATCTGCCACCTCCAAGCGCACCACTTCACCACCCATGCGTCGTTTGCGCAGGCCTTCCTGCAGGGCAATCATCAAATCATCGGCCTCTAGCTCCCGCAGCTCGAGGTCGGCATCGCGGGTAACACGGAAGAAATAGTGCCCTTCAATCGTCATGCCAGGAAATAGCAGCGCCAAATTAAATGCCACCACTTGCTCTAGCGGAACGGCGCTGTAGAGGGATGGCGTTTCCCGCTGAGCTAGCTCAAGCGGTAATTTGATAAATCGCGGTAGGTTTTTTTGTGGCACCTTCACCCGCGCAAACTGTTGTTCACCCGTTTCAGGATCCCTAATTAAGGCGGCGATATTGAGGCTCAGATTGCTAATAAATGGAAATGGATGGGCTGGATCCACGGCCAGGGGTGTGAGCACCGGGAAAATAGCAGTGCGGAAATGGTTGTTTAACCATTCCCTTTGGCCAGCATTTAATTGCGGATAATCCAGCACATAAACGCCATATTCAGCCAGTTTTGGCTTTAGTTCGCCGCGGTAATGCTGCTGTTGTTGTTCTAATACCGGCCTTAATTTGGCTTGAATTGCTTGCAGTTGTTGCAGGGGTGTTAGCCCATCAATGCTCAAGCTTGTGATACCCGCCTCCACCTGTGATTTCAGTGATGCAACCCGCACCATGAAAAATTCATCGAGGTTGTTGCTGAAGATGGCGCTGAATTTTGCTTGCTCAAGCAATGGCGTGCGGCCATCAAGGGCCTGGGCTAACACCCTTTGGTTGAAATCAACCCAAGCCAGTTCACGGTTTAAGTAGAGCTCTGGGGCAAGAACAGCTGAGGCCATGGAATGAACAGAAGCCACTGGCGCGACCCTAGCTGGCTTGATTAAGGGTTCCGTTAGCAGTGAGAAAACACACCCCCAATAGCAGTGCTGCTGCCAATAGAAATGGGCTACTAAAACCCAATTGCTCATAGGCCAACCCCATCATTGGTGGGCCAAGGAAACTGCCAAGGCTTTGCAATCCCTGCAAACTGCCTAGGGCTGCGCCTTGGCCATCGCCATCAAGGCGCCTGGAAACCAAGCTGCGCAAGCAGGGGGTAACAAGACCAGTGCCCATCGCTAAAAGCGCAACGGCACTAAAAACCACCGGTTTGGCATTTGTGATCGGTGCCCCAGGGATTAACAGGCAGCCAACCACCACCAAGCCAAGGCCAAATAGCGTTAAACGCTGCTCACCAAATCTTGTTACCAACGGACCAATTAATCCCCCTTGCACCACCGTTGCCACCACCCCAACAATTAAAAACGCAGTGGTGGCCGGCCCAGGTCCCCAACCAAATACCTGTTTAAAAAACAACACCAGCACCGCTGTAAAACCATTAAATGCAAGAAAAAATAAAAAGAAACCAAGGCACAGGCTGCCTACTTTTGGATTAGCAAATACTTTCGCCAGCTGGGCAAAGGGATTTAAAGCCCGTTTGCGCGGTAGGGCCCGCCGCTGCTCGGCTGGGTGGGTTTCCGGCAGCAATAGCAACACCAACACCAGATTGATCGCGGCAATCGCCACCGCTATCCACACCGGCAAAGTAACGCTCCAGCGGCTTAATACCCCGGCTAGGGCAGGCCCAAGAATGAAGCCCAGGCCAAAGGCAACACCGATTAAGCCAAATGCCTTGGCTCGATTTTCAGGGCTGCTGATATCAGCAAGCACCGCTCCGGCACTGGCGGCGGTGCCACCGCTGAAGCCATCCAGCAGGCGGCCGCTAAATAGCAAAACCAAGGGCCAAGCGCTGGCCTGGGGCCAGGGGATTTCCAGGGTGATCGCAAATAAAGCCAAGCCCAACACCGTGCCGGCTACGCAGCAAGCGATCACGGGCCTTCTACCAAAGCGATCGCTGAGGGCACCGATTAATGGGGTAGCTAAAAATTGGGCTAGGGCATAGCTGCCCGCCAGTAGGCCCAAGGTGGTGCCACTGCTGGTAAAGCCAGCGAGCAGGAAGGGCAGCAGCGGAAAAACCAGGCTTTCACCAACCCGATCATTTAGCAGCGTCACAAACACGCAAAGCAGCGTGGACGGACGTTTCATGGGGAGCGGGCCCTGCGGTTGATGCAACTAGTGTTCACCACCAGCCAGCCTTAATTTGAAAATATGCGTTTGATCGCCGCCTATCGCAATGCTGGTTATGAAGCCATAGCTGATGGGGTGATCCGTTTTTTTCAGCGGCGCCCTGATCTGCACACCCCAGGTGTGGCCTTTGGCCCAGGCAGTGAAGCGGGAGCGGAACCTGCCAAGAGTTCAACTGATATCAGCCTGGTGGCGATTGATCGCAGTGATCCGGAAGCCTTTGCCTTGGCCGATGTAATTCTGCGTGGTGTAACAGCAGGCCTCAATCGCTACCTGGAAGAGCTGCCGCTATTGCAGCAATGCTGCCCGGAACAACAATTATTTGTAAATCCGATTTTTAATCTGCAGCATTACGCCCCAGGCGAAGGTTTTAAGGCATGGCATTGCGATTGGACCATCAGCCCAGAGGCCACCGAACCGGTGCATCGTGTGTTGGCCTGGATCCTTTATTGCAATGATCTGCCGGAGGGTGGCACTGAATTCCATTGGCAAAACCACCACGAAGCAGCAGAACGGGGCAAATTATTGATTTTTCCTGCTGGTGTTTCCCATATTCACCGCGGCCGAGTGGATCATCACCACAGCAAAACAATTGCCACAGGCTGGATTAATGCCGGTAGCAATGCGGCTTATCTCAAACGTTTGGCGGCCGCGCCGGAGTAGTTGTAATTCCCCTATCTAGCCGCACCGCCTGCCACACGGCAACGGCATCAAGCCGCATTAATTGCTCTGGTGCCAGGGCTTTTGATTTATCTGGTTGTTGTAGATCACGGCCGATTGCTTGATCGTCGTAGATGTCGTTGTAATCATCCCAACCGGCCGCGTAGTAAATCTTTTTTATGCCAGCCCATGCTGCAGCTGAATAGCACATTGGGCAACATTGACAACTTGTATAAAGAACACAATCACTTAAATCCCAACTGCCTATGGCTTGGCAAGCGGCGCGTATAGCATTGATTTCCGCATGGGCAGTGGGATCTTTATCGCGGTAAACACTATTGCCAGCCACAGCAACTAGCTGATTGTTTTTAACAACTACAGCGCCAAATGGTTCACCGCTTCGTTCCTCTAATGCCGTGCGTTGCATCGCAGCAATCGCCATCGCCATAAAGCTGGCATGGCTTGGATTTGCACTGTTGGAGCTTGGCATTTTTCAACTTTAAAGCAGAGCTTCACCCCGTTGTTGAATTGTTTTGGCGTAATCGGTCCAGGTGCCGTGGCCCCAATAGCGAAAGCAGCTGGTTTCTAGTAGCAGCACATGTAAAAGCGCCTCTTGATAACGGGCGCTTTTTGTTACCGCTGGATCATTAGCCACCAGCGGATCAAATATTTGATGAAAGCGGGCGCTGAGCTTTTGCATGGGTTCAAGAATCCCTTCATAACCCTCCACCCAGCTGATGTTGTTGGTCCAGGAGGCACCTTCCATTGAAATAGTTGTATCGCCAGCCCTGAAGCTGTGTTGACCTATGGCTTGTATGGCAGGGAATTCAGCTGGATTAACACCAGAGTTAGCAATTAATTCTAGATACTCTGTGCCATTGATGGCTACTGTTTGAGCAGTTGCTGTTGGCGTTGTTGATCTATTGGCGATCGTGCGATGGGCCTGAATAAAGGCGGGTGGAAATTCATTCATCATCACACCACCATTTTCACCATCAGCAATTTGACTCACTAAAGCTGGAATAGTTGTTGTGCCAAGTTGTTGCCTTGTTAAGCCAAGTGCTTCGTGGTAAGGCTGCATTTGAGCTACTAATTTGGTATCAGAGCCTTGGGTTTTGATTAAGGCGATGATCGATGTGGTTTCACCTTGGCTGTTGCGGGCCACAAGCTGATTTGGGATTAATTTTTGCGCTTGGCTAAGGCTGCTGCCATCAAGATTTTCAACGCTATGTTCTTGCACCAGCAGCCAGCGATAACCGCATTCACGCAGGGCACTTACAAGGGCATAAAGGGTATCTGGATTGTTTGGCAGGTGCATTTCAGGTGGTGAAAAACCCCTCACCCGTTGCAGGGCCTCTTGGCCAAATAGGTTGGCGAATTGATGTTGCCAGGCTTGGATTTGTAGTTTTAGGTCGGGAATTGGCGTTGATGGTGCAACGGCATGGCTCCAGAAACTGCCAAGCCACTCCACATGGGTATACAGGGTTGGATCACAGGCAAGTTTTTTTAGTGCAGTAAGGATGTCTTGGCGGCCCATTTGGCTAAAGCCCCAAAGCAGTGTGCCCGAGTAATCCAACATGATCCGTGGGTTGCAACCCTCATTGATCAGGTTTGGGATGATCTCTGCCATGCGTTTGTAGCACTGGGCAAAGGGCTCGGCATTGTGGTTATCGCCCTCTTCCCGGTGCTCAAACATATATTGCAAATGGGAGATCAGCTAAAATGCAACTACCTGGCCGGGTTGTTGCATCAAGGCCAATAGCTCAGCCTCCAAGTCAGAGATTGGCGGCAGGGGTTGATTAATCACAAACTCGCAATTATTCCAACATCATCTTCTATGGGCGAACTATCGCATTTGAATGCAGCTGGTGAGGTGCATATGGTTGATATAAGCAACCGCCTAAGCAGTTGCCGCACGGCAACAGCGGAGGGTTTCATAGGCATGGCACCTGAGTTGGTGGAGCTTGTAATTGCTGGCAAAACAAAAAAGGGTGATGTGTTAGCGGTGGCCCGGGTGGCAGCGATTCAAGCCGCTAAACGCACTTGGGAATTGATACCTCTTTGTCACCCCATTGCATTAACCGGTATCGAGGTGGCAATAAATCCTGCAGAAGATGGTGCTGGCCTGCGAATTGAAGTTGTAGCCAGCTGCACCGGCACTACTGGTGTGGAAATGGAGGCCCTCACTGCAGTGCAGGTGGGTTTACTCACTCTCTACGACATGGTTAAGGCATTAGATCCAGCCATGACAATTAGTGGGGTGCGGGTGCTAAGAAAGGAAGGCGGTCGCCATGGTGCCTGGCGGCATCCAAGTGTGAATGACTGAACCTTTTCCCCGGGAAGGTTTACCCCTTAACGAAGCCAGGCGCAAAATTCTTGAGCGGATTGCACCGATAACGGCAACTATTGAATTGCCATTAGCTGCTTGTTTTGCAAGGGTGAGTGCCCAAGGTGTTTATGCCGCAGAAGCATTGCCCGGTTTTGCGGCTTCAATCATGGATGGCTACGCCATTGGCGATCCAAGTCCGCCTGTAATTGGTACAACCTGGAAATTAGTTGGCCGTTCAGCACCGGGAGCCCCCTATGGCCAGCAACTGATACCCGCAGAAGCCGTGCGCATACTCACCGGTGCCCCCTTGCCGGCTGGAGCCCAGCGGGTTCTACCCCAAGAGTTGGTGCAGTGCAGCCCTGATGGCATCAACTTGGAACTAGTTGCTGAGGCCAGTCAAAGCCAATGGATTCGAGCTGCTGATGGAGATGTAGCAGCAGGGGAGCTTTTAGTTGAGGCTGGGGTGCGTTTGGGCGTTGCACATTTGGCCCTATTGGCAAGTGCCGGCATAGCCGAATTAACCGTGAGAGCCAAACCGCAACTAGGGCTACTAGTTAGTGGTGATGAGTTGGTGGCCTTGGGTGAAGATCGCTGGCCTGGTGCTATCTGGGAATCAAACAGCACATTGTTAACTGCATTGTTAGAACGCCTTGGCTATGGAGTTGCTATATCGCAGGTTGTGCCAGATCAGCCCGATGCATTGCGCACCGCTCTTTTAGATCTTGCTGCTAGTTGTGATTTAGTTGTGAGCACTGGTGGAGTTTCCGCTGGTGACAGCGATTGGATAAGGCCGCTTCTAAGTGAGCTAGGGGAGGTGGCTTTTTGGAAGCTTTTCCTAAAACCTGGGCGTCCTTTTGCCTTTGGCACCCTTATTGCTGCTAACAAGTTGGTGCCATTTTTTGGCTTGCCAGGCAATCCGGTGGCAGCTGCCATTACCGCCCTGCAATTACTGTGGCCAGCCCTGCAGCAGCTGGAGGGTTCAGACGTGCAACTCCTGCCAAGGCTGCAGGTTCGTTTGGCCCATCAGTTAAGGCGAAACGCTGGTAGGCCTGAACTTGCCAGGGCAAAGTTGGAGTTTGATTCCGATGGTAACTTGTGGGCTTTAGTAGAGGGAAGCCAAGCATCTTCACGGATTAGTTCATTGGTAGGAGCTGATCTATTGCTTGAAATACCAGCTGAGCTTGCTGATATTCCCTCTGGCAGCAAGCTTTGGGCCCAGCTGCTGCGGCTGCCGATTTTCTGAATTCACAAGCTTGTGTGATTTTTCTATTTAGAAGGGCGTGTTGCCATTAATCCATTCAGCACTGCCATCGGCGCGCCATTCGCGCTTCCAAAGCGGTGCTTCATGTTTCAACGCCTCCAGTAATTCTTGGCAACAGCGTTGGGCTTCGCCCCGCTGATTTGCACTGATGGCTATCAACACAATCGCTTCATGGGGCAAGACCTTGCCAATACGGTGCTGGACTAGGGCTGAGTTAACGCCATGGCGGTTGCAACAGGTGCTTGATAGCAACAGCAATTGTTGTTCGCTCATGCCTGGGTAGTGCTCTAATTCCAGTGCAACCAATGGCGAACCATCGCTTGCCTTTGGTCGCATGCGACCGATGAAGATGCATTCGGCTGCCCCAGGGCACTCCCCTTGCTCAGCGCGAACTTGGTGCCATTGCTCAAGCACTAAAAGAGGTTCAAAGCGCTCGTTGCGTAGGTTGATCTTCAAAGCTGCCATGGATTTGAGATAACGGGATTAGCCGCCACTGATGGCTGGCATAAAGGCCAGTTCATCGCCGGGATGTAGTGGCGTATCAAGCGCAGCAAATTGTTGATTGATGGCAATCCGCACTTGGGCCGGCATAACCCCAGGCGGCCCAAGTTTTAACTGCTGCCATATCGCTTCTGGAGTGGAGTGTTTGCTGATGGGCAGATTTTGCTCCCGCCAGCCAGCTTGTTCGCTTAGGCGAGCAAATAACAAAACTTTTATTTGATCAGTTGCCATGGGGTGCATCAGGATGGCTGCAGCTACCGGAAATCTATGGCCCTTGCCATTGCCCTACTCACGGTTTCAGATACCCGTAGTTTGGCAGATGATCAGAGCGGTAATTTGTTGCAACAGCGCCTTGAGGTGGCTGGCCATCAACTAATTGAGCGTTGCATGGCGCCTGATAATTGCTACCAAATCCGCTCAGTAGTAAGCCGATGGATAGCTGATAAAGATCTGCAAGTTATCATTACTAATGGTGGCACGGGTTTAACGGGGCGTGATGGCACTCCAGAGGCAGTAATACCACTACTTGATAAAAAAATTGATGGCTTTGGTGAATTGTTTAGGGTTTTATCTTTTGAAACTATAGGCACTAGTAGTTTGCAAAGCAGGTGTGTTGCAGGTGTTGCTAATGGCACATTTATTTTTGTTTTACCCGGTTCCCTTGATGCCGTAACTACCGCCTGGGATCGCTTGATTGCTGCCCAGCTTGATCTAAATACCAGGCCCTGTAATTTGGTTCAATTGCTGCCGCGGCTACTTGAGCATTAATGGCAGTTGCATTTGCTTTAGCCATTATTGCTTTCCTATATGCTTCTGTAGGTCATGCGGGTGCTACGGGGTACATAGCTATATTTGCCTTAGCGAATTATTCAGCAACACTAATCAAACCACTTGCACTTATTTTAAATATAGCAGTTGCGTCTGTTGGTTGTTGGAATTTTTTAAGGGCTGGCCATTTCCCGGAACCTAGGTTTGCTGCCCTATATGGCCTCAGTATTCCCGCTGCATTTATTGGTGGCTCATTGAATTTGCCTGGATTATGGTTTGAGAAAATTGTTGGTGTTCTTCTTTTGCTATCTGGCTTGTGTTTAGTTGAAAAGCCAAAAGACCCTATCAATTTGCAACATGTGCAGTTGCCATTATTGTTTTTAGCTGGGGGATTACTTGGCTTGTTGGCGGGTTTTACAGGCACTGGGGGTGGCATATTTCTTACGCCACTATTACTGTTTACCCGTTGGTGCAATACCCGCGGAGCAGCAGCGGTATCAGTTTTATTTATTTTGCTTAACTCCTTGGCTGGCTTTGCCGGTTTGCTGCTTTCAAAGCCAACTGCTGCCGCTGAGTTGCTGCGTGGGCCCATGCTTTTGTGGCTTCCAATAGTTTTTATTTCAGGGGCACTTGGATCGCGCTTAGGCAGCTCCTATTGGCCGGTAAAATGGATTCGTTATACGTTGGCGCTAGTATTAGCTATTGCTGGTTGTAAGCTTTTGGGAATTCATTGGTATAGTTAAATAGCTTTTATTAGCCACCAAGTAATGCCATCTCAGCTGGTGCTTTACGGCTACCACTTTTAAGTTGTTGCTCCCGTTGTTCGCTGTAGCGATCGCTTCGATTACCCCAAAGTTTGCCAATTGCTTCTTTAAGGTCGCCGGAACAACTGTTTGCTTGTAGGTAATCACGTAAATCTAAGCCACTGTTTTGGCTTGCAAATAAACAGGTGTAAGCAATGCCATTTGCAGTTACCCGAAGCCGGTTGCAATCGCCGCAAAAAGGTTCACTAATAGAAGCTATAGTTGCCAAATAGCCCTTGCGATCTGTATATTGCCAGCGCTTTGCTGTGGTGGCTGATCTTCTTTTAAGTGGTTCAAGGGCCCACTGATTATTTATAACCGCAATCATTTCAGCACTTGTTAAAACAGCTTCTGGCTGCCAGCCGTTGCGGTTACCCACATCCATGTATTCAATAAGACGTAGTTCAATACCTTCGTTTCTTGCTAATTCTGCTAGGGGTAGCAATTGGTTGTCATTTTTTCCCTTTTCAATAACAGCATTTAGTTTTAGGTCACCTTTGGCTGGATCAAAGCCTGCTGAACGGGCATGGCCAATGGCTGCCAACACCTGGGCCAGATGTAATTCGCCATGTTTAATCCCAGCCATGCGAGCCACTGAATCTGCTGTGGTTCCATCAAGGCTAAGGCTGATCCGATTTAATCCTGCCTTGCGCAGGCGATGGGCCCGCTCGCCATTTAGTAGGAATCCGTTGCTAGTTAGCGCTATGTCGCTTAAGCCTTGATTTCGTAGTGGATTGATTGCGGTTATCAGTTCTTCAAGGTCTGGATTTAACAGTGGCTCACCGCCCGTTAGCCGCAAGCTGTGAACACCAAGTTCAACGGCAGCTTTCACTATTTTTAAGCGCTGCTCAAGATTGATTAAACCCAATGGCTCTTTGCTATCTGGAAGGCAGTAGGGACAAGCAAGGTTGCAAAGGGCCGTAAGGGATAGTCGTAAAACTCCAATCGGTCTGCAATGTTGGTCTAATTGGGTCATAGGGTCAAATCCTTGGCCTTAACCTGTGCTCCAGGCCGAAAATTAGCGGTAGAGATTGTGCAACGCCACTCACAATTTGGTGTTATTGCCAGGATTCACAATAGGTTGTGATTTTCTGATGAATAGTTGATATTGCGAATTGCCTTTGCATCGAGCAGCACAACTAGCTTAGCTAATTGTTTTAGCCAGGCCATAAGGCTGCGTTCACCAGTATTTATGGTTTGGTTTAGGTTCTTGCTAATGGCAGCGTTGCTCGGATAAACGCCAAGGAGGGGTTGCAGTTGTTGACCATCATGGGCCAAAACAAGTGAATTTGGCTTTGGCTTAGCTTCCTCTAGCAAGCTGTTGATCGCCCCGAAGGTTAGGTAAGGCATGTCTACGGGGCACAGCAGCAACGTTTGCTCCGGGTGGATTTGCATCAACCGATGTAGAGCTAACAGGGGGCCCTCCCAGGGGGGATCTTCTGGAATTGAAGTTACCAGCTCCATAGTTGAGCCTATTTCCAGGTGGGCTTGATGACAACTGAACAATGTGATTGGCGCCTGCAATTCAGCGAGCAGTTTCAGGCTGCGCTCCAACCAAGTGCCTCCCTCAGGGTGAGCCAATAGGGCCTTGTCTTGCCCCATACGACGGCTGCTGCCTCCGCTCAGTAGGCAGCAACGCAGGGGTGGATTTTGTAGCAACGGCTGCCGGGATAGCTCTTCGGAATTCATAGGGTTAACTCGATTCATCTCTGGTGTGCCATGGCCCAATCCCAGCTCACGGTTACTTTGCTGGCGGCTAAACGCAATCTTGGCTTAAGTTTTGCTGATTTATGCGAAAAGTTAGGTGTTGATGAGGTGTGGGTAGCAAGCTTGATCTATGGCCAGGCAACTGCATCTGAGCAGGAGGCAAAAGCATTACTTGAAGCCTTGGGTTTAGAAAAAAACGATAATTCAATTGAAATGAGTTGCGAACTTATGGCTTTTCCTTTTAAGGGTGGATTAGATCCGGTAATTCCCACCGACCCGTTGCTTTATCGTTTCTACGAGATTATGCAAGTTTATGGCATGCCATTGAAAGATGTAATTCAAGAAAAGTTTGGGGATGGGATTATGTCTGCTATTGATTTCAGCCTCACTGTAAATCGTTTAGAAGATTCCAATGGTGATCGGGTAGTGGTAACTATGAATGGTAAATTTTTGCCCTATCGTAAGTGGTGATTAGCAAAGCTCAAGCCCAATGCCCCTATTGCGGCGTTGGTTGTGGCCTAGAACTATTGGCGCCAAAAGTTGGTTCAATATCTCCTCAATGGTCTGTCCGCGGCGACCGCAGCCACCCCTCATCACTGGGGCAAGTATGCATAAAAGGTGCCACTGTTGCGGCAACCCTTGATCAAAATCGGCTTACTCAGCCCCTATGGCGAGCGCAGTTGGATCAGCCTTTGCAGGCGATCAGCTGGGAGCAGGCATTTGAATTGCTTGTGCAACGCATCAAAGTGGTGCTGGAAAAATGGGGTGCCGATGGTTTGGCGGTTTATGGCTCGGGTCAATTTTTAACCGAAGACTATTACCTAGCCCAGAAACTATTTAAAGGTTATTTAGGCTGCAATCACTTTGATGCAAATTCTCGGCTATGCATGAGTTCAGCAGTGGCAGGTTACAGCCGCAGCCTAGGTTCCGACGGCCCTCCATGTTGTTATAACGATCTAGATCACGCTAATTTAGTGTTATTGATTGGCACTAATACTGCTGATTGTCATCCGGTGTTATGGCAACGCTTGTTGAAGCGTAAACGCCGTGATCCAGATGGTTTAAAGATCGTTGTTGTGGATCCCCGTTGCACCGCCACTGCAATTGCTGCTGATCTACATTTAGCAATTAAACCCGGTAGTGATCTAGCCCTATTGCATGGGATAGCCCACATATTAGTGCAAAAGGATTGGATTGATAAAGGTTTTATTGAATTAGCAACGGAGGGTTACAGCGAATTTAGCAAACATTTGCCACCCTGGACCCCCCAACGGGTTGCTGATCTTTGCGGAATTTGCGAGGCAGATCTAGGTAAGTTGGCTGAATTATGGGGCAGAAGTGCTGCTGTTTTAAGTGCTTGGTCGATGGGGGTGAATCAAAGTGTTGATGGCAGCGCAACGGTTAGTGCAATCGTGAATTTGCATTTGCTAACTGGCCAAATCGGCCGTCTGGGGGCAGGGCCTTTCTCGCTTACCGGTCAACCGAATGCCATGGGAGGTAGGGAAGCGGGAGGCCTGAGTCATTTATTGCCCGGTTATCGCACAGTTTCAAATGAGCAAGATCGTGCCAGTTTGGAAAGGCACTGGGGATTAATTTCAGGAGCGATATCAGCTCAGCCTGGCCGCCATGTGTGGCAACAGGTTGAGGCAATGGAGCGTGGTGAATTGGGGCTTTGGTGGGTGGCAGCCACCAATCCATTAGTTAGTTTGCCCTCTTTAGATCGCGTGCGAGCGGCGCTTAGGAACTGCGACTTTGTGGTGTTAAGTGAAGCCTATGGGGGTACGGAAACAGCTGAGTTCGCCCATCTCATCTTGCCCGCTGCCCAATGGAGTGAAAAGGAGGGGGTAATGACTAATTCGGAGCGGAGGCTCACCCTATGCCAAGCATTTAGGCAGCCTCCGGGGCAGGCAATGGCTGATTGGCTTATCTTTGCTGAGTTGGGCAAACGTTTGGGATTTACAGCTGCTTTTAGTTATGCCAACAGCAGTGAAGTATTTGAAGAATTTGCTGCAATTACCGCTGGTAGATTGTGTGATTTATCTGGGATAACTCACGGCCTATTGGCAGAATTTGGTCCGCAGCAGTGGCCGTTTCCGCTGGGAACAGCACCAGGTGGTGGCTTGGAAAGACTTTATGCCGATGGGAAATTTGCAACGGCTACAGGAAAGGCGCGTTTGTTGTGGGATACACCCTTTGGCCTAGGGGAACCGCCTTGCAATAGTTACCCTTTGATTCTCACAGTTGGTAGATATCTTGGCCATTGGCATACATTAACTCGCACTGGTTTGGTGCCCCGTTTGATGCAACAACATCCGGAGGCTTTACTCGAGTTGAATCCTAAGGATGCAGAGCAAGCTGGGGTGGTTGATGGCAGTTGGGTTCAAGTATCTTCGCGACGGGGGCAGATAACTGTGAAGGTGCAGATAACGGCAGGGATTCGGCCAGGCACTGTGTTCTTGCCATTGCACTGGGGTGCTGCTCAACCGAACCCCTGTGAGGCAAATCGGCTTATGCATGAATTGGCATGCCCCCACTCAAAACAACCCGAACTAAAGGCTGCGGCTATAAAAATATTAGCTCTTAATTAAATTTACGCCCTCATATAAAAAATCTAGGGCCCTATTTCGTAGTTCGCCATAGCGATCATCATGTAGTAATGATTCGCGATTCCGGGGGCGGCTAAAAGGGATCTCAAGTATTTCACCGATGGTTGCGGCGGGGCCGTTGGTTAGCATCACAACTCGATCTGCAAGAAATAAAGCTTCATCAATATCATGGGTAATCATCAAAACCGTACAGCGTTGTTGCCGCCACAGGGCAAGTAATTCCTCTTGTAATTCCTCTTTTGTTATTGGATCAAGGGCACCAAAGGGCTCATCCATAATCAAAACCGGGGGCTTTATTGCCATCGCCCGGGCGATGGCTACCCTTTGACGCATGCCACCACTTAATTCTCCCGGGTGGCGATTAAAAGCTTCACCAAGCCCCACTGTTTCAAGCATTTCTTGTGCTTCTTTAAGCAATTCCTTTTTCTGTTCAGTTTCCCTGGTGGCATAAAGCCCTAGAGCAACATTATTAAGTGCTGTTTTCCAAGGCAGTAGGGCATAGTTTTGAAACACCACCATGCGGTCTGGCCCAGGACTCTCCACCGCTTCTCCCCCTACCAAAACCTCGCCAGAACTGGGTTTTTCAAAGCCAGATAATGTGTTTAATAGGGTGCTCTTGCCGCAGCCTGAATGACCAATCACACAGATAAACTCCCCTGCTTGCACTGTAAGGTTTACGTTTTTAAGAACTTCAATATTGCCATTCTCCGAACTAAAAGTTTTTGCTAAATTGCGGAACTCAACTAATCTGCCTTGGCTTTGTGTTGAAGTGATTGATGCAGTGTTGCCTTGAATTGATGTGTTCATTGATTTAGGCTCTGATCGCTGAGAAGGGAAGGGAGGCGCAATATTGTTCGGGATTATCGATTGAGAAAATTTCGCCATCGCTGAGTTCATAGGTTCTTTGGGTGGGTTCTTGGTCGTGAATGGAAACTTTTTCGCATGCTTCTAAAAATATTTTTCTCGCATACACCCGATCAAGCAATTCTTGCCTATGGCTGGGGAAATTGGCCATATCCCAGCGGGCTAGTTGGGTGAGTACCCAAAGCCCCTCGGCCGGATCTGGGTAGCAGGCCTGGCCTAGAAAGAAACGATTGAAGCGCAATAGTGATGTGGCTTGGTTGAGGCTGGGAGCCAATTCATCACTTAATAAACCCGCTTGCATGGGCTCGAGTAAGTGAACTCCAAATGCTTCAGGTGCACTAAGTGTTTCCAAAATTTGATTGCGGTTTGCTGATTTGTCGCAGTAGGCAGCTGCTTCAAGCAGCGCCGCACTTAGGGCCACTGCCCTGTTGTGGTTGTGATCTACCCAGGCTTCCCGCAAAGCGAGTACTTTTTCCGCATGGTTTGGCCAAATTTCTGCATCGGTGAGCACAACCAATCCTGTTTTTCGATATTTGGCAATACAGGCCCTTAATTTGCCGGCCGCAAATGCATCAATTAAGCCTCCTTCCATGGCGGCAAGCAGATTTAATGGAGAGCGCCTTTGCCAGCAGATTTGTTCTGGATCAATGCCATGGCGCGCTAGCCAATGGCGAAATAGCAATTCGGCCATTGACAAACGATCCGGAACCCCCACTCGCAGTTCAGTTCCTTTATGCAATAACTCCAATAGAGCATCGCTGCTATCAATTGATAATCGCTCAGCTATCACAAGGGCATTGCCATTGCGGCTAAGGGTTTGCGTAACAACCATAGGCAGTGGCGTACTTGATACTGCCCCGGCGCCAGCGGCCATAGAGAGTGGTTGGGCAGCGCTTAAAGCGGCTCCATCAAGCCGTTCTAAACGCAACATGTCGTCAATTTCGCCCCAACTTTGACAGCGCAATAGCTCTACCTCAAGGCCCTGCTTTTCAAAGAGCTTCTGTTCTCTTGCTACCAGCATTGTTGCTGCATCCAAGCCCGGCAAATAGCCAAGCTTGATTGGTGCTGGGCTTGCTTGTTGGTTGATTTTGCGTTTAGAAATTTTGCGCTGGTCTTGTAGGAATTCGAGTAGTTGATTACGAAGCAAGTAGTAATTAGGATCTTTTAGAACTCCTTTGCGGCAGCGGGGGCGCTCAAATGGCACGGTAACAATTCTTCCTACATGGGCTTTGGGACCATTGGTTAGTAATACAACTCGATCACTTAATAGCAAGGCTTCATCTACCGAATGGGTAACCATTACGGTGGTGATATTTGCGTTTTGGCAGATCTGCATTAACTGCTCTTGCAGATGGCCGCGGGTGAGGGCATCCAAGGCGCCAAAAGGTTCATCAAGCAAAAGTAACTTTGGCTCTAATGCAAGGGCCCTTGCGATGGCAACCCTTTGGCGCATGCCCCCAGATAGCACCCCTGGCATACGATCAGCAACCGATTCCAAGTTAACCATTGCAAGGGCAGCTTCCGTACGTTCATGCCTTTGCTGAGGGCTCAGGTTCCTTTTAACTTCCCTTAGGGCTAAAGCTACATTCGCCCGCACACTTCGCCAGGGCAAGAGTGAATAGTTCTGAAAAACTACCATTCGATCGGGGCCGGGTTCAATTACCTCACGACCTTCAAGAATTACGCCACCTTTGCTGGGCTTATTCAGGCCTGCAAGTATATTTAGCAGGGTTGATTTGCCGCAGCCAGAATGGCCTACAAGCGAAATAAATTCCCCCTTTTCAACTGTTAGGTTGATTGTGCTCAATGCTTGGAAACCTGTGCCATCGCTCCTGGTGAACTGCTGTTCAACCGAATCAAGTTGTAGAAAACTTGCCATTGCTATACCTCCAAATGATTCGGAATTTTTAAAAGCTTATTCTTTATTAATTTAGAACTCATTGATTTATCTTTGGGGACCACCTACCCGTTCGCCTACCCAGGCCACACCTCGATCAAGGATTAAGCCCACCACTCCTACATATAGGATTGCTAATATAATTTGACTTGTGCTTGAATCCCCACCAGCGTTATATGCATCCCATATAAAGAAGCCAATGCCGCCATCGGCTTTAAGCATTTCTGCTGCAACAATTGCCAGCCAGGCAAGACCGATTGATATGCGCAATCCAGTAAATACATATGGTGCAGTAGCAGGTATAACTATATCCCACAAAAAACTGCGTTTCCTAAGCCGTAAAACCCTTGCAACATTGCGATAATCTTGGGGTATTTCTCTAATTCCCATTGCAGTGTTGATAACAATTGGCCATATTGCCGTAATAAAGATAACAAATATTGCCGCTGCATCAGCCTGTTGAAATAACAGCAGTGAAATCGGTAGCCATGCCAAGGGTGGTACCGTGCGGAGCACCTGAATAATCGGATCAAAGCCTCGCCTAATAAAACTATTCAAACCCAGTGCTAAGCCGGCAGCAATGCCAAATATTGCCGCTAAGCTATACCCTAAAGCCACTCTTTGTAGCGATATTAATATTTGCCAACCCAAGCCTTTTGCTGTGCCGCCATCATCATAAAAAGGATTCACTATATAGGGATTCCAAGTTTGTGTTATTACTTGGATTGGCCCTGGAAAATCGCTATTACTCAGGCTGCATGAAAGTTGCCACATCAATAGAACTCCGCCGATACATAACACTGGAGCTTTGATCTGTTTGATTATTGGGCTCTTAAGCCATTTTAGTTGAGAAGATCTAGGCTTCTTTGCTTTGATTGAGGCGGAGACCATTGGTAGTGCTCAGAAGGTGTTTAATTATTTTATTACTTGGATGAATATTTTATCAATTAACTCCTATTTAAGCGACTTTATTTTTAGGCTATTTAAGTAAGCTTGTGGATTAGCTGGGTTGAATTTTACGCCATCAAAGAACACTTCTACTCCCCTTGAATCACTAGCTGGGCCTGTGCCATAACCATTTGCTTTTGCAGCAGCCCGCCATAGGTCGGCACGGTTCACTTGTTTTACAAGTGCATTAATATTTGTATTTTTTGGTAGATACCCCCAGCGTATATTTTCGGTAATAAACCAGGCGTCATGGCTTTTGTAGGGAAAGGAGGCGTTATTATTCCAGAAATGCATTTTGAATGGACTATTTGTTACTTTGCGACCATCACCATAATCAACGGTTCCTTGCAGGCGTGGCAGTAAATCATCAACGCTAGCTTTCACATACTTATCTTCCGAAAGAATCTCAGCTAATTCTTTTGCGTTTGCTGGATTATCGGCCCATTTTTGTGCTTGTTGCACAGCCATAATTAAGCGTAAGCTGGCGTTTGGGTTCTTCTTTACCCAATCAGCCCTCATTGTGAATGCTTTTTCTGGATGCTCTTTCCAAATCTCACCTGTTTGTGTAATTGTGTAGCCAAGTTTTTTGTTAACTAGTCTTTCATTCCATGGCTCGCCAACGCAAAACACATCCATAGTGCCACTCTGCATGTTGGCAACCATTTGCGGTGGAGGAATTACCACAAGATCGGCATTTTTATTGGGATCTAATCCATTGGCTGCCATCCAATAGCGCATCCACAGATCATGAGTGCCGCCTGGAAATGTAACCGCTGCTTTAAATTTATCGCCAGTTTTATTTTTCTTGTCTACAGTTTCAATTAGATTGGGTGCCTTTACTTTTAGTTTCTCATCTAGAAATTCTTTAGAGCCAGAGATTGCCTGCCCTTGGGTATTTAGCCTTGCTAAAATCAGCATAGGTAAGGGTTGCTTGCTTTTGGTTATTGCTCCTGTTGAAAGCAGGTAGGGCATTGGTGAGAGGATGTGAGCGCCGTCGATACCACCTCTGGAACCACCCAGTTCAAGGTTATCCCGTGTAACAGCCCATGATGTTTGTTTTTTCAGCTCAACGCCTGTCATTCCTTGTTTATTAAAGAAACCCTTCTCTTTGGCAATTATCAATGGAGCTGAATCCGTTAGCGCAATGAAGCCCAATTCAACTTCTGTGGTTTCAGGTTTACCCGGTGCGGCGATCGAAACCAGAGGCGAAAGCAACAGTGAAATTGCTGAAGTAGCTGCAGAAACTACGAAATAACGGCGGGTGAAATAACCCATGGCAATGGTAAATGTGGTTTGAGCCCGGAGTCTGGAAAACTGCAGCCGGGTGTTTTGGGCGGCGCAACTGCTGACCGCCCCATAAGAACACCACGTTGCAGGGCGCCAAATTGTGTGAACCGCTACCGATCACCTAGGTAATTTTGTTTTCGAGGAATTCCCTGAGGGCGAGGGGCAGATTCCCCCGGCTTTTACTGTTGCTATGACTATGGCCTGGGCTGCAAAGCTTCAGCAATGCAAATCTCTCTAGTTCATCAAGCTGTTGCCATTGCCGCAGGTTTGGCACCGGCTGCTTAGAAGCTAGGCATGCCTCTTCGATCAAACCAGGTACTCGGTCTATTTGCTGCCATTCCTCCTGGATTGCTTTGTTTATTTCGTTGCAGGATTCCTTCAGCCGATCAGCGAGGTTGTGGAGCTCCAGCTCGCTATCGCCCCAGTTCAGCAATTCCATTTTTTGCTCGTATCCCAGTTCAAGCCAATGCTGCAGGCGAAGCTTGCGGCCACATAAATCAAGTTTGCGTCGCACTGCCATCGGTAAGCAGCGCAAGTTATCGCTGAATTCAGCTTCAAATTTGAAAATGCGGCAATGGCGTTCCGTTTTTTTCATAGTTGAACAGCTGTTAGAGCTTTTTGGATTTGCCCCAAGCGTTCTAATAACGCTCCGCTTTGGAGCAATTCCTTTGCTTTTTGAATGCCGCTGTTTAAATCCTTCTGGTTATCGCTGATCCAAAGCATTGCTCCGAGGTTCCAAAGCAGTGCCTCTGCCATAGGACCACTGCCTCCGAGAGCCGCAATTGCTTGCTCCGCCCAGGTTTCCATATCGGTAAAAGCTGGATCAGCTCCCTTAAATCCATGGTCCCGCGGGTGCAGGATCAGGCGTTGCTGCTTGCCTTGGTATGAACGACTAGTGATGCAGGCTCGGCCAAGGGATAAATCCGTTGATCCCTCGAGACCTTTCACCGTAACCACATCATCTTCCTGCACTAAAGACAAAGCTGCTATCGCCCTTGCTTCCGTTGGTGGATGCACATAGCCAGTTATTAAAAGGTGTTTGCCTTGGTGAGGTGTCCAGAGCAGCTCGAGGCTTGCCAGTGGTGGCCTTTTGCCTATTTGGTCGCGAATTGGTGTGAGCTTTTCTGCCGCTGGAAATAAATTGGGTTGATGGCATAGGGCTATTCCTTCTTCAACAAGCAATCGCTGCACCTGTTCAAGCCTTAGGTGCCCCCAGGGGAGCCCAAGGCAATTCATTAGCTCTGCCAGCGTTATTCCCCATTTCACCGGCATGGGGTTGCCGCCGCTCAATACCACCATTTCACCGGCAGCTACAAGCCCAATGGCAGTTATGGGCAGCAGCGGTGCAGTGCGGTTGCGGCCGTCGTAGGGCACTCCAAAGCAAATGGCGCGGCGGCCAGGGCTGCTGAGCACAGGTCCTTGGCGGCGATAGCTGCGCAGCATCCCGGCCAGCTCCTGGGGTTCAGGCCTGCGTATGCGGTGGGCGATCAGAAATGCTCCTAATTGAGCATCAGTTGCAACGCCATCAAGCATGGCGTCCATGGCTTCTTCTGCTTCGCTAAGGCTTAGGCCACTGCTGGTGTGCTCACCGCTGCCCACCTTGCCAAGCAATTCCCTAAAGCGCTGCTGGGCAGGGTTGAGGCTGGAGCCGCGGTTGGAAGCCAGGGTCAACAGGGTTTGTGAAACTAGCCACTATTCAAAGCGTTGGCGATTCGGTAGTAAAAGGCACATAGCGGGTGGGCACTCGTAGAGAAAGTGGCAGGGTTGATTTATTAATGCCATGCCAGCTGCTGCATTAAGCAAAATTGAGCAGGCAAAAGCTGAGCGTTGTGGCTTGGAACTTGAAGCTGAATTAGATCAACTCGCCCATGCCGGCTGGCAGCAATTGGATGAAGCTGATCTAACTATTCGTTTGAAATGGTTGGGGATCTTTTTTAGACCCGTAACCCCAGGGCGATTCATGTTGCGCCTACGCTTACCCAATGGCGTTATTAATAGCCAGCAGCTTGAACTTTTAGCCGAGGCCATAGATCGTTGTGGTGAACATGGAAGTGCTGATATAACTACTCGGCAGAATTTGCAATTGCGCGGTCTTTTGCTTGAAGACATGCAGCCGCTTTTGTCTCAGTTGAAGACAGTGGGGCTAACCAGTAAACAATCGGGCCACGACAATCCCCGCAACATCACAGGCAATCCCCTTGCAGGCATCGACCCAGATGAATTCATTGATACCCGCCCATTGGTGGATGCCATCCAGGCTGAGTTACTTGGAATTGATGGACCGCGTAATTTGCCCCGCAAGTTCAATGTGGCCGTTGGCGGTGCAGCAGATAGTTTTCTTTTGCATAACGACCTTGCTTATCTGCCTTCTATTTATGCCGGTGAATTGGGTTTCACTGTTATGGTTGGTGGTTTCTTTTCCGCCCAGCGCAATGAACTAGCTAAACCCCTTGGCCTGTGGCTGCGGCCTGAGCAATTAGCTGGTTTTAGCCTTGCTGTGTTGCTTCATTACCAGGAAAATGGTGACCGCATGGCCCGAAATAAAAGCCGCTTAATGTATTTAATTGATCAGCTTGGGTTTGATATCTATCGGCAGCAGTTGTTAGATGCCTATGGTCAACCTGTGCAGGTTCATGATGGCAGTCATTTAGTTGATCAACCACCCCGGTCTTGCCTTGGTGTAAATCAGCAAGTTCAAAATGATTTCCATTGGCTTGGCTTGCATGTGCCCATGGGTAGGCTTGATGCCGATTCAATGTTTGAACTTTCGCGTTTGGCACGCACCTACGGCAATTCAGAAATACGCCTCACAGAAGCGCAAAATTTATTGATAGCCAATATTCCCAATGAAAAACTTGATCAGCTCCTTGCTGAACCGCTATTACTACGTTTTAGCCCCAAGCCAAGCCCCCTGCAGGCGGAGGCGGTGAGTTGCACAGGTAGCAAGTATTGCAGTTTTGCAATGATCCCAACAAAATCAACTGCCCAAAAAGTACTTGAACAGTTGGAGCTAACTTTGCAGTTAGAGCGCCCCCTACGCACCCACTGGACTGGCTGCGCCAATGCTTGCGGCCAGCCTTACATGGGTGAGCTTGGTTTTATGGGCGCTAAAACAAAGCACAATGGTGAAATGGTAGAAGCAGTTAAGGTTTATCTAGGCGGTGATTTGGGGGCCTCACCAAAGTTGGCAGAGCTCTATGGCAAGGCGATTCCATTAACTGAGTTGGCAGATCAGTTGAAGCCCCTTTTGGTTGAGAAATTTGGCGCTGTTTTGCGAGGTTGAATCATCGGCCTGGAATTTTCCCAGGAGCTAACAGCCCAGCAATGGTTTCAACAGCTCCAAGCAGGTGAACAGCCCTTGCTTCGCCATGAATTAGCAGCAATGCTGCCAAAACTGAACCAGAGCCAAGCCTTTGAAGTATTCGCCCTTTGGTTGGCTCAACTAACAGATGACAAGCAAGATTTTCAAAAGGCTGAATTAATTAGTTGCACTGATTTGGTTGGTTATCAGCGCAGTTCAGCCGCTGCTCAATTGCTTCGTAATGCCCTTGGGCCTGATGCCTCCCAGCAATTACAACAATTGCTTTTGCCCCTTTTGGGATATCAACGCAACCAGCAAGATTTTCTATTTCTACGGAAACAAGTTCTACAGCCAGGACCATTGTTGTTACGTCGGGCAGCCCTTGAGGGGGTGGCTAGGGGGTTGGCGGCCTGGCCCCTTGGGCCCTTGCGCAATTGCTTGTTGGTATTAGCTGTAGATATGGATCCAATTTTGGCGGCAACGGCGGTAGATTTAATCGCCCGTTTGCCTTGGCCACGGCAGGGTTTGAAGGCATTAGCAGCTAAAAATTTGGATCCATTGGTGCAGCAACGGCTGGTTCGGCGCCGCGCGGCGGCTCCCCCCTCCGATCTCCTACTCGTGGTGCATGGCCGCTCCGGCGGTGAAGTGCCAAGTGAATTTGAGCTGCTTGCAGCTGAACTGCGGCGGCAGAGGGGTTGCAGGGTGATTTTGCAGTGTTT
>Ga0310334_100046_pt1 | contig 40781 bp, 38 predicted proteins | sample LakMicMIDCLREDC7_FD_195548 | JGI IMG/M metagenome (GOLD analysis project Ga0310334, IMG submission 195548) | Enriched freshwater cyanobacterial communities from Lake Michigan, Michigan, United States - MI23.DCL.RED.C7 (v2) (version 2) | ecosystem: Environmental > Aquatic > Freshwater > Lake...
GAGCATATTCCACGGGTTCTCCCCTGCGATAGTGGGATTCGTTTCCCCTTCATTGAATTGATGAATGAAATCCACAGAGTACTGAAGCCTGGTGGACTTTTTTTGCATCAAACTCCGGCTTACCCACACAAGCAAGCTTTCCAAGATCCTACACATGTAAATATCATAACGGAAGACACATTTCCTTACTATTTTTGCGAGCCAAACCTTTACGCCCGCAAGATTGGCTACGGATTCACCGGTAGCTTTGAACTGGTGCGCCAAGACTGGCTGGATACAGCCTGGCTTGTATGTGTGCTAAAAGCTGTAAAATGAAAATCATTGCACAAAGACGTTGACATAAGAATCAGATTGAGCCTGATTCCACCTCATGCTGGTAAATGATTTAGGATCTCGTCCTCAGCCCCATCGAGGCGAGGGCATTAAAACTTGGGGAGAGTTCACGCAACTCGTCAAACGCTCCTGAAGCCTTGATCCTGCCAGATTCGAATTCATAAATTACATCAGAGCGGATGACTGTTGATAGACGATGGGCGATCACAACCAAGGTGCAACGGCGACCGATTACTTCTATAGCATCCATCACCTCCGATTCAGTACGATTATCGAGAGCACTGGTTGCCTCATCCAAAACAAGGAATTTTGCATTTCGGTAGAAAGCTCGCGCCAACGCAAGCCGCTGACGCTGCCCCCCGGACAACCGAATACCGTTGTCGCCGATTGGTGTATAAAGACCCATAGGGAGTTCAGCAACGATATCTGCCAACTGAGCCGCTTGAAGAGCTTCCCAGACACGATCTGAATCCACCATATCCGGCTCTTCAGCAAAAGCAATGTTTTCAAGAATATTGCTGTTCAATAGCGTGATCGACTGGGGCACATAAGCACAATTAGCTTGCCAGGCAGGAACATCAACATCCTCTACATCGATTCCATCCAACTGCAATGTTCCCAGACTGGGACGCAACAGGCAGAGGAGCTGATTAGCAGTTGTGGTCTTACCGCTGCCCGTAGATCCCACCAAGGCCACACGACCACCCACGGGAATCGCAAGAGTAAGATCATCCAATACCCGCACGTCAGAGCCTGGATAGGAATAACTCACATGGTTGAGACGAATGCTATGGCGAGGCATCACACCCTGAGGCGTGGGAACGCCAGAAGAACGGATTGTGAGTCGACCCTCAGGAAGATCGATCAATTTCAGAGTTTCGTCGAGATCCGGCAAACCTGCACGAAGTGAAGTGATTGAGCGAAAGGCATCTTGAAGCGGAGGAGTCAACTTTAGCGATGTAACGGCAACAGTGGCAAGGAAAGGAACGATCTTGACCAAACTTTCCGCATCCGGATTAAACAGGATGGGCAAAATACCTGCCGAGAAGATCATCGTGATCCCCAGTGGCTCGATCAAAGCACGAGGGGTTTCCGGCAAAACCTCGGCCTTCCAGGTGAAGGGGATCGCATTTCTCCCAGCAGCTCCATAGCGCCGCTCAAAATAAGGTTCGGAGCCAGACAGTTGCACATCAAGTATTGTGCGCATCGACTCCGAAAGCACATTATTGGTTTCCGCCTCCAGCGTGATACGCTGACGAGCCGCAAAGCGCAGGAAGGGGGTGATCATTGTGGAGATCACTAGATAGCCAATAATGAGACTGACGATCAGAGCAACCGCGAGCAACTTGCCAACAGCAAGCACACCAATCGAAAGAAGTGTCACTACAAACAGACCACTCACGATCTGAAGAACAGGTAACACCACGATGTCGGCAACACGTGCCACATTGATCAATACCATGGTGGAGATATTGGAGCTTGTGTTACCGAGAAAAAACTCGTATGGCTGAGCCAGCAGCTTGCGCTGAACCATCTCCGAAAGGTCACGCCAAATGGAGGCCTTGAGCCTCAGCTGACAGGCACGCAGGAACAACTTGGAGAGTGAGGCAATCCAGCTGGCCGCAATAAATGCGATCACTAGCGTGAGCACCTTGGCCACCGGGTCCCCCGGCACCAGCTCCGGCCATGGCACCGAGGGGCGATTGGGCTGACCCACCACCACGGTGAATAAACGCGCCACAAGGGCTACCACCGCTAGATCCGCCACGCCGGAGAGGATGGCCACCGGCACCAGCAGCAGCAACGAGCGTTTTCGACGGGCCGGCAATGCACGCAGCAGGCGAACCAAACTGCGGAGTGTCTGGCTCTGGAAACGCATTGTTTTAGGGAAGTGACCCGACGCTACCGATGCGCTGCCTGCAGACTGCGATGAGGCAGCCAGTCACCTGGCTGATCGCCACAGTCGAGCTACAAGGCGACGCAACCGCAGCTGCCACACGGGTGCAACCCGCAGCGCGGCCCTACCTTCCGCCAGATGGCGCCAAGATTCCTCCAGGCTCTGAAGCGCCTGGCTCCAACGCTGGAGCAACGCGCCCTCAGCACTGGCTGCGAGCACGTCCGCCAGAGCCTCCGGCTCAGCACGCCAGCCCTCCGGCTCTGCAACCGCCACCGCGATGCGTTCCACATCGGCCTCCAGGGTGCCGCAACCGATCTGGTGGCCCAAGCGCCCGGGGTCCAGCAGATCAGCCAGGGCGTGGTTGAGGCTGCTGAACACCACGCAGCCACAAGCGAGTGCCTCGATCGGCGGCAGACCGAATCCCTCGCTGACGCCGCGGCCGCGCCAGTAGTCGGCGGAGTCGTAGAGATAAACCGTGGCGCTGTTGAACAGGTCGACCAGGTCATCGACCCAGCCGCTCTGCACTTCCACCCGCAGGCCGCGGGCCCGCAGGGCTGGCACCAGCTGCTTCACCACATAGGAGCTGCTCTTGCGTTGCTGCACCAGCACATCGATCGGGCGGCGAGCTGCAGTGTTGGCTGTCTCAGCCGACATGACCGTTCCCGCTCGCCCCGGCCGGGCACCCCGCTCCAGCCACTGCGGCTCGAGGGCATTGGGCACCAGAAACAACGGATTCCGCGGCGCCCGGTTGCCCCAGTAGCCGAGCGTGTTACGGCTCACCGCCAACACCGGCACCCCCGGTGGCAGATCAAAGCCATAGCCGCTGCTGTGGGCGTGATAGGCGGTGGGTCGCCCCTTGAGGCGACGCAGCAGCTTCGGTACATCAAAACCCCAGCTCACGATCCAGAGCGCTTCACCGGGGCTGACCTCCGCACTCAGCAGGTCGTCCAGATAGGGATGATCCGGCTCCCGCTGGCGGTAGGTGACCACTTCAACCGGCGCGATCCTGCTAACCAGGCGCGCCGTCTGCAGCTCCACAAGCAAGCCGCCGCAGCGGAATTTCCCAGTGGTGCCGGGCACCAGAAAGCGGACAGGGCGCAAGGGAGCCGATGCAGCTACGCAGCGAATCTGACTCAGGCGGCCACCACCTCGGTGCTACCGGCGCGCTGGCGGCGGGTGAGGAAGCCAAACAGCACCTTGCCGATGGCGGCAATCAGGTTGCCCTCCAGCTCCTGGAACATCTTCATGTTCAGGTGGAAGGCGTGGTTGGCCTCCTCGACGATGCGATCGGCCATGGCCTGATCAATGGGCAGGTTGTCGAGGGTGGCGCGGTAGTTGGTCTTGAAGCCCTTCTCGTCGGGGATGGCGTCGAACTCGTAGAAGCGCAGGCCGTCGTGCTCGCCCAGGCTCATGGCCTTCTGGGCGATGTTCTTGAGGATCTGACCGCCGGAGAGATCGCCGATGTAGCGGGTGTAGTGGTGACCCACCAGCAGCTCGGGGGCGTCCTTGGCCACCTGATGGATGCGAGCTACGTACTCCTGGGCCGCAGGCGTGGCCTTGACGGCACTGCGCCAGCTGTCGCCGAAGTAGTAGGCCAGATCCTGCTCGAGGGTTTCGCGGCGGTTCAGCTCCGGGAAGCCCACCGGGCCCACCACCGGATGCCCCTCAGCCCGCAGGCGTCCGATCTCCTCCTCCATGGCGGAGTACACGAAGAAGAGATCGGCCACCAGGGTGCGGTAACTGGCCTTGTCCACCACCCCCTTGAGGAAGCAGCTCACGAAGCCGGTGTTCTCGGCCATGGTGTGGGACTTCTTGGTCCCTTCACGCAGCTGGAGGGCAAGGGCGACGGGCATGGTCGGGTCCGGGATCCTGAGGTGCCGCAGGGCAGATCGATCAACGTAAGTGCAGTACAGCGGCCCTGCGGCCATGGTTGCGAAGGGTTACGCGACCAGAGGCGAGATGGGGTGGCGCAGCGGCGACGCACGCATCGGGACGACTCTCCGGATGTGGGACCAGATGGCGCGGCGATGTGGTCCCACATCCGGACAGCGGCCAACGAGGCACTGCAGACCGGATCAACCCAGGCGTTCAGGCCGCCATGGCATCACCGCCCTGGGAGCGCCCGGCCTCGAACAGGGCGAACAGACTGCGGCAGAACGCCTGCAGCGCCTCCGCCACCGCCGGTTGCGGCAGATGGCTGCCGGTGGGCTGCCAGTCGCCCAGCGTGGCCAGCCGCCAGCGCTCCGATTCGTAGGTGAGGCCCCGGATCGTCACCCCCAGCAGCCGCGGGCAGGCGCCGGCCGCGGGCGCCGTTTCCAGGCGCAGCTGCACCAGGAACGAGCGGCACTGGCTGCGCGGGCTCCAGCCCGGCAGGTGGAAGGAGAGATCCAGGCTCTCCTGATCGGCGAAGGCGCGGGTGTGGGGATCGTCGCGCCAGGGGGTGAGGTTGGCGCGGGCGTCAGGGAAGTGAGCACGAAACAGGGCCGCGGCCGAGGCGATGGCCTGGGCCAGCTCCAGAGAACGGACCTGATCGCCGGCATTCATGCCGTTGCCCCTGCAGCAGAACCGAACATCCCCGAAACCTAGGCTCGCCCGATTGATCGCGCTGAACGCGGTCAGCAGAACCGCGCAGACAGCCTGCCCTCCCCAGCCATGGCCACCAGCTCCGCAGCCAGCTACGAGAAGCTCACCGCCCCCACCCAGGGCACGCCGATCCGCTTCGAGGACGGCCTGCCGGTTGTGCCCAACGACCCGATCATCCCGTTCATCCGCGGCGATGGCACCGGAGTGGACATCTGGCCCGCCACCCAGAAGGTGCTGGATGCAGCGGTGGCCAAGGCCTACGGCGGTGAGCGCCGGATCGAATGGTTCAAGGTGTACGCCGGCGACGAAGCCTGTGACCTCTACGGCACCTACCAGTACCTGCCGGAGGACACCCTCGAGGCGATCCGCACCTACGGCGTGGCCATCAAGGGCCCGCTCACCACACCGATCGGTGGCGGAATCCGCTCCCTGAACGTGGCCCTGCGTCAGATCTTCGATCTGTACTGCTGCGTGCGCCCCTGCCGCTACTACGAGGGCACCCCCAGCCCCCACAAGCGCCCGCAGGACCTCGACGTGATCGTCTACCGCGAAAACACCGAGGACATCTACATGGGGATCGAGTGGGAGGCCAACGACCCGGTGTGCCTGGAACTGATCAAGCACCTCAATGAGGTGGTGATCCCAGCCAACGGCAAGCTCGGCAAGCGCCAGATCCCCGTGGGCTCAGGCATCGGCATCAAGCCGGTGAGCAAGCACGGCAGCCAGCGCCACATCCGCAAGGCGATCCAGCACGCCCTGCGCCTCGAGGGCGACAAGCGCCACGTGACCCTTGTGCACAAGGGCAACATCATGAAATTCACCGAGGGCGCCTTCCGCGACTGGGGCTACGAGCTGGCCACCACCGAGTTCCGCGCCGACTGCGTGACCGAGCGCGAGAGCTGGATCCTCGACAACGCCGACAGCAATCCCGGCCTGAGCATCGAGGCCAACGCCCGCATGGTCGATCCCGGCTACGACGCCCTCACCCCCGAGAAGAAGCAGGCAATCTGTGAGGAGGTGCAGGGGGTGCTTGAGGCCATCGGTGCCAGCCACGGCAATGGCCAGTGGAAGCAGATGGTGATGGTCGACGACCGCATCGCCGACAGCATCTTCCAGCAGATCCAGACCCGCCCGGCCGACTATTCCGTGCTGGCCACCCTCAACCTCAACGGCGACTACATCTCCGATGCCGCCGCCGCCGTGGTGGGCGGCCTGGGCATGGCCCCCGGCGCCAACATCGGCGACAGCGCCGCCATCTTCGAGGCCACCCATGGCACCGCCCCGAAGCACGCCGGCCTCGATCGCATCAACCCCGGCTCGGTGATCCTCAGCGGCGTGATGATGCTCGAGTACATGGGCTGGCAGGAGGCCGCCGATCTGATCACCGAGGGCATCAGCGCCGCCATCGCCAGCAAAGAGGTCACCTATGACCTGGCCCGTCTGATGGAACCCCGCGTGGAGCCGGTGAGCTGCAGCGGCTTCGCCGACGCCGTGATCCGCCACTTCGGCGGCTGACGGCCAAGCCCATCGGCAGGTGTCAGCCGCCGGCAGCACCGGTCAGACTCACCCCATGACCTTGACCGGCCTACCGGCAGGCGGCACCGACCCCTGCGTGCACTGCGGCTTCTGCCTGCCCACCTGTGCCAGCTATCGGGTGCTGGGCACGGAGATGGATTCACCGCGAGGGCGGATCCACACCCTCAAGGCGATCGAAGCCGGCGAGCTCACGCTCGATGCCACGGTGGCCGGCCATTTCGACAGCTGCCTGGGCTGCTTCGCCTGCGTCACGGCCTGCCCCTCCGGCGTGCGCTACGACCAGCTGATCGAGGCCACCCGACCGCGCCTCAACGCCCCCGAGCTGCGCAGCCCCGCCCAGCGGGCCTTCCGCCGACTGCTGTTCGCGCTGCTGCCCTACCCGCAGCGGCTGCGGGCTGTGCTGGCTCCCCTGAGCGGTTACAGCGGCTCGGCGCTGCAGGCGCTGGCGCGTCGGGCCGGTCTCACCCGCCTGCTCAGCCCGCAGCTGCAGGCCCTGGAGCAACTGCTGCCCCCCCTGGCTCCGGAAGCCTTCCGCGATGGCTGGCCGCTGCTGGTGCCCGCCCAGGGGCGGCGCCGCGCCCGGGTGGGGCTGGTGCTGGGCTGTGTGCAGCGGCTGTTCGATCCGGCCGTGAACGCCGCGGCCATCCGCGTGCTCAGCGCCAATGGCATCGAAGTGGTGATCCCGCCGTCCCAGGGCTGCTGCGGTGCCGTGACCCACCACCAGGGGGAACTGGCCCAGACCGAAGCCCTCGCCGGCGCCCTGATCGACAGCTTCGACGCCATGGTTGGGCCAGGCAAACCGGCGGGGGCCGAACCTCTCGATGCGGTGCTGGTGGCGGCCTCCGGCTGCGGGCACACCCTCAAGCAGTACGACCGTCTGCTGGCGGAGCGCCCGGCCTGGGCCGCGCGCGGGTCGACCTTTGCGTCCCAGGTGCGGGACGTTCAGGAGTTCCTGCACGACGTTGGGCTGAGCGAAGCCTTCGCCGCCAGCCTCGAACCCCTGCCCCACCCGGACGGTGCAGACGCCACAGCCGAGCGGCCGCTGGCCCTGGCGATGCATGACGCCTGTCACATGATTCACGGCCAGGGCATCAGCGCTCAACCGCGGGCGTTGCTGCGCCGCATCCCGCACGTGGTGCTGCGTGAAGCCACCGAAGCGGGGGTGTGCTGCGGCAGCGCCGGCATCTACAACCTGGTGCAGCCCGAGGAGGCTGCCGCCCTTGGGCGCCTCAAGGCAGACGATCTCGCCTCCACCGGAGCCACCATCGCCGTGAGCGCCAACATCGGCTGCAGCCTGCAGATCCGCCGCCACCTGGCGGACTCCAGCGATCCGGCCCAGCAGGCCATGGCCGTGGCCCATCCGATCCAGCTGCTCGATCGCAGCTCGAGCCTCTGCCGCAGCGAAGCAACGGAACCGGTGCCGGCATGACTGCCGGCGGGCCGGAGGGCCAGCCGCCGCGGCCGGCAGGGCAGCTGCTCGATGTGCTCGGGCTGGCCTTCGGCCTGGCGGGGTCGGTGGGCGGCACGATCGGCGCCGGCATCCTGCGCACCCCCGGCCTGGTGGCGGCCCAGCTGCCCAGTGCCCCGTTGGTGCTGGGCGCCTGGCTGCTGGGGGGGCTCTACGCCCTGCTGGGGGCCGTCTGCATCGCCGAACTGGCCGCCAGCCTGCCGCGAGCGGGCGGTTGGTATGTGTACGCCGAGCGGGCCTTCGGCCGCCGCTCCGGCGCCCTGGTGGGCACCACCGACTGGCTGGCCCACTGCATCGGCCTGGCCTGGGTGGCCACCACGGCCGGGGAGCTGCTGGCGGCGGTGCTGCCGCAGCTTTCGGAGCTGCCCTGGCTGGGCACAGACCACCACGCCACGGCGGGTCGGCTGTTGGCCCTGCTGATCCTGGCGCTATTCAGCGCCATCCAGCTGCTGGGGGTGCGGGCCGGCGGCGCCAGCCAGGAGCTGCTCAGCCTGGCCAAGGCGGCGGCCTTTCTGGGGCTGGTGCTGCTCTGCTTTCTGCTGCCCACCCCCTTCTCCCCGGAGCAGCAACCGATCTGGAGCTGGCCGCAGCAGCTCAGCCTGAGCCACCTGCCCGTGGCGGGCGTGCTGGCCCTGCAGGCGGTGATCACCACCTACGACGGCTGGGCCAGCCCCGTCTACTTCGCCGAAGAGTTCAGCGACCCGGACCGCGACCTGCCCCGTTCGCTGATCGGCGGCGTGCTGGCGGTGGTGGGGCTGTATCTGCTGATCAACCTGGCCCTGCTGCACGTGCTGCCGCTGCAGCTCCTGGCTCACGCAAGCATCCCTGCGGCCGATGCCGCCCGCGCCCTGCTGGGACCCCGCGGCGGCCAGGTGATCACCGCCGTGGCGCTGGTGGCGCTGCTGGGGCTGATCAACACCGTGGTGATGGCCGCGCCACGCATCCTCTATGGCCTCGGCCGCGACGGACTGCTGCCCGGTGGGATCGCCGCCGTGAATCCCGGCGGCACCCCCGTGCCCGCTCTGCTGATCACCACCGGCAGCGCGGCGCTGCTGGTGCTGGTGGGCTCATTCGAGCGGCTGCTGGGGATGGGGGCGTTCCTCTATGTGGGTCTGCCGCTGGTGGGCGTGGCCGCCCTGCTGCAGCTGCGCCGGCGTGAACCGGAATTGGCGCGGCCTTTCCTCTGCTGGGGCTATCCGCTCACGCCGCTGCTCGTGGGCGGGGTGTCGCTGGCGTTCCTGCTGGCCTCGCTGCGCAGCGACACCACCAACAGCCTGCTGGCTGCAGGCCTGGTGGCCGCCGGCAGCCTGCCGGTGCTCCTGCGGCCCGCACCCTCCCCTCAGGCATCCGGGGAGTCCGGTTCAGACGCCTGACCCCGCTCCAGCAGCCGCCAGGCGTTCCGCAGGCCATCGGCATCGCCCAGGTTGCCCGGGAACGTGACCACCGGCAGCCCAGCCCGGCCGCCGCCGGGGGGCGTGAGTACCAGCGACAAGCCAGCAAAGAGCTGCCCCTGCAGCTCCACCGCCCCGAGCCCCAAGCCATCAGCCAGCAGGGTGTGGCTGGTGATGCCCCCCTTGCTGATCAGGTAGCCCAGCCGCGGCTCGACGGCTGCGGCCAGCCGCGCCATCAGCGCCGCCAGTTCCAGGCCCAGGCGGCGGCGCTCAGCGCTGCTGCTGCAACTCACCTCGCCGCGGCTGGTGAACAGCACGGGCGTGAGTCCATGCGCCAGTCGCTGCTCAAGCTGATCGAGCCAGGTTTGCTCCAGCGAGGCCAGCAGCGCCGCCGGCTCTGGCCCGGCCAGCACCCGCGCGAACTTGGCCACCGGGATCTCCAGGCCCTCGCAGCCGGGCTCCTGAAGCAGCCGCTCCAGCTGGGCGTCCGCCAGGGGCACATGGGACCCCACCAGCACCAGGCCCGACAGGGAAGCACCGGATGCATCGCGGCGCCGCAGGCCAGCGAGCCCGGCGGCATCCAAAGGCTGGGGCGGCAGCGGTACCAGGCCATTGAGCAGGCTGGCAGCGGACTGGAACAGCAAGCGCCGCGGGCAATCCTCGCGAGCGTGTGGCACAGGATCCGGTTGGGTCACATCCCGCACGGCAGCCCCAAGAGCCGCCAGTTGATGGGGCAGCTCCGCATCCACCGCCACCACGGCGTTGCCGCCGAAACCGGCCAGGCGATCCCGCAACGCCGCCGCACCATCAGGCGCCTGATCGGCCGCATCGAGCTCCGCCAGGCCGATGCGCTGCACGGCCGCCGCAGGGATCCGCCCAGCGCTCTTCTCCTCCACCCAGGCAGGCAGAAAGCTGTGACTGAAGCCGAACAGCCGATCCGCAGCGAACGGTGTGGTGTGCACGGGCTCGCCCTGCAGCAGGTGCAGCCCATCCACGGTGGTGCGGCCGCCGGGCAGGAAGGCCGGCGCCAGCAGCGTGGCGTCAAACGGCCCCAGTTCCTCCGCGATCACCTCCACCTCCAGCGGGAAATGGCCGCGCAGGGTGGAATCGCCGCGGCTCACGATCAACCAGCGATCGATCCAGCCCGCCGCCAGGGCCTGCTCCAGCGCCGGCCGCAGGGCACGGCAGATCTCACGCACCCGCTCTGCCGCCGCCGCCGCATCCAGGGCACGGGTGTTGGCCAGCAGAAACAGCAGCGGCGAGGGGTGCCGCAGCCCCGCCGACAGGCTGTCCGCATCCCAGCGCAACAGCAGCGGCGCGCTGTGCACGGTCTGGGATCCGGTGGGATCGTCGTCGAGCACGACGACCTTGAGCCGCTCTGCCATGGCACCATCGTGCCGTGATCTGTCCTGAGCCCAGCGAGCTGCAGGAGCTGGTGCGGCAACTGCACCGGCAGGCCTCCCCCTGGCTGCCGGCTGGGCTGGGCAGCCGCCTGCACTGGGGCCCGCCGGTGCTGCCGGCCCAGGGCGAGGAGCAGCCGCTGCTAGTGAGCACCAGCCGGTTGGATCGCGTGATTGAGCACTGCGTCGGCGATTTCACGGTGACGGTGCAGGCGGGCATGCCCCTGGCGCAGCTGCAGGCCGAACTCTCACGCCAGAACCAATGGCTGGCGATCGACCCGCCCTGGGGGAGCGATGCGACAAGCGCAACCGATGGCAACCAGGGCAGCATCGGCGGCCTCGTGGCCCGCGGCCTGGCCGGTGGCCTGCGCCAGCGCTACCTGGGAGTGCGCGACCAGCTGATCGGCATCGGCCTTCTGCGGGCCGATGGCACCGCCGCCCGGGCGGGGGGGAAGGTGGTGAAGAACGTGGCCGGCTACGACCTGATGCGCCTGTTCACAGGCAGCTGGGGCAGCCTCGGCCTGATTACCGAACTCACCCTGCGCACCTTCCCGCGGCCTCCCCAGCGCCGCGGTCTGCTGCTGCAGGGCGACCTGTCGTCCCTGGAGAGCCTGCGGCGCCAGGCTCTGGCGGCAGGGCTGCTGCCCCAGCGGCTGGACTGGTGGAGCCCCGCCCTGGCCGACGGGCAGCCGGCCCTGCTGCTCAGCCTGGTGAGTGTGAGCGCCGAGGCAATCGGCGATCAGCTGACCCAGCACTGCCAGGCTGCCGAGCGCGCCGGCCTGCGAGCTGAACGTCTCGATCCGGAGCAGCTGCAGGCCCTCGAAAGCGCGGGGCGCGGTAACACCGGCAGCCCTGGGCCCCAGGGGCAGTGGCTGTTGCAGTTTGGGGTTCTGCCGGCCCGGGGGGCCGAGCTGCTGGCGGATCCGGCGCTGCGCGGCCTGCGCCTCAGCCTGGCGGCCGGTGCGGGCCAGGGAATGGCCTGGGCCGCTGCCCAGGAGGTCCCGAGCCATCGGGTGGAGCAGCTGCGGCGCCGCTGTGAAGCCCTGGGCGGCTTCCTGACGGTGCTGCAGCAGCCGGACAGCTCTGCTCTGCCCGCCTGGGGAGATTCCCCCGGCCGGCCCCTGATCGAAGCGATCAAACGCGAGTTCGACCCGCTGCAGCAGCTGGCCCGCGGCCGGCTGCCCGGTGTGGCCCCTCAGTCCGGCACGAGGGTGTAGCGGCAGTTGAGCTCCAGCTGCTCCCCCGCGGCCAGTGCAAGGCCCAGCTCGCCGCGGCGGGCTGTCCAGGGCTCCAGGCAGACCATCGGCCGCGGCGGATCGGTCCAGACCACGGTGTGATCCAAGGGGGAATCGGCCTGCAGCTCGATCACGGCCGCTGTCGGGGATCCATCTGAACTGCTGAGGCCGGTGAGCAGCCGCGGTGCTGTGCCGGAGCGCTCCACCCGCAGATCCACCCCCTGTGGCAGCCGCGCCAGCTGAGCAGCGGTATCCGCCGGGCCAGCCGTGAGGTGATCGAAGCAGCGGTCGGGCAGCCCCTCGAGAGCGGCGCCCCCCAGATCAGCCACAGCGAAATAGGGGTGCAGGCCCAAGGCGAAGGGCATCGCAGCGGACACGGCTCCTGCCACAGCTGAGCCAGGAGCGTCCTCGGCCTCGTGCCGAACCAGGGCGCGGATCGCCAGGGCTGCGGGCTCGAGGCGAACCTCCAGCACCAGGCGGAAGGCAAAGGGGTAGCTGGCACGGGTGATGGCGTCGTCGCACAGCTCCAGGCGGATGCCGCGGCCATCGGCCAGGGCCTGCAGCTGCCAGGGGCGATCACGGGCAAAGCCGTGCTGCGCAAGCTCAACCGTGCCCTGAGGAAGCTCCAGACGGTTGTCCGGCAAATTGCCGCACACCGGGAACAGCACCGGGATGCCGCCGCGCACGCTCTTGGCAGGGTCCGCGAAGCGCTCGGCATCGAAATACAGGCGCTCACTGCCGCCGCAGCGCCAGCCGCACACCAGGCCACCCCGCTCGGGCACCACCCGCAACTGATCTCCATCTGGGGAGGTGAACTCCCAGTGGGGGAAGGGCGCGTCGCGCTGGATCAGGGTCACAACGGCCTCAGGACAGGTCAGCGAGCCACTCCAGCATCGCCCGGTTCACCTGCTCAGGCACCTCGTCGTGAGGGCAGTGGCCTGCCTGGAGCACCACCTCGGTGGTGCGGGCCGGGGCATGGCGCTGGAAGGCCCCGCGACGGCCGGCGGCATTGATCCACGGGTCGCGGATGCCCCAGAGCAGCAGCAGCGGCGCCTGCAGCTGGGCGAACAGCTCATCGAGGGGCTGGCCACGGGGAATGTCGAACACCGTGCGGAATACACCGAACGCACCGGGATCGCGTGAGGGGCGCAGGATCGAGGCCACCAGTTCGTCGTTGACGTTGGTGCGGTCGATGTACACCTGATTCAGGGTGCGGCGCACGGTGGCGGGCCGGCGCAGGTTCTCGAACAGCAGCCGCTGCAGCAGCGGGCTCTGCACCAGGGCGCTGCCGATGGTGCGGCGGGCGATGGCACCCCAGCCCTTCGGCTCACGCTGCTCATCCGAGAACGGCCCGGCCGCGTTCAGCAGCACCACGCCGGCCGCCAGCTCGCCGAGGGCGGCACCGGCCGCCAGGGCCGCATAACCGCCGAGGGAGTTGCCCACCAGCACCGTCGGCCGGCCGATGCGCTCGTGCACGTAGGCCACCAGCTGATCGCACCAGAGGGCACCGCCGTAGCGCGGCCCGGCGGGCTTGGCACTGCGGCCGAAGCCCAGAAGATCGAGGGCATGCACCTCGTAGTGCTGGGCCAGCACAGGGATGTTGAAGCGCCAGTGGTCGGTGGAGGCGCCAAATCCATGCACCAGCAGGATCGCCGGCCTGGCCGCCGCCGCCTCGGCTTCGGGGCCATCCGGCCAACGGCTGAGGCAGTGGATCGGGTGGCCGAGGAAGGTCCAGGCCTCAGCGACCGCAGGGGTGGTCAGGGAGGTCACCGGCAGCAGGGGTCTGGGTGGTCGATGCTAGGGAGATCCCACAGTCCGCAGCCCCGCCGCGGCCCATCACCGTGCCCGACTGGATCCCCGACGGCTGGACGCTGCTGCTGCCGGGCTCAGCCCTCTGGGCGCTGGCCCTCTACATCCCCCTCAGCGTGCCCCTGGCCCGACTGGAGGCGGCCCTCAGCACCACCGGACTGTCGGAAGAGAGCCAGCAGGTGTTGCTGATCACGGCCAGCCTGCTGCTGGCCCTGGCCGTGGGCGTGCTGGTCAATCTGGTGCTGAGCTGGGGCCTGGGCCCAGGCTGGGGCTCCAGCCTCGGGCTGGTGGCAGCGCTCTACGGGTTGTTCTGGGGCCTGGCCGCCAGCCGCGAGAGAGACCGGGACTAACCCATTCAGGGGAGCAGCCAGGGAACCTCGCAGCCCTGACCTGGATTCTGTACAGACCGTACGGAATCCAGGACACGTCACAACACGGATGGCGCCGCAGGGCCAGCCCACTCCCTGAGAGCCCTAGTGCAGCCCGGCCGTTCAGCCCCGCCAGTCGAGCCAGGGCAGCCCAGGAAGAATCGCCGGGGTGGTGGCGCGGTAGGCGGCATAGCCGCGATGCACCAACAGCAGCTGCCGCTCCTCACGCCGCGCCTTGCCACCCAATACCGCGCAGAGAGCCAGCAGCAGGGCCAGATGCAGCAAGCTGCCCAGGGCCAGCGTGACCCCCAGGGAACACAGCAGGATGGCCTGATACAGGGGGTGGCGGCAGCGGGCATAGGCGCCGCTGGTCACCAGGGCGGCACCGGGCTTGGGGTCGGGCAAGGGTGTGAGGCTGGGGCCCAGGCGCCAGAAGGCCTGGGCCGCCAGGGCCAGACCGAGCAGAAACAACAGCGCACCAGCGGCGGCGAGCGGCAGGGGCCAGGCGAATCCCCAGCTGCCGGGAGCCGGCCAGGGAGGCAGCAGGTGGGCGGCGATCAGCAGCAGCTGGGCCAGCAGCCACCACTCGCCATGGCGGTTATCGAGCCAGCCGCCCCAGCTGAGCTGCCAGCTGGAGAACGCAGCCCGCCAACCACCGAACTCAGGTGGGGATTTCGGCGAGGGGGTCGAGGTCGGGTCCATTGGTTCTGCCCGAGAGCACCAGTCTGAGCAGGATCGGAGCCAGGAAGGTGGTGCCGATCACCATCAACAGGATGGCGGCCTCAAGCGCCGGGCTGAGCAGATGAGCCTGGGTGCCGAGGCCCAGGAAGATCAGGCCCACCTCGCCGCGGGGCATCATTCCCAGCCCCACCACCAGGCGGTCGGTGGGCTGCTGCGACACGAAACACCAGCCAGCTGCCACCTTGCCGGCAATCGACACCACCAGCAGGAACCCCGCCACCACCAGGCCGGCGCGGTTGGCGGGATCGAAGGGATTCAGCACCGACAGATCCATGCCGGTGCCGATCAGCACGAAGAAGATCGTGGCGAATAACGCCACGACGGGTTTGATGGCTGCCTCAATGGCGTGGCTGTGGTTCGACTTGCTCAGGATCAGACCGGCGGCGAAGGCCCCCAGCGCCGCCTCCAGGCCGATGGCCGTGGCGGCGAAGCAGCAGAGGGTGAGCACCACGAATGAGGCCACCACCACATCACCGGGGGCCTTGAGCCGATCGATCAGCCAGTCGAAACCGGGGGCTGCCGTGCGACTGAGACCGATCGCCGCCAGCACGAACACCACGGCCGCCACCACCAGCTTCAGGATCGGAGCGAGTTCCAGGCTGCCGCCGCCGGCCAGGCTCACCACCACCGCCAGGATCACGATGCCGAGGATGTCGTCGAGCACGGCGGCGCCGATCACGATCTGCCCCTCGCGCGAGCGCAGCATCTTCAGCTCACCGAACACACTGGCGGTGATGCCGATGCTGGTGGCGGTCATCGACGCACCGGCGAACACTGCCGGGATCACCTCCACGTGGAACAAGGCCATCAGGCCGATGGTGCCCAGGGCGAACGGCAGGGCCACACCGGCCACCGCCACCGTGGTGGCCTGGGCGCCCACCGCCACCAGCTCGTCCAGATCGCTCTCCAGTCCGGTGAGAAACAGCAGCGCGAACAGGCCCAGATCGGCCACGGCCTGCAGGCTGGGGAAACTCTCGGCGTAGAGCTCCGCCACCGCGTCCGGCGGGACATCGGACAACGAGCCCACCAGCTGCAGCATCGACTGGCTAAGGGCGGCCTGGGTTTCCGGCGGCACGATCAGATGCAGGCCGGAGGCGCCAATGATCACCCCGGCGATCAGTTCACCGAGAATCGTGGGCAACTGCAGGCGTACCAGCAGCTCCGCCAGCAGCCGCGCCGCCACGAAAATCACCAGAAACCGACCGACCCCGATCAGGGTTTCGGCCACCTCCAGCTGATGAGCGCCGATCTCGGGCATCGGGGCGTTGGCGATTCAGGACGAGAGTCTGCCCGGAGGGCGCCATCGCCTGTGACCACGGCTACGTTCCGGCCAGAGATCGCCGTTGCCACATCGCCACCATGACCCTGAGCCCGGCCATGCCCGGCAGCCACGCCGGCACCGCTATCCCGAGCGGCCTGGGCGAGCTGGAGCAGCTGGATGCCTGGTGGCGTGCCGCGAACTACCTGGCGGTGGGGATGATCTACCTGCAGGACAACCCGCTGCTGGCGGAGCCGCTGCGGCCGGAGCACATCAAAAACCGCCTGCTGGGGCACTGGGGCTCAAGCCCGGGCCAGGCCTTCATCTGGGCCCATGCCAACCGGCTGATCCGCCGGCATGACCTCGACATGATCTATCTGTCGGGCCCGGGCCATGGAGCGCCCGGCGTGCTGGGCCCCACCTATCTGGACGGCTCCTACAGCGAGATCTACCCCGACAAATCTCAGGACGCCGCCGGCCTGCGCCGCTTCTTCAAGCAGTTCTCCTTCCCCGGCCACATCGGCAGCCACTGCACCCCGGAAACCCCCGGCTCGATCCACGAGGGCGGTGAACTCGGCTACGTGCTCTCGCACGCCTGCGGCGCCGTGTTCGACAACCCGGCGCTGATCGCTCTGGCCTGCGTCGGCGACGGCGAAGCGGAAACAGGCCCCCTGGCCACCAGCTGGCATATCAACAAGTTTTTGAATCCGGTGAGCGACGGCGCCGTGCTGCCGGTGCTGCACCTCAACGGCTACAAGATCGCCAATCCCACTCTGCTGGCGCGCATCCCACAACACGAGCTGGCCAGCCTGCTGCGCGGGTATGGCTGGGAGCCACTGTTCGTGGAGGGCAGCGAGCCGCAGGCCATGCACGCCGCCATGGCCGCGGCGATGGACGGTGCGATCGACCGCATCCTGCAGATCCGCGCCGACGCCCGCAGCCGCGGAGAGGCTGCCGATGCGGAGCGCCCGATCTGGCCCATGATCGTGCTGCGCTCCCCCAAGGGCTGGACGGGCCCGGCCGAGCTCCATGGCCACCGCCTGGAAGGCTCCTGGCGGGCCCACCAGGTGCCGCTGCCCAACCCCAAGGGGGATCCGGAACAGCTGGCGCAGCTTGAGGCCTGGCTGCGCAGTTACCGGCCTGATGAACTGTTCGACGGCAACGGCCGCCTGCGGGCTGATCTTCAGGCCCTCGCCCCGCAAGGCGAGCGGCGCATGGGCTCCAACCCCCACGCCAACGGGGGCCTGCTGCGCCGCAAGCTGAGCCTGCCGCCCAGCGGCGACTACGCCGTGGCGGTGCCGTCGCCGGGACAGGTGGAGCATGAGAACACCGCCCCCCTGGGTGAGCTGCTCCGCGATGCCATCGGCCGCAACCCCAACAGCCTGCGGGTGTTCGGCCCGGATGAGACCGCTTCGAACCGGCTGCAGGCGATCTACGGCCGCAGCAAGAAGGTGTGGATGGAGGAGCTGCTGCCGGAGGATGCCGACGGCGGCGAACTGGCCCGTGAGGGCCGTGTGGTGGAGATGCTGAGCGAGCACACCCTGGTGGGGATGCTCGAGGGCTACCTGCTCACCGGCCGCTACGGCCTCTTTCACACCTACGAGGCCTTCGCGCACGTGATCGCCTCGATGTTCAATCAGCACGCCAAGTGGCTGGAGAGCTGCCTCCACCACGCCCCCTGGCGCGCAGCGATCGGCCCCTGGACCTGCCTGATCTCCTCAACCGTGTGGCGGCAGGATCACAACGGCTTCACCCATCAGGATCCCGGCTTCATCGATCTCGCCGGCAACAAGAGCGGTGATGTGGTGCGCGTCTACCTGCCCGCCGATGCCAACAGCCTGCTGGCGGTGGCGGAGGAGGCGCTGGTGGAGACCAACGTCTGCAACATCATCGTGTCGGACAAGCAGAAGCACCTGCAATACCTCACGCTCGAGCAAGCGCGTGCCCACGTGGCCAAGGGCATCGGCCTGTGGGGCTGGGCCAGCAACGACCACATCGATCACATGGGTGACGATCCGGATGTGGTGATGGCCTGCGCTGGCGACATCCCCACCAAGGAGACTCTGGCGGCGGTGGAGATCCTGCGCCGCGAGATCCCCGCCCTGAAGATCCGCGTGCTCAATGTGGTGAAGCTGTTCGCCCTCACCCAGCCCAGCGAACACCCCCACGGCCTGAGCGATCGGGATTTCGACTCCCTATTCACCACGGATCGCCCTGTGATCTTCAACTTCCACGGCTACCCGTGGCTGATCCACCGACTCACCTACCGCCGCAGCAACCACGCCAACTTCCATGTGCGTGGTTACAAGGAAAAGGGCAACATCAACACCCCGCTGGAACTGGCGATGAACAACCAGATCGATCGCTTCAACCTGGTGATCGACGTGATCGATCGCGTGCCGGGCCTCGGCTCACGGGCCGCCCACGTCAAGGAACAGATGAAGGAGGAGATCCTCGCCCATCGCTCCTACGCCCATGAACACGGCATGGATGCGCCCGACGTGACCGAATGGCAGTGGGGCAAGCTCAGCGGCAGCACTCTCAGCCTGGAGCCGGTTCGATGAAAGAGCACAATCCGCGCCAGCTGCAACTGCCGACCCCCGGCTGCTACGCCGACCCCGACCGCAGCGGCCTCAGCGCCGATGACGTGTTCGACGGCATGGCCGAGCACCTCTTCTACACGCTCGGCAAGCTCGCCCCGACAGCCAGTCGCCACGATCTCTACCTGGCCCTGAGCCATGCGGTGCGCGACCGGCTGATGACCCGCTACCTGGCGGGCATCGAGGCGATCCGTGCCACCCCGACCCGCGTGGTGGCCTACCTCTCAGCCGAATTCCTGATCGGCCCCCAGCTGAGCAACAACCTGCTGATGCTCGGCATTCAGGAGGCTGCCGCTGAGGCCCTGCAGCGGTTCGGTATCGACAACCTCGAAGAGATTCTCGAGGTAGAGGAGGAGCCCGGCCTCGGCAACGGCGGCCTGGGGCGACTGGCCGCCTGCTTCATGGAATCGCTGGCATCGCTTGAGATTCCGGCCACCGGCTACGGCATCCGCTACGAATTCGGCATCTTCGACCAGCTGATCCGCGACGGCTGGCAGGTGGAGATCACCGACAAATGGCTCAAGGGCGGCTGGCCCTGGGAGATCCCCCAGCCGGATCAGGCCTGCTTCGTCGGCTTCGGCGGCCGCACCGAGAGCTACCGCGATGAACGCGGCAACTACCGCGTGCGCTGGATCCCCGATGAGCACGCGATCGGCGTGCCGCACGACGTGCCGGTGCTGGGCTACCGCGTGAACACCTGCGACCGGCTGCGGCTGTGGCGCGCCGACGCCAGTGAGAGCTTCGACTTCTATGCCTTCAACATCGGCGACTACTACGGCGCCGTGGAGGAGAAGGTGGGCTCCGAGACCCTCTCGAAGGTGCTCTACCCCAACGACGGCACCGATGAAGGCCGCCGCCTGCGGCTGAAGCAGCAGCACTTCTTCGTGAGCTGCTCCCTGCAGGACATGCTGCGCAGCCTCGACCAGCGCGGCATCCCGGTGCAGGAGTTCCCCGAGCACTGGGCGGTGCAGCTCAACGACACCCACCCGGCGATCGCCGTGGCCGAACTGATGCGGCTGCTGATCGACGACAAGCACCTCACCTGGGAACAGGCCTGGGACATCACCTGCCGGGCGCTCTCCTACACCAACCACACCCTGCTGCCGGAGGCACTGGAGAAGTGGAGCCTGCAGCTGTTCGGCTCACTGTTGCCACGCCATCTCGAGCTGATCTACGAGATCAACCGCCGCTTCCTGCAGATGGTGCGGATCCGCTATCCAGGCAACGAAGCGCTGCTGCGCAAGGTGTCGATCATCGACGAGGAGGGCAGCAAGGCTGTGCGCATGGCCAATCTGGCCACGGTGGCCAGCCACCACGTCAACGGCGTAGCGGCCCTGCACAGCGAGCTTGTGCGCACCAAGTTGTTGCCGGAATTCGCGGCCCTGTGGCCGGAGAAATTCACCAACGTCACCAACGGCGTCACACCGCGGCGCTGGGTGGCTCTCGCCAACCCTTCCCTGCGCCAGCTCCTGGCGGAAACGATCGGCGAGGGCTGGGTGGCCGATCTCGATCAGCTGCGCCAGCTGGAGCAGTTCGCCGGCGACGGCGCCTTCCTGGAGCGCTGGCAGCAGACCAAGCTCGATGCCAAGCGCCATCTCTCCAACTACATCCACCGCCAGAGCGGTCTGCTGGTGGACCCGGCGTCGATGTTCGACGTGCAGGTGAAGCGCATCCACGAGTACAAGCGCCAGCACCTCAATGCCCTGCAGGTGATCGCCCACTACCTGCGCATCAAGAACGGTCAGGCCGAGGGGATGGCGCCGCGCACGGTGATCTTCGGTGGCAAGGCGGCCCCGGGCTATTACATGGCCAAGCTGATCATCCGCTTCATCAATGGCATCGCCGAAACGGTGAACGCCGATCCGGATATGGATGGCCGCCTGCGGGTTGTGTTCCTGCCCGATTACAACGTCAAGCTGGGTGAGCGGGTTTATCCCGCCTCGGATCTCTCCGAGCAGATCTCCACGGCCGGCCTGGAGGCCTCCGGCACCGGCAACATGAAATTCGCCATGAACGGGGCGCTCACGATCGGCACCCTCGACGGCGCCAACGTGGAGATTCGCGAGCAGGTGGGGGCCGACAACTTCTTCCTGTTCGGCATGAATGAATCAGAGGTGGCGGATCTGCACACCGCCGGCTACCGCCCCTGGGAACTGATCGCCGGTCAGCCCGAGCTGAGCGAGGTGCTCAAGCTGGTGGAGCAGGGCCACTTCAGCAACGGTGATCCCGATCTGTTCCGGCCCCTGCTCGAGAACCTCACCGGCCGTGATCCCTTCTGCGTGCTGGCCGATTTCGCCGACTACCTGCTCGCCCAGGACCGGGTGAGCCAGGCCTGGGCCGATCGCGGCGCCTGGAACCGCATGTCGCTCCTGAACAGCGCGCGCAGCGGCTTTTTCTCCTCGGATCGCTCGATCCGGGAGTACGCCGAGCGCATCTGGCGGGCGGAGCCGTTCCCGGTGACGATCACCTGCAACCTCGACGACTGAACGGAGCCGATCCGGCCGCCATGGCTGACGGGCTGACCCTGGTGCTCAACGTGGGCAGCTCCAGCCTCAAGGCGGCTCTGTTCGCCGGCGGCTCGGCCGACGGCCTCGAGCGGCAGTGGCAGGACCAAGTGGCGCTCGACACGCGGCCGGCGGACGCTCTGCAGCCCCAGCACGACGAGCTGCGCCAACAGCTGGAGCATTGGCTACAGCCGCAACTGCAGCCCTGGTGGACACGGATCACCCGCGTCGGCCACCGCATCGTGCATGGCGGCGAACGCTTCACCGCACCGACGCCCATCGATGCCGGTGTGCTGCAGGAGCTGGAAGCTCTCAGTGCCCTGGCGCCACTCCACAATCCCCCGGCCGTTGCTGCAATCCGCTGGCTGCTGCAACGGCATCAGGGTCTGCAGCAATGGGCCTGCTTCGACACGGCGTTCCACGCCACGCTGAGCCCGGCCGCCAGCAGCTATGCCCTACCGGCGACCTGGCGCCAGGGGGGCGCGGCCGGGGGCTGCCGCCGCTACGGCTTCCATGGCCTCAGCCACCAACACCTGGCCGAGGTGGCAGCGCAGCAATGGCGCCAGCGGGGCCAGAACAGCAGCCCGCGGCTGATCAGCTGCCACCTGGGGGCCGGTTGCTCCCTGGCGGCGATCCGCTCCGGCCGCAGCGTGGACACCAGCATGGGCTTCACACCGCTGGAGGGGCTGGTGATGGCCCGCCGCAGCGGCTCGGTAGACCCCGGACTGCTGCTGCATCTGCAGCGCAGCGGCCTGAGCCTTGAAGAGCTCGATCACGGGCTGAACCATGAGAGCGGCCTGCGGGGCCTCTCCGGCCTGAGCGGCGACTGGCTCGAGCTGAAGCAAGCCGCAGCCGATGGGCACCCCGGCGCTCAACTGGCGCGGGCGGTGTTCCTGCACCGGCTGCTGGGGGGCATCGGCGCCATGGCCGCCAGCCTGGGCGGGGTGGAGCTGATCGGCCTCACCGGCGGCATCGGCGCCAACGATCCCGAGCTGATGAGCGATCTGCAGGAGTCGCTCCGCTGGCTTGGGCCGCTGCAATGGCTGCAGCAACAGGCCGATGAAGAGTGGATGATCGCCCGGCTGATCAGCGATCCAGCGCCAATCAGCGATCCGGCAGATCCGGGGTCTGGTGCAGGAGGCGGTTCAGGCGCAACCGATCGGCATTGAGGGGATCAGGGGCCAGCTCACCGGCCAGCTCGCGGAATTTCTGCTCCACCTCCTCGGGCACCCGCACATCGAAGATGCGCTCCATCAGGGCCTCGATCGAAAACAGGTGGGCGTTGATGTTCTCGAGATCGCCGATGGCCTGCTGCACCGCGTCCTGATCGGCGGCATCGGCAGGGCCGGCGGCAGGCGATCCGGCTGGAGTTGCAGGAGCGGAACCTGCTGCTGACGGCTCACTGTCCCCGTGGGTCTTCTGGAGATCCTCCAGAACGCGACCGGCAAGGGTACGGAAGGACTGCAGGGCTGCCCAGCTGAGCTCCTGCTGCTGGCGCAGGGTCGGGTTCTCGCGGATCAGTCGGTCGTGTTCCCGGTAGAACCGCTGGCAATCAGGGCATTGGCAGGGCTCTTCCGGCACCAGCAGTCCCTTTCACGTCTCAGATCCCATCATGACACCAGACCCGAAGGGAATCGAAGGCGCTTCAGGCGGCGATTGAATCGTCGCCCTGGCAACTGTCATCGCCGTCATCGCAGGCGCCGGGGATGGGGATCTCGATCGAACTCACCACCTGAATCACATCGCGCAGCCGCATCGAGTCGGCGAACCAGGCCATGGCCTGATCAACATCGCCGTCGGCCACCGCATCGTTGGCGCTGTCCTCATGGGCTTCGGCCAGCAGGGCCAGCCAGCAGAGGCAGCGGGCCTGGATCACCGACAGATCGAGCCCCTCCGGCAGGCTGTCGACGATGCGCTCGCTCTCCTGTTGCACCAGCAGCCTCAGCCGAAGATCATGCAGCTGTGCCATGGCCTTGTGGCAACTGAGCCCACGCTAGCTGCAGCGGCAACGCCGAGCACGGCCCCACCGGTAGTGGGCACTACCGGATAGGAAGCAAACCACACGGGGCTGGCGGGACTCGAACCCACGACCTACGGTTTAGGAAACCGTCGCTCTATCCGGCTGAGCTACAGCCCCCCGCCGGACAGAAGCCCGACCAGTCCATTATTGGCCACCGGTGATGATGGAGCCGAAAGCAGGCGAGGTGATCGCGACCGGGCAACGCCCAGGCCTTCGGGCCGGTGGAACGGACCGGTTGAGGAAAGTCCGGGCTCCCCAATGGCCAGGCTTGCTGGGTAACGCCCAGTGCGGGTGACCGTGAGGAGAGTGCCACAGAAACACACCGCCGATGGCCGATGGGGCAACCCACCGCGCACAGGCAAGGGTGCAAGGGTGCGGTAAGAGCGCACCAGCAGCATCGAGAGGTGCTGGCTCGGTAAACCCCGGCTGGGAGCAAGGCCCAGGGACAACGGTTGGCCATGACACCCGTCCCGACTCAAGCGCGCCGCTCGAGGCCGCCGGTAACGGCGGTCCCAGACAGATGATCACCCCCAGCCGCTGCCCCCGGGCGCGGACCTGGAGAACAGAACCCGGCTTACGTCCTGCTTTCACCCTTTCCCAACTCCTGCCCACCAACCCAGCCCCGCCATGAACGCCGAGCGCCGCGAGCAGCTGCTGGGCTTGCTGGGCCGCCTGGGCCTGGAACTGCCCCCGACGCCTCCGGGCAGCCCCGACTCCGACCAGCAGCTCGCCTGGCTCGATGAGGCCCTCAGCCACACCTCCGCAGGGCTGGCCCGCAACCACGAGCGGCTTGAGTTCCTCGGCGATGCGGTGCTGAGACTGGCGGCCTCGGAGTTCCTGGAGCGCCACCACTCCGCTCTCAGCGTGGGCCAGAGCTCAGCACTGAGGGCCCAACTGGTGAGCGATCGCTGGCTGGCCGAACTGGGGGAAACCTGCGCCATCGAAGCGGTGCTGCGCATCGGGCCGATGGCGGCCGGCGATCGTGCCGGGCAGGCCACCCTTCGAGCCGAGGCCTGTGAAGCGGTGATCGGCGCGCTCTATCGGATCTGGGGCAATCTCGACCCCGTGCTGACCTGGCTCACACCCCACTGGCAGCGCAGCGTGGCAGAGCTGGCGACCGATCCCCATCGCCACAACTGGAAATCTGCCCTGCAGGAATGGAGCCAGGGCCAGGGGCTGGGGCTGCCGCACTACAGCAGCGAGGAGCGCAGCTCAATCCACGCCGATCCTCACCGGTTCCACTGCCGGGTGCGGATCGGGAAACGTCTGCTGGGCGAGGGCTGCGGAGGATCCCGCAGGGAGGCCGAACAGCAGGCGGCACGTGCCGCCCTGAACAGCCTGGATGCCTGAGCCGAATCAGACCTGCTGCAGGGTGCCGAGGGGCATGGTGACCAGCTTGTCCCAGTTGCCGCCCTCGAACAGCACAGCGGCGCTGCGGCCGCTGATGCGCTGCACGAAGCCCTGATAGCCGTTGTAAATGGAGCGTGCGTCGCGCACCACCACGGTGGAGCCAGGCAGGATCGGCAGGGTGTCAGCCATGGAGGGCCCCAGTCGCACAGCCATTATCGAGGCTGATGGGCACAGCTTGGGGTGATGGCAGAGGAGCCGACGGAGGAGCTGCTGGAGGTGGGCCGCATCGTGGCGGCTCAGGGGCTCAGTGGCGAGCTGCGGGTGAACCCGCTGAGCGACTTCCCGGAGCGCTTCACGCGCCCCGGCCGCCGCTGGCTGCGGGACCGCCAGGGGCGCGTGCGGGAGACCCGACTGCTCAGCGGACGCCAGCTGCCGGGCCGTCAGCTGTTCGTGATCCGTCTGGAGGGCGTGGACGATCGCACGGCTGCCGAGGCCGTGGTGGGACAGGACCTGCTGGTGCCTGCCGGCGAGCGGCCGCGCCTGGCCCCAGGCGAGTTTCACCTGCTGGATCTGCTGGGGCTGGAGGTGCGCCTGCTCCCGAACGACGGTGGCGGATCCGGTGATGCAGTCCCGGAGGAGAGCATCGGCCGGGTGTGTGACCTGATCCATGCCGGCAACGACCTGCTTGAAGTGGAGCTCAGTGGCAGCAGCCGCAAGCTGCTGATCCCCTTCGTGGCCGCAATCGTGCCGCGGGTAGAGCTGGCTGAGGGATGGATCGGCCTCACCCCTCCCCCCGGGCTGCTGGAGCTGGCCGACGACGCGCCAGCCGAACCGGAGTGAGATTGCCAGGCCAGCCAGACCCGAACGCCACCAACTCGCCGCACCGGCAGGGTGTGACAGCCACACTTTCACGCCAGGGCAGGCCTGGGTTGGAATGGAAGCCAAGCAATCCCCACCAGACCCAATGGCTGCCCTGGTACCGGTGATCCTCTGCGGCGGCACGGGCACGCGCCTCTGGCCCCTCTCCCGTGCCAGCTACCCCAAGCAGTATTGGGCCCTGGCCGGCGCCGGTGAGGAAACCCTGCTCCAGCAGACCCAGCAACGCCTCGCCGGCATCAACGGACTGCAGCCCCCGTTGCTGATCTGCAACGAGGACCACCGCTTCATCGTGGCCGAGCAGATGCGCCAGATCGGCATCGAGCCGGCCGGCATCCTGCTGGAGCCCATGGGCCGCAACACCGCCCCAGCCGTAGCCGTGGCAGCCCTGCAGGCCACCGCCGGCGGCGATGACCCGCTGCTGCTGGTGCTCGCCGCCGACCATGTGATCCGTGATGCCGCCGCCTTCCGCGCCACGGTGGCCGCCGGCATGGCCGCCGCGGAAGCCGGACAGCTGGTGACCTTCGGCATCGTGCCCACCGCACCGGAAACCGGCTACGGCTACATCGAAGCAGCCAAGGCCCTGCAGGCCAGCGCCGGCGCACCGCAGCAGCCCGTACCGATCGCCCGCTTCGTCGAGAAGCCCGACCGCGCCACCGCCGAGCAGTTCCTGGCCACCGGCCGCTTCACCTGGAACAGCGGCATGTTCCTGTTCAAGGCCAGCGCCATCCTCTCGGAGCTGGAGCGCCTTGCCCCCGAGGTGGTGAGCGCCTGCCGCTCCGCCCTCGAGCACGATTCAACCGACCTCGACTTCCTGCGCCTGGAGCGTGAGGCCTTCGCCGGCTGCCCCAATGTGGCGATCGACGTGGCGGTGATGGAGAAAACCGACCGCGGCGCCGTGCTGCCCCTCGAGGCGGGCTGGAGTGATGTGGGCAGCTGGAGCGCCCTCTGGGAGACGGCGGATCAGGACGCCAGCGGCAACGTGCTGCGCGGCCGCGTCATCCACGAGGACGCTCGCAACTGCTACCTGCGCAGCGAACACCGCCTGGTGGTGGGGCTGGGCGTCGAGGACCTGGTGGTGGTCGAAACCGACGATGTGGTGCTGGTCGCCCATCGCGACCGCGCCCAGGACATCAAGAGCATCGTCGGCCTGCTCGAGAAGGAGGGCGCTCCCGAGAGCAAGGCCCACCGCCGCATCTACCGCCCCTGGGGCAGCTACGACGGCGTCACCGAGGGAGAGCGCTGGCAGGTGAAGAAGATCATCGTCAACCCCGGCGCCAGCCTCTCGCTTCAGATGCACCACCACCGCGCCGAACACTGGATCGTGGTGAAGGGCACGGCCGTGGTGGAGAAAAACGGCGTCGAGGAGCTGGTGGGCGAGAACCAGAGCACCTACATCCCTCTCGGCGCCAGGCACCGCCTCACCAACCCGGGCAAGATCCCGGTGGAGATGATCGAAGTCCAGAGCGGCACCTACCTCGGCGAGGACGACATCGTGCGCTTCGAAGACCGCTACGGACGCAGTGATGTTGGGGCGGTGAGGGTCTGAGCTGCGGGGCGCCGCCGGCCTGCGGCCGGATGCGCTCCTCGCTCAGACCCTCACCACTGGCGGGAGAGAGGTCGGAGCCAAAGAGGCCCAAGCCAAAAGCTCCCAGCCCCTGGCTCGCGCGCCCCAGCCCCTGACGGACGCGTGGGTGTGCTGGCCGGCGCGGCGTCCGGGCCAAAGGCCCGCTGCCGCGCGGCCGGCACACCCACGGGTTCACTCAACGGTGACGCTCTTGGCGAGGTTGCGCGGCTGATCGACATCGAGGCCGCGATGGGCAGCGATGTGATAACTGAGCAGCTGCATCGGGATCACGGTCAGCAGCGGGCTGATCAGCTCGTCCACCACCGGCACCGGCAGCAGCGTGTCGAACAACTCGGCATCGGGGCAATCCGGCGCGATACCGATCAGCTGGGCGTCACGCGCCTTGGCCTCCTGGGCGTTGCTCAACACCTTGTCGAACACAGTGCCAGGCACAGCGATCGACACCACAGGAACGCGGGCATCCAGCAGGGCGATCGGGCCGTGCTTCATCTCGCCGGCGGGGTAGCCCTCGGCATGGATGTAACTGATCTCCTTGAGCTTGAGGGCTCCCTCCAGGGCGATCGGGAAGTTGATGCCGCGGCCCAGGAAGATCACGTCCTGGGTGTCAGCGAACAGATGGGCCAGCTGCTCGCAGCGGCGGTCGTGGTCGTCCACCAGGGCACGCAGCTGCTCCGGCAGCTCACGCAGGGAGGCCGCGAGGCTGCGCAGCTGCTCAGGGCCATGGCCGCCGGCTCGACCGCCGCGGCGCTCGGCGAAGGCCAGGGCCAGGCCATAGAAAGCCAGCAGCTGGCCCAGGAAGGTCTTGGTGGCGGCCACACCCACCTCGATGCCGGCGCCGATGTCGAGGATGTGGTCCACCAGCCGGCCGAGCGAACTCTCAGGCCGATTGGTCACCCCGAGCAGCCTGGGTGCATAGGCCGGATCCGCCACCGCCAGGCGGCGCTGCTGCTCCATGGCGAGGGCCGCCAGGGTGTCGGCTGTCTCGCCCGACTGGGTCACACCGATAGTCAGGGTGTGGGGCGCCAGCGGTGGCGGCGCGTAGCGGAACTCACTGGCGTAGAACACGCGGGTGGGTAGCCCTGCCAGCTGCTCCAGCAGATAAGCCCCCACCTGGGCAGCGTGGCGACTGGTGCCGCAGGCCAGGATCTGAATCCGCTCCACGCCCGCATAAACGCTTTCGTCGAGGGGGAGAGCCACCAATGAGCCTGCATGGGGCGACTCGGGAGCTCCGGCCTGCGGCTGCGGCAGGTGCCTGGCCACCCAGAGAGCCGCGGTTTCCGGCTGCTCATGGATCTCCTTGAGCATGAAGTGGCGGAAGCTGCGCTTGTCCGCCACGTGCTCGGTGCCGCTGAGCAGCGTCGGTGCACGCTGCACGCGGGCCCCCTCGCCGTCGTAGAGCTCGATGCCGAGCGGCGTGAGCAGGGCCACCTCGCCGTCCTCAAGCGGCAGGATCGTGCGGGTGAAGCCAGCCAGAGCAGGCGTGTCACTGGCGCAGAGAAACTCACCCTCCCCGAGCCCGATCAGCAGCGGCGCCGCCTTGCGGGCCACCACCAGCGCACCGGGCACCTCGGCCCAGAGCACCGCCAGGGCATAGGCACCATGAAGACGGGGCAACACAGCCTGCATGGCCTCCAGCAACAGAGGTCCACTGGCGCTGCGCCCTTGAGCCTGCAGGCGATCGAGCTCACGACTGAGCAGGTGGGGGATCACCTCGGTGTCGGTGTCGGAGCGGAACACCACGCCCTCCGCCTGCAGCTCCTCGCGCAGCGTGCGGTGGTTCTCGATGATGCCGTTCTGCACCACCGCCACCCGGCCGGGACCATCGAGATGCGGGTGGGCGTTGCGCTCCTCGGGCTTGCCGTGGGTGGCCCAGCGGGTATGGCCGATGCCGCAGAGACCGGCCGCCCCATGGGCATCGAAACGGCTGGTGAGGTTGACGAGCTTGCCCTCGGCCCGCAAACAGGTGAGGCGGCCCGAACCACCAACGTCGGCGGTCCCAGCGGCGACTTCAACCGTGGCGATACCGGCGGAGTCGTAGCCGCGATACTCCAGCTGGCGCAGCCCCTCCAGCAACAGGGGCGCCGCCTCGCGCGACCCGATCACCGCAACAATGCCGCACATAAAAAAACCCGGCGGTGCCGGGCCTGAGCTTATGGGAAGAGTTTGGGGATCACCATCGCGCCGCCCCGGATGGAGCGACGAAACAGTGAACGGGGCTCAGTAGGCCAGACCCATCGAGCGGGTGGTCTCGTCGCCGAGGTAAACGCGGATCGAGAGGAAATCCGTGGGGCAGGCGGTTTCGCAGCGCTTGCAGCCCACGCAATCCTCGGTGCGAGGGGAGGAGGCGATCTGGCCGGCCTTGCAGCCGTCCCAGGGCACCATCTCGAGCACGTCGAGGGGGCAGGCCCGCACGCACTGGGTGCAACCGATGCAGGTGTCGTAAATCTTGACGGCGTGGGACATGTCGCCTCTAGACGCGACGCTCAAGGTACCCAAGGCCAAAGGCGCCGAACGCCACTGGCCGCGAGCCCGTCACCCTTGTTCATACGCCGCCGGCCCCGGGTTCATCCGTCGTGTTGCCGTCTTGTGGGGCATCGTTCTGGCCGCCCCGTAGGATGCGGCGTCCGACTCTCCGGCCATGTCCCAGGAAGCGATCTTCGAGAAAGTCCGCTCGATCGTTGTCGAGCAGCTGAGCGTTGATGCCGGCGAGGTGAAGCCGGAATCCAACTTCCAGAACGACCTGGGCGCCGACTCCCTCGACACGGTCGAACTGGTGATGGCTCTTGAGGAGGCCTTCGACATCGAGATCCCCGACGAGGCCGCCGAAGGCATCGCCACCGTCGGCGATGCCGTCAAGTACATCCAGGACAAGCAGGCCTGAGGAATCGATGGTGGAGGGTCTCCACCGCGTCGTGGTCACCGGCCTGGGCGCGGTCACACCGATCGGCAACGACGTTGCTTCCTATTGGGAAGGTCTGAGCCAGGGGCGCAACGGGGTTGCCGGCATCACCCTGTTTGATGCCTCGGCTCATGCCTGCCGCTTTGCCGCTGAGGTGAAGGACTTCGATCCTTCTGCCTACATCGAGCCCAAGGAAGCCAAACGCTGGGACCGCTTCTGCCAGTTCGGCGTTGTGGCGGCCAAGCAGGCCGTCGCCCATGCGGGTCTGGTCATTGATGACAGCAATTCCAATCGCGTCGGTACCGCCATCGGTTCCGGCGTTGGCGGACTGCTGATGATGGAGACCCAGGCCCACGTGCTGGCCAACAAGGGACCGTCGCGCGTCAGCCCGTTCTGCGTGCCGATGATGATCCCGAACATGGCCACGGGTCTGACGGCCATCGCCATCGGCGCCAAGGGGCCCAGCAGCGCTGTAGCCACCGCCTGCGCGGCGGGATCCAACGCCATCGGTGATGCCTACCGGCTGATCCAGATGGGCCTGGCCGATGCAATGGTCTGCGGTGGTGCCGAATCAGCGATCACGCCCCTGGGCGTGGCGGGTTTCGCCAGCGCCAAGGCCCTGTCGTTCCGCAATGACGACCCCGCCACCGCCAGCCGCCCGTTCGACGCGCAGCGGGATGGCTTCGTGATCGGCGAAGGCGCCGGCGTGCTGGTGCTGGAGAGCCTGGAGCACGCCGAAGCCCGCGGCGCCACGATCCTGGCGGAGGTGGTGGGCTACGGCATGACCTGCGATGCCCACCACATCACCTCCCCAACCCCCGGTGGCGTCGGCGGGGCCGAAGCGATGCGCCTGGCCCTGCGGGATGCCCGTCTGGAGCCCGAAGCGGTCGACTACGTGAATGCCCACGGCACCAGCACGCCCGCCAACGACTCCAACGAGACTTCAGCGATCAAGGCCGCCCTCGGCGAGCGGGCCCACCGGATCCCGGTGAGCTCCACCAAGTCGATGACCGGCCATCTGCTGGGCGGCAGCGGCGGCATCGAGGCTGTGGCGGGCGTGCTCGCTCTGGGCCACAACCTTGTACCCCCTACGATCAATTACCAAAATCCGGATCCCGCATGTGATCTGGATGTCGTTCCCAATCAGGCGCGGGAACAGAAACTGAACGTCGTGCTGTCCAACTCCTTCGGGTTTGGTGGCCACAACGTCTGCCTTGCGTTCCGTCGGATGAGCTGAACCAGCGGCACGGCTTTCGCCGGGCAGCCCAGGTTCATCCGCGGTCAGACGCCTCCCACCTCCTCCCCTACCCGTATCCCATGGTCGCCGCACCCGTTTCCGTCGACAACCTCTGCGTCAACAGCATCCGCTTCCTGGCGGTCGACGCGATCAACAAGTCGAACTCCGGCCACCCGGGTCTGCCCATGGGCACGGCGCCCATGGCCTACGCGCTCTGGGACAAGGTGCTGCGGCACAACCCCAAGAACCCCAAGTGGTTCAACCGCGACCGCTTCGTGCTGTCGGCCGGCCACGGCTGCATGCTGCTCTACGCCCTGCTGCACCTCACCGGCTACGACTCGGTCACGATCGAGGACATCAAACAGTTCCGCCAATGGGGTAGCCGCACCCCCGGCCACCCGGAAACCTTTGAAACCGCCGGCGTCGAAGTGACCACCGGCCCCCTCGGTCAGGGGATCTCCAACGCCGTGGGCCTGGCCCTGGCTGAGGCGCATCTGGCCGCCAAGTTCAACAAGCCCGACTGCAAGGTCGTCGATCACTACACCTACGTGATCATGGGCGACGGCTGCCACCAGGAGGGTGTGAGCAGCGAGGCCGCCTCCCTGGCCGGCCACCTGGGCCTGGGCAAGCTGATCGCCCTCTACGACGACAACCACATCACCATCGACGGTGATACGGCGGTGTCCTTCACCGAGGACGTGCTCAAGCGCTACGAGGCCTACGGCTGGCACACCATCCACGTGCCCGATGGCAACACCGACATCGCCGGCATCACCCGCGCCATCGAGGAAGCCAAGGCCGTCACCGATCGGCCCTCGATGATCAAGGTGACCACCACCATCGGCTTCGGCTCTCCCAACAAGGCCAACACCGCCGGTGTTCACGGTGCTGCCCTCGGCGCCGAGGAAGCCGCCCTCACCCGCCAGAACCTGGGCTGGGACTATGGCGAATTCGAGGTGCCCCAGGAGTCTTACGACCAGTGGCGCCAGGCCATCCAGCGCGGTGCCGAAGCCGAGGCCGCCTGGAACGCGACTCTGGCGGACTACCGCGCCAAGTACGCCAGCGAGGCTGCAGCGTTCGAGCGTCAGCTGCGCGGCGAACTGCCCCAGGGCTGGGACGCCAACCTGCCGGCCTACAGCGCCGACGACAAGGGCCTGGCCACACGCCAGCACTCCTACAACTGCCTGAATGCCATCGGCCCCAACCTGCCCGAGCTGATCGGTGGTTCCGCCGACCTCACCCACTCCAACCTCACCGACATCAAGGGTGAGAAGGGCTTCCAGAAGGGTGCCGAAGCCAACCGCTACCTGCACTTCGGCGTTCGCGAGCACGCCATGGCCGCGATCCTCAACGGCATCGCGTATCACAACAGCGGCCTGATCCCCTACGGCGGCACCTTCGCCGTGTTCGCCGGCTACATGGTGGGCGCCATGCGCCTCTCGGCTCTGAGCGAGCTGGGTGTGATCTATGTGCTGACGCACGATTCGATCGGCCTCGGCGAGGACGGCCCCACCCACCAGCCGATCGAGACCCTGGCCAGCCTGCGCTCGATCCCCAACATGCTGGTGATGCGCCCCGGCGACGGCAACGAGACCAGCGGTGCCTACCAGGTGGCAGTGGCCAACCGCAAGCGCCCCACCGTCCTGATCCTCAGCCGCCAGGCGATGGCCAACCAGGCCAACTCCAGTGCCGCGGCCGTGGCCAAGGGTGGCTACATCCTCGAGGACAGCACCGGCACGCCCGACCTGATCCTGATCGGCACCGGCACTGAGCTGGAGCTCTGCACCAAGGCCGCAGCTCAGCTGCGCGCCGAGGGCAAGAACGTGCGCGTGGTGTCGATGCCCTGCGTGGAGCTGTTCGAGGAGCAGGACGCCGCCTACCGCGAAGCCGTGCTGCCCTCCGCCTGCCGCAAGCGTGTGGTGGTGGAAGCCTCCAGCTCCTTCGGCTGGCACAAGTACACCGGCTTCGACGGCACCAGCGTTTCGATCGACCGCTTCGGCGCCTCCGCCCCCGGCCCCGTCTGCCTGGAGAAGTTCGGCTTCACCGTGGACAACGTGGTAGCCAAGGCCAAGGCGTTGGGCTGAAGCGCGTCGAGCGCATCAACTCCATGTCAAAAGCCCCACCTTTCGGTGGGGCTTTTTTGTCTCTAAAAGACTTTGAAGCCAGATAATCAGCTTGGGAGGATGCCCCGGTTAACGGGATGCCACCATGCCCACCCAAATAGCAAGGTGGCCAGAACGATCAGCGGAAGGGAAGCATCCCTCTGCTTGAGAAGCCTGATGGCATAAGGCAACTCACAGAGATGAACGAACAGAAGCAGGCCTGCCAGAACAACCAAAAAATGAAGACCACTGCCCTGAAGAACCAGGATCAGGGCTGAAATGTAGAGCAACAACAGAAAGGCTTGCAGGCCGTACCAGAACCTCGGATGGTCCATCATGGCTGGGTCAGAAGTAGCGAAGCCTCAGAACAACCATCCTCGAACGATGGCGTGAGGCAATCGATGGGATAGGCCCGAAGACTAGACCTATCCCTCCTGTCGTCAACATCGGCCAACCCAAAAGAGGCTCAGACCGCCACTGTCTCTCCAGCTGTCTCTCCAGCTGCCTCGCCAGCCTTCTGCTCCGCCAGCACCTGCTCTAGACCGGCCAGATCCTCATCGGTGATCTTGGTTTGCATCGGGCAGTGCTTGGGACCGCACATCGAGCAGAACTCGGCCTGCTTGTAGATGTCGGCCGGCAGGGTTTCGTCGTGATACTCGCGGGCGCGCTCGGGATCCAGCGACAGATCGAACTGCTTGTTCCAGTCGAAGGCGTAGCGGGCGCGGCTGAGTTCGTCGGCGCGGTCGCGCGCGCCCGGGCGGTGCCGGGCGATATCGGCGGCGTGGGCGGCGATCTTGTAGGCGATCAGGCCGTTGCGCACATCCTCCGGATTGGGCAGGCCCAGGTGCTCCTTGGGGGTCACGTAACAGAGCATCGCCGTGCCATACCAGCCAGCCATCGCCGCGCCGATGGCGCTGGTGATGTGGTCGTAGCCGGGGGCGATATCGGTGACAAGCGGACCGAGCACATAGAAGGGCGCCTCGGCGCATTCCTCCATCTGCTTGCGCACATTGAACTCGATCTGGTCCATCGGCACGTGGCCCGGACCCTCCACCATCACCTGCACGTTGTGCTCCCAGGCGCGACGGGTGAGTTGACCCAGGGTCTTCAGTTCAGCCAGTTGCGCTTCATCAGAAGCGTCATGCAGACAACCGGGGCGCAGTGAATCTCCCAGGGAGAAGGTGCAGTCGTAGCGCTTGAAGATCTCGCAGATGTCGTCGAAGCGGGTGTAGAGCGGGTTCTGCTTGTGGTGGTAGAGCATCCACTGAGCCAGGATGCCGCCGCCGCGGCTCACGATCCCCGTAAGGCGCCCCTTCACCTTGGGCAGGTGCTCGATCAGCAGGCCTGCATGGATGGTCTGGTAATCGACGCCCTGCTGGCAGTGCTTCTCGATGATGTGCAGGAAATCGTCTTCGCTGAGCTTCTCGATCGAGCCATGCACGCTCTCGAGGGCCTGATACACGGGCACCGTGCCGATGGGCACCGGCGAGGCGTTGATGATCGCCGTGCGTACCTCATCGAGGTTGACGCCGCCGGTGGAGAGATCCATCACCGTGTCGGCGCCGTACTTCACCGCCAGCTCGAGCTTCTTCAGCTCTTCGCTCACATCGCTGGCGTTGGGCGAGGCGCCGATATTGGCGTTCACCTTGCACTTACTGGCAATGCCGATCGCCATCGGCTCGAGGCCAGGGTGGTTGATGTTGGCCGGGATGATCATGCGACCCCGCGCCACCTCCTCCATCACCAGCGATTCGGGCAGGTTCTCCCGCTTCGCCACATGGGCCATCTCCTCGGTGACCACCCCCTGCCGGGCGTAGTGCATTTGGGAGACATTGGCCTGACCCTGACGCTTCTCGATCCAGGCGCTGCGCATGGTTGGGCTGTGGCGAAGGAGACGGATTGCCACTGGGAACGGCCCATGGAGCCGCCTGGGGTCGGAGTCCGGGTCCGGAGCCGAGTTCGATCTCACTTCCCTGCGCCGGCATGACCCGGATCAGGTTCGGAGGGTGTGATCTCAGCCCGTGGCCGCTGCCGGCCGGGCACCCCTAGTGACTTGTGAAACCTAGCAAGGCCGAAACCACAGGGCAGCATGGTCAGGCCAGCCGGCGGTAGACGGGCACCCCCACCCGCGCAATGTGGTCGATCAGAGAAGCCGAGCGCAGCTGATGACGGATCGATAGGTCAAACCGCCAGGGCAACAGCTGGTCATCCAGTTCGCTGTCAATCCGAGCCAGCACCCGGCCATCCAGCGCAGGCCCCTCGAGGGTGAGGTCGATGTCCGAACCAGGGCGATGCCGCCCCAAGGCCCTGGAGCCGTAGAGGATCGCGGCATCAACCTCAGGGTGACCCACCAGGACCCGCTTCAGAGCAGCAGCGGCTGTTGCGGGGAGAGACGGGGGCGCCGTCATGGGTCGCTCAATGCGCCCAGCTGGCGGGCTAGCACCTGAAAGGCAGGTAAGTAGCGCAGGGACGCGGCGGAGACGATCTCGTTCACCGTGGCCTCGTCGTAGGTGTGGGTGCTGAGATTGCGATGGCGGATCATCTCCATCCAGAGCTCTCCGTCGGCGATCAGGCCTTGGCTGAAGGCTTCACGGGTGGTGTCCTTGGAGCCATAGAGGCCGCTCACCGCTCGAGCCTGCAGAAAATCCTTGAGGGTTTTCCAGGCCAGCTCGTGGGTGAACTCAAAGGCCTGGATCAGCCCCTGGCGCTCCAGATCAGTCAATGGACGTTGAGCACTGAGCTGCACCGCGCCAGTCAGGTTGTTGAGCGCCCGCTTGTAATTCGTGAAGCGTTGCTGCCAACGCACATCGTCTGAAGCCATGACCAAAGGCTAAGGGCTCCGGGCGTCCCGTCCCTCAGCCCTGCAGGCCGTTCAGCGCCGCGGCTACGACGCGATGGTCAGGATCGTGCTGCAGAGCCTGAAGCTCGCAGCGGGCATCACCGGCAACAGCGGAGCCCTCGCGCACCAGCCGGCCGAGGATCTCGGCGCCACCCACCCGAACGGTGCCATCGGCATCCTCCAGGGCCAGACGGGCCAGCTGCAGCAGATCCTCAGCGGCCATGGCGGGGTGCTCGGCCACCGCCGAGAGCACACTGCAGCGCAGCAGCCACTGGCTGTCGCGCTGGAACGCCTCCAGCAACAGGGGCCAGGCCCGCTCCAGCGAATGGCTCACCAGGGCGTTGGCCGCCTCGGCGCGCACATTGGCGTCCTCGTCGTGCTGGAGCGCCTGCACCAGGGCTGTCCAGCCCGCGGCTGTGGGCTTCATGCCCAGCCCGGCACAGCTGAGTGAACGCACCATGAAGACCTCCTGCTGCAGGCCGAGCAACAACAGCGGTTCAGCCTGCTCGGCAGACAGGGCCCGCAGCCCCGCCAGAGCGGGCATGGCGCGGCTGGGATCGCCTGAGGTGATCGCCGCGTGGAGCGCATCAAGATCCATGCCCTCACTATCGCCGGCCGATCAGCGTTCGCGCAGGGCGGCCAGCAGGGCGCGGCGGCGGCGGCGCCAGCTCCACAGGCTCTGCAGCAAGAGGCCCACACCGATCACCAGAGCCGGCACCGCCTGCAGGCGATCGGAGCCCTGACGCAGCAGCAGCCCAGCCAGTCCCAGCAGGATCAACAGGGGGGTCGCCAGAGCCAGCCACTCGCGGCTGCTCACGGGCGCCGCTCCGTCCAGCGCAGCAGGCTGGCGGCCAGCACCTCGACACCCACCGCCAGGCAACCCTCATCGGGATTGAAGCCGCAGTTGTGCAGCGGCGGGCAGCCCTGCGGGCCGGCAACCCCCAGGCGGAACATCGTGCCGGGCGTATCCCGCTGCAGTTCGGCAAAGTCCTCAGCACCGAGGGATGGCTGCTCCAGCCAGTGCACCTGGCCACGACCCAGCAGCTCCGTGGCCACATCGGCCACCAGTTCAGTGAGGGCGGAGTCGTTGTGCACCGGCGGCGAGATGCAGCGGTAACGCACCCGCGCCGCGCCGCCGTGGCCCTTGCAGAGGGCGTGCACCGTGTCCTCGATCCAGCCGGGCAGCTCGGCATGCAGCTCGAGATCCAGGCAGCGCACGGTGCCGAGCAGGCGCACGTGATCGGCGATCACGTTGAAGGCCTTGCCCCCCTCAATCCGGCCGAAACTCACCACCACGGGATTCAGAGCATCGAGCCGGCGGCTGATCGCCTCCTGCAGGCCGCTCACCACCCGCGCCGCGATCCAGATGGCATCGGTGCTCTGGTGGGGCCGCGCCCCATGGCCGCCCTCGCCCAGCACCTCCACCTCCAGCTCCCCAGCCGCGGCCGTGAGGCTGCCACTGCGCACGCCGATCGTTCCCACCGGCAGGCTCGGGAACACGTGCACGCCAAACAGGGCCTCCACCCCGTCCATGGCGCCATCGGCCAGCATCCAGGCCGCCCCCTGCGCCGTTTCCTCCGCGGGCTGGAACAGCAGCCGCACCCGGGCGCTGAGCCGATCTGCCAGGGGAGCCAGCAGCCGCGCCACCCCCAGACCGACAGTGGTGTGAATGTCATGCCCGCAGGCGTGCATCACCCCTTGGTGGCGGGAGGCAAAGGGCAGGCCGCTGCGCTCCTCCACCGGCAGGGCATCCATATCGACCCGCAGAGCCACCAGTGGCGCAGGCCGGCCGGCGGCATCACGCTCCGGGCCCAGCTCTGCCAGCACGCCGGTGCGACCCACCCCCTCGCGCACGCGCCAGCCCAGCCCCCGCAGCTCACCAGCCACCAAGGCGGCGGTCTGGTGCTCGTTGCCGCTCAGCTCCGGGTGGGCATGCAGGTGTCGCCGCAGAGCGATCAGCTCCGGCAGGGCCGCCTGCAGGGCCTGGCGCAGATCACCGGCGGAGAGCAGCGGCTCGGCAGGCAGAACAGTGCTCATCGCAGCTTGCTCATCGCGGCGGGGTCATCGCGCAGACAGGGCCAGGAAGTCCCCGAGGGCGGACACCGGCTCAGGGGGCCAGCGCCGGATCTCCAGCAACCATTCTGGCTGGCGGTAGCGCGGGTCCAGGCCGCTGGCGGACGCCCAGTGGCTCTCGGCCTCACCGGAGGCTCCCCGGCGCCAGAGCAGAGCCGTCAGGCCGGCGCGGGCATCAGCGAACAGGGGATAACGGCGGATGATGCGGCGCAGTTCGGTTTCAGCGCTGTCGAGATCGGCCAGCTGGAAGGCCGCCAGGGCGGCACTGGAGCGCGCCATGGCAAAACCCGGACGCGCCTCGGAGGCAGCCACAAAGCTGGTGCGGGCAGCCTGCCAGTCGCCGCGGGAGCCCTGCACGTTGCCCAGGTTGTACAGAGCCGAGGCGTCGGGGAGTCGGCCGGCCGCGGCATCGCGATCGAGGATCCAGCGGTAATCGGCTTCGGCGGCATCCCATTGCTTCAGGGCCTCCTCGGCGGTGCCGCGGTTGAGATGGGGATCGGGGTTCTCTGGATCCAGCTGCATCGCCCGGCCCTGATCGGCAATGGCGGCCTCGGGATCCCCAAGGGCCAGCTGCACGTTGCCGCGGTTGCTCCAGGCGGCGGCATCCTGCGGCGCCAGCTCCAGCACCCGATTCCAGAGGGGCAGGGCATCACCGAAGTTGCCATCGCGGCTAGCGGCGAGGGCGAGCTCGAATAGCTGCGGAAGTGGCTGGTCGGAGGTGGGGCTGGCAGCTGCGGCCACAGCAGCCGGAGCCGCCGGCAGCAGCAAGGCCAGGGCGAGCAGCGGCGCCAGCAGCCAGGACAGCAGCGAGGCCAGTGAGGGAGCAAGCAGTGCGTTCATGCCGCCTGCTGGTCGCGCAGGTGGGCGATGCCGGCCGGGGTGATCACGCGGCCGCGAGGAGTGCGCTGCAGCAGACCCTGCTGGAGGAGGAATGGCTCCACCACCGCCTCCAAAGTGGCAGGGTCCTCACCCAGGCCGGCGGCAAGGGTGTCGAGACCAACCGGGCCACCGCCGTAGCCCTCCTGCAGCAGTTCCAGCAAACGGCGGTCGCTGGCATCGAGGCCGCGGCCATCGACCCGGTGCAGCCGCAAGGCCTCCTGCACCAGCACGGCGCTCACCCGGCCATGGCCGCGCACCGCCGCCACATCGCGCACGCGCCGCAACAGCCGGTTGGCGATGCGTGGGGTGCCGCGGCAGCGGCGGGCCACCTCCAGGGCCGCCTCCTGCTCCAGATCGATCTGCAACAGGCCCGCGGCCCGCAGCACGATCGCCTGCAGATCCTCAAGGCCGTAGAACTCCAGCCGCTGAATCAGCCCGAAGCGATCCCGCAGCGGCGAGCTGAGGGAGCCGGCCCGGGTGGTGGCGCCCACGAGCGTGAAGGGGGCCACCGGCAGGCTGCGGGTGCGAGCCGTGGTGCCCTTGCCCACGGTGAGGTCGAGGCGAAAGTCCTCCATGGCGGGATAGAGGATCTCCTCGGCCACCCGGTTGAGGCGGTGGATCTCATCGATGAACAGCAGCTCATGGGGCTGCAGGTTCACCAGCAGGCCGACGATGTCGCGCGGGCGCTCCAGGGCGGGCGCACTGGTGATGCGGCAGCGCACCCCAAGCTCCTCGGCCAGCACCAAGGCCATGGTGGTCTTGCCCAGGCCCGGCGGGCCGTAGAGCAGCACGTGATCGAGGGCCTCCTGGCGGGCGCGGGTGGCCTCCACGGCGATACCGAGCACCTGCTTGAGCTCGCTCTGGCCGATGTAGTCCGCCAACCGGCGGGGGCGCAGGGAGTCCTCGCGGGGCCCCGGGGATTCGGCGCCGTCGGCCGCGAGCGGATCCTCAGAGGCGTCACGGTCTGCGGGGATGGGCGCCGGATCCACCAGCCTCGGGGCCGCACGGGGCTCCGGACGGGACTCACCCCGACCGGCCGCCCTGGATCCCGAGGAGACGATCGCCATCGCCCGACGGTACCGGGGTCAGCGGGCGGCCGGGAGCTCCCTAGGGTCGGAGAGTCGAATGCATCGTGGGGATCAGCGCAGGCCATGGCGAAGGGCGGAGGCAAGAAGAGCGCCAAAGCCCTGCGGGATGCCGCCAACAAGCTGCTGGCGGACAATCGCTTCGCGCGCCACCAGTACGAGATCCTCGAGACCCTCGAATGCGGGCTCGAGTTGTTGGGCACGGAAGTGAAGTCGATCCGGGCGGGACAGGTGAACCTGCGCGACGGCTTCTGCCTGATCCGCAAGGGCGAGCTGCAGCTGCACAACGTGCACATCTCACCCCACAGCCACGCGGGGGCTTATTTCAACCACGATCCGCTGCGGGTGCGCAAGCTGCTAGCCCACGGCCGCGAGATCGAGAAGCTGCGGGTGGCGCTGGAGCAGAAAGGACTCACCCTGATCCCGCTCAACCTGCACCTCAAGGGCTCCTGGATCAAGGCAACGATCGGCCTGGGCAAGGGCCGCAAGCTGCACGACAAGCGGCAGGAGGAGCGGCGCAAGCAGGACATCAAGGACGCCAAGGCCGCCGTCGCCCGCCTTTAAGCGGGGCGTGACAAGAGCAAAAGGGGCGGCCTCCGCGGCACTGTCAGTTCAGCGGTGGTGGTGCCGCTGGCGGTGGAACCTCGGACGCGCCGGAACCAACTGGGGCGGATGGGGCAGCTGGCTCCGCGGTGGGGGCGGGCTGGGGC